>OGGW01000536.1_pt1 | contig 36386 bp, 31 predicted proteins | sample 1571291 | NCBI WGS metagenome assembly OGGW01 (sample SAMEA2582028, study PRJEB24529) | metagenome | biome: Human gut stool | place: China | collected 2011 | reverse complement strand
TTTCAAGACCGCCGCAATCGACCACTCTGCCACCTCTCCAAAACTCCTTTATCAGGAGTGCTTTTCGTCAAAAGCGGTGCAAAGGTACGAAGATATTTCAAATCTGCAAGAGTTTTTCTAAAAAAATCAGCCATCTATTTCCAAAAGATAGCAATTTATAGGTATTTTATGTTGGACAGCATAAAATCAGAGTATATTTATGCTGATTATATGAAAAATGATTGTAACTTTGTGCGCTCTAAAGAAAAGGATAACTACAACCTCTAATTATATCATTATGGAATTAAACAAGATCTTTAAAGACGGTCTTTGGAGCAGCGAAATCAACGTAAGAGATTTCGTAAGTCATAACATCACTCCGTACTACGGAGATGCATCTTTCCTCGAAGGACCTACCGAACGCACAAAAGCTGTATGGAACCGCTGCCTCGAAGCATTGGCTGAAGAGAGAGCAAACAACGGTGTCCGCGCACTGGATAATGTTACCGTATCTACCATCACTTCCCACAAAGCGGGATATATTGACAAGGAAAACGAGCTGATCGTCGGTCTGCAGACAGACGAACTGCTGAAGCGTGCCATCAAACCTTTCGGGGGTATCAACGTAGTAAGCAAGGCGTGTCACGAAAACGGTGTCGAAGTGGACGACCGCGTAAAAGATATTTTCACTCATTACCGTAAGACGCACAATGACGGAGTATTCGACGTATATACAGAAGAAATCCGTTCGTTCCGCTCATTGGGATTCCTCACCGGACTGCCCGACAACTATGCGCGCGGACGTATCATCGGTGACTACCGCCGTATGGCTCTTTACGGTATCGACCGACTGATAGAGGCCAAGAAAGAAGACCTCCGCAACCTGACCAGCCCGATGACCGAATCCCGCATCCGTCTGCGCGAAGAAGTAGCGGAACAGATCAAGGCATTGAAGGATATGAAGGTGCTGGGCGAATACTACGGTCTCGACTTGAGCCGTCCCGCCTATACCGCACAGGAAGCCGTACAATGGGTGTACATGGCTTATCTGGCTGCCGTGAAAGAACAAGACGGAGCAGCCATGTCATTGGGTAATGTTTCTTCTTTCCTCGATATCTACATGGAATATGAATTGAGCAAAGGAACCATCACCGAGTCTTTCGCACAGGAGCTGATCGACCAGTTTGTCATCAAACTGCGTATGGTACGCCACCTGCGTATGCAATCCTACAACGATATCTTTGCCGGCGACCCGACTTGGGTAACCGAATCTCTGGGAGGCCGTCTCAACGACGGACGCACGAAGGTTACAAAGACTTCTTTCCGTTTCTTGCAGACATTGTACAATCTCGGTCCTTCACCGGAACCGAACCTGACTGTACTGTGGAGCCCGGAACTGCCGGAAGGGTTCAAAGAATTCTGTGCTAAAGTTTCTATCGACACTTCTTCCATCCAGTACGAGAACGACGACCTGATGCGTGAAGTGCGCCAGTCGGACGACTACGGAATCGCCTGCTGCGTATCTTACCAGGAAATCGGAAAGCAGATCCAGTTCTTCGGTGCACGCTGCAACCTGGCGAAAGCCCTGCTGCTTGCCATCAACGGCGGACGTTGCGAGAACACCGGTACGGTAATGGTAAAGAACATCCCTGTACTGACCAGCGACACGCTGAACTTTGAGGAAGTGATGAGTAATTATAAAAAGGTATTGACGGAAATCGCCCGTGTCTACAACGAAGCGATGAACATCATCCACTATATGCACGACAAGTATTACTACGAGAAAGCCCAGATGGCGCTTGTAGATACGAACCCGCGCATCAACCTCGCTTACGGTGTAGCCGGACTCTCCATCGCGCTCGATTCACTGTCGGCTATCAAATATGCGAAAGTAACCGCACGCCGCAACGACATCGGTCTGACGGAAGGTTTCGATATCGAAGGTGAGTTCCCTTGCTTCGGAAATGACAACGACAAGGTAGACCACTTGGGTGTCGACCTGGTATATTTCTTCAGTGAAGAATTGAAGAAACTTCCGGTTTACAAGAATGCCCGTCCTACCCTTTCGCTGCTGACCATCACTTCCAACGTGATGTATGGCAAGAAGACCGGCGCCACTCCTGACGGACGTGCCAAAGGTGTCGCTTTCGCTCCGGGAGCCAACCCGATGCACGGACGCGACAAGAACGGTGCTATCGCTTCTTTGAGTTCCGTAGCGAAACTTCGTTACCGCGACTCTCAAGACGGTATCAGCAATACGTTCTCCATTGTTCCGAAATCATTGGGAGCCACTGAGGAGGACCGTATCGAAAATCTGGTAACAATGATGGATGGTTACTTCACCAAAGGCGCTCACCACCTGAACGTGAATGTTCTGAACCGTGAAATGCTTTATGATGCGATGGAACATCCGGAGAAATACCCGCAGCTTACCATCCGCGTTTCCGGTTATGCCGTAAACTTCGTGAAGTTAAGCCGCGAACACCAATTGGAGGTTATCAGCCGTAGCTTCCACGAACGAATGTGAAGAAGTTGAGAATGGAGAGTTGAGAGTGGAGAGTTTAATTTAATATGGGAAAAAGTATTATCGAAAATAAATCATATTCTTTTGCATTAAGGATTATAAATGCCTACAAGTATTTATCCGGAGAACAAAAGGAATATGTGCTGTCAAAACAGATGCTAAGAAGCGGAACTGCCATCGGAGCTTTATGCAGAGAGGCAGAACATGCTCAAAGCAAAGCTGATTTCCTAAACAAGATGAGTGTAGCCCTGAAAGAAGCCAATGAAACCGAATATTGGCTTATGCTACTAAGAGACAGCCACTATATAAAATCCGAAGCATTCAGCTCGATTGAACGAGATTGCAACGAATTAATAAGTCTACTAGTAAGCATTGTTAAATCCACCAAAATCAACATATCCAAATGAACTCTCAACTCTCAACTCTCAACTCTCAACTTCTCCAAGTCCATTCATACGAAAGTATGGGAACATTTGACGGGCCGGGCTTACGGCTCGTCGTTTTTCTTCAAGGTTGCAATTTCCGTTGCCTGTATTGCGCCAACCCGGATACGATAGCCGGCAAAGGCGGCACTCCCACCCCACCGGAAGAAATCATCCGCATGGCCATGAGCCAGCGTCCTTTCTTCGGTAAACGCGGAGGAGTCACTTTCTCGGGCGGAGAACCCACGTTTCAAGCCAAAGCTCTCGTCCCGCTGGTTCGCGAACTGAAAGAGAAAGGGATTCATGTGTGCATAGACAGCAACGGCGGTATCTGGAACGAAGATGTGGAAGAGCTTTTCAAACTGACAGATCTTGTCTTGCTCGATATCAAGGAGTTTAATCCGGCACGCCACCGTGCATTGACCGGAAGAAGCAACGAACAGACGCTACGCACGGCAGCCTGGCTCGAAAAGAACGAAAAGCCGTTCTGGTTACGCTACGTATTAGTGCCCGGCTACAGCGATTTCGAAGAAGATATCCGCCGTTTAGGAGAGGCTCTGGGAAAATATAAGATGGTGCAACGAGTGGAAATCCTGCCTTATCACACATTAGGCGTACATAAGTATGAAGCGATGGAGCAGGAATACAAGCTGAAAGACGTAAAAGAAAATACCCCCGACCAACTTGAAAAAGCCGCGAAGGTATTTAAAGAATATTTCACTACTGTGGTGGTCAATTAGTTGAATAAGTTGAGAATGGAGAGTTGAGAGTTGAGAGTTAACTATGCAATATAACAGTGCGCAGCCAACTCTCAATTCTCAACTCTCCATTCTCAACTTATTCAAATTCTTCAATCACCTCGAAACAAGGGCATTCTTTGATCCGTTCCCACGGGTCCACGATTCCGTTATAATTCGTATCAGGACTCAGATCCCGGTGTCCCACAACTTTCGCTTCGGGATAACGCTGCAACAACTCTCCCACCAAGCGATGCAAAGCCTCTTTCTGACGCGGGGTGCGTGTATCTGCCGGTTTCCCGTTCGCGTCCAATCCGCCTTCAAAGCACACACCTAAACTGATCGAGTTGTAGCCACGCGCATGAGCACCTACCATATCCTCGTCCCGCATCGGTTCTATCTGCCCCGACTTACGCACGTAATAGTGATACCCCCAGCACGAGAATCCCCTGAAACGGTGAGCCGTATCCACATCCTTTGCCGTAAAATCACGGTCGGCACGGGTGGCGGAACAATGAATGACAATCAGACTAATCTTTCTCATCTTCCTTCGCCCTTTCCGTTGTTTTCACGTTGCACACCTCCTTGTGCGTAGCATTATAACGCACTTCCCTCACTACTCTCTCACGTTTTCCCTTTCCGAAGAAAGGAATGAGGCACATGATCACCTCCAGGATTTTACTTACGATCTCTTTCATATTTTTCCCAAATTAATGTTAGTACTATTATTCAGCCGGATCCGGAGCTTCTCCGTTGTTGTCCGATCCGCCATCACCGGAACCGCCGTCACCTTTATCACCACTACCTCCGTCACCGTTGCCGCCGTCGCTTCCATCGCCCGACTGGGCAGCCGCGCGTGTACGCACTTGCTGATAACTAAGAATCTTCAGCAATTCCGCCAACTGTTTTCCCGGACGGAAAATGATATGTGCTCCCTTGATCATCGAAGTGGCGAACTCCTTAACCGACTCTGCTCCCTCACTGGTCAACCCGATCTGCAAACTGCCCAAATCACCCAGCCGCACAATACGCCCCGCCTTCAACGAACGCTTCGCCTCATAAAGAATACCGGAAATCGAGGCACGCACATCCGTTTCCGTACAGGTGGAACGACTGGTGATCGCCTCACACAACTCTTCAAAATCCAACTCGCCCGCCGATTGCGCTTGGGCATAATACTTAGCCGGTTCATCCTTTTTTGCAGGATTCTTACGCGACATTACTGAATAAGAAACTGTCATTGCCATACTAAAATAATTTTAAAGTTTTTGTACATTCGAAATGCATTTCCTTCTTGTTAACGACACAAAGATACAACCTCTTCCACACTCCCAGTTCCCCAACGAAGTTTCTTGATCTCGAATGAAGTTTCTTGATCTCGAATGAAGTTTCTTGATTTCCAATGAATAAAAGTGAGGTTATTCCTTTCTCAAACCGTTTATTTTCAGTAACTTTATAGCATACAACAAGAACAATCAGTTATGAATAACAAAGAAAACCTCTTCATCATCCGCACCTATACGAAAGCAGAGCTGGCACATCTTTACAACCCTACCGTATGTATCAAAGTTGCCTTACAAATTCTCCGGAGATGGATCCTCTTCAACATCCCTCTCCTACACGAACTGGAAGCGGAGGGTTACCGTGCACGCAACCGCCTGCTCTCTCCCAAACAGGTAGCTACCATCGTGCAATATCTGGGAGAGCCCTGAAAGAACTTTTCACTATTTTCCCGAAAGTGTCGTTACATCTCGCTGCAAAAGAGTTATTTCGCAGCCGACTAAAAAAGTAAACTAAAGAAATGAATCAATTCAACATTTTTCTTGACTTCTATCGCATCATAGCAGAAATGACCGAAGAAGAAATCGTATCTGCCATCGGTAGTGCAAAGTATCGTAACATAGTAGAAAGCGTACGACGCACCTTCCTGGAGCAGGGAGAGAAAGCTGCAAACGAAGAGAAGAAGAAACTGCCTTCCGTCACATTCTCCGCCAATTATCGGGGTGGCCGTTCCAATGCGACCCTTGTCAAATATCTGGGATATATCGTGATAGATATAGACCATTTGAGTAAAGAAGAGTTAGCGCGTATCCTGCAAACGGTAAGAGCGTGCAGCTACACCCGAATCGCCTTTATCAGCCCCAAAGGGATGGGACTGAAAATCATAGCGCACACACAACGGCCGGACGGGACATTGCCCGACACCATTCAGGAAATAGAAGATTTCCATAATGCAGCCTACAATAAGGTCGCTTCTTTTTACTCCCAACTTTGTCAGACCGAGATTGACACCTCCGGCCAGGATGTGGGGCGTACCTGTCTGTTGTCATATGATCCGGGCATCTACTTCAATCGTGACGCCACTCCCTTCATCGTGGAACAGCCCCCTCTGTTCTATAAAACGCAAAAGAAGAAGAAAACACCCGGAAGGAAAAAGCAGGAAACGGACAACAATCCGGTCAGTGAAGAGACCGCACTCAACTATCATTCCTCACACGCTTCATTAATGGTGACTCTGAACTACTATCACAACAAGTCGGAAAAATACACCGAAGGAAACCGCAACAATTACCTGCATCATCTGGCGTGCAAATACAACCGTCACGGCATTCCCGAACAGGAAGCGGCAGCTTTCATAAAGAGCCTGTTTACCGACCTCCCGGCGGAGGAAACGGATTCGCTGATTGCCAGTGCTTATGCACATACGGAGGAGTTCAACACGAGCAAGCTGAACAGTACCCAAAAACGAATGCTGCAAATAGAACAGCATATCAGCGAGTGTTATGAGACGCGCTATAACGAGCTGCTTCACATCATGGAATATCGCCGGAGGGTTTCCGAAACAGAGCAGCCGGATCCTTTCCGCATTCTTGATGACAGGATGGAGAACAGCATTTGGATGGAGATGAATGAGCTCGGCTATGCCTGCAACGTGAAGATGATTCAGAATCTGATTTACTCCGATTTCAGTAGCAGCTACCACCCTATCCGCAAGTATTTTAAGGAGCTTCCCGAATGGGACGGGATAGATTATATCCGTATTTTGGCGGACAGTGTCCGTACCAACCACCAGAGCTTCTGGACGGAGTGCCTGGAGCGTTATCTGGTAGGGATGTGCGCTGCCGCCACCCAAGACGATGTCGTCAACCACACCGTGCTTTTACTATGCAGCGAGGTGCAGAATATCGGCAAGACAACCTTTATCAACAACCTGCTTCCGCCCGAACTGCGCACTTATCTTTCTACCGGCCTTATCAATCCGAACAGTAAAGACGATTTGGCCAAAATAGCGCAATCAATGCTTATCAACCTTGACGAATTCGAGGGAATGAGCGGGCGCGATCTGAATACATTCAAGGATCTGGTGACCCGCAAAGTAATCAGTATCCGTCTCCCGTACGCACGCCGTTCGCAGAACTTCCCACACACCGCCTCCTTTGCCGGAACGTGCAACTATCAGGAGATTCTTCACGACACGACAGGCACCCGCCGCTTCCTTTGTTTCCATGCCGATTCCATCGAGTTTATCAAAATCAATTATACTCAACTGTATGCGCAGATAAAACATTTGCTCAACACTCCGGGTTATCAATATTGGTTCACGCAGGAGGACAACAACCGGATCGAAAAGAACAACGAAGATTTCATTTTCCATTCACCGGAAGAGGAACTGGTACTCACCCATATCCGCAAGCCGGAACGGTTTGAAAAGGTACAGTACCTCACTGTCAGCGAAATTGCCGAACTGATCCGTGAGCGTACCGGTTATCAATATTCCATCGGAGCGAAGATCCAGATTGGCAAAGTAATGGTTAAGCATAATTTTGAGTCCAAAAAGGGAAGAAATGGAAGAAGATATGCCGTATTTATCATTGCCCCCGAACAGGTAAAATCGAACAGGCTATACGAATAAGAAGAGCGACCCATAATTGGGTACAGTAACTAATAAAAATGCAGAGTTGTCAAAGATAACTCTGCATTTTTTTATCCCTACAAATTCATCGAAAATTCGATTCTACACCCTAAGGCATTCATTATCCGATAAAAAGTAGATACCTTAGGTTCAGTCTGACCACTCTCCACTCGGGATATATAAGAACGATCAGAACCTATACGCCGGGCTAATTCAGCTTGACTGATTTTAGCCTTCTTCCGTGCATCCTCAATAATCTGCCCTGTATAAAAAGCATAGGCTTTCTCCTCTGCTTCCGCACGCTCAGGAGTTCCCCGTTTACCAAAACGCTCATCAATCAATGCACTGACATCAAAAAGTTCATCATTTGGTTTTCCTTCCGTAATAATCCTTTCTTAATATCTTTGCTTTTTCAATCTCTTTTTTAGGTGTCTTTTCAGACTTTTTTTGAAAACCATTGAATAATATCACAATACGTCCTCCATCAAAACAGAAAAATATTCTATATATATTACTCTGATATTCAATGCGAAGTTCGTACAGCCCCTCATCGATTAATCTCATAAACTTAACAGGTATCCTATCCTGTGTCTCCAAAAGCATTAGCACATATAATATTTTATCTTGGGTTCTTGCATCCAAGCTATTTAAGAACTCTTTAAAATATCCTTTATATGCAATTATTTTCCTTTCCATACTACAAATATACGAAACGTTGTTCAACTATACAACAAAACTCCCTGTTTTTTATCTATTTTCATTCTATTTACCACGAAAGTGTGAGAGGTGTGAGAGAGGATTTGTAACATTTGTATTTTTTTTAATTGAATATATAGATAATAGAATTAAATAATAGAAAAGTAGAAAGTTGAAAACTCTCTCTCACACCTCTCACACTTTTGTATTCTCTTTCTGAAAAAGACAGCGGGAAATCTGAAAAAGCCCACCGTCTTTTTCAAATTTCCCGCCACGTTTTTCTCAATCCAGCAACCTGGCTTATCCAAGCCAGTCAAACTCCTCTTCCTTACAGCCCTCTATCTCTCCGGCATGTATCTTCTTCGCATAAGATACCAGTGTCTCTACCTTAAGTACCTTGCCAGTTTTCGGGCTAATCACGTCTATCACAGTCGCTAAATAACGGATAGTCTGTTCGCTATTAGCAGTTCCATTGAAAGTCAACCTCTTCTGATCAATAGCCCGCAGAATAATGGCGATGAATCTTTTCGGATCTCCCAGATATTCTATGCTAGCAGGTATCTCCGACTTCGTTTCCCGAATCAGCTGAGCGGATATTCTTTTTTTTGGTCGATCAGCCCCATCAATTTTGCACTTTGCGCATCAATCTGTGCGCTTACCTCACTAAGTTCGTTTTTCAACGAACAAAATAACTCATCGTCAAATACGTGTTTCATAAAACAATCACATTAAATTATTAAATAAATAAAAACTATTCCTGGAAGACTTATAATAACTCTCACCCGAAATAGTAACTAATACTTCGAAAACTAAGACTTTATTTTTAACCTAATGTACTCACTTTTAATCCACTTCTTTCGGCTTCGCATTCCAAACCAATAAGGCAAAGAAAACAGATAGTAAAGCCGCACCAATCCAGAACCAATTGATATAGGTAAAGTCGTAAACCTCCACTCCATTTTGAACCGTCTTCTGACCTTCTATTAAAATGCCACTCATCACATCTTGCAATCCGGCTCCGATATAACTGGCGATACCGACTACTCCCAAAGCCGCTCCGGAAGCATTACGGGGAGCAATATCGACAGCCATCAAACCACCTAGAAAACAAATGAGAACTCCGATACCCAACCCGAAAAGAACCATCGCAAGCACATCTACCCAGAAGTGTACGCCCGGAACCAATAGGAACAGGCTAAGTGCAGAAACATTCATCAATCCGAATACTAAAGCGGGAACATTACGGCTACCGGAAAAAAGCCTGTCTGAAATGATTCCGGAAAATACCGTACCGATGATTCCACAAATGGAACTGATAGATATGATGAAACTTGCATCCAATGTAGAGTATCCCTTTTGAGCTTCCAGATAGAAAACACCCCAACTGTTCACAGCATAACGACTGATATACATAAATGCGCTGGACAAAGCTAAAATCCAAATTGCAGGATTCTTCAAGACTGCTTTTTGAGCTTTGTTGAAATCTTCCGTTTGTTTGCCGGATGAAGACCGGGAATCCTCAAAGGAAGATTTTTTATCCAACAAGAATCCCTGACTTTGTGGTGTGTCACGCATAAAGACAAGCATCATCAGGAATCCCAAGATACCAATTACTCCGGCTCCAATCATTCCATATCTCCATCCCATCCCACTGACCAGCAATGCTATGGAAATAAACGTCAATGCCTCACCCAAATTATGGCTGGCAGACCAAAAGCCATAAAAAGTACCCCGCTCCTTACTGCTATACCACCGGGTCAGCGAAACCACACCGGACGCTGCTCCCATTGACTGAAACCAACCATTCAGTCCCCAAAGTATGGTAAATGCATAAAACGAATTGGTGAAACCCAAACATAGGTTTATCAAAGCGGAACACAATAATCCGGTAGACATAAAACGCCGTACATTACTACGGTCGGCAAGAAATCCATTCGTCAACTTGCCCACTGCATACACGAAGAACAGACAGGATCCTATGATTCCCAATTGAGTTTCGGAGAATACTCCCTCATCTACAATCGGTTTACGCACTACGTTCATACTAAGACGGCAAACATAATAAATACCATATCCGGTAGTAGCCGACAAGAACGTTGCCCAACGGATACGCTTGAAACGTGAAGAACGTTCGGAATCAGTCTCTCCTCCGGTTGCCGGAGGAGAGATTCTATAAAAATCCAATATTTTAAATGACATAAACGAAATTTACATATTAATGAAATGCATCTGCCTTATGCTCATTATGTTTCTTACGTGCTTGCAGATATTCCAATAAATAGGCGGTACGATCGGTCTGAATGATGGTTGCACCAAGTGTGTCTATCAAATATCCGTAGCCTTCATCCGGATTTTCCAACGATTTATCATCGTCATGCCCGCCTGCCATCGTATCCCAAAGGGTATTATACCAAATTTTACTTTTTCCTTCGAGTTTAGCTCGCACCTGTTTGGGGAGTTGACAAGTATCCGATTCAAACAGCAATTCAAAAGCTACGGGATGAAGTTCTTTCATAAAATCATCTATTTGCTGCATAGCTCCCGGCCTGTCCAAATGCACGATAGGCATATATATAATCCGGTCTAAATATTTTCCTAAATCCTTCTTTACTTCTGCAACGGGTTTGGAGCCTTTCATAATGATCTGCCCGACAGTTCCGGTTTTCTCCAAGATGGGGAAAATCTCGTCGAATATGGGATATGCCTTATCCAAATTTACCATCACACGCCCTTTTGCCGTCAATAATGCTTCTTCCAATGTAGGCACACGATGTTTGGTTTTCAATGCGGCACCATTCTTCAGGCGGAGAGTCCGGATGGAGTCCAGTGTCCATTCGGTAATCTTGCCCTTTCCGGTTGTCGTTCTGTCCAACGTCTTATCATGCATAAGGATCAACTGTCCGTCTTTGGTTTTCTGAATGTCCAGTTCCACCACGTCGGCTCCCAACCGGATAGAGTTTTCGATCGCCGCCAGCGAATTTTCAGGTGCAAAGCGCCAGTCTGCCCGATGGGCTACGACAGTGATTTCTTTATTATCGGGATCCGTTATCTTTGCGTAAATTGCCTTTACCGGTTCATCTGCAAACAGACAGAGAGGAAACAGCAGAACAATTGCTATGATTATATATTTCTTCATATTCATTCTTGTTATCTATAATCTTTGGATTTTAAATACTTGGCTGCCAATTCGGCATAATCGGTTTGTACGATATTAATGCGTTTGTTTATCATACCTACAAGCCCCGAATAGTTCTCTGACAGCATATTCGCATCATTCGCCCCTACAATATTGGAGAAAATAAGCCAGCCTTTAGACTTAATGTCTTCGGTCATTGTGCCCGACAGAGCATCTGATGTAGATAGTTGCATCATCTGTACATTGTCCGTATAAGAAGAAGCAAAGTAAGTAATATCATCGGCCGCTTTTGCCATCGGATGCAGCAACAGGCTGCTGTTTGCCGCTCTTAAATCATACGCATAATTGCGATTATTGGAAACATACAGTAGCACTTCGCTTTCCATATCCAACTTTTTGAGTAATGACACTATTGTAGCTACGGCAACGTTTTTGTTGACAATATCCAAATTGAAATACACCTTTCCTTTCCCCTTTTTCAATGCATCTTCTAAAGTCGGAATCCGTTCGCTCGTCAGATTACCTGCTGCATCTTTAAGATAGAACTGTTGTAGTTGCTGATAGGTATAATTTCCTACCGCGCCGCTTCCGTTGGTGGTTCTGTCGATAGTATTATCGTGCATTAGCACCAATATCCCGTCCGATGTGGGGCGTGCATCCAGTTCGATCATCTCTACTCCGGCATTGATGGCATATTCTATAGAAGGCAATGAATTTTCCGGTATACCGTTGGTTATCCCCTTCTGGGTGTTCGCCCGATGGGCACAGAGCCAGACTTTATATGAGCTGTCCTCAAACAAGTTCTTCAAATCGGCCTTCAGATTTCCTGTGATAGGTAGCTGTCCGCCCGGATCACCACCCGGATTTTCACCCGAACTGCCCAACTGTGCACTGGAATGACGGCTGTCTTTCCCTTTCATCGGCCATGCGGAAGCTGCACATCCGCTAATACCTTCATCTTCCAAAGCTACCAAAACACTCTTTGACGGATCTACAGTATTCGTGATACCGATATAAATAGTACCGTCCGGTCCGATTGTCGGTGAGCTCCATATCTTCCCGATACCTGCTTCCCAGTAGTCCTTCATAGGGGAGTCACTTTCATTAATCAGTGCGGCGAGGTCTTTTTTCAGGATTAGCTGTTCTTCCGATGCTTCGGGTTTAATGATATAATAATTGCCGGACTGAGTTCCAAAATGAATATTTCCCGCCTGGTCAATTGCCGCACATCCACTGACATCTTCCGGCACACCGTAATGCCATTGGATAACTCCATTAGGAGATAAAGAAACAATTCCTCCCGTAGCCTCGCCCGGAGCACGTTTTACCGTTACAATGATGCTTCCGTCCAAACCTATCACAACGCCACCCTGATCCAGTGTTCCTACATTTCCCAACGAGGTGCGCCACTTTTCGACTCCGTCGCTTCCCATAGCATAGGCACTGCTTCCTATTGCCGGGAATGTGGCAATCCCATAAATTGTTCCGGCTCCATCCACCGCTACGGAACCATTCATGTTTTCCGAAGGTTTGTCATTTCCCGAACTATATACCTGCCATGCCCACATCACATTACCGCCTGCATTCAAGGCAGATGCCGAAACACCGAATAATCCATTCTTTCCGCCTGACCAAACCAACGTATTGTTCGCCAATGCAATTCCGGCAGATACTCCACCCGAAGGACCTCCCGAATTGTCCGCATTTGACACATAGCCAACTCTATGTCCGGTGTTCTTATCAACGGCAAGTACCGAACCGGTAGATCCGCCATTCCCCATATAGATGTGGTTTTCTCCAATCGCACAGGTCAGGTAATTGATACGGGGTGTGGAAGCCTGTCCTTTATTCCAAAATCCTTTTTCGGCATCTCCGGCAACTACCCATTTTTTCGTTCCATCGGGATTAATGGCATATACACGGCCTACCTTACCACTGGTATCGCCAGTCCCTACGTAGACAGTACCATCTGTATCGATGCTCGGAGTTGTATGCGTATTGCCGGACGGAGAATCGCCGTCGGCGGAAGTCCACAAATCGAATTCCCAAAGCTGTTCGCCCGTCGCGGCAGAGAATTTACGCAAATAATGGTCGTTAGAAGTCATATACACATTATTATCATCACTGACTGCCGGAGCCGTGGAACGTATTTCTCCCAGTACATGGGCACCTACCCACTTCAGTTTCACATTCCCGACTTCGGGCAGAGGCTCCGCTTCAATCGTCAGCAGTTTATGAGCCATTGCGTAATTTCCTTTGCCATCTTTGACGTGCAAAGTCACTGTATAGGCACCATTCGTTTCGTAAATTACTTTCGGAGCCATATCGGTCGAAGTCTTTCCGTTTCCTAAATCCCATTGGCAAGCATAGTTGCCTTCTCCGCCCATCGTTTCATTCGTGATACTGACTTCTTCGCCTACATAATAGATCGTCTTGTCAAAAGCAAATTTAGCTGTCAGCGCATTTTCTTTCCAATCATCCGAGCATGCCGAAAGTACCAGCAGGCAGATGAAAAACGTTGCAAATATCTTTATATTCTTCATACTCTGTTCTTTCTAAGATAGTTAATAACCTGGATTTTGAGGATAGTTTTCTTCTCCCGCCAAGTCGCGTTCCGATTGAGGAACCGGATAATACATCAGATAGTTTCTGCCGTTCAAGGAAGTAAACAAGTCCAGTCGGTTGGTCCGTTTCAAATCATACCATCGTTGACCTTCCGCGTACAGTTCACGGTGACGCTCATCAAGTATCTGGTTCTGAAATTCGGTATCAGTCATGCTTGAGGGTAGCGAAACAGTAGCGTAGCGTTTGTTCATAAATTCTTTCAGTGTAGACAGTCCGTTGGCAGCTCCCAGTGCTTCTGCTTTAATCAAATACATCTCTGCTATGCGGGTAACTACAATCGGGGTTTGTGACGGTTGTTCAGTGGTGACAAACTGTCCGGTACTTCCATTCGGGAATTTGATAATGCGACTATTATCCGCACCAAACACGGCTTTTGCACGTATATCTTGTTTTTTGACGGTTGTATCATCGTAGAGATGTCCGTAACAGTCAGTAGAGGGAGAATAATCCCAAGTGGGGTCGATATCGTTCACCGTTTGGTAGAATAGCAGCAGACTTGTGCTGCGCTTGTTGGCTAGCGCAAAGACCAGTTCTTTACTACTGCTGTTGGAGACAAAGGCATTGGCATACTCGGTCGAGGTAGCACTCAATGCAAAATTAGATTTGGCAATCACCTTGTCGGCATAGGCAGCTGCATTTGTATGGTCTTTCAAAGACAGACATACTTTGGCATTTAGCGCATCACAGGCGCTAAGAGATACATAAAAACGGTCTGTAAATTCAGGTAATAATCCTTCCGCTTTCGTCAAGTCTTCTTTTATGAAACTCCAAACTTCAGTTTCGGGAGAGATGGGCACAACGTCATAGGTACGTTTACGTAAGATAGGAACTCCACCCCAACGAGTGACTAAATGATAGTAAATCAAGGCCCTGAAATAATATCCCGTACCGCCTGTCTGCTTCACTACCTGGTTTTCTTTATTAGATGATGCTTCATATGTTTCGACCAGAAAGTTTACTTGCTTCAGGGTTGTGAAGCATTTTTGCCACTGACTCAAAACTTCTTTAGAACTAGGAGCCATCAACATCGGGTCATTCAGGGAGAAACCGGGACCTGCCTTGAAATTCTCACCCTTTACGTCACCGTCCATATAGAACTTGAATATCAGTTCTTCCATTTCGGCGTACACTCCATTCAATAACTTTTCCAAATCGGATTCACTCAACATATCTTGAGGGATCTGATCTTTAGGCCGCATATCGTCCAGCATACCAGAACAAGCCGTCATCCAGAAAAGGCAAATGCTACACAGCAAATAGTTGATTATAGTATAGTATCGTTTCATACATCTATGTTTTTAAAAGTTTAGATTCAGACCAAAAATAAATGTTCTCAATACAGGTTGCAGACCGAAGTCAACGCCATAATTTGAATCGCCCGGACTGCCGGAGAATGATGTTTCGGGATCATAACCGGAATACTTGGTGAGAGTCAGCAGATTATCTGCCGAAATGTAGACTCTTAATGAGTTCACGCGAAGTTTCTTAACAACCGATTCCGGCAAGGTGTAGCCCAAAGTCACTGTTTTCAGTTTAAAGTAGGAAGCGTCTTCCAGATAACGTGTTGAGGTCTGTACGTTGTAGTCATAATCGTATCCGGTATGCACTCCGATTCGTACAGGACGGGGGATTGTGTTGCTTGTTCCTTCTCCGCGCCAGTATCCGTTGGCCACTTCTTTGCTTACATTAAAATATTGTTCCACAGATTCGCCCCGGTCGCTTACTTTAACATTCGACAGTGCGAGTCCCAAATGGTCGGTACCTTCGGAGCCATTCACTCCCCGCCATGCCGACATCACTTTGCCGCCTACAGAGAATTGTCCGAACAGAGACAGGTCAAAACCTTTGTAGGAAAAGTTGGAAGTGATACCTCCGTAAAAGTCAGGGATGGCTTTTCCTACGTTCATCCGGTCGGCATCGGAAATGTCGCCGTCTTCGTTATAATCGAAATATTTCACGTCACCGGCACGTACGCCTTTAGCGTAAAGTTTTGCAGGCACTTCGTCGTCACGCTGGTAAATACCTTCCATCTTCAGCATATAAAATGTACTGATGGGCTGGCCGTTGATTAGGGCATGCATCGAACCGCCCAGGAGGTTACTTCCGCTACTGGGAACTATATACATATCATTTCCTTCAATCAGGGAAAGTAACTTGTTCTTCACGAAAGAGATGTTTCCACCCAAATCCCATTTAAACTTTCCGGTAAGGATTTTGCCATTCAAAGCCAACTCGAGCCCTTTATTCTCCAATGAGCCGATATTTGACTGCAAAGTAGTATATCCGGTGGTTGCATTGACCGGTTTCTTAAACAGCAGGTCGGTGGTTTTCTGATAGAACATATCTACATTCAGAGTCAGGCGGGACTGGAACATTTCTATATCAAATCCGATATTGAACTGGCTGGCTTTCTCCCAAGTCAAGGCACGGGCGTCTTGTGAAATCTGGAATCCGGCGGAACCGTTGTAAGAAGCACCGCCCGCACTGATAAGTGATAGCGGAGCATAATTGCTCACTCCTGCCATGCTTCCTGTCATACCCCAGCTTAATCTTAACTTGGCATCATTGACATATTTGTTTTTCGGGAAGAATTCTTCATTGGATGCCCGCCATGCAAAGGAGGCAGAGGGAAAATAACCATATCTCTTGTTCTTCGCAAAACGGGAGGAACCGTCACTACGCAAAGAGGCGTTCAGTATATATTTGTTATCCCAGTTCAAGGCGATTCGTCCGAAATAGGATTCCAAAGCATAAGAGGTATAGCTGATGTTTCCGGCATAAATATTGGGGCCTGCATTGATTAAATCAAAGTTTGAGGAAGGAAATGCGCCGTTGGCGTAGTTGTCACTCTTTGCTCCGAATTGCTCATAAGTGTATTTTTCAAACGAGTGTCCCAGCATGACGGAATAGATCAGTTTGTTCCATTCATTGTTGTAAGAGAATATGTTGTCTATCACATAGCGGAAACTTTGGTCTTTTTGTTCCGCCAATGCTCCCCAACCGCTACTGTTTTTGCGAGCGTCATGTTTGTCCGACAGTTTTTTAGAGGTGTTATCCAAAATGCCATATACGCTTACTGTCGGTGTATATTTGAATCCTTTGAAGGGGGTAACGTCTATACTGAATACACCGGATAGTTGGTATTTCTTTGCCACCCAGTCTTCTTCATTTATCAGCATTACGGGATTGTGACGCAGAATATCCGTTCCGTTCACTTTATAGGATGTTCCGTCTTCTTTGTAGGGTGAATACCAGGGTTGTTCTTCGCGTGCCGTACGCAGCACTTTCAGACTAGTGCTCGTTTCTTCCAACAGGTCTGAACGGCTGGCGGAACCTGCCAAATTCATATTCAGCTTGAAGATATTATTGATTTTATGGGTGAATTTCGCACGCATATTATATTGGTCATAACTACTTTTATTCAAATATCCTTCTTGGGTATTGGCTCCCAAAGAGGCGAAAAAAGTAGTCTTTTCGTTTCCACCGGAGATGCTGATGGAGCCGGTACCTGTCTTTGAGTTTTTTCTTGATATTTCTTTCACCCAATCGGTTTCCTGAATTTGAGAAGGAGTATACAGTTGAAGATTAGCTCCCATCTGTACATTGTAATTGTCGATAGCGGCTTGCATGGTATTCATATATTCCGTCGAATTAGCCATTTCAATGTCACTGGCGAGATAGGCAAATCCGTAGCGGCCGGACACTTCTACCTTTGTCTTGCCTTGCTGACCAGATTTGGTGGTTATCAATACGACTCCGGCATTGGCACGCGAACCATAGATAGCAGCGGCGGAAGCGTCTTTCAAGACTTCCATGCTTTCAATGTCATTCGGATTCAGGTTGGGATATTTTTCGCTCGGGATACCGTCAACGACATAAAGTGGCGAGCTTCCTCCACTGACGGAACCAATACCACGAACGGTCACATTGGGGGCTTCTCCCGGAGTACCGGAAGCAGAGGATATATTCACACCTGCTACACGTCCTTGCAGCATTTTTATCGGGTTATAGTCATTACCTTGGTCTATATTTTCCATCTTTACTTTACTGATGGAAGTTGTCACTAGTTTTTGTGACTGAACTCCGTAGCCGACCACGACAACTTCATCAATCATTTTGCTGTCTTCCTGAAGTACGACTTTCACTAATGTCTGACCAGTGGTAGAAATATCGACTGTCTTATACCCTATATAAGAGATTGTCAATATTCCTTTTTCCGGCACATTAGCCAATGTGAACTTTCCATCGAAATCTGTGATCGTTCCGTGTGACTTGCCTTTTACCACAATGCTTGCGCCGATAACAGGTTCTCCTTTTTCATCTACAACGGTACCTGTTACTTTTTTAGCAACTGACTTCTCCTCGGCTTTACGAATCAATACAATCACATTGTCTTGTTCTTTTCTGTATGTCAGATCCATTCTGCCTAAAAGTTGAGTCATTGTATAGTCAATCGTCGCATTTTGAACATTCAACGATACTTTCTGATTTAATTCAGACAGACTTTCACTGTAGAAAAATTTGTAACTACTTACTTGCTCAATCTTCTTTAAGGAGGCTCTTAAAGACAAATCTTTCAAATTAACCGTTATTTGAGAATAAGCGGCAAAAGAGATGCTTAGGAACAATAGCAGGCATACAGCCCGTAGTGTTCTCCAGTTCTTACTTCTCTCCCCGTGGGTTTGAGGGAGATTTACAAGGTGTTTTCTGTTTTTCATATATCCAAACTTTTTAAGTTGTTTGATAGGTATACAGACTGCTATATCCTCCCGTCCAAGCGCCTATCAATCTTTAACTCTTGTTAACCAATTCAATCCAGTGAATAAAAAAGCCATTCCATAGAAGTGAAATTCCGAAATGGCTTTTATTATTATTTAAAAGAATGATTATCTATTTATTTCTCTTTTAAAACAATCACCGAACCATCCATCTCATAATAGAAAGGTGAAGTTAGCATCAGAATATTCAAAGCATTCTGTATACCGCCACCCGGAATAGTTCCCGTGAAGTATTCTTTAGGTAGTTTTCCGGAATCGAAGCGGATCTCTACGTCATAAATACGTGAAAGGGTTTTCATGATATTTTCCAAAGATTCTTTCTCAAAGTACATATTTCCTTTTGTCCATTCGATGTAATCACTCGGATGCACTTGGGTGGTTGTTATCTTATGAGTGACTTTGTTGTACTCAATTTTATCTCCGGGCTTCATTATATGCGAGGTTGCTTGCACATAAACACCTACTTTCCCTTCCAACAGAACAACTGTCACATCCCTGGAGTCTTCATAGGCGGATACATTGAAAGATGTACCAAGTACTTTCACTTCCAAATCACCGATTTGCACGACAAAGGGATGTTTCTCATCATGGGCTACTTTAAAATAGGCTTCACCATTCAGTTGCACACGACGAACTTTTTCTCCGAAATTATTCAGATAACTTAATTGGGAAGCTGAATTGAGCACGACATTCGTGCCGTCCGGCAATTCAATAGTCGCTTTGTCCCCTTTATTGGCTTTTACCACAAAGGGGGCTTCCATTGTCCGGGAAGAATCTATAAGATAGTAGGTGAAAAAAACGATACAGACAGGTAGAAGCATAGCGGCAACCCATCTCCAATAATTCGGGCGAATGGTTCTTTTTTTCTCTTTTCCTTGTGTCTTTTCTTTGATACGGGCAAAGAGTTTATCACGCAGTATCGGGTTGATATCGGTATCCGACCGGGAGAATTCATCTTCCCACCAGTCCTGCAACCGACGGTCGTTCTTTATCCAGCCGGACAATTCCTTTATTTCGTCATCCGTTATATTTCCTTCGAAATATTTCTCAATCAGTTCCTTATAATATGTCTTATCCATCTTCTTGCCTACTTATTTATTGGTATACATTTTCATCTTATCCTTTATCTAAAAGAGCAGGTTATAATTACATTTCATTAACACAAAAAGCGAGCAAAAGCGCAATTATCTTATCGTAATGTTTCATCAACTGCTCGCGCATAAACTTTACCGCCAAAGATAGTTGGGTAGCAACCGTACTTTCGGAAATTCCCATTATCTCGGCTATTTCCTTATTTGTATAATTCTGACGCTTGCTTAATATAAAGATTTTCTTGCGTTGTGTCGGCAATTCTTCCGCCAAAGAATCAATATAGTCGTTCAGAAAACGTAAATCGATGTTATCTTCGGTTTGCGAATCACGGTCTACCCCGTTTTTCATCAAGTATTCATTGTAAACATATTCAACAGTCTGACGCTGATACATATTCATCAACAGGTTCTTGGCTATCGTACAGAGAAAGGATATGAATGAAGCATCGGCGTCTACTTTCTCCCGCACTTCCCATATACGGATGAAAGTGGACTGCACTATCTCCTCTGCCATATATTGATTGCCGGAAGACAACCGCATAATGAAATTGTACAGTTTACCACTATACATATTATACAATCTTTCGAATGCTTGAAAAGAACCGTCTCTTAAATCTATTAATAAATGTTTTTCATCTGTTGAATCCACCATATCCTAGAATTTTGCAACATTACACTACTTTATATTCGCGTGTATAGGTTCAATAGTTTATCAAAGTTTTTAATAGTCAGATAACCGCTTTGGTAAATCATCGGAAGGGGATTCTTTGTCTCGGCACGGTATTCCGCAAAACCGGAACTACCGACTTCCAACCCATCTATCAACAAACGTAAATCATAGTCGCTTTGCTTCAACAAATCCACAAGATATGTGGGAGTACCGGTCTGGAACCAATAGTTATCAAACATCAATCCAGCAAAAACATTGAAAAATATCTGTATCCCAATCGGCAGTTTACGTTCCAATGTATCCATTGCATCTTCAAATTAGTATCCCACAAATATAGAGGTTATTCGATGAATAAGCAAAGATACCGCATGAAAGTTTCTATCTAATAAGTTAAACGGACACCCGCCTGTATATTGAAATTGAACGGATTCTCCTTTCGTATCGTCTGAATATCCGAACCATCATCGAAATAGTAAGCGACACCCGGTTCTACATAAATACCGATATGTTTCGTGGCATTCAACTGCGCACCCACTGCACCGGATACCGAGAATTGCAGAGGTTTCACCGTCTCCTTGTCCGAACCGAGCTTGCCATAAACACACTTCTCGACCATACCACCACCGGATACATAAAGAGTCACGAGTTTCTTATCCAGAAAATTCCAGTTGGCACGCAATGGGATACCGACATAGTGCAGCTTCTGTTCTATCTGATGTTCTTCATTTGCAAGTTTCGCGTCCGAAGAAAGTAATGTATAGGTCAGCCCCGTCTCAAGGGAAAAGCCTCTCGCCAAAGCTTTACGGACGGATAATCCGAAAGAGATGGGTTGGTGATGCTTAATGTCTACTACCCGCCTTTCTTTTTGAAGCAGATAAGGTACTCCACCCTCAAAAACCAATGTTTGGTCGTTAGGAATCTCCATCAAACCGTCTGAAACAGAAAGCATACTCACACGAGACATGTAAGGATTGATTCCTGTCCCCACTTCCGTCGAAGCCCCTCCTGAATTGCCGACCGAAAGCCCCATCGACCATGTCCCTTTTCGGGAAGTCGCTTTCTCTGCCGGAATATGATATTTATCCTTACCGGAAGGCCGGCGAGGTCTTCTGACAGTAGATCGGTCATCATTCTCAGTCTGTGTCATATCCGAACGCTTTTCTTCCATTTTTTCCGCTTCTTCCTTCACCGTAGGTTCAACTTCTTCCGAAACAGATTCAACCTCCTTCACTGCAAATTCGTCTCCTATCGCCTTATGTTCGGCAACTGCAGGAGCCGCCTTCGCCAACCGGTTCTCACGAGCCACCGGTCTCAATACAGGTTCCACGGAAGAGCCCTGTACATCCGGTCGTTGCACTCCCGGCAACGCATCGGGCATAGAAGCCAATGCCGGAGTTTGCGTATGACGTATATGATCCGCAGCAGGTGTTCCCAGAAAATACAGGCTTACGGACGAGACAACGGCCAGTAATATAACGGCTGCAGCAGCCATCATCCATCTTCGATAAGGATATATTCTCCTCTCCACAGGAGGCATAAGCTCTTTCTCCAGTTGTTCCCAACCAGAAGCAGGTACAGGCTCGGAATAATCCGCGAGCTTCTCCTTCAACTTATTCATCCACAATTCTTTCTCTTCCATCTCTATCTATCCATTATGCATTATCCATTCTTTTACTCTTTTTGCCAATACACTCTTCGCGCGAAACAGTTGCGAAGCCGAAGATTTTTCATTGATACCTAATGTCTGGGCAATTTCCTTATGCGACTTGTCTTCGAAGGTATAAAGGTTAAACACGGTACGGTATCCGACGGGCAACTCTTCGATAAACTGCATCAGCACTTTTTGCGGAATCGCCTCTACATCGGATGCATCCGGCTCTTCATATTCCTCTGGCAGCTCTTCCAAAGGTGTCGACTGATTCATCACATCGTTCTTGCGAAGATACTGCAATGCAATGTTGACCATCACTCTCTCCATCCACGCCCGCAGGGAACCTTCACCCCGCCAGGTGAACTTGTCGAAAGAATCGAATATCTTTATAAAACCGTCGTGAAGCAGGTCTTGGGCAGTATCACGGTCGCCAGTATACCGAAGACAAATGCCAAGCATACGCCCCGCATACTGCTCATACAGCTCCTTGCGGGCACGGTTATTGCCTAGCCTGCATTGTTCCGACAACTCAAATTCTTCCATTCTCCTATACACGTGTTTACCTTATAAATGCAGCAAAGATAGAAATACTGCACCTAGAGAACAACTCTTTTTGCACTTTTGTTTCTTTAACAGATTCGAATGCAATATTTCCGTTCTCTACGCATTTCTCCAATACAAAGCAATAATTATAATCAATCTAAAACCTAAGTATGTATATGAAGAAATTTAAATTCATTGCCTTTATCTTTGCTATTATGACCACTACGCTGATTCTTCAGTCATGTCTGGACGATAACGACGGTCCGGCCGACCTGCTGGTTATCAGCACGATCAACAAAATCAGCCAGGATAGCAAGGATTTTTATTTCACTCTCGATAACGGTGAAAAGATGTATCCCAATAATGGCCAGGAATGGAACAGTGCGGAATTTGCAGAGGGGCAACGCGCCTTTGTCATTTTTAACGAACTGGAAACTCCCGTAAACGGATATGACTACAATGTGCTAGTAAAACAGATTAATGAAATACTTACAAAAGATATCGTCGAGATGGATGACGATGAAAATACTGAAGAGAAAATCGGAGATGATAAAATAAACACTACTGATATGCGTATCAACAAAGATAACAAATATCTGACGATTGAATTCCAATACTACGGTACGCACAGTGCAGATAAAAAACATTTCCTGAATCTGGTAATCCCCAAAGCGGAAGCCGCTCCTACCACAGAAGACGGTAGCGGAAAGGATGAATATATCAATCTTGAATTCCGTCACAACAGTGAGGGAGACTATCCCCAGACTTTGGGTGAGGGATACGTATCTTTCAAGCTGGATAAAATCAAGGACCGGATGGAAGGAAAGAAAGGACTGAGAATTCGCGTAAATACCCTATATAGCGGCATTAAAACTTATGAAGTAAAATTTCCCTAATCTGCTAATCTAAGATGAAAAACACTCTTTTTTTAATATATTAATTACGCAAAGAGGACGGTAGTTGTGAAACTGCCGTCCTTTTCTTTTTTTTTATGAGTTATTTCTTATCTCCCAGATAATTCCATACGGCAGCGCTCAAGGCAGCTCCGACGAAAGGAGCAATGATGAATAGCCACAACTGCGACAAGGCTTCTCCTCCCTCGAACAATGCCGGAGCAATACTGCGTGCCGGATTGACAGAAGTGCCCGTAATAGGAATACATACGATATGCACCAACACCAGAGTGAGACCGATAGCAAGTCCTGCCAAATTACCTGCCCCCTTCTTCGAGTCGGTAGCACCAAGCACTACCAATACAAAAATGAAAGTAAATACCGCTTCCGCAATGAATGCCTGTAACATCTCCCCGTCACCAAAACTGTTCGATCCCGTTGCCGTAGGACCGTCATGGGCTCCGGTAGAAACCAAAGCAAAAAGAATAGCCGAGCCGATAATAGCTCCGATCACTTGGAAAAGCATATACATTCCTGCATCTTTTCCATTCATACGTCCTGTCAGAAATACCCCTAAAGTGATAGCAGGGTTAATATGACATCCCGAAATGCCTCCGATAGCATACGCCATCGCCACTACTGATAATCCAAAGGCCAAAGCCACACCTACCGTGCCCACACCGGCACCTACTGTTCCCGCCATACTGCCCGCAAAAACGGCACTACCACATCCCATAAGGACAAGTACCATTGTCCCGATCATTTCTGAAATGTACTTCTTCATAGTAAATCAATATTGTTATTTGTTTATTTTCCAAAAATAAGCAATTAAGTCTGAAAATCAAAGTATATCTATACAATTATAGCTATCTTTGCAACATTTTTTAAACAAAGGAATTATTTCAAATGAAAAAAGGACTCTTTTATGCTATATTGGCCTCTGTTCTATGGGCTATCGTCAATCCCTTTATCAAACAAGGGCTGAGCTACGATTTCACTCCCATGAATTTTGCCGGACTCCGTTTCACGACTGTGGGGATTATCTTATTCGCATATACCTGGCACAAAGGAATGTGGCAGGAAATACGGCAACACAGCAAACTATTTCTGAACCTGGTGCTTATCAATATGTTTATGGGATACACGGCCTTTTATTTTGGCGTGGACTTTGTAAGCGGGGCCATCTCATCTATCATCATGGGAATGACTCCCCTTATCAATGTATTGTTGGCTCATCTGCTCGCAAGCGATGACCGCCTAAACGCGCATAAGATTATCAGTCTCATTGTCAGCCTTATCGGACTGTTCCTTATCATCGGAATGGGAAGTGACGGCGAGCCGCTCGACTGGAAAGGAATTACGGGTATCGTGCTTCTGCTGCTTAGTATCATTTTTCAAGGCTATTCCGCCATCTCCGTTTCGGAAGATAAGGGAAAGGTGAATCCTATTTTCCTGAATGCCGTACAGATGTTTTTCGGAGGACTACTTATATATATGGTAGGATTGGGCACGGAAGGTTATCATTCTTTCATCGGAAAGCCAAGCGGATTCTATATCAGTCTCGGCATTCTCGTATTTATCTCGGTCTTCGCCTTCAGCTTTTGGTTTATTGCTTTGCAAAGCAAAGGAGCGAAGGTCAGCGATATCAATATGTGCAGGCTGATCAATCCCATTCTCGGTGCAGTACTGAGTTGGGTTATGCTGCCGGACGAATATCCCACATTCAGTACAGTGGCAGGAATGATTATTATTGTCAGCTCCTTGATTATCTATTTCAAAGGAGCTGAAATAAGCCAATGGCTCAAGAATAAAACGACGAAAGTAAGTTAATACGGCAAACACCGAGTTGACAGATTACGGCAAACACCGAGTTGACAGATTACAGCAAACACCGAGTTGACAGATTACAGCAAACACTGAACGGACTGCAACGTCAGCATTTCTTTAGGGACCGCTGATTTTATCTCTTCCTTGAGGACGCAAAGCAAAGTGTGGCGAACGAAATCTTTGCTTGTAGCCAACACAACCTGGCGTGTAGGACGCGGGATAGCGAAGGGCCGCACTAGTTTACGTTGTTCTTCCGTCAACTGCACGACAGCCAGTTCGGGGATAAACGTGATTCCTTTTCCGCTTTCCACCATCCGCATGAAGGTTTCCATACTGCCCAAACGATAGGCCATCTGACTGACTTTCACCGCTTCCATCTGGCAGAAGCGAACGAGTTGGTCGCGAAAGCAATGTCCCTCATCCAACAGCCAAAGCCGTTCACCGGTTATATCGGAGGTGCGGATAACATCATGTTTGAAGGAGGGTTCTTTCTTGGATACATACGCATAAAATTGCTCGTAAAACAATGTTTCTTCCGTCAGAAAACTATCCTCCAGCTTGCTGGCGATAATTCCCGCATCCAGATCTCCGGCGTGCAAGGCCTGCTGAATATCCTGCGTCTTCATTTCCGTCACCCGAATATCCAACTCCGGATACTTCTCCATCAATTGGGGGAAGAAACGCGGAAGCAGGTAAGGAGCTACCGTCGGCAATACTCCTAAACGGAATATGCCGGACAATGATTGTTTCTCTTCACTGATTATCTCTTTTACCTGAGCTGCCTGAGCTAAAATCACCCGTGCCTGATCAATCACTTTTTGCCCGATAGTAGTAGGGCAAACGGGTTGCACGGTTCGGTCGAACAGTTTCACGCCCAGCTCGTCTTCCAACTTCTGAATCATGGCACTCAATGTAGGCTGCGTCACCCGGCAATATTCAGCCGCCCGGGCAAAATGTCGGAACTGATCTACCGCTAATATGTATTCCAATTGTTGTATTGTCATCTATCAAATTATTTAAAGTTATAGATTTCATCTATGCAAAGATAGAAATTTTCAGTTTGACAGCAAGCATTTTACGCCTTATCTTTGCAGTACAGAAAAAAAAATAAAACGAGTATAAATCATTAAAAATAAAACGAATATGAAAACTTTAGAATTTATCAAACTGAATGAATCGGGAGCAAACAACGTAGTAGTATCTTTGCAACAACTATTAGCGGACTTCCAAGTGTATTACACGAATCTTCGCGGTTTCCACTGGAATATCAAAGGACATAATTTCTTCGTTCTCCACAGCCAGTTCGAGAAGATGTATGACGACACAGCCGAAAAGGTGGACGAAATAGCAGAACGAATCCTAATGTTGGGCGGAACTCCCGCCAACAAATTCAGTGATTATCTGAAAGTGGCTAATATCAATGAAGTGGACAAGGTGAGCGATGGTGACGAAGCTTTGAACAGCATTCTCCAGTCTATCAGCTATCTGATCGGTGAGGAACGCAAGATTCTGTCTATCGCTTCTCAAGCCGGAGATGAAGTAACCGTTTCGATGATGAGCGATTATCTGAAAGAACAGGAAAAACTAGTTTGGATGTTGGTGGCTTATAATAGTAAGTAATTGAAAATAAAAAACTCTCGCTACAAATATTTGTGACGAGAGTTTTTATTAGTATACATTTAAACAAATGATTATAAAATGTCCAATATACTAAATTATAATTGTTCAATTTCCTCGATCGCAAGTCCTGTATATTTAATAATACTGTTAACAGGCACTCCATCATTCTTCATTTGACGAGCGATATTATACTGTTCTTCTTTTCTTCCTTCTTTTATGCCTACCTTTCTTCCTTCTTTTATACCTTTCTCAATCCCTTTTCTTGTCCCCTCCTCTAAAGCAATCCGGCACCTTTCTTCAGCCGCCCGACGTTCGTCTTCTTCCACAATCTGACTCACACTATAGCGGTCTACCGCTTTATCATAAGCGATACGATTCTCCTCTGACAGATTTGCTACTGCCGCCAATTTCGCCAAATGTTCAAACACTTGGTCTTTCAATGCATCAGGCATTCTGCTCCAATTACTCATGTTCTTCAATGCATAAATTAATTTATCATATAAAGTATTACAATCCGCCAATTCTTTTGTAAAATAGGGGAACTGCAAATAGATTTGGCGAAAATGGGGATTTACCACAGCTCCCGAATCCTTATCCGAAACAACCGTATCCGTACGGAACTTTTCCTCCAATCCCGCTTCCTTGAAATTCATTAAGAAAACACCATAAACTGTAGAAAGTTGATAACGTTTTCCATAAGGAACAAATTCTTCTTTCACCAACATTCCATTTTCATCCCGATTCTCGGGTATCGGAATATGTTTGGGAAGAGGATTCTCTATCTGACGGCTCACGGCACGGCAAACATAATAAAGTGTACGGTCCAGAAAATGGCTATGCCAACGATTCTGCATTTCCACAATTATAAATTCACCGCTATCTGTACGACAATAAAGATCATAAATAATTCCCTTGTCATGAACATTATCCGCACGATCCTCCTTATCCAGAAAAACAAGGTCCTCAATATGGTGCTCTCCGGCAAGCAACTCATTCAGTAGAATTATAAGAAGCTCCTTACTGGCAGGCTGACCGAAAATTATCTTAAACCCTATATCTGTAAAAGGATTGACGTATCTAGACATATTACATAACTTTTGTATATGACAAAAATAGCACATATATTTGGATATCTGTGCATTGGGAGACTTTATTTTTCCGAAATACCTCCTGTTTGTATATAAACCTACATCGATTAAAATTAAAAAGAAGCCTAAAAGTCCCTTTATCTAACTTTTAGGCTTCACACTATTGTTTAAATATCTTCATTATAACTATTCAGCAGTATTATCAGGACAACGCACTCCTTCTACAAACCTAAGATCTCCCCAACCAGCAAAAGTAGCATTGTATCCATTACCGGTAAGATCGGTTACAACCTTAGCATTATCCTCAGCAGGTTCATTGAATCTCCAATAAGCAACCAACCCATCAGTTAAAGGATCCACCCAACATACGTTATTCTTCAGATCGGCAGCCGAACGGGCGACAGCCCATACACGTGCCTCACTGACATACCCATCCATATAACGGTCATCAGCAGCTGATTGTCCAATATAGAATGCAGCATTTACATCCTGCCCGTAAGCGTAGGTTAAATCGACAGTACCTCGCGTATCTGGAAGTTCTCCTTGTAATTCACCATTGACATAAATAAACTTCTTGCCTTGTGAACCATCATAAACACAAGCTAAATGCACCCACTTATCATTAGGTAAAACATCTCTAGAATCGATAGCTGGACTTCCACCACTCAATTGTAGTTTCCAACCCTCTGTATTACTGCCTGCCGTACGCAAACAGAAGTTCTCTTCCAATCCCATAACAGAGAAGCACCATTTTCCACTTGTAGGTATCATCTTCTTAAAACGTACCCGAGCTTCAAACGTAACATTTGTCAATGCCGCAGTATTATATTTTGACTCTTTTCTAAAGTCAACTTTGAAATATTCCCAACTGTTAGACAAATCAGCCGCTTGTGTTATGATAACTTGATTAATAACGACATATATAGTACGCGAGCCTTCTATGACAGAAAGATTCTTATCAGACACTCCCGCAATACTTACCGGAAGCACATAAGTCGTACCCTCTTTCAATAGTTCGCGACTGATAATACTTAAACGTACACCTTCTGAAGAAATACTTTTTCCATTTTCAATCATCAAGCTTGTATTTTCCAACTTATAAGACTTTTCAGGAAGTAATTCATAATTTTTCTTATACTCTTTATTAAACGCTTCTACCAATTCCGGAGTAGACTTCATCATTACTTCCACATTATTCTCTATTGTATTAGATGAAGCAACCTTAATACCAATCACTGCCGGTAAATCATCAATCGTCAAATTAGCAACCGGAGATAATTTATCTGCTCCTACAATATACACTCCTTCATAATATTCCTGACTTTTCTGGCAAGACATCATTAAAAAGGAGAACAGAGTCAATAGTATATATTTTATATTCTGTTTCATTTTTTCAAATATTAATGTTTATTCATTATTCTGATAGCCTCACGTGTCCATTTGTAATTAGGATTAGAGCGGTAGTCATTTTCCATGTGATATGTACCACAACCTCCTTTACGAGTAGCCAGTTTACCTTCATACATAGGAAGAAAACGTGCCATACCTTCCAGTGACGGTACTGTACCTCCCTCTCTTAAAGTATGCGAAACCCCTCCATTCACATATTTTCCACCTTCAAATGTTTCTGCAAAGATATACTGTTCTGGTTTCCAACCATTCCGAGCAGCATTATCAAAGCGACTCTGTAAATCATAATACGATGGAGAATCATATGACTGCACAACACCATAATTAAAGTACTCAGCCAGTCCTTGTTTCAAATGATAAGGCACACCATCGATAATCAACAAGTTACGGGTTCCGGATTTTGGACCAATATACTTACCCAATGCTTTTACAAAAATTTCCATATTGTCCATATAGTCAGGCCACATATATGAAGGTCCAACCAAAGGACCACTGAACGGAACTCCAGGAAACTCTTGATATCCTGGTTCATAGTCAAGATCAATACCTTGATAACCATACTTATACATTGTATCGACTAAAGACTTTGCATATTCTTCTATTCCCTCCGGAGTTGCAATTTCATGATTCTCTCCAGACATAAATTCATCAGGAATTTTGTGAGCGAAGATCGTATATGTCACCCGAGTTCCTTTCACATCCTGCACATAACGCAAATCTTCTATTTGAGCCGGACTTAAATCCTTATAATCACCCCATATAGAAATAATATCCACACTATCAGGTACACTGCTCAAGAAGTTTATCATATCAGCAGAGTTAGCTGTCCATCCGCCAAACCAACCAAAAAAGACTTCATGATCATTCCTAGCTTTATATGCTCTCAAATTTTCCCAATATTCTTCAGACATATTATCAGGAACTACTATATCCAAAGCTTCTATATCCGTATTGCACGATATAATCCCCGTGCCAATCATCACAGAAACAATTACATACATTAATAATTTCTTCATATCGCTTATTATAAATAATACTTATTACTATTTGTCTGCTAAATCCCACCATAAACGAGTTGCTCCGGTATCCGGACCGTTCAATAGTTTTATAGCCTTTTCTACTTCATCCTTATTCCCCAGATATTCAGAATAAGGGAAAGGAACACGGCGGATCTGTATAGAAGTACTAATAACACCGCCACTTTCGTTATTGACAATCTCATATATTTTAGGATATCCTGTACGACGGAATTCGCTCCATGCTTCCTGTCCTAATGGATACATTGCAATCCATTTCTGGGTAATAATCTGTTCCAACTGTTTTTTTGTACTATTAGTATTCCAAACAACCGTAATATCAGATGGCTCAGATGCGGAAGGACTAGTCTTAAATCCAGGATATCTTGCCGGGACTTTAGTACTTACCAGATAATTTTCTACATTTTTGACTCCATGCTGTTCAAAAGAAGCACGTATTCCGGATTTATAAAGAGCCTCCGGAGTACCTTTCATATCCCATTGCTTTAAGGCCCCTTCCGCCCGTAAAAAGAAAACTTCAGCCGCAGTCATCCAGATGTAAGGTGTTCCTTGTTGTATATTAGGTTTAGACAACCCCTCGTCACCTTTAAAAACATCTCCATTCTTATGTCCATTACGCAACCCTCGATAATTGCCATTAGAAGACAACGCAAAAAACACAGCTCTACGAGGATCCTCAAAACCATTTAAATAAGCATCCATAGTGGCACCCATTACATCCTCTTCATAACCTTCGGCACTACTAATACTGTGAATAGGATTGTGATAGGTAAACGAAAGGTTAGAATTGGACTGCATTGTCGGATTGTTGTCATTACTTTCAATCACCCCATACGGATGAGCAACTGCTGCTTCAGCTATTTTCTGAGCATCCTCATAAACAGCACTTATACGCATCGCCAAACGTAATTTCAGAGAATTTGCAAAACGAATCCAATTCGGGATATTACTATTAAAAATCAGGTCAAATTTAACAAGGGCTTTAGAACTCGGATTAGCCTGATCAAATTTAACCAAGATATCAATGGCATGATCAAGTTCCTTAAAGAATGATTCATAGATAGCCTGCTGTGAATCATAAGGGACAGGATTTGTCAATCCAAATTTCAAGTAGGGTAATGGACCATACATATCCGTAGCTTTATGCATAGCTTCCACCTTTACAATTTCACCAACAGCAAAAAGAACAGATGTAGAATCTACTTTCTGACGCAGAATATTCCAAGAAGACAAAAATTCCACAAACGCGCTTTTAAAAGGAGCGTCCTTCCATTCATCAGAAATAGCGTAAGTAGTACCATTTGCTCCCCCTCCCCAGTTCTGCGTTCCTGCAAAATATCCAGAATACATATTACCAAAAAGGTCCTCCGAGCGCTGAAACAAGTTAACATCTTCAGGAACTACCCTACGCTGCATCGTCGTGAGATAACTACCCCATAAATTGTCTTTGTCTAATTCTTCTTCCTGAATTTTATCAGGATCCAGATTAATCGTATCAGACATACAGCTTCCTAACAAAAAACAGGAAATAAGCATCAGGAAACAAATATGTGAGATGTTATAAATTTTGTTTTTCATTTTCTTCTTTTTAAAAAATTAAAATCAAAAGTTAACTTTTACACCAAAACCGAAACTACGCAAACTAGGAGGCATAAAATAATCGAAACCTTGATAATAAGTCCCTGTATTAGCCGTAAGTTCCGGATCGAATGGGGCTTTATTGTAGAACATCAACAGGTTATGTCCCGTCAAAGAAAGAGAAATATTTAACTTTTCTCCAAACCATTTTGATGGAAGCATATATGATAATGACATTTCACGTAAACGAACATTGGTTGCACTATATACATAATGTGCCAGCAAACCGGTCTTACCTGAAGCAACAGTTCCATAATACTGTTCTGCATCCAGTTTTCCTTTATTCACCACTACACCTTTATTATCACGTGCGTCTGCTGTTTGCTGAGACACTCCAAACTGATCCATCAGAGCCTGTGTAGCCGAGATAACTTCACCGCCAACACGTGCGTCAATCAAGAAATCAAGTTCCAGCCCCTTCCAAGAAAAGCTGTTTCTAAAACCTAAATTATATTTTGGAGCCGCAGAACCTACTTTGATGAAAGTATTTTCTTCTGCCGACACGCCCCCATTAGTAATAAGAATGTTTCCATGCAAGTCCTGTTTCAGTTTAGTCGCATAAATGTCAGACATACTACCACCTTCTTTCAAAATCATTCTATATGAATCAGCAGTGGCCACAGAAAACTCTGTCGGTGACTTTACGGTCATACCCGTAGTGCGGTCGGTTACATATTCAGGAAGTAATTCTTTAATCTCATTACGGTTCATTGAATAAATCAAGTTTGAATTCCACTGTACAGGTCCCAGATCTTGATTAAAACCAACACTCAATTCAATACCCCAGTTATTTACCTTACCGGCATTTTCATAAGCAAAAGCATACCCTGTACTAGGTGGTAGTTCATATTTAAACAATTGGTTATAAGTATTTGAATTATAATATGTTGCTGCAATATTCAATTTATTATGGAACAAGCGCAGGTCCATACCGAACTCAAAAGCCTTGGTCATCTCCGGTTTTAAATGACTGGCGGGCGTAAAATTGGCACTTGTCGCATTACCATTCTCCAATGCTACCGTAGCATAAGAAAGATATGCGCTTGGAGGATTACCTACTTGTGCATATGAGCCACGAATCTTCCAGAAAGAAATGATTTTTTCCGGCAAAGGAAGTATTTCTGACAATATGACTGAAAGACCAGCTGAAGGATAACATACATATTCTTTAGATGTACCTACCAATGTAGAAAACCAGTCTATACGTCCTGTGACATCCGCATAAAGAAAGTTCCGATAACCGATTTCGGCTTTACCATAGATGGACTGTGTCTGGGTATGTAATTCTGATTTGTTATAATTACTTTCCGTAGAAGGTATATTACTCGGGTGGAAGAAATTAGGCGCCCCTACTAAATTGCCTTCAAACGTATCCGATTTATATTTCTCATCATAAAAGCTCCCTCCTAAATTTACCAACAGATGATAATTTTCACCGAACTTCTTATCTACATTCACTAAGAAATCAAGATAAGTTGAAGTATTCTTATCTTCTTGATTCATATAATTTCCTTGAGATTTAGAGAATAACCCATCTGTAGATGCATACAGTTTACGTTCGAAATCGGTATAAGCATTATCAATGCGGGCACGTCCGATAATATTAAGCCAATTGGTTATATTCCATTTCATTGACAATGACATGATATAACGATCTCTGTCGGTATTGAACATATTACGGTTGATAATCCAATACGGATTTTGCATACCCAATCCCTGATTACCATAAGGCCAATATTGAGTCTTGAAATTTCTGTCGGCATCATATCTTTCATAAACAGCATATTTATTTATATCGTCACTTGGTGGAAACAAATAAATTGGTACCAAAGGATTATAATACATACCCTGCCCATTACTGTTCTGATTATTCTGTTTAATATAGAATAATCCCATATCCATACTCAAAACATTCTTCACAATATCCCAAGAATTACGGAATGTAAAGTTGTAACGGTTGTATTTATTATTATCAATAATACCCTCTGAGTTTACAGTTCCAAAAGATATATGAGTCTGATTAGTTTCCGTTCCGGTCGATACGGCAATAGAATTCATCGTATTGAAACCTGTCTGGAAGAAGTCCAATGGGTTATATGTAGAAGGTTTCTCCAATTTATCTCCCCAACTCTTGAATTCACCTTCCTTACGTCCGTATGTATTCTGAAATTCCGGAGTAACGAAAGGTCTTGAGAAACTAGTACTGTTAGAGTAACTTATTCTAGGCTTTCCAATTGCACCTTTTTTGGTTGTAATCAATATCACACCGTTAGCTCCTCTGTTACCATACAAAGCCGCTGCAGAAGCTCCAGTCAAAACTGACATACTTTCTATATCCTCCGGATTGATATTGGATATACCGTCACCATCAGCTACTTCAACAGACTCATAAAAATTATCGGATTGTTTGGTCCTTAACCCCTGCATTGGAATACCATCCAAAACATATAATGCATTATTTTCACCAAACAAAGATTTCGTTCCACGCATGACAACACGGGAAGATCCACCAGTTCCCGATGAACTCTGATTGATAGTCACACCTGCAATCTTACCGGAAAGACTATTTACAAAGTTAGCATCTTTCACTTTTGTAATACCGGCTGCTTTTATTTCCTGCACATTGTACGTCAAAGCCTTAGCTTCTCTCTTGATACCCAATGCGGTTACTACCACCTCGTCCAGAGCTTGCGCATCTTCACTCAACACGATATCCAACGGATTCGCATTTTTTACCGTTACCGACTGGGCAGCATAACCAACATATGAGAATTCAAGAATATCTCCAACGGAAACATTCAAGGAAAATTTCCCATCCAAATCAGTCACCGTACCGTTAGAAGTACCTTTCACCAATACACTGACACCAATTAACGGCTCTCCTAAGGCATCTTTTACCATACCTTTTATCTGAATAGCCTTAGCATTTTGATTAACTTTATTTGATTTAGACAAGATTATTTGTTTATCAATCACAGTATATGATATATCCGTTCCTTTGAATATATCATCCAGAATATCAGTAATCTTTCCGGATTTACTTCTTACAGACACAATACGATTCTTTTGAATCGTCTCATCATTATAGAGGAATACGTAGTCAGAAGTCTCCTCGATTTTGTTCAGTACCTGTTCTACAGATACATTACTCATAGAAATGGCAATACGCATTCGTTGGGCGTAGCTATTTTCAGCAGAAAGCTGTAGTACTACCAGGAAAAGTAGTGTAAGACTGATCCTCATAACTAAAGGAAATTTTAGATTTAAAGCATATTTAGAACATAATGCAATAAATGAATGATTTTTTTTCATACATTTGCGGCTAACTAAAGTTTATAACTAAATGAACTATGGTTTGATTCCGGTAAGTGTTTGCAAGACTTCATACCGTGAATCTGTTTTTTGAGGAAGACTGTTGTTGGTAGCAACTTTCTTCCTTTTTTCATCTCTAATGTGTGTATCTCATAGGCTATTCTATTTTTTAAGTTATTACTAATACAAATCCACTATAATTTTTTTCTTTGTAAATGTATCATCAGCTTGTTGCTGAGGTTCTTCAATTTTCCATTTCATTTTTGCAGATTTAGCCAAATAATCCAATATCTGCGACAAAGTCTCATCCCGGAAAGTAGCCCGATATCGATATTCTTTTTCACACCTATTATTATATTGAATATCCACATTGAAATGTCGTTCCAATCTCTTGAAGATTTCCTCCAACGGCGTATTTCTAAAAACCAACTTTCCATCTTTCCAAGCTATCTTTCCATAAACATCTACTTTATTCTTTACCGATTTCTGACTCTGTTTATCGTAAAGCAATTGTTCTCCAGGAGCCAATACGATTGTTTCCCGACTGGGGGTTATTACATTTACTTTACCTTTCTCCAACACTGTTTCTATATAATCGTCATTTTCATAAGCATTTACATTGAATTTTGTACCATAAACGTAGACACTCAATCCATTCCGGGTATTTACATAAAAAGGACGTTCTTGATCTGCCTGTATCTCAAAATAGGCCTCCCCTTTCAGTTCTACACTCCGATTGTTTTTTTTGAAGACCGTAGGATATCGTAAAGTCGTACCAGCATTCAGCCACACCACA
>OGGW01000494.1_pt1 | contig 38062 bp, 28 predicted proteins | sample 1571291 | NCBI WGS metagenome assembly OGGW01 (sample SAMEA2582028, study PRJEB24529) | metagenome | biome: Human gut stool | place: China | collected 2011 | reverse complement strand
AAGTGTACGTTTCCCTACGGATATTTGCTTGTTTAGCATTCGTGAACCAGTCCATACAGCCGTAAGTGGTGTGATGGACAAATGTTTTCAATAAAAAAAGACAGAGCTTTCTGAGAGAAAACTCTGGCCTATGTAACAGTATGATTGGAAATGTGTATTGTCTTGTAAAAGGAAGGGTCTTATGGTATTCTTACGGGAGTAAAGGCATTGAATGCAAGGAACTTTGCGTGATCTTAGGAGTGTGCAATGGAAAAGAAATTTAATGTTGTAGTCGGTGAAGATGGAACTGTAAAACTCCCAGATGCGGTTCTGGAAAAACTTGAAGTCAAACCCGGAGAGGAGGTTCGATTCGAGGTGGATGACAATTTCTATGCAGTCAGGCTTCTATCGCGGATAGAAGCTGAACGCTTGGATTACTTGAATTGGATGCATAATAAACATTGCCCCTCTATTGAGGAAATGATTGCAGAATCGAGAAAACAAGCCACCCAGAACATTGTGATCTCCCGTATCCTTGATGGGATGCCGGCAGAAAAAATCGCAGAAGACTATGAAGTTTCACTCGACTATGTAAAACAGCTTGCCCATCAGCTGAAGATGGATATAGAGGAAGCTAAGGCGAAAAAACACAAAGAAACGGGATCATCATAAAACAAGCAGCGGCAGATTTCCATATACGGAAACTGCCGCTGCTTATGTATAGAGATTTATAGGTTTTTTGCAAGATTTTTAATGAGTGCAGCCATAGAGAGGTCAGCCAGCAGTTTGGCAAGAGCTGCTGCCGCATCTGTATCGACTGGGCTGGCTTTGGGAGCGGATTGCTCTGCGCGAGGGAGAACTTCAGGCTCTGCACCATGATGCTGATAGAAGAAATCGTCGAATCGCTGTGCGTTCAAACGCCGGTCATCATCCAGAATGTGTGCGTACTGCTCGGTGACCATTGAAGCCTGTGCATGACCGGAATCGCCCTGCACGGCTTTGATATCGCCGCCGTTCAGCTTGAGCTTGTATGTAATGCTGGAGTGTCGAAAACTGTGAAAAACTACTTTGGGAAGATCGTTTTCCTCAATCAGCTGCTTCAATGCACCGTTGATGGTGGATTGTTCGGTCGGTATTCCCAGCGGGCCGGCGACCACAAGATTATAGTCAGCGTACTCTGTGCCCAGTGCATCCCTTGTCATGTCTTGCTCGGCTTTATATTGGACAAGCATTTCAGCAACTGTTTTGGGGAGAAAGATGGTTCGGATACTGCTGTCTGTTTTGGGGCTTTTCAGAACCTGAACCGTGGTACAGCGGGAACTCAGCGAGGGAAAACGAGTGATGACATTTTTGTTTTCCAAGGCGTTTAGCGAAGCAATGTCTACACGCTGCAATTCCTTATTTATGTAAATGGAGGCTCGCCCAGCTTCGATGCTTTCAGGGGAGATATCCACGCAATCCCAAGTCAAACCGAGCAGTTCGCCAAGGCGCAGAGAACAAGAGAAGGAGAGGTTGATGCAGAGCCGGAGCCGTGGATCATCACAGACTTCTAAGGCATGGAACAGGGTCTCGGCAGTCCAGATATCACGCTTCTTTGCAGTGTATTTGGGCAAGGTGGCATAAATACAGGGATTCTTTTCCATAAGTTCCCACTTTACAGCCTGCTCAAAGGCATTTCTCAAAATTTTGTGAACCGAACGAACCGTGCCGGGAGAAACGTATTGATGCTGTCGCTTTCCACACATAGGGTCAACGGCTTCGTATTTAAGCAGCCGCTGATAATATCCCTCAATTACGCGGGTGGTGAGATCTTGCAGCTTCATTGAGCCGATAAGCGGTATTATGTAGTTTGAAATCAGAGCATTGTTTGATTGATAGGTTGAGAGTGCCCATTTGCTTTTTCCATAGAGGGCAACATATTCAGGAAGCAAGTCGTTAAGGGTCTTGCACTGTGGAACTACAAAAGTTCCAACCGATTCCTTGTATTCGACCTCTTTCTTGCGATTCTTGGCATCCGAAAGGTCAGTAAAGGTTTCCCACTTCTGCTTGGGGGTGCCATCTGCATCCTTATAGGAATAGACAACACAGAAATTATTGTTGCGCTTGATAATGCTGGCCATTATGTATCTCCTTCCACTTTACGTTTGGATTTCAGAACATCATCGAATACATCTTTTCGGACGCGTTTTGCCCGCCCTACATCAATTGTGGGGATTCCTTCCTCACGAATCCATGTTACAAGTGTGGTGCGGCTGACACCATAGAAATCCTGAATCTCCTGAAAACTGTAATACTTTTCGCTTTTAGGGCATTTCAGTTCCAGCGGTGGTTCTTCATGCGCTTCCATGACCGGTTCTTGGAGTCGATATGTAGATTGGCTGTTGAGCCATATTTCAAAACTTGTTTTGGTAATGCGCCGCCTGTCGGCCACGCGCTCAATAACGAAACAGTCTCGGTATTTTTTACAGTCGAGAATCCAGTAGACCTTTTCTCTTGGAATACCGAGCAGTTTTGCCATTTCTGGGATGGAGATGGTTTGTGCTTCAATCTCCCGGTCACGCTCTCGATCAGCCGCAGTGCGGTGGCGGCTTTGTGACCGATACCAACGCTCAAATTCCTCTTTTGGAATCCGCATCCAGAAGTCTACCGTTTCTGCTTTCAACTTTCCCTGACGGATGAGTGTATAGACAGTGTCAGAGTCTACCTTTAATATTTCAGCAACTTCCAAAATAGAATATGACCGCTTGCAAAGTTCCTCGCCCGGTGGAGGACCATTGACCTTATGATATTTGACCTGATTGGCGTACCATTTTTCAAAACTGGAAATAACGATACGCATTTTGTCGTTTATCAGAATGACTTCAAAGAAATTCTTATGAAGCAGCCAATAGCTATCCGTTTTGCCGAGACCGAGAAGATGCTGCATCTCACGAACCGACATGGTGGTTTTAGCGGTGGCAGGTTCGGCTTTTCCGTATAAGGGAGCCGAAATATTCTGTACATCATCCATAAAGGGCACCTCCATCTATGTAAAAATTTAGCCGGGATTTCTCGTCCCGGCTAAAGAATAGCAGATTTCGCTTGAAATGTTGAGGATGTCAAACAGCAGAATTGGGTTCGATAATGCCATCGTTCAGCCACGCATCGAAGCTGGCTTTGGAAATACGGTAAGCGCCGCTTACCTTGAACCAGCGGAATTCGTTCTGCTTCAGTAGACGGTAGACAGTGGGACGGCTCAGGAGCAGCATTTCCATCAGGTCTTCTACGGTATAGCAGCGGCTGTCCTTTGCCGTGGAAACAGGGGAGGAAACCGAGTTGGGCGAAGGTTCTTCATGGATAATCATTGGATAATACCTCGTTAAATATACTTAAAGTTAAAATTTGAGCGGCAATGCAGCCCGGCGGCTTCCACCATTATAAATAGTATAGACCTGCTGAAGGTACTTCGTCTTGCCGGGAAGGCTTACGCCTGCGGTTCGAGCAAGGCGAAAAATCGTGAACGCATCGACCTGCCGCAGTTTGGCAATCAAGCGGCCTTTGTTATATTCGGAGTGATACAGTTCTACAAAGCGGCAGATGCCGAGCAGGTTTGCGGAACTCATGGAATCAGATTCGCCGTTCCAAGCGTTCAGCAAAACATCAAGGGATTCGATATACAGTTCCGGACCCAGCCGGATGAATTCGTGATAGGCGGTTGCGATGCAGCTGATTCTCTGCTTGCCCCGGCCTTCTTCAAAAGAAAGATGAACGCCAGCCAATTCGGTGGCCTGCTGGAATGCAACGGCAGCAGGCTCCCCTGCAAAAATCAGGGCACGGAGTTTCTGCCCGGCACTCAGCCGTTCCGAAATGCCTGTCTGCTGTGCAAACAGGAGGGCTTCTTCTCGTTCTGTCATACCAAAATAAACCTTGCAGCGAATCTGCAAATCTTCGCCGCCGTTCAGAAATTTCCGTGCAGCGATGGTGTTTTGTCCGTCCATCACATAGTAGTGACCATCCCGGAAGCTGATCTTCGGCTCATTGGCAACCCGCTCGTCAAATTCTTTTGCGATGCGGGCAACACGAGCGGGGTGAAGAGCACGCTGATAAGTGTCGCGCGGCACGATCAGTTCGCTGCTGTTCAGGCACATCTCATGGTAAGGTTTTACAACTGCGTTCATCATAAAGGAACCTCCTTCTTCTTTTGCAGAAAATCAATTCCTGATTGGATAATCGAACCGATTTTCTTCTTTTCGTTATCGGATAAGCGGAAACTGGAATACCGTTCATAACAGATATTCCAGCGGAACATAAGCGATTGAAGTGCATCATCCAGTTCTGCGACCATGAACTCAACAGAAGATTCTGTCGGGGTGGAGAGCATCCTTTCCGATATCTGCTCAATGCTATGTAGATCGCCTTTTGTGTGCTTGGCGAGAGCAGGGGGCTGACTGTTCAGCACCCGAAGATTTTGAAACTGCTGAGAGAGCAGTTCTTTTGTAGCAGCAAGGACATCCTCCTGCGGAGGAGCCGTAAGGTATTTTCGGAATGACTTATACCCAATGAACCCAAAGCTGTATTGCAGACACACTGACACTTGCCGCATTTCATATTTGGACAGATGCCCAAGGTAGCTTAACACTCTGGATTTATCTGCGGGGCGCGGACTTTCGCAGATCGCCATAGATGGCGCACTCAAAAAACGATTGTGCAGAATAAAATGCGTCGGCATATTTCGCTTTTTGATCTGTGTTGTCAGCGGAACGACCAGAAGAACATTGGAATAAAAATTACCGTCATCGTTCTGGACAACAATGGCAGGTCGGATGCCGCCTTGCTCGGAACCGCTGTAAGGATTCAGATCCATCATGTAGACATCCCCGCGCTTGTACATCCAGTTTGCGGGCATAGGCGGATACTCTTTCTCTTTTTTGCCTCGTGTTGCCAATTTAGATTTCTCCTCTCTATCCGTATATGTAACAGTGGGCTGCTCGCACAGCCCACCCTACTATCTCAAACAGCAAAAATGCTGTGATTTATAGTTCTATACCTTTCCGTATTTGTCCCCGACATCCCCGGAAAACGAAAACTCAGTTTTCGTGTGGGAAATCTTTCAGCCGTCCGGCAGCGTACCGAATCCATAGGGTTCTCACCTCTCCGTGGTTCTCACCGAGCTGCCCGAAGGCAGAAGTATCATTATTCTGTGATGGCTCTTAGCTATGGAGAAGCTGTCATCCATTTACCGTCAACCTACCGCTCATTCCCTCAGTGGGAGATCATCGCATTTGTTACGGACGTGGCTCATCATCACAGGAACGTGACTGAAGAATGCGTGCTCAATTTTCAAGGGACGGATGCCGGATGTTGTCTGGCTTGTTTATAGTATAGCGGCTCAAATTGTGAAATGCGTGGGCCTCGTAGGCCTACCCTGTAGGCTTAGTAGGCCTATTTTTGGAAGAAAATTCCAAACTTTGAATTTACAGCAGTTGCTTTATGGAAGAAAGAATGCTGATTGCAGTGTCGATTTCCTCTTTGGCAAAATCATTAGAAGGGCCAATACCGGTTAAAAGAAAGTCCGTGCTGGTGTGCAACTCATTTGAAAGATCAATAAGAAGTTCTAAGGAACAAGCAACTGTGCCACGCTCAATTCGGCTAATATGACCTTTATTTACATTTACTCGATATGCAAGCTCATCTTGGGTAAGATTGCGAACTTTCCGAAGATTGCTGACACGCTGACCAAATTCTTTCGTACTGAACATAATGAAGGTCCTTTCCGCCGGATGCGGAGGTTGAGGACACTTCACTGTGGGACAGTTTACGGACTTTTCTCAGCGAAAAAAAGACGCATTAAAAGAAAAGGTTACCGATACCTTTCCATCCGAAAATGGAAAGCAGTATAAGTATCCTCGGCCTTTAATGCATCTCAGGCTTTCGATATGTTTTTATTCGGACGAATCGAAAGCCTTGGAAAATTGCCAAAAAAGAAAAACCTCGTGTGGTAGCTTACAAGGCAGCGATTCGTGCCGTATAAGCATATCACACGAGGGTCTTACGAAAGTCTTATGAACATCTCACAAAAGTCACATAGGGCCATTTTTATCCTATTTAGGGAATCTCCTGAGAAATTTTATGTCACATGAAAGTCTCTTGAACATCTCATGAAGGTCTTATGAGAATTATTCGCAGCTATCACCTAATGAAGTACACAATTCTTTATATTCTTCGGTGGTGAGGTGCTGCTTTGCTAATTGATACTCGTTTGAGGCCAATTCATCCATTCCTTGAACTTTAAGGGAGTGAATCAGCCAGTAGTATCCTCTGGAGTTTTCAGGGACGATTGCCAGAGACCTTGCAGCATACTGATTCAGCAAATCATAAGAATGCAGCGCATTCAGTTGCTTCAGGAGTTCATTCACGGCGCCAACATAAGCAATATGATACTTTGCCGCAAACTGAATAAGCCAATGCTCCCCGTCAGCAGAAGAAAGAATTTTTCCACAATAGAGGTCGATTGCATTTTTTAACAGTTCTACCCGGTTGATAACGGAAGATGCTTTCGAGGCCAACTGGATAAGATCGTCAAATTGCTGATAGTCTGTCATGATATGAAGATCGGGGTTAAATTGATAACCGGAAGCTGTAGATACAATAAGTTCTTTTTCTGAAATAAGACCAAATGTTTGCCGGAGGCGATAAATCAGATTTCTCATATTCTTAGCAGGATTTGTTGAATCATCAGGCCAAAGAGCTTGCGCAATTTCCAGCGACGAGTGAGCTTTCTTACCTGAAATCAAAAGATAGGTTAGCAAGCGGCTGATTTTTGGGGATTTCAGATCGGCTTCTCGCAGGATGCCGTGGGAGGTGTAAATCTTCAGTTCGCCAAAGAGACTGACAAAAACATCATGGCTGCTCTCGATGTTTTCTGGAGAGAAAGCCATGTTCAGACCGTCATTCATCTTTTTGTCTTTGTAAGCAACGAGAAGAACATACGCCAACAGCCGCAGAATACTCGTTTCGGAAATGTACCGCTTGGGATTGCGTACCGCAAGTAGAGCGACAGGGCGCGGCTCCAGAGAAGCACCAAGGACAGATTGGATTCCCAGACGCTAATAGAGATTATACTCCGCAGGATAGGTGTTTTTTACTTCTTCTGCATCAGGAACAATCATCGGTTTCCCATGGCGCACGGCCTGTACCCATCGGTCAAGAAATTCAGCAGATTCAAACTCCTCCGTTAAGATGGTTGTTTTATCTTCAGAACTATCGTTATACCACCAGAATGGTGTCCAGATTTTCAAGTCCAAATCTACTTGGATAAGACCACACCAATCGGCATCGTAGAATTTGCACGCTGCCTTTAGAATCTGTCGGGCAACTTCTTCTGGCGAATGTTGGTCATAACATAGTTGAGATTCCAAAGCCTTCACAGTGTGTTCAATGTCAAGCGCACGCTGAATATCATCAAAATTGCGTTCTTCGTATTCCGATGTAGACTGCAACATGATAATGCCTCCAACAAAAAAGCACAGCATTCTAGCTTCATCCGCTCTATACGGTGAAGTCAAATGCTGTGCTGTATTTTATCATGCAACCGCAAGAGCTGAATGAAATTACTTTTTTACGATGGTTTTGATAAATGCAGCAAGTGCATTTATCTGCTCGGAATCGAATTGCTGGAGTTGATCGGTAAGAGCATTCATTCCATTGGAAGGTTCCTCACTGAAATTGAAAAATTCCTGTGGAGTTACGTTGAGGTACTCACATATATAAAAGAAGTTCGACATGGTAGGAAAGGTAGTTCCACATTCGATTGCACGAATATATCCGGGATTTTGCCCAATGGAAAGACTCATGTCTCTCGCAGATACTCCCTTTTTCGTGCGCAGTTCAGCGAGCCGCTTGGAAAACTGTTCTTCGTACATGAGCAACCACCATCCTTCTTTACTCTATTGTAGTCTAGAGGACAGTCAAAAATGAGTGGTTAAATCTATAATTTTTAATTGAAATAATCAACTATGCGTGATAGAATATTTATCAAGCCGATTGGATGCTTTGGAAGGGCTGGGGAAAATGATCGACTATAATGAAATAAGCTACACGGAAATTGAAGATTGTATCGAGGACGCAAAGAAAGGGTTGCTTAGTCCATATTGGCAAGGATACGCAGAAAGAGAAGTTGATTCTTTGAGACTGACTGATGGCTCGTTGCCTGAGCGAGCCGAACAGTTATATAAAGAACTGAAAACAATCCTGCATGAAGTTCACCAGATAACGGATGACTGAAGAATTTAGTTTTCTAAGATTATATCCCAAAAACGCAAAATGACGCACAGCTGTAGCTTTTTGCGCAGCGCCGGTGCGACGGACAGAAAAAATGGTTGTTCGCACAATTACGTGGAGCGTGAGTAGATTGAATTTTGTATAAAATGACGGAGCAAGATCTCCTTTATAGTGGGGACATTAAGTGAATTTTTAATAAATAACGATGGTGCGACGAGATGCGAAAATTGCTATTAACCGAAAATTTTGAAAAAGAAGGCTTGACAAGCGTAATTAAATGTGTTATTATTTCAATAGTTAATAATGGAAAATTGTATATTGACGAAGTATACCCTTTTGTGGTAGAATCCAGTTGTCTTCAGGACAAGTGGATTCATTGGTGTACAAACTTGGGCCTGTAAGACAAAAAGTCTTGCAGGTCTTTTTTTGTTTCCTTTGACATCAATGCAATCGTTCCTCAGCAGAGCCGATCACCTGCGGAGGACGAAAGAGAACGGAGAGAATGCTATGATTCAGGTGTTATCCAAAAAGAAGAAGGATTTTCTGGCGTGCTGCACCTATGTGACAGAAGTGGAGTTTGAAGTTGCGGAGGCCGGGCAGCCCACACGCTGGCTGTGTTACAGCGATGCAGATTTTGCAGGTTTTGTGGTGACGGACCGCAGCTCCATGACGGACGAATCAAAGCCGCAAGAGTATTACGAACAACTGCAGGTCTTGGAGGAGTACGAGGATCTGGAGACGGCAAAAGGGTCGAAATACTATGACCTGTTTGCCCAGATGCAGGAAATTGCCGAGGAAAGCTGAGATCAGTCTATAGAAGAACGTTTTATCGGACAGATAAAAGTGTAGAATCATGTCAGAAAATAAGCCGAAAACTGTGGGAAGCGAAAAGGGGTATTGCAAATGAGCATCTTCATTGATCTGGAAATGAACACCACCGATGCACGTCTCGTGCATAAGAAAGATCTCCGGAATGAGATCATCGAGATCGGCGCAGTGCGGATGGATGATGCGTTTCATCCGATGGATCGCTTCCGCATTTTCGTGCGGCCGCAGTACAACGGTGTGATCGAGCGCAAGATCTACAAGCTGACCGGTATCAGCAATGCAGCAGTGAGCGAGGCAGTGTCCCTGACCAAAGCACTGGATGCTCTGGAAGCGTGGTGTGGATCGGATGGCTGCGAGGTCTACGCATGGAGCACCAGCGACCTGACCCAGCTGCGAAAAGAGTGCCGTTTCAAAGGCATCGACAGCATCTTTCTGGATGAGATCGTACAGTGGCACGATTTTCAGGAAGATTTCCGCCAGATGCTGGGTGAAGCGCACATCCTGTCCCTCAGCAATGCTCTGCATCGTGCTGGGCTGAAACCAGAAGGCAGCCTGCACGATGCATCCTGGGATGCCTACAACAGTGTCCGTCTGATGGAGACCGCTTACTCCGAGGATTTTGCAGTCGATCTTGCCAATGCGCAGGATGCCTGCTATCAGGAAGCACCGAAAATTCAGGGAGGACTTCCGCTGGATGTGATGATGAAACTGGCCGCGTTGCTCCAGCCGGAGCCGTGTGCGGTGGTCTGAGAAAGAAAGGAACCATCGAGATGGAAAGAAAATATCTGTGGGAAAAGGAATTTCGCAAGATCAAAGTCATGTACAAAGAGAAGAACATACGGAATCCAGATGACCCGGTGGGTGAGATTTTTGAGATCGACACCCACATTGCGGAGGCGACCTATTTGTTTAACCTCAAGGGATACACTACTGGAAACAGCTGCGAAGGGCATCCGCATCAGTATATTCCGAGAGAGGATGACTGTTGTAAGGCGACTCGCAAGAAATACGAAAAAACCGTACTCTTTGGCGACGGAGGGATGTATTTCTGGAATGATTGCCGGGAAATGGTTTTCCAGAAGCTCAATGAAAAGAGGAAATACTTCACCATGGATACCCATTCGGACATGCCCATCGTCCGGGGATTTATCAACTGGATTCCAATTGACAGTGTAGCCATGGACGGTAAGAAGTACTCCCAGATGAGCATTGAGTCTGTTACGACAGTGCTGCGCCTTATTTACGAAGACATCTGGCACATCATCCTAGAAGTGGCACAGGAGTTGCCCGATAAAGGGTCTTACTACAAGAGCGTGGAACTCTTGCCCGAAGGAGACGATACCAAGGTGGGTGACATCTACCGAGACGGTGATGGTTTCAAAATCGTTAATTTCTGGGATGACTGGGACGAGGAAGGAACCGATGAGACCGCTGACGATGAGAACAGCGAAGAAGTTTAAGCAGGAGAAAATATCATGAACGCACGGAAGTATTTTGAGCAGCACGCCGAAGAACTCATTGCCCGCTATGCAGGCAAGAACGTTACCTTGTTTTTCCGGGGCTTTGTGCCGGAAAATGTCCGCTGGTTAGCGCATCGGGAGGATGCCATCCTGCCTGCCGGAAAGATCCTGAATGCGGACGGCACTGTGAGCATCGCCAAGATCGACGCGGCAAAGCGCAAGCTGGTGCAGAGCCTCATGGTGCAGGACGGCGTGACGGTCGGCATCTATGAGGAGATGCTGGCAGTTCTTCAGACCGTGCAGGAACCCGGTGCTATGTTTGATGCGGAGTTCATCGTCATCGACAACAATGCTTTCCCGGCGTATGTCCCCAGTTGCATCCCGGCGGCCGACGCAGATGCACTGGCCAAGGCTTACGAAAGCGAAAAGAACGATCTTGCGCCGGAGGCCGAGGCTCTCAGCCGCTACTACGCCGGTGTCCGTATTCTGGATCGGCATTACTATCTGGCACTGTTCAACAAGCACAAAAGCGAAAACATCCGCTGCCTGCCCTTCTATCAGAAGCAGCAGACCGCTTTCACGGATGCGGAGGCAACGGTTGCCCATGATGTTTCCCCGATGGTGCTGGCCGATGACATCCTGAGCGGTCGGCTGGAAGGCAGCGTGGTCGTGTCGGTGGAGCGGGTACAGAATGCGGCAAACAATACTTACGACGTGCTCTCCTTCCTTGCTTCTCAGTGTGGTACGACATTTGCCCTGAACTGTGCAGAGAAGCAGGAGAAAATCGAGCCGGAAACCATCAACCGCTACCGTGCCATCCTCAAGCAGTATTGGGGCGTGAATGCAGATTTCCGGATGCTGGACTTCTACAAAGACCCTGCCGCTGGGACGGAGACAAAGCAGATCAGTCAGGGCGAGATCATCAGCACCATCGTCAGGCAGTGCGAGCTTGCCATGGGAGACTATCAGGACTACTCCAATGTGTTCCTGACCGCTCCCACCGGCGCAGGCAAATCGGTGTTCTATCAGGTATCCGGTATCTATCTGGCGCAGGTACACAAGGCTGTCACTATCGTGGTTTCGCCGCTGATTGCTTTGATGCAGGATCAGGTCACCCAGCTGGAAGCCCGCGGCGTGCATTGCGCCACCTTCCTGAACTCCAATGTTTCCCACGAGGAGCGTGAGGAGCGCCTGAACGCCATCCATAACGGCGAAAAGTCCATCCTGTACCTTGCACCCGAAATGCTGCTGACCACTTCGCTGGAGACCCTGCTTGGGAATCGCCGCCTTGGTTTGTTCGTTGTGGACGAAGCCCATACCGTCACCAGCTGGGGCAAGGACTTCCGTGCGGATTACTGGTTCCTCGGCGATTATCTGGAGCGTCAGCGCCGCAATGGTCTACACTTCCCGGTCCTTTGCCTGACCGCTACTGCTGTGTATGGCGGGCAGGATGACGTGGTGCAGGGTACCATCGACACCCTGAAGCTGAACAACCCAATCCTGTATCTGGGTCGTGTACGCCGTGACAACATCAACTTTGATATTCATCCGCTGGAAAAGACCGTTGAAGGGAGCCGGGACGAATTTAAGGTCGATCATGTTGCAAAGCAGATCGAAAAGTTTGTGGCCGAAGGCCGCAAAACGCTGGTCTACTGCCCGTTTACCTCTACAGTGGAGGAAATCTACAATGCCGTGTCCCCGCTAGTGAAGAATAAAGTTCGCCGTTACTATGGCCGTCTGAACCGTGTGGAGAAGAACGCAGCGCAGGAGGCTTTCCGCACCGGGCAGGCAGTTGTGATGATCAGCACCAAAGCCTTCGGCATGGGCGTGGATGTGCCGGATATTGCACAGGTTTACCACTATGCACCGACGGGCAATCTGGCTGATTATGTGCAGGAAATCGGACGCTGCGCCCGCGATAAAAATATGACTGGTGTAGCGACCGAAGAATATCTGTCGGGTGATCTTTCTCAGCTCAAGCGTCTGCATGGCATGGGCGAGCTGCGCCAGTATCAGCTGCGGGAGATCCTACACAAGCTCTACTGGATGTACAGCCAGAAAAAGCACCGCAATCTGCTGGTTTCCCCGGATGCGTTCGGCTATCTGTTTGATTCCGATGATGTGGAGAACCGCGTCAAGACCGGCCTGCTCCTGCTGGCAAAGGATCTGGAAAATGCTTACGGATTCCCGGTGCTGGTGGTACGCCCGAAAGCGATGTTCACGACCTGCTATGCCAACGTGCCGACGGAGATCGAGCAGGAGTTTCTGGAAAAGTACGGCGATTTCGTCAAGAACCTGTACGATGATACCATCACGGTGAGCCGCAGCTATACGCCGCGTGCATCAGATGTCATCACCCGCAACAGCGGCAGCATCTACGAGATCCGTATGGGCGACCTCTGGGAAAAGTATTTCTCCGATATGACCTTCGGGATGTTCAAGGTCAAATTCTTCAATGGGGAGCTGTTCGCACAGGACGGAACCAACCGTATCTCCGTCCGTGTCAAGACTACTATCCGCTATGCACAGGATTTTGAGACGACCCGTGCAAAGCTGCGTCAGTACATGGAGGCCGTCGCTCGTGTGTTTGACGGCTACCGCAAGGCCAGCCACATGTTCACGGTGGAAGAATTCTGCCGCGATGCACAGGAGGCACTGGGAGGCGAAGTTCTGGGCCGTGACTTTGCTAAAGCATTGCTGGAGCTGTTTGTGATGGATGTGAAAATCGACCCTACGAAACGGGATAGCGACCGGATGAAGTTCATTCAGGCACGTCAGCAGGGCAGCAATAAGATTGGCATGAGCTACCGTGTAATGAACGGCAACTATTTCTCCTGCGCCAACTGGATGGATGAGCGCCTGGTCAACTGCGCCCCGAACCGGGAAGAAAATGAGTACCTCGGTTATCTGCCTGCGACCATCGGCGGCAAGCAGAACCCGGTAATGCGTCTGCTGGCCGTGCTGGAGATTTTCGGTCTGGCTAGTTACGAAGTGCGCGGCGGACAGAATCTGGAAATCTTCGTCCGTGTCAATGACCCGCAGAAGATCCGCAGCCTGTCGGAGGACCGCCGCTACAAGAACCAGCAATTGGCCGAGATCCACCGCCGTCATGCGGATGCAGAAGAAATGATGACTGCTTTCCTGACCAGCGATCTGACCACCAAACAGCGCTGGGACCTGATCGAGGACTACTTCCTTGGGCATGACGAGGTTGTGGCACAGGTGCTGGGACTGAACGAAGAAAATTGAAGGAGGTCGTTCAAATGAAATTCAATAAAGGTCTGTTTGATTTTATCGGCTACATGAGCTTTTTCAATCCCGTTGGTACGGGAGCTGCTGGGGACTCAAAGGCAAATCGGGAAGTACTGTTTGACGATGTTCAGGAATGTTCTTCCGCTGAGGAATTTGCAGAAAAACACGCAGATGAGTTTGATAGCGTGGAAGATGCAGAAGAGTTTTGGGAGGATAACTGAGAACTTCGCTGCTCCACGAACTTCGGAACATCTGAAACGATTTGCTGAGTTTTGCGAGATTTGTTTTGTGCAGAATGTCTATCAATTGAGGATAATTTAGCTACTTTATGAATTGACAAAGCTTCGTATAAACGATAGACTTAAATATAATTGTACATTATATAAGTGATGGTGTTTTATGAGCAGCAAAAAGAGACAGGATCAGTATACTGCCGGATTGGTATCAAAGCCCTTCTGGTTCTATGAGTATAAAGCCTATGTTAATGAACTTTTGAACGGTTCATCGGCAGACGAAATCAGGAGCAGTGCTTTTGAGAAGCACCTGTTTTCCGCAGCCAAGGAGTACCGTGTAAAGGAAATTCTTAATTGTGTTTCGCGTCGGGTGACACAGTTTGATCAGGATTGGCAGGAACTTTTCGGACAGCAATCTGTTATGGTGCAGAGAATGATGGTTCTGCTGTCTATTATGGCAGACGACAAACTTTTCTTCACCTTCATGTACAGAGTATACCGTGATAAGCTGATTGTTGGAGCTGAATCTTTGGAGTCGAGCGATGTGCTTGCGTTCTTTCGCTTGATGCAGAACGAGTCTGAGGAAATTGCTCAGTGGAAAGACACGACCATTCGCAAGCTGACACAGACCTACCGTAAACTGCTGAACGATGCAGGACTTCTTGCTGGCGACAAGATGGTGCCGCCTCTGCCCAGCACTGCATTAAAGCAGTACCTGAAGGCACATGACATGAACGCCTATCTGATGGCAATCGCAGGAGCAGATGAATGAACACAGATCAAAAACTGAGCAAACTCGATGAATTTTTGCATGACATTTCCAGAGAGCCAAACGCAGGACTTGGCGGTGAAGCGGGGTACTATGTGTTCAGCTATGACCCAAAGGATGAGATGCGTGTCCGGCAGTGGACAAAGGATGAAATCAAACTTTTGCAGCAGGCACATCGCCCGGTCGTAGAATTTGATCTTTATAAAATCATGGCGGAACTGCTGATTGAAAAGCATCCCCTGCAAAAATACGAAGACCTAGAGATGCGGACCGGCAGCATGACACGCGTGGTGAATGCGGCGAACAGTGTTTTGCAGATCGGACGGCCGATGGACCTTATGCTGGACTACATTGTGAAGCGCATCCCACAGGACAATGCTGTTATCCTGTTGACCGGTGTTGGAAAATGCTACCCACTTTTGCGTTCTCATAAAATTCTGAACGACTTGCATGACCGGCTTGCACAGGGGATTGTTCTGATGATGTTTCCGGGACGATACGAAGATGGCTACCTGTATTTGTTCGGTGATGTGAAGGATGGCAATAATTACCGTGCGAAGCCTATCTGATATGGATGTGTAGGAGGAACTGACATGAATATTGGTCAGATGTTTGCAAAATCGATCAACCGCGAAATCAAACCGGTGGTCAAGCCCGGTCAGGTTGATAATGCAACTGTCAAGCTGGAACTTCAGGAATATGTTGTGACACAGGAGCTTCAGAAACATTTTGCTGCATTCTTTTCAAATTACCGTCGAGGCATTGGCGCAGATACTGATCGTATCGGTGTCTGGATTTCCGGCTTCTTTGGAAGTGGTAAATCTCACTTTCTAAAGATGCTGTCTTATCTAATCAGCGATAAAGAAGTTGCAGGCAAGCCTGCATTGGAATATTTTATCGAGGACGATAAGATTACGGACCCGAAGGTTCTGGCAGACATCCGCGCAGCAGAAAGTGTCAGCACGGACGTGATCCTGTTCGATATTGCCTCCAAGAGCCGCACCAGTAGTGCCGCTGCACGCGATGTGATCACCATGGTTTTTCTGCGGGCATTCAACGAGAAACTGGGTTATTCCTACCAGTATCCTCGCATGGCAGATCTGGAGCGGAAGTTGGATGCAGATGGAAAGCTGCAAAAGTTCCGTGACCGTGTAGAAGAACTGGAAGGCAGCAGCTGGGATGATGCTGTGGCTGGCATCGACCTTGCACAGGATTCGTTTGTGCAGGCACTGGTTGAGCAGGGTGTGATGAGTGAGGAATCTGCACGCAGCTGGTGTGACCGTGTGGGCGAAGAATACAGCATCAGCACGGAAGATTTTGCCAAGCTCGTCCGTAAACATATTGAAAGTAAGGGCAACGATCATCATGTGGTTTTCTGCGTGGATGAGGTTGGTCAGTACATCGGTGATGACTCCAATATGATGCTGGATCTTCAGACGCTGGAGCATGATCTGGCAGTTCAGTGCCATGGCAAAGCGTGGATTCTGGTCACCGCACAGGAAGCCATTGATAAAATTCAGGCTGTCAATAATGTAGACTTCTCCAAGATTCAGGGCCGCTTTGACACCCGGCTGTCCCTGTCGTCCAGCGATGTGGCAGAAGTTGTCAAGAAGCGTATCCTGAAAAAGAATGCAGAAGCGCAGGCCGAACTGAAAACGTTTTATCCCAGAAAGGCAGATGCCCTTGATACGTTGCTCAAGTTCTCTGGCGATATGCCTGAAATGAAACTGTACGAGAATGCGTCTGATTTCGCAGAGGTGTACCCCTTTGTTCCCTATCAGTTCAATCTGCTGGGCAAGGTGCTGGATGCTGTCCGTCTGTTTAGCAGTCCCGGCAAAAACAGCTCCTATGGCGAACGCTCCATGCTGAGTATGTATCTCAGCACCGCCAAGAGCCTTCAGAATCAGGAAGAAGGCATCCTCGTCCCGTTCAATGCATTCTATCAGGGCCTGTCCGCATTGGTGGACCACGAAACTGCCATTGCCATTACCAACGCACAGCGTAACAATTCGCTGAACCCCGACCATGCAGAAACCTGCTTTGAGGTTGAGGTACTCAAAGTCCTGTTCATGATCAAGAATGTGCGGGAGTTTGATAAGCCTACGGTGCAAAACATCGCTACCCTGATGGCATCACGGACGGATGAGGACCGTTATCAGCTGGAAAACCGGGTGGAAACGGCTCTGAAAAAGCTGGTTCAGGAGCAGTTGGTACAGAATCTAGGTGACAACTATGTCTTCCTGACCAATGAGGAGCAGGAGGTCAACAGAGAAATTGCGAGCCGTCGGCCGGAAGATTCCGAAATGAACCGCGAGCTTGCAACGCTGATCTTTGATGAAAACTACCGTGCGGACAAGTACCGCTATCCGTATCTAAATGGCCGCTATTCCTTCGGTTTCAATCGGAAAATCGATGGCTATGACGCCCTTTCCCGCCCGGACAACAGCATTACGGTCAAAATCATCACCTCCCGTGGCGATGATGCGGATGAATCCCGCCTGAAGATGCTTTCCTCCGGCGAAAGCGGCGACCACACCATTTTTGTGCAGCTGCATGACGATACCCGCCTGAACACCGAGCTGCGTACCATGCTGCAAATTCAGAACTATCTGCGCAGCGGCACCGCAGGTCGTATCACCAAATATCGGGCGATTTGCGAAGCAAAGCAGGAGGAAGTGGAGGAACGCCGTCAGAATGTTAAGGTGTTTCTGAAGCAGGCACTGTCGGAAGCGGATATTTATGTGTACGGCTCCAAGCTGTCCGGCGGCTCCCGCGACTTTGAGACACGCTTGAATGATGCCCTGAAGCAACAGGTGGAACGCCTGTTCAACCACCTGACGGACATTGACAAATCGGTTTCGGAGCAGGATATCGGCAAACTGTTTGCAGATGCCGGGCAGATGCGGCTTGGCGGTGACGGTACCGGCAACAGCCGCGCCTTGGACGATGTCCGTACCCGTATTGAGCGTAATTCTCTGTCGAGAACGGTGACAACCTCGCTGAAAACGCTGCTGGGCATCTTTACAAAGGAACCGTATGGTTTCCTGCCGGTGGATGTAGAGTGGCTGGTTGCACGCCTGTTTGCGGATGGCATCCTGACGCTGACCATGAACCATGAGCAACTCAGCCTTTCCAGCCGGAATGCGCAGGAGTTCCAGCGTTTGTTTACCAGAGTGGAGTCGCAGGAGCGTTTGCTGTGCGACATTCGCAAGCACGCCACCGATAAGCAGAAGCGTCTTGTCCGTGATATGATGCGCGACCTGTTTGAAAAGGGCGTTTCCTCGGATGATGACGAGCAGCTGATGAGCGATCTGCAAAAGGAGTGTACCGCTCTGCGGGATGAGCTGCGCAGGCAGCAGGCTACTTACCGGGAGGAGCCGTATCTCCCCGGCAAGAACACCGTGGATGCGGGCATTGCCCTGATGACCTCGCTGATCGACCCCACCACGACGGAATCCTTCTACACGGCACTGGAAAATGCACAGGAGGATTATCAGGACTTCAAGGAAACTTACGAATCCCTGCGGGACTTCTTCAACGCCGGGCAGATCAAGGTGTTCCGTGAGGCGCACGATGCTGTGGAACTCTACATGCGCAATCAGAGCCAGATTCATGACGAGGACGTGAAGAACGCCGCAGAAGCCATGAGCAAAATTCTGCGGATGGCTGAACCTTATGATAAGATTCGCAGTCTGTCCGCTCTGCGTGCTGATTTTCTGGACAAGTACACCGCTCTTCTGGAGAAGGAGTCGGCTCCAGTCAAAGCCTATGTGGAGGATTGCTACAACCGTGTGTTCCAGGAGCTGAACACCGTCCGCTGCAAAGACCACTTCTGGTCCTCTGTGGTAGCGGAGCGTGATGAGACCGTGCGCAAAATCCAAAACGTAAAAGACCTGAATGATCTGGTGCTGATTCGCGCCAACGCAAACCCGACGAAGATCCGTTGGATCAACACCATCGACCAGTACGAGGCTGCACACCAGCCTGTGGTGCAGACCCCGGCGGCAAAGGTGCCGGGCAGTGCCCCTGCAAAGGCTACGCCTGCTGCCCCGGTGCGCCGCCGCATCACCGTCAGCATTCAGGAGGTGACGGATGAATCGTGGCAGATCAACAACGCCGCAGAGCTGGATGCCTATATTGAAAAACTGCGCCATGCCCTGAAGCAGAAACTGGACAATGGCGATACCCTGAACGTGGATATTTGGTAAACGAAAAGAGGAACACTATGCAAAAGGCACCCATCAAGAAGTTTGCGGTGGAAGCACGCCGCAAGCTGATCGCAGATGTGACGTTCCAGCTGGAGCGGTACGGCATCACCGAAAAAGGCATCGTGGAGCCGCAGACCAGCACCGACAAGGAACTGGTGTTTGATCTGGGCAGCGGCAATATCCAGACCATCCGGGGCGAGCGGGCTGTGAACCAGTACAAGAACCTCGTGGCCCATGTGCGCGGCTTCTACACCGCCGATGAGCCGAAAAAGGAGCTGGAGCAGTTCATTGAGGAGGTCGCCTATACCTGGTTCAACCGGCTGATCGCCATCCGCTTTATGGAGGTCAACCGCTATCTCCCGGTGCGGGTGCTTTCCAGCGAGATCACCGGGCAGAAGCTGCCCGATCTGGTCAAGGCACCTTTCTCCGGCGATCTGGAGTTTACCGAGGACGAAAAACAGCGCATCTTCGACTTGCAGGATGCCAACAAGGAAGATGACCTGTTCCGTTTCCTGTTCTTCAAGCAGTGCAACGACCTGAGCCGCATCCTGCCCCGGCTGTTTGAGGATCTGGACGGCAGCAACAGCTTTTCCGAGCTGCTGATTACGCTCAGTTTCAACGACCCCAACGGCGTGGCCTACCGTCTGGTCAACGAGGTGGATGAGCGCTGGTTCGATATCCATGCCACCGATGAAGAAGGCAAGCCCATCGGTCAGGTGCAGATCATCGGCTGGATGTACCAGTATTACAACACCGAACCCAAGGACAAGGTGTTTGCCGACCTGAAAAAGAACATCAAGATCAGCAAGCAGAACATCCCGGCGGCGACCCAGTTGTTTACCCCGGACTGGATCGTGCGATACATGGTGGAGAACAGCCTTGGCCGCCTGTGGTACGAGGGCCATCCCGGCTTTGATAAGTCTGAGTGGAAGTATTATCTGGACGAAGCCCCGCAGGAGCCGCAGGTGGAGCAGCAGCTGCAAGAGATCCGTGCCCAGTACGCCAAAATGGAGCCGGAGCAGCTGAAGGTGATCGACCCCTGTATGGGCAGCGGCCATATCCTGTGCTACCTGTTTGACGTGCTGATGCAGATCTATCTGGACAACGGCTACTCCAAGCGGGAGGCCGTGCGCTCCATTCTAGAAAACAACCTCTTTGGTCTGGATATCGACAAGCGTGCGGCACAGATCGCTTACTTCTCCGTGATGATGAAGGCACGGGAGTATGACAGCGGGTTCTTGGATAGAAAAGATAAAGATGGAAAACCGAAAGTTCAACAGCCAAAGGTGTACGACATTCAGGAGTCAAACTGGCTGGGCGGTGCCTATAAGCACGAAATGGGCAACTTCCTCAACTCGCAGCAGCACCGGGATACCCTCAACTATCTGCTGGATGCCTTTGTGGATGCCAAGGAGTACGGCTCCATCCTTCAAATCAAGCCGCTGGATTATGAGGGCTTGAAGGAAGCATGGGACACCAGCGCAGCCGCCACGGCGCACGATGTCAATATGGCAATGTGGTATGATGCCGCAAAGGATGCCGTTGCACAGCTCATTGAGCAGGCTATCATGCTGTCCCAGAAGTATGATGCCGTGGTGACGAATCCGCCGTATATGGGAGCCTCCGGCATGGGAGCACCTCTGGCAAATTTTGTTAAGAAGTATTACCCGGATAGCAAGAGTGATCTGTTTGCGGTCTTTATTGAAGTCTGCTCCCGTATGGCTGGAGAGAACCGCTATCAGGCTATGATTACACAGCACGCATGGATGTTCTTGTCCAGTTATGAGAAACTGCGGGAAAAGATGATGCTGACCGAAACTGTCAATATGGCACATCTTGGAGCGAGAGCTTTTGAGGAAATTGGCGGTGAAGTGGTACAGACGACCTCTTTTGTTCGTTGCCGCACCCACATTGACGGCTATAAGGGCACCTATTGCCGCCTGATTGAGCCGACTTTTCAGCAAGGTAAAGAAGATATGTTCCTTAGCGGTGAAAATCGCTATTTTGCAAATCAAGATAACTTCGCAAAGATTCCGGGAAGGCCGGTGGCGTATTGGGTGAGCGAGGCTTTTATAAAAACATTTGAAAACAGTCCCATTGAAGATTATGCTTTCGGACGTCAAGGTATGACAACAACAGACAATGCAAAATATTTGCGACTTTGGTATGAAGTAAAAATAGGTGGTATTGGATTCGGTGTGATATCAAGGCAGGATAGTATTAAGCGTGCGACTAAATGGTTCCCTTATAATAAAGGTGGCGCATATAGAAAATGGTATGGAAACAATGACTACGTTGTCTTCTATTTGAATGATGGAAAGGAACTGATCGACCTAGTAAGAAAAAAATATCCTCGCATTTCTGACCCTGAATTTATCATAAAAAACAGAAATTGCTACTTTAAGCAAGGCGTGGAATGGTCTGACTTGACCACAGGAAGTTTTGGAGCTCGGATGGTTCGGGGAGGATTTATATTTGATGCTTGTTCTCCAACTTTGTTTATTGTCGGAGGATGCACGTATGAATTTATTCTCGGCTTTATGAATACAAATGTTTTTCAAAAATACATGAATATTCTATCGCCTACTATGCACTACAATATATGTAATGTTGTTCAGGTCCCACTTATTAAGAATAACACTGAAACAGTACATGATTTGGTGGCAGAAAATACGAATATATCCAAGGATGACTGGGATGCCTTTGAAACGAGCTGGGACTTTAAGAGACACCCGCTGGTGTAATACCTACCCCTCAGTCACCTGCGGTGACAGCTCCCCTTTCAGGGGAGCCTTGGCGTGGCGGTGGAGCTGTTATCTCATTTGAAGCCTTAAAAGCTATCTATTGATATGAGGAAATAGTATGTCGGGACAATTAGAAAAATTTAATCAGAATATTGCACGAGTGGATAATCTATGTAATATTTTCGAGGCTGTAAAGGTATCGCCTAAGCGCCCGACTGTAAAAGAGGGCGATGTTTTGAGGGCGGCTGTTGTGTTTCTTCATTCGGCGCTGGAAAATTATTTGAGAAGCACTCTTGCGGAATGGTTGCCACGCAAGGGCGACAAAAAGGCGATTGATGGAATATCATTGCCGACAAGTGATGCACGTGCAGAAAAGTTTTTCCTTGGAGCACTTCTTGAGTTTTCGGGAAAAAGTGTGGATGATCTGATTTCAGAATCTGTACAGAAACACATGACAAGAGTCAGTTTTAACGATTTCTCGGAAATATGTGCGTGGCTTAAAAAAATCAATATTAACCTAACGAATTTCTCAGGAGCAGAAACAATTAACACGATGATTAAACGACGCCATAAAATTGTGCATGAAACGGATGCAAATAGAAATAGCGGATCGGGAAACCATTATGCGGCTTCGATAAATTTAACTACGGTTAAATCTTGGGAAGGCGCTGTGTGCGAATTGGTGCAGCGTATTGAACAAGATGTGAGTACATGGCGGTAACAGCATGATTTTTGCATAGTTCATGTGGTGAAAAAATTAATTGTACGGTTTCAGAAACATCGGCCTAGTGTACAGTGAGGCATTGGAATGAAAAAAACTCTTTTGATTGGAAACGGAATCAATATCAATTTTGGCGGAAAAGCGTATTCAAACCAATTTATCATTAAGCGAATCATCTTTAATGCTAGGGCTGGTAAGTACGACCTGCTTTTCAACGGAAAAATAAGCGGAGAGCAAATTGAAGAGGTCTTTTTGAATTTGGCTGAGCTGGCAAATGCTATTTCAAGAGGAGAATGCGACTCTGTAGTGACGACTGAAGAAATTCCTCTTCTGGAGGACTTTAAGAGGAGATATAGTAAAAAGGTTGAACACTACTATGATGTTGGTCTGGAAGACTGGCTGTTTATTCTTCACATTTTCTTTTTGAAAAATGATGACCTGAAAAATATCTGGAGACCGGTAAAGTACAGCTTTGAACAGATGATGTTGGATGCTATATATAATGATGGTGACATTCAAAAAATATACCTGTCCATGGGAAAACCTGTAAAAAGATGGCTTGAACAATACGATGAGATTTTCACGTTGAATTACGATAATAATGTTGAAAGCCTTATCAAAAAACCAGTATTCCATCTCCATGGTGATTATAGCACGCCTGCAAATAGCGAAAACCCGAATACAATTTTAGGGCACCAAAGGACGGAAGCGCACCAGACGGTAGTAGTTCCGGGGTTTGAACATTGCTACTGCAATGCACTTTTTGACTATAGAGGCGAAAATAAGCTCCAAGTAGCGGATGGATTTGAAAGAGGAAAAGAAAGCGTCAAGCGACTGTCGGATAGTGGGGTCCCTGCAAGTGTATTCCCGGCTCCGGCAGCAGGTTTAGTTCAGACACATCGTGAACACCCAGAACTTGAAATTGCACCAACATATCATTTTGATGAGTTCAGAAAACTTGATGGTGAGATACATATCATTGGTATGTCGCCTAACAATGATGGACACATTTTCAAACTGATCGACCAGAGCACTGTTGACAAAGTGGTGTTTTACTTTTATTCGGAATCGGAAAAGAAACAGAAACTTCCGCTCCATCAGAAAGTGGAATATAGGAGTGCACCGGATCTGTGGAAAGGCTTGAAAGCCGCTCCCAAGAAGTACAGTTGTCATTATAATATTCCAACTGCACCAAAGGCTGATGAAATTTTTAAATTTTTAGGTGAGATGTCGATGGACCCAATATCAAGAGCCGACATAATAAAAGAGGTTAATTCTATCCCTGAATTTCGCGCAAAAGAGTTATGTGCATTGGTAGAGCAAGAAATGCAGGAGCAAGATAAGAAAGGCAACCCCAAAGATGAAGAAGAACAGCGCTGGCAATTTAGAGAAGTCAGTCGAATTGCATTGAGAAATGGCGTATTGCCCGTTGCACTGTTCCTGCTTTATATCATGAATATCTCAGCAGATACTGCAAAATAAAACAAAGGAGAACCGCCATGCCATATTTAGATAGTGTTGAAGAACTTCTGGAAGCGAAGGAAGGCGAACACGTCCAGTTCAAAGAAGCCAAGAATCGATTTGACTTTGGTGAGGCGGCAAGGTGCTGCTGCGCTCTGGCGAATGATGGCGGTGGCAAGCTGGTGTTTGGTATCTCCGATAAAAGGCCCCGCAGTGTGGTGGGAAGCCGTGCCTTTGAACAGCCAGAGCGCACCCGCATGGGGCTGATCGATAAGCTGAAGATCAACGTGGATTTTCAGTTGTTCACCTATGAGGAAAAACGCGTTCTCGTTTTTGATGTGAAGAGCCGCCCCATTGGTCTGCCGATACTCTACGAAGGTGTTGCGTGGATTTATGATGGCGATACCCTGAAAGAGATGCCGGAGGAAAAGCGCCGTAAGATCTATGAGGAGATCGGTACGGACTTTTCCGGCAAAATCTGCGATGGAGCAACCATCAAAGACTTGGATGAAGCTGCCATTGAAGCCTTCCGTGCCAAGTGGATCGAAAAAAGCGGAAACAAGAAACTTGCGACTCGCTCAAAGGAACAGATTCTCATTGACTGTGGTGCAATGACCGACGCAGGGGTGACGTATGCCGCATTGATCCTGTTTGGAAAAAGCGAGGCACTCGTCAGATTTTTGCCACAGGCGGAGATTATCTTTGAATACCGTTCTTCCGAGGCCTCCGGCCCCGCAAACCAAAGGGAAGAATTCAAGTCTGGCTTCTTTACCTGCTACGATCGCATTTGGGAGCTGGTCAATTTGCGGAACGACAAACAGCATTATCAGGAAGGTTTTTTCGTATTTGACATCTTTACGTTCAATGAGCGCGTCGTGCGAGAGGCCATTCTGAATGCAGTCAGCCACAGAAATTACCAGTTTGGCGGCAGCATCTTTGTGCGCCAATATCGGGACAGACTTGTAGTTGAAAGCCCCGGCGGCCTGCCCTTTGGCATTACGCTGGACAATATACTGGATCGTCAGTTGCCACGCAATCGCCGTATTGCAGAGATTCTTTCCCTATGCGGCATGGTCGAACGTTCCGGGCAGGGCATGAATCTGATGTTCGAGCTAAGCGTACAGGAGGCAAAGCCGCTCCCGGACTTTACTGGTACGGATGAGTTCTTTGTCAGCGTTACGCTGAATGGGCTAATCATTGACAAGGCGATGCTTTCGGTGATCAATCGCATCAGTGAAAGAAGTACAGAGCTGCTGTCCACGGAAGACTTCTTGGTCATTGATGCGCTTTACCACGATCGTCCGCTCAATGGAAAAATGCAGGCGCGGCTGCCCCGGCTGGTCGAAATGGGTATTGTGGAGCATATCGGCCGAAAGAAATATGTCCTTGCAAGAAGCCTGTATGCGGCAACAGGAAAGACCGGCGTGCATACAAGACACGTTGGTCTGGACAAAGATACCAATAAGGCGCTGCTGCTGAAACATATCCGGCAGAATAACGATGTTGGAACTCCGTTCAAAGAGTTGCAGCAAGTTTTGCCGGGTCTTACTCGTGGACAGATACAAAGGCTGATGCAAGAATTGAAAGATAGCCATCAGGTGTATCCTCAAGGAAAAACAAGCGCGGCACGTTGGTTTGCCAATGTTTGATGCAGAGGGCATTTGGATGCATGTTTAGAACCAACTTGCATCAAACTTGCTGCAAACTTGCATCAAACTTGCATCAAACTTGCATCAAACTTGCCGCAAAATTAAAACGGACTTGCAACCTGCCGGGTAGTAGTTGCTGCCAGACAGAGAAGGAATAATAAAATGGGAAAACTGATAAGCGATAAATTTGCCGCATGGCAGGAAGAATGTGAGCAGCGTTTCCAGCAGCTCAAGGCCAACGAGGAAGAACTGAACCGCATCTTCATTGATATTTACGGTTTGCAGGATGAGTTGACCCCGGAAGTGGAAGACAAGGATGTGACCGTGCGTCGCGCCGACCTGACCCGCGAGATCAAGAGCCTGCTTTCCTATGCAGTGGGGTGCCTGTTCGGGCGGTACTCGCTGGATGTGGATGGGCTGGTGTATGCCGGCGGCGAATGGGATGACAGCAAATATGTGACCCTCAAGCCGGTAACAGACAATGTGCTGCCGTTGTGCGATGAGGAATACTTTGGCGAAAACGACCTTGTGAACCGCATCGTGGAGTTTGTCCGGGTGGTGTACGGTGCCGATACGCTGGAAGAAAACCTTGCGTTCATTGCAAAGGCGCTAGGCAACAAGGGCAACACAAGCCGTGAGATCATCCGCAACTACTTTTTGAAGGATTTCTTTGCGGATCACTGCAAAATCTACCAGAAGCGGCCCATCTACTGGATGTTTGACAGCGGCAAGAAGAACGGCTTCAAGGCGCTGGTTTACCTCCACCGCTGGGATGCCGACACCACAGGCCGTGTCTATAACAACTACCTCAGCCCGCTGCTGCGCACCTACGCACAGCAGATCGTGCAGGAAAACAATGTGATCTCCAGCAGCAGTGATGCCCGTACGGTATCCCTTGCGCAGAAGCGGCTAGATAAGCTGAAGCTGCAGCAGGAAGAGTGCGAGAAATATGAGAAAAATATTGCCCATCTTGCCGCCCTGCGCATCACGCTGGACTTGGATGATGGCGTAAAGGTGAACTATGTCAAGGCGCAGACTGCCGCCGATGGCAAAAATCTGAACGTACTTGCGCCGATTAAATAATGTGTGACCAATACACCGGGGTGTGAAAACACCGCCCCGGTGTATTGGTGTTTCTACGATGTTGTAAAGGAAAGATGAAAACCCATGGCTAAAACGACACTGCGCCAGATCGAAGACCGCCTCCGGGGAATGTTTACTCCGGGCGAGCAGCGCAAACTGGTATTCTGGTACGATGAATCGGCCAGCTTTGAGAACGAAGTGAATCAGCTCGACCTCCCCGGTGTGACGGTATACCGCATGGAGCCCCGCACCCAGTTTGCCACCAAGTGGATGCTGGAGATCGACCACCCGGACGAGAGCTTTCTGATCTATGCGCCCTTTGCAAAGCCCCCACTGGAGGAAAACCATCTTGCGGATATGCTGTGCTACTCGCAGGAATACTCCACCGACAAGGCGACCATGATCGCACAGGACTTTGATCTGGATGAAAGAACCCGGCTCTTTGTGCAGGAACATATCAACTTCTTTGCAGCGCAGGATCGCACGAAACGGTTCTACGATCTGGGTACGCCTGCCTATACGGAAGAAACTTTTGCGCTGGCCATGATGGCGGTGCTGTGCAAGTGCCCGCCCAAGCCGGAGGAACTGGTACGCCATGTTCTGCGCGGTGCGCTGGATGCCGGGAACGAATCCTTGCAGCTTTTTGAGAAATTCGGGCTAGCAACGGATTTCTGGTTGGTCTGCAAACGGCTGTTTGGCTACAATCCGGCCGGGAAGAACCTGAAAGATCTGGTCACCTGCCTATTTGCCACCTATGCTGCCCACGCAATGGACATTGATGCCCCGGATGAATGGCTGGATCGCAGCCTGCCGCAGGAGGGCGAGGTTCTGAATTTCCTTGACAGCATGATGAACTATCTGCCAGATCAGCCGTATTTTGAGCGGTTCTCAGCAACGGCTGCGCAGGAGCTGAACGTCATGCAGGTTCTGGGGCAGTTGCAGCACACGAATCCCGACTTATTGCTGGACTGTACGGTGTTCGCTGCGGCAGAGACACAGATCAGCAGCTGGATCATGAACCGCCTGATGGAAGAAAACACATCGGCAACCCTGAAGGGGTACAGCATCCGGCAGATCTGCGAGGAGCGCAGCAAGACCTACTTTGGCGCAAAGGATGCCCAGAAAGAGCTGTATTGCCTGCTGGCCAATGCCTGCACCGTTCTGGAGGCAGTGCATTTCGTCCCGGCAGATGGCGTTGATGCACTGGCGGCGCAGTATAGTGGCAGCGCATGGCAGGTGGATACGGCTTATCGGAAGTTCTACCTGAGCTATGGAAAAGTCATCCGTACACAGGAGATTGAAAAGCTGCAAGCACTTGTGGAAAAAGTGTATACCAGCTGCTTCCTCGATCCACTGGCGGTGCGTTGGTGCCAGAGCCTGTCCCACGATCTGACCACCTTCCAGACGGAGCGTCAGACCCATTTTTACAGCAAGAATGTCAGTGGGACACGGGAGCGCGTGGTGGTGTTTATCTCGGATGCCATGCGGTACGAAGTGGCACAGCAGCTTTTTGAAACGCTGGCGATGGATGCAAAATGCACGGCAAAGCTGACCCCGGCTGTCAGCACAGTGCCCTCCTATACACAGCTCGGCATGGCAGCACTGCTGCCTCATGTCAGTCTGGAGCTTCAGCCTGACAGCACCGTAACCATCCTTGGAAAGAAAACGGTGGGCACTGCTGCACGGGAAAGCATCCTGCAAGCGGCAGAGAAAAACAGCAGCTGCATCCAGTTCGACCAGATGCAGAATATGCGCCGCGACGAACTGCGCAGCTACTTCTCTGGCAAGACGCTGGTGTATGTTTACCACAACCAGATCGATGCCCGCGGCGATGAGGCCCGCACGGAAAACGAGGTCTTTTCTGCCTGCGAGGAGGCTGTGGAAGAACTGTACAAGGAAATCCGCCGCCTGACCGACAATGCGAACATCCGGCACTTTATCGTAACGGCAGACCATGGGTTCCTGTATAAGCACGACCCAATTATGGAGAGCGATAAAGTCATCAATCTGCCACAGGCAGAAATCAAAAACAAGCGTTTTATGATTTCTGATGATACGCAGCCGGTGGCCGGAGCCGTGGGCTACCGCTTGGGGGATGTGCTGGATACAGCGGATAACCGCACGGTATACACCCCGCTGGGCAGTTCTATTTTCAAGTGTGCTGGCGGCGGGCAGAACTATGTGCATGGCGGTGCCTCTGTGCAGGAGATGCTGGTGCCGGTGCTGGACGTCCGCACGCAGGCCGGGCATGTTGAGACCCAGAAAGCCACCGTTTCGCTTCTGCCAACCCCTGAAACGCTGATGGATGGAAAAATCACGTTGAAGTTCCTACAGACAGAACTTGTGACGGATACTGTTCTCCCGGCGGTGTATGAGGTCTTTGTCGTCAACGCAATGGACAATCAGGTGTCCACCAAGCGGACGATCCGAGCAGACAAGACTGTGGGCTGCGCAGATGAAGAACGCCGCACAGAGGTCACGCTGACTTTGAAGAAGCTCCCGTATTCTCGTGAAAATGACTACTATTTCCTGCTGACGGACAAGGATACAGGTGCTGTTGTGGAAAAAAGATCTGTAAAAATTGATATTGCTGGGGCCAAAAAGGAGGAATAAAAATGAATATTGCTGAAGTTGTGGCAAAAATGAACGTTTACCTTCTGAATGCGGCGGATGTATGTCGCAAATGGTTAGAGCCACGTCTAAAGAGCCTTGAACCAAACGATTGGTGGAGTATGATCGTTCTCCCCAGCTTATCAGAACTTCAGCAACAGAAAGTGAATGAAAGAGGCATTTCGACGCTGCAAGGACTGGATTTACAGGCTGTTTTGACTGTGGCAAGAAAGAATATCTATTCATTCCGTAATATCGAATTCTACACGGATTATTATGGAATGAAGGATAGCATCCGAGCTATGTTTGAAGTACGGAATGACTGGGCGCATCCTACTCCAGAAGAAGTAACTTTGACTATGACGAAAACCGATTTGTCAAGGTACATTGATTTTATGGAGCGATTTGGCGGTGATCGTGTAGAAATAAACGAAGCTAAGGAATTCAGGGCCTCGGTAGAAATGCCAAACTATGGAAATCCCATTCGGATTCAGGAACCGTCTCCTTGCCCGGCTGACCGGCCTGCTGCTGCGGTCGCAAAACCTGCTCCTGCAGCCAAAGTGCTGGCAAACCCGTTTGAGCTTGGAGTGATCGTCAAGAAAAAGAGTGATCCGAGTCAAATTGGGCCAATCGTTGGCATCCAGGGCAGTGGCGAAAACACAGAATATCAGGTTTGGATTGGGAATTCACGAGAAACGCTTTATGCGGATCAAATTCTTCTTGCGGATGCTTCTCCAGAGCGCTGCAATGTCACCATCGATGAATTGAAGATTCTCCTGACTGCTCAGCAGCTCTGCAGCCCCACCAACGACCAGCTGTACTCCCTGAACGCAGCCCGTGTGGATTTTGTTCCCTATCAGTTCCGCCCGGCCCTGAAGATGATCCATGCGGAACGTCCGCGAATTCTTGTTGCAGACAGCGTCGGTGTTGGTAAAACCATTGAAGCCGGCCTAATCCTCCGTGAATTGCAGGCGCGCAACGATGATTTCGAGTCGGTACTGATCATCTGCCCCAAGCCGCTGGTTGCCGAACACAAGTGGCGCTCTGAGATGAAGCGCTTTGATGAAAACTTTACGGAGCTGGATGGTGCTTTGCTTCGGGAGGCGATCAACGAGTGCGACAAAGATGGAGAATGGCCGGTTGCTCTGCGGAAAACGATCCTGCCGTATTCACTGATGACCAAGGAGTTGCTTACGGGCAAAGGCCGCCAGAAAGGTCTGCTTGATCTGGAAGAACCGGTTCATTTTGACCTGGTGATCATTGATGAGGCTCACCACATTCGCCACTCGAATACAGGTGCTTACCGGGTTGCACGTTATTTTACAGACAATGCAGATGCCGTTGTTATGCTGACAGCAACACCGGTTCAGACAGACGATGATGACCTGTATACCTTGCTGAACACTCTCCGCCCGGATGTGATCTTGGACAAAAAGACCTTCAAGGAAATGCAGGAGCCGAATGCAGAGATCAATGCGGCAGCAAGATTGATTCGCCATCAGGCAGAAAACTGGCGTTCGGAGGCTGCAGAGCACCTTGCCTGTGCCGCGCAGACCAGCTGGGGACATAGTGTCATCGAAGATAACCCGACCTATAAAAATGTCATGGCAACGCTCAAGAGTGCGCAGCCGATCGACCGCGCAACGCGTGTAGGGCTCCTTCAGGATGTGGAAGGGCTACATAGCTTTGCAGACATGATCAATCGTACCCGTCGTCAGGATATTCAGAACGATTTCTGTGTGCGCCGCCCTCAGAGCGTTTCTGTCCATTTTACCCCGGAGCAAAAAGAACTTTATGAAGCACTGATGGATTTTGAAAGTCATGCGCTCAGCTATCTGCACAACAATGTGCCGCTGGAGTTTATGATGAGCACGCTCATGCGGCAGGCTTCCAGCTGCATTTTTGGTCTCGCGCCGTTGCTGAAGGGCATGGTCACACGCCGTCTCGGCGATATTCTTTCGGATTATTGTGATGAAGAAGGCGCTCTCACGGTCAATGAACTTGAAAATCTGAGCATGGGTTCACTGGAAGCCGAATTCCGCGCAATGGCAAACCATGTGATCGAGCTCTCGGAGAATCTGCCTCAGACTGATGAAAAGCTGGAGCGTTTGTTGGAAGTCATAGAAACCAAGAGCCACCAGCAGAACAACAAGATCATCCTGTTCAGCTCGTTCCGTCATACGCTTCGCTATATAGAGCAGCATCTTGCAGAAAAAGGATACCGTGTGGCGCAGGTGAACGGCAGTGTGAAAGACGAAGAACGTCTGGCACTCCGCCAACGTTTTGAACTTCCGGTGGACAATGCCAATGCGCTGGACATCCTTTTGTTCACAGAGGTCGGCTGTGAAGGTCTGGACTATCAGTTCTGCGATTTTATGATCAATTATGATCTTCCGTGGAACCCGATGGCAATCGAACAGCGAATCGGTCGTATCGATCGTCGCGGACAAAAGAGCGATACCGTTATCATCTGTAATCTTGTAACAGAAGACACAATCGATGCAAAGATTTATCACCGTTGCCTGGAGCGCATTGGTGTGTTTGAAAGCTCGATTGGCGAGTGTGCTGGCATTCTTGGCGATATGACTCAGAAAATCAATGAGGCAGTATTCGATTCCTCTCTTACTCAGCAGGAAAAAGAGGAGAAGATTGAAAAAATCGCCGACAATGAGGTTTCCAGAGCGAACGAAATGAAACGGCTGGAGGACGAAAGCAAACAGCTGTTTGGCATTGACATCTCCGGCTATGTGTTGGACAGAAAGGTTATGGATGCCGAAAATCCGTGGATCGGAGAGCGATACATCCAGGCACTTGTGACAGAATACCTCTATCGCATTCTGGGTGAAAAGAAAAACTATATTCAGGGTGAAGGAGCCCATAAAGTTTTGACCCTGAGTGGTGAAAATCGTGCAACTCTGAAAACAAAGCTGCGCAACTCCCGGATGAAGAAATCGGCGATGTACAATCAGTGGATGGATTATCTGAAAGGCTCTGATACGCGCATCTCTGTGACGTTCAACCAGGAAGAAGCAGCACGGGACCGGAATGCGATCTTCTTTACGGCGGTTCATCCGCTTGTAAAAATGGCAGCCGCTGAACTTCATAAAAAGCAAGAGGTTTATATCAAGCTCATTGTGGATGCCAGTGACTATCCTGTTCCCTGCGGAGACTATCCGTTCCTGATCGTAGAGAGAACAATCGTTGGAATGCGGAAAGAGGTTCGTATCGTTCCGATTTCGGAAATCAATCTGTCTGCGTCGGATTTCTGTGACCTGCTGGAAGCAGCGGATTATAAGGAGATTCCTGATGATTGCACGGATAAACAGTGGGAAAAGCTGTCCCAGCTGAAACGGGAACAGCAACAGCAGGCTCTTGCGCAGCTGACGATCGATGTAAAAGAGAAATGCGATTATCGCCGTGCAGCTGTTCTGAAAAGCTATCAGTTCCGCAAAGAAGATCTGTTGGCCCGCATTGAGGCTGTGGACGACGAGAGCATCAAGCGGATGTATACGAGTCAGCTCAACAGCCTCGAAACTGAGAAGAATTCTTCTTTGAACGATTTGGCAAATATCCAGAATTGCGCAGCGGTCGAAGAAAACGTCATTGTTAGGGGAATCATTACGGTTTGTGATTAAATTAAGGATGGCTTATGGGAGATTTATATTCTGAGATCCGGGAACGCAGCAAACAGGATTATGGTCAGAAATTTGAAGAATGGGCACCCCGCATTCTGGTAGACCAGTACAGTGACCGAACACACTTTATCTTTGAGTTGATTCAGAATGCAGAGGATGCTGGGGCAACCTATGTGGCATTTTCCCTTTACCAGGACCGTCTGATTCTGTGTCATAACGGAAAACTGTTTACAGAAGCAGATATCCAGGGTATCTGCGGCATTCGTTCTACGAAAGATGAGCCGGAGTCCGGGAAAATCGGACGATTTGGCATTGGATTCAAGTCTGTCTATGCCTATACGAAAACGCCGCGGATCTATTCTGGCCAGTATTCTTTCCGGATCTGCAATCTGATCCTTCCTTATGCGGAAGAAAATGAGGCGACCGGGGACGATACGATTCTGATTCTCCCATTTGATGGAGAAGTCAATCCCGAAACAGCTTATAATGAGATCGGAGATGCGCTAAAAAAGTATCTTTCTGCGGATGTTTTGTTTGCTCTTTGCAATGTCAGAAATATAAGCTGCAAAATTTATCCGGATGAAAGCGAATGGTCCGTCAGCAAAGAATCCGTTCCAGTGGACAATGGCGTGGATAAAGTCCTGCTGACGCAGAAGCCAACAAATTCCGCAAGAAAACTTCTGGTGTTTCGTACACAAGATAAGCAGCCAATTTTGATTGGATATGAACTCGAAACGGATGACCACGGAAAAGATAGGATTATCCCGACAGAACAGCACTATCTTTATGTTTTCTTCCAGACAGCAGTAGAAACGCATCAGACATTTTACATTCATGTTCCGTTCTCAACGACACCTGCGCGAGACAATGTCAGGCACAATGAAGTGAATCAGCTCCTTGCTGAAAAACTTGCAGCACTTTTTGCCGATAGCATCCGCTGGTTGTTGAAAAATGGTTATGTGACACTTGACTTTTTGAACGAAGTATACCCAATCTTGGATACCTGTAAGGAAGAAAATCTTCGAGGCATCCATGAAATGGGACTTGCACTTTTAAGGGACGGTCTTGCCCTTCTGCCGACCGAAGAAGGCGGCTATTGTTCGATCCAAAATGCAATGTTGCCTTATGCTAAAAATATAGCAGATAATATCACACAGTCCATCTTACAGAGAGAATATGGTGACACAGCCTGTTGGGTAAAAGCAGATGTCTGCCTTGGAGTCAACGAACATCTGATGATGTATCTGACCCATCATTTTGGTCTGCCGGTATTACGCTGGAGGGATGTCCTCCTGCGCCTGACCGCAGAAATTCTGGAAGAACAGACGGATGAGTGGCTTCTGAATCTGTTTGATACGATTTATTCAACCTGTACTGGTGTCTTCCGTTCCAAAGAAAAAGTAGATGCCAAAGGAATCCCCTTTGTCCGGCTTCAGGATGGTTCGCACATCCGCTGCCAGTACGATGGTATGGCACAGGTCTACCTTAATAATCCGATGTCCTGCAAAAATAAAATAAGCGCAGCAATCCTTCAGGATCAGCGCGGCAGAAATTTTTATGTTGATGCACTCGGCATTGAGGAATATAATGCCATTCGGGAACTGAAAGATGATGTGTTGTGCTTTTATGGTGAAGATTCAGATGATACGGATATCCAGTTTGAGGATAATCTGGAACACTTTGAACTGATCGAGCGTGCATTAAAGGAGAATGCAGCGGAGGTGCAACGTATTCTGGCAAATGTCCCAATCGTTTGGGATGGACAGCAATGGAAGAAGCCGGGGGACTGTTATATTCCGTTTGCATTTCTCGATCATTCAGACCTTACAGGACAGGCGGTGCTGAGCCAGCTGAATGTGCCATGGGTGTCGGAAGATTACTATGGGAAAATCCCGGCGGAAGTGTTTGAAAAAATCGGCTGTAACATCGGAATTAAAGATATACTGGTGGATTGTTGTACATATGACGATAGGCTGCAAAGAGCAGATGCCAGTTTCTTTGAAATGCTACAGAAGCGTGTCCTTTACAAGAGATGTCAAAGAGTAGACTACCCGGAAACATGGGATATGTACCATTCTATCGACCATTTACAGGATATCTTGTGTAGTAATTCCGTTGAAATGTCAGTTAAAGCGGTGGATCTTATAAATGAAAAAGTGAAGAAACACCCATTATACGGAAAAATGACCGGTTCTCATAGTAAGGCGTTTAACACCACGACAACTGACAGCGTGAATCATATTCCTTCAATGCTGGCGTTGGAGCTTAGCGGTACAAAATGGTTGTACGATAAGACTGGAACACTTCAAAGTCCCGCTGACATAAAAAAGTCAGACCTAGCTGTGCAGTATTCAGGTCACGGAGCAGAGATATTTGCACAACTTCCCTTTAAGGCAGAAAGCGAAGCTGTCGAGACTGTAATCCAAAGCGTAGAGGAACCATACCAGGCTTTTATCAGTGCTATGCTGAAAAGACCTGATGAACTGCGTCTAATGTGCGAAACATACCAGAAACTTCAGAAAAAGCGACAGAAAGAGACTGACAAAACACAATCTTTAACGGAGTTGCTTGAGAAGCAGAGCAGTGCGCAGACCGAGGTAGAGACAGAGCCAGCTCCAGATGATGAGACATTGGGCGAGTACGGTGCTGTGCGGAACCTGAAACATCGCGAAAAAAAGTTGGAAGAAAACTTCCAAGAGGGACTTGAAGGCCAAAAAACAGTTGCGCCGCGACTGCGGTATACCTGTTCTGAAAGCAACCACGAAGAAAAGGCTTTTTTGCGAGCGCAATATTTTGGTAAGTGCCAGATTTGCGGCAAGCAGATTATCCGATATGATGGAAAACCATACTTCGAGGCGTGCAATATTCTGCCGACGGATTCGATTCCGACAGCGTACAAGCAGAGCATATCAGAGGGATGGAACTCGCTTTGCCTTTGCCCGAACTGTGCAGCAGAATTCAGATATGGAAAGAAAAATCTTTCTGAACTTGTCCGAATGATTCAAACATACAACGTTGAGGAAGAAGATGAAAACCTGATCGTTTGCGATATCGAGATGCAGGGAGAGAAGCGATCAATCAAGTATACTGGAAAACATTTTCTGGCACTGCAAAAGGCAATCGGATTTTATGATGACTATATTAAGAAAAAAACTGATACAGTGAAAGATGAATCCGATGGTTGAGATAACTCTGGCAAGCAGTGCATTCGTGCGCACAAATGCAAATTTTGCGTTGCAAAATGCTTGTTGGGAAATCCCAAACCCTTTCTGATCTGCACCGTTCCGGTGCAGGCTGCGCATTCTTTCCGAACGCTATTGAATGTGTCAATGCACACTCTCTCCGAAAATCCGGGGCGCTTTTTGGTGCAAGCGTCAATGGCATAATTCCTAAGTTCATGATAGAATAGGTGCGTTGTGTGCCTGACACATGAAAACGGAAAGGACGATGCAGAAATGGAGCAGCTTTATCTGATGCCCGGTGAGGAACGCTACACAAAGTTTCGGGATGAGAACGGTGTGCCCAAAATCCGTTACACCTACTGCTCCCTGCACGGCAAGTTGTTCAATTGCGTGTGCCGCTCAACAGATGAAGCCCAACGGCTGTGTGAAGATTGGCTCGTAACGCAGGATCGCTGCTACATAAACTAAAAAAGTCGCCGAGGATTCCGCCCCATGAAAGGGATAGAATCCTCGGCGACTTTCGTTTATCGGGTCTGCTGCTTTTCCTGTGCGTCTTTTTCTTCTGCGAAGAACAATTCAATATTTTTCTGTGCCTTTACCAACTCCTGCATTTCTTCTCGTGCCTTGCGATAGTCCGGGTAGGCTGCTTTCTTTTGGGTCAGAAGATCGGAATACTCTGCATTCAGTGCTTTGACCTTCGGCAGCTTTTTTAAGCCAGTTTCATCGAAAGCGGCCTTGGCTACTTTGTGCAGTGTGATTTCTTCCCGGTGAGTATCCAGAAACTTTTTGCTATATCCCGCTTTCCGGTAGGCATCGTAGACTGGGTGGGTCTTGGCGTAATTGACGATGTGCGTTTTCAGCACAGCAATTTCCGCCATCCGTGTTTCGGCGGCTTTGATGGAATCTCCCAGCTGGTGGTATTTTTCTGTTGCCGCCGCTGTGCGTTCATTCAGTTCATCTGCGCTGCCAATTTTGTGCTCCTGCAAGAAAATCAGCGTCTTGGACATTTCTTTCAGATTATATTTTTTCGCCCATCGTGCATAGCCTTCGCTTTTGCCCTCGGAGAGCTTTGCCTGAATGTCAACCAGCAATTGGAACGGCGGCTCTTGGAACGGCTGTGTCTGACGCGGACGGTGTTCGGTTTTTCCCGCAATCACCGCTTGCAGTTCATCCTCACTGTACCCAGCCCCCAGCGTTTTGAAGCGGATGAACCGCTTCTGCCGTGCGCCTTTGACGGAAGTGTATTTTCCACGCTTGACCTCATAACCCTGTTGTTCCAGTTTTTGCAGAAAATCTTCGTAATCCTTGGGCTTTTCTGCAAGGATGCTGTCGATGATGCCACACAGCCTATCACGATTGCTTTCTTTGGGTGGATAGAGGGTACGTTTCTGCCGTTCCCGGTAGGGCTTTATTTCAATAACAGAGAGCTGATGCTCCAGACAAATCAAGTCGCTCAACCTCTGAACGGCCAGTGCCGAAAAGAAAAAATCCCGGAACTTTTTTGAATCGTCCAATGCGGTGGAGTTGAAAATCACATGGTTATGGATGTGGTGACGGTCTGTGTGGGTGGCAACGATAAAAGCGTATTTGCCCTTGGTAAACCGCATGGCAAGTTCATAGCCCACCTTGTTGGCTTCCTCGGCGGTGATCTCACCGGGTTTGAAAGACTGTCGAATTTGATAGGCGATGATGTCGCTTTTCTGTCTGCGCCCGGTAGCAAGTTCATACTGCCGCTTGGAAAGCATAAATTCTTCATCGACTGTCAGAGGGCTACACTCGTAGCAGCTTACCAGTTCACCTTGTTCGGTCTTATCTGGATTCTGCACATAGTCTGTGCGGCTTTTCAGACAAGCCGCAACCGACTTGCCCTTGTTTTTGTGCAACGCGATCAGCCGTGTCGCGGCCATCCTGAATCACCCCCATAAAAGAAAAATGCCGCCCGAAGGCGGCAAACGATTAAAACTATTTCTTACAGTTCGGCAAGCCACT
>OGGW01000489.1_pt1 | contig 38377 bp, 24 predicted proteins | sample 1571291 | NCBI WGS metagenome assembly OGGW01 (sample SAMEA2582028, study PRJEB24529) | metagenome | biome: Human gut stool | place: China | collected 2011 | reverse complement strand
GGGTCTTGAGGCCCTTGACGACAACCGCCTCGGTGTTGGGGAACTGAGCGGGATCGACCAGAACCAGTTCGTCATGATCGACGAATTCGAGCGTGCCGCCGTTGACCAGCACGGTGTCGCCCTCAAGCGTACCGACCTTCACGGCACCCTTCTCGCCGATCGTGAGCTTGTCGCCCGCGAATGCTTCAGCTCGGAGTTCGCCGCCGTTGACGGTGACGAAAGAAGTGCCTGCGGCAACGGACGCCTCGACGAGACCGCCCTCAATGAGCGCGCCGTTCGTCGCCAGAAGCTCCTTGGCCTTGACGAAACCGTCGGTCGTGGTGAACTTGCCCGCGACATTGATCGTGCCGTCAAGGGCTTCGATCGTGCCGCTGTTGGTCAGGTCGGCCGTCAGGGAGGCGCTGCCGTTGACGATCTTGAGCGTGCCGTCGTTTTTGAGGGACTCGCCCGTGAGGATCGCCGTCGTGGCGTCCGCACCTTCTTCAGCGGTCAGGTTGACCGTGCCAGACGTGGAGAGAACGTCGTTCAGAGACTCGAGGGACTTGGCATTGAGCGTGCCCGCGTTCATGAACTTGCCGTCGATCTGCAGAGCGCCGGCGTTCACCGTGCCGTAGTTCTCGTAGGACTTGAGCGCGTGAGCGACGTTCGTGAGGTTGAGCGTGCCGTCCTTGCCGACGGAGACCGCATTGTTTTCTGCCGTCAGGTTTGCAATGGTGAGCGTGGCACCGCCGAGAACCGTCGCGGAGGAGGACTGGCTGTCGTCCCCGAGTTCGTTCACGGCGAACTTGCCGCCCGCCACGACGACGTGACCGAGCACGGTGTTGACCATGCCCATGGTGTCCGCACCGGACATGCCGAGCTGGAGCGTACCGTCCGTGGCATTGATCGTGCCGCCCTGCTGCGAGTCTTCGAGCACCTTGTAGTCTTCGGACGTGCCGCCCACCAGGATGAGCTTCTGGTCGTCCTTGACCGTCACGCTTTCTACGGTGTCGATGCCCTTGAAGCCCCAGTTGCCCGCGATTTCGCCGTCTTCCTTGCCGAAGATCAGCTCATTGTGGCCCGTCGCATCAAGCACCAGGTTCGAGAAGATCAGGCCGTTGGTGTTGTTCTGAATGCCCTGAATGAAGGCCACGTCGAACTTGGAGTCCGCGTCGGCCTGACCATTGAACGCCACGGTCGCATCGGAGATGCCAGAGCCGAAGGCGGTCTGCAGGTTCGTGATGACGTTGGAAACGGCGCTCTGGGTGTAGCCGTTGTCGGCAAAGGCGAACGTGCCGGACTTGTATTCGATGCCCTGCTTGATTTCGTCCTTGACGGCGCCCACGCCCGTGATGCCGCCCATCGGGATTTCGACGGCGTTGCCGTCTTCATCAACGGCGGGAAGCTTGCCGTCGCTGTCGACGGACGCAAAGATCTGACCGAAGTTCGTCTCAAGCGTACCGCCCGCCATCGTGAGCTTGCCTTCGCCCTGCGTGAAGTCGATCGCGCCGGCAACAATCGTGCTGCCCGCGTTGAGTTCGATCGTCGCGTCCTTGGTGAGGACCGCACCATTTTCGAACGTGACCGTGGACTTGTCGAGGATCACGTGGTTCTTGCCGTAGCCCTCGCCCTTGGCGATGGTGGCGTTGTGGTTCTTGTATTCGAGCGTAGCGCCTTCGAAGGCACCAGCCTGATAGTCAAGCGAAGCGCCCGTATTGAAGACGAGGTGCGAACCCGCCATGCTGCCCTTGCCGACCGTCAGCGTCGTATTGTTGCCGAGGGTGATGTGGCCGCCCTTTTCCATTTCGGCGATCGTGCCGTCGGCATTGAGCTCGAGGCTGCCATTCTCGGACATGGCGAGACGATTGGCATCAAGCTTGCCGGAGAGTGCAACGGCGTTCTCGACGGTGAAGCGTTCGGAGACCGTAAGCGCACCTGCGTGCTCGAGCCTGCCGTTTTCCACGACGCCAAGATTCTTGAAGGTCGCATCCGTGCCGAGGCTGCTCACGGCGTCGTTGTTGCCGACGATCGTCAGATTGTCGACGTCGAGCTGGCCGCCGTTGACGGTGACCTGACCGACCGTGAGATTGTCGAGCGCAACCGAACCGCCGTTGTTGAGCTCAAGCGCCTTCTCAACGCGGAGTTCGCCCGCCTTGTTGCCTTCGTGCAGGGTGTCCTGATCGGTCACGGTGCCGTTGACGGTCATGTCCTGAAGCTCGATGGCGCCGCCCACGACCACGGTGCCGCCTGCGGCCACCGTCATGGTGTTCGCGCCAAAGCTGCCGAGGTTGTCCGTACCTTCGGCACGCACGTTGTAGAGCTTGCCGTTGACGGTGACGTTGCCGATGCCGGCGACCGTCTGGTAGTTCGTGAAGGTCTTGCCGGCAGCCACGGTGAGTTCGTCGAAGCCTTCGATGCGGCCCTGTTCGGCGCCGGAACCAGCGTTGGTGAAGTCTTCATTGAGCACTAGGGCGCTGTTTTCGCCAAGCCCCTTGAGGGTGCCGTCGTTCGAGAAGAGCGCACCCACCGTCATTTGGTTGGCGCTGATCGTGCCCTTGTTGCCGCTCTGGCGAAGGAGGAGGAATTCCTTGTTCGCATCCGGACCGTCGAACGCCTGGGCATCATGAATCGTCAGGTTGTCGAACGTCGCTTCGGCGCCGGCATGATTCTCGAAGACGCCGTAGACATTGGCGTTCTTGGCCGTCAGGGTCTTGTCGTTGATGAGGATGCCCGCATGGTCGGCCTCGGTGCCGATGTTGAGCGTACCGTTCACGTTGAAGGCGCCCTCGTTCATGATGACGCCGTTGTTGTTGACCACGCCGTTGGCGCCTTCGGCCTTGCCGACCGTGACCGTACCTTCCTGAGCATTCCTGAGCATGCCGGTGAGGTGCGCGTCATTCATGATGCGGTTGTCCTTGACGAGCGTGAGGCTCTCCTCAACGACGAAGCTGCCCTTGTTGACGGAGAGGTTGGTGTCGCTCGGCGCCTTGCCGTCAGAGAGCTCGCCCGTGGAAAGCACGGCGGTTTTGATCGTCAGGTCCTTGTTGTTATGGATGCGGACGGCGGTAGCCGCGAAGTTCTCGATTCGGGCCGTGCCGTTGTTGGCAAAGAGGCCGTTGGCAAAGGGGCGCATACCGCCCACGTGCTGACTCACGGCGCTCTCATACGTGCCGACGTTGAGCTTGCCCTCGTTCGTGAGACATTCCCCGCCATAAGGGGACTGGAGGCCGGACTTGATCGTATCGACCGTGACCTCGGCGGTGCTGCCGACAACGATGTCGTCGCCCGCATGAAGCGTGCCGATTTCCAGAGCGGCGTTGTCGACGCGCATCACGCCCGACTTGTCCGCCTTGTCAAACTTGCCCTGACCGTCTTCCGTCATGTTGACGAAGATCTCATTGACCTTCTTGGCAAAGGTGGTCTTCGCGCCGTCCGTGGAACCGATCTGCAGAACGGATGCCTGATCGAGGCCGGAGTCGCCGATGACGACGAGACGATTCACGTTACCGAGGTCAACCTGTTCGCCCGCGAGCGTGAGGCTGTGTCCGCCCGCGACGAATGCCGACGTGGCTGCGCCCGTGATGCCGCTCAGAACCTTGTCTTCGGAGAGCTCGAGGCCGTTCGTGAACTTGTTGACGCTCGGCTTGAAGAAGTCGTTGAGATGGTTGCTTTCGTAGTAGACCGCATCATGGTCGCCCGTATCCAGGACTTCGGCGCCCGCAGCGCCGGCAAGTGCGGCGGTGGCAACGGCCACAGCCGTGACGACGGCCTTGACGGCCTTGCCGCGAGAGGCGGCCGTGCCTGTCTTTTCGTTGACGGCAACGTAGGTCTGCTTGGCCGCAGACCAAATCACTCGATAGATATCGTTCATGAAAAAACCTTTTGGTTGGAAAAAATTGTTTCGCGCGGCGCCCGCCGATGCGACAAGCCAAGGTTAGCCTCGGAGGTCTGCGTGCGTGACTAACGCACGAGATCCGACAAACTGTTACAAAACGGCCGAGTGCGGGATGGTTTCGATCACCACACCCAACCCTCCTTCATCAGCTTGAGGGAGATTCTCATGCCGGAGCCTCCGGCCAGCGTCTCCTTCACCTCAGGCAGTGCGCTCGCGGCTTCCGTCTTCGTCCAGTCGCGAGCATTCACGGCCTTCCAGCTGTACGTCACCTTCACAAAGCGCCTGCCGCGAACCTCGACGGGATCTTCTGCACTTTCGATGCGTTCGACTTCGCGATCGCATATGCAGAAATAACGGCGATCAGCCGACTTGAGCGCCTTTTTGCCGGCCTCCGTCAGTTCGACCGTATAGACGTCACGAAGCGGACTCTTGACGAAATCGAACATGCGATGCGCCTTGTCGGCCTTGAGCGTGACGAGTCCGGCCGCTTCAAGCGCTCTGGCGACCTCGACATCCTTGCCATTCCTGTCGATCTTCACGGGAAAGACATCGTCATGGGAATAGAGGTTGTTGCTCGCGAAGCCAATGCCGAGGCAGCCGCGCTTCTCCAAACCCGCATTGATTGCCTTCGCATAATTTTCGGGCGTCGGATCGGTGACATTGTCACCACAACCGGAAAGGACGAGCATGGACGCAGCCGCCGTGCAGGTCGCCATCAACTTGATTCGCATGAAGTATCTCCAAAAAAAACAGGATCCCCGGACAAAAAAAATCGCCTGCGGGATCAACACTAAAACATTGAATGTATCACCTATTTAGGTGCCCGACAATTGTTACTTTTGCGGGTTGCTTTTTCCCACAAACGGCTGCTCGCCAGATTCGATCTCACGAATCAGCGCATCCATGGCGCGAATGCGGACGACGCCTCGAAACTGCTCGACCAGCGCAAGGACCGAAATGTCGTCGACGCGCATGAACACGAGGTGCGAAACGGGGTTCATGAAGATTGCGGGCAGGTAAAGAATTTTGGCCAGATAGCTCATGACGAGCGAAACGGGGAACGCCAGCACGAAAAGCCAGCCCGAGACGAATGCAAGCATCCTGAAGCTGGCCGCACTCGGCAGATGCCAGGGTGCGGAACTGAAGAGCTGGAGCGTGAACATGGCGAAGAGCCAGAAGATCACGCAGTTGCGGACCCACGCGATGCCGAACGTCTTGGTCAACTGCCAGTACAGCTCGGGACCGTACCGAAGCGACTCGCGCACAAGCAGCTGGTCCCAGCGTTCCTTGTGGGTCTGCGCCTTGCGGAAGGTAAGAAAACTCTTGATCGACATGACGCCGGTCTCCGAAAAAAGAATTTGGATTTGAGGGGAAAACCGCAGGCCGTCGCTGCGGTCCTTTCTTAACTTACTCCAAACCAAGTTGCGGCGTGACAAACGCACGAGATGCGCGGGGAAAACCACGCACTTTTTCCACAAAGCCAGCTTTCGAATAATGCGAAGGGCTTCGCGGAATCGGACGGATGAACAACTTTTGGAATTTCTTTTTAACAAATAAGACAAGAGCCTTGTCAGACTGACGAATATTTGCCTTTCTTTGGGAGAACCCTCTTGTCCAAGCAACTCTTAGCCCGCCTCAAGACCTCGGCCCTTGCTGGTGCGGTGAGCGCTGCCATTGCTCTTGGATCAGCCGCGCCTGCCGTTCATGCGGGCGGCGTGCCCGTGATCGACGTCGCGGCCATCGCGCAGGCCATCCAGCAGCTCATCCAGCTGCAGCAGCAGTACGACCAGCTGGTGCGCCATCTCGACCAGTTGAAGACCACGCACCAGAACTTCACCGGCAATCGCGGCTTCGGGTCCACGCTCAGCGATCTGAAGCAGTACCAGTTCATTACGAAAAGGATCGCGAACGACTTCAACAACATCCGGACAACGGGTGCGTCCGCGCTCTCGGGCGACGCAGCCCAGTACTACAACACCTACGGTCTCGGCCAGCGTTGCAAAAGGATGAAGAATCCGGACACGCGTCTTGCCTGTGAGCGTCAGGCTGCAATGGCCGCCTACCGCAGGGCCACATGGCAGATGTCCACTCAGACGTCCCTGTCCCACATGAACAACATCAACGAACTCCGCAAGATGATCGAGCTGGCGCAGGACGCCAAGGGCATTGCCGAAGTTCAGGCCCGCATCTCCCACGAACAGAACGCGCTCGAAACCGAAAAGGTGCGTCTGGACGCGGTCGAGCGTGAATTCAAGGCGGAGCAGGACCTCATCAAGCTTCAGCAACGCGAGCGCATTTCCTTTGCGTTTGCGCCCAGAGAATAAAGAGACGTTTTCGACATGGCTACCGAAACTCCAACCGGATCCATCTTTCTGAGTCTTGGGAACGGCCTGCAGAACATGTTCGACACATTCGCCAGAGATGTGGTCAACAGTTTTGTCGCAGACGTGCTGGCGCTTCTTCCCGCAGGGCTTTTTCTCTACTTTCTCGTGAAGGGCTGGCTCATCATGTCCGGGCGTTCCAAGGACGCCTTTCCGGACCTGATTATGAACGTCGGGATCATGGCGTTGATTATTACGCTGGGCATCTCGACCATCTACACCTTCGAACTTGCCAACGGCGTGGTCATGTGGCTCGAAAGCTTCCTTGTGAGTCATATGCCGGAATTTCCCGACACAGCCGAAACTGAGGCGCTTCTGACGTCCCCCTGGAACTGGCTTGATCTTGAGTGGAACAAGTTCTCCACGGGGCTCGACGGGGTCACGGCCGCCATTGACCAGATTCCGTGGTACTCTCCGGGCCTCGGCATGGCGAGCGCGCTCTCCTGGTTCGTCGCATACGCGGGCGGCGCATGGTTCTTCTTCTCCATCACGTCGATCTTCGTGCTCAACAAGATCGTCATCACGATCCTGATCGCCTTCACGCCGGTCTTCATGGCGCTCGGCATCTTCCCGCTCACCCGTGAATTCCTGCAGAACTGGTTCAAGACGCTTCTGGCCTACACGCTTGCCCTCATTCTCGTGCTTGTGCTCGGTGCGCTCTTCATGCACATCTTCGACGGCTATTCGAACAACATCCAGGACGCGCTCAAGCTGCTTGAGGACGGCAACGCTCAGGGTGCATGGAACATGGTCAACGAGGCACTCTTCGTCATCACGATGATGAGCGTCATCATGAGCTTCGTGCTTCGCCAGATCCCCGCCATGGCTCAGGGTCTCATCGGCCGCTTCATCGGTGCAGGCGGCATCGTGTCCGCCTCAACGGTGATTACTCAGGCGCGCAACGACACCATGTCCGTCGTAAACGCAGCCAACACCGCTCGAAATGTCGCCATGGCGCCTTACGCTGCCTTCTCTTACTTGGGCAATGAAGGCAAACGGCTCGGCCAGTACACGAAGGACGTCATCAACAACGCGAACAAGGGCGGCATTGAAGGTCTCAGGGCCGCCATGGGCCTCGGCAAAACCGCAGGTGTGAACAATACGTCCGGCATGAAGCCCGCTCAGCCCATGTCCACGTTCACGGCCAACAAACCCGGCCAGACGTCCGTGAGCGGCACCGCCTCCGGAGGAACGCAGTTCAGCTCCACCGGCCAGAAGGGCTACGACCTCAATCAGGGCAGCATCAACCTTGGTCAGACCTCGCACAGCGGCTTCGGCGGCAACACGCCCAAGGGTGGTCCCGGCGGCTCTCCGGCCAAGCAAGGCGGCTCCACGGACCAGCCGACGATTCCTCAGGGAGCGTACCACGCCAAATACGTGCCCGGATCGCTTCGCAAGGCAGGCTCGTCTGAAGCCAACGCCGCTCAGAACGCCGCCGTCAACGCCGCCAACGGCGTCACGGGTGCGGCTGTTGCAGGCGCCGCTGCTTCCGGTCTGGGCTCCGCCGCAGCCGCAGCAATGAACGCCCTCAACACGGGTTCTGCAGGCGCAACTCAGGCGCCTGGAATGACGGGTTCCGCGAATCCCGCTCAGGGGTCCGCTCCCGCTTCGGGTTCTGCAGGAGGAGCCGCAGCGGCCGCAGCCGCTAATGCCCTCAACGCAGGTTCCGCGCCCGCAGCACAGGCCCCCGGCATGACGGGTTCCGCGAATCCCGCTCAGGGTTCCGCACCCGCCTCGGGTTCCGCAGGAGGAGCCGCAGCAGCGGCTGCTGCAAACGCCCTCAACACGGGGGCCGCACCCTCTGCGCAGGCGCCCGGCATGACGCAGGCGCCGAATGCCACACCCGCATCCGCACACAACCCGACGAATGCAGGCTCGCAGGCGGTCGACGCCCTGAACAACGGCGGCACCCGCCCGCCCGTTCAGGGACTCAATCCGAACAGCAACAAGTAATAAAAACGGAGACAACATGTCCAATCATCTTATGAAGGTCGCGTGTCTGGCCGCGTTGGCGTCGCTCATCGTCACAGGCTGCGGCGCCCCCAGACCCCCGATGCCCTCGGGAGAGCGCATCGCGATCAATGGCCAGCCGGTCGAGCATCAGGAGATCGACCTGAGCGGCAACGCCAATGAACAGTATCCGAACATCGAAAACACGAACACCTTCAGGCAGGAGGGCCGTCGATGAACATCCTCGAAACCCTCCGCATCAAGCGTGAAAACGCCGTTCGCAAGCGCAAGGGCCTTCCGCCTCTGGAAGCCGGCGACCCCAAGGAGGCGCCCGCCCTGAACGGCGAGTATCAGACCGCAGGCCAGGCACAGACCGCGCCCGCTCAGGATCCCAACCGTCCGAGCCCGAAGGTCTTCGAGCGCCAGATCTCGTGGGAAACCACCGAAATCGAACTCGTGCGCAAGAGCGAGGCCAAGGCCTGGCGCTGCGCCAAGCTCGTCTCCGTCGTCTCCCTCGGCCTCACCTGCGCGATCATCGCCATGATGCCGCTCAAGCAGACCCTCCCGTTCGTCATAAAGGTCGACCAGTCGACCGGCATGACGGACATCGTCGACATCGCCACCGAAAAGAGCGTTCCGCGATCCGAAATCATGGACCGCTACTGGCTCTCCGAGTACGTCAAGGCCCGCGAAAGCTACGACTGGCGCACCGTCGACCTCGAGTACGACCGCGTGCGCGAACTCTCGATGCCCAACATCTTCGAAGACTATGCCAAGCACCACGGCGACCGTCCCGGCACCATGGAAGTGGATCTCAAGGACGCGAAGGTGATCCGCATCGACCTCGTCTCGATCATTCCCGCAGGCAACGGCATCGCAACCGTGCGATTCGTCAAGCGCACCCTCGTCACGAAGGGCTTCACCGAAGAAGAGCGCGAGTACCTGCAAGCCACGATCGGCTACGAATACGACCCCACCTACATCGTCTCCGAACGCCGCCGTCTCATCAATCCGTTCGGCTTCAAGGTGACGAGCTATCGCACTGACAAGGAGATGCGCTGATGCTTCCCAACAAGAAAACCCTCATGGTGATCGGGCTCGGCCTCATGCTCGGCGCATCCGCCGCGCAGGCCGCCAGCTGGCCCACGCCCGCCAAAGAGGACAAACGCATGCAGTTTGTCGACTACTCTCCCAACAACGTCACCCAGATCAATGCGGTGACGGGCCTCATCACGACCATCACGTTCGAACCGGGCGAAACCGTCGTGAACTACGGCTCCGGCTATTCGACCGCATGGGAGTTCTCGACCGCAGGCAACCAGTTCTTCCTCAAGCCCAAGGCTGAACAGGCCACGACCAACCTCGTCGTCATCACCAACCGCCGCACCTACGTCTTCGACGTGCGACTGACCTGGAACAAGGCCAAGGCCACCTATCACCTCCTCTTCAAGTACCCGGAAGAGGAAAAGCGCCGTGCCGAAGCCGAAAAGGTCGCCAGGGAAAAGGCCGCCAAGCGCAAGGCCCGCCTCGAGCAGAAGACGATCGACGCGACTGCCGTGAGCCCGTACATGACGCCCACCATCCCCGACGCTCCCGAAACGAAGTTCAACTGGAAGTACACCATGAACTTCGGCAGGTCCGACCAGTCTCAGGCAATCGCACCCGTGGCCGTCTACGACGACGGTCTCTTCACCGTCATCCGCTTCACCTCTCAGGGCGACTTCCCCGCCGTCTACCGCGTGCTCGGCGACGACGGCGAAACGCTGGTCAACCGCCACATCGACGAATCCGGCGCCCTCATCATTCGCGGCGTCTATCCCGAGCTGCGCCTTCGCGCCGGCTCTGGCGTCGTCGGCATCTACAACGAAGGCTACGGCACGCACGTGCGCAGCCCTGAAGACGCAAGCACCGTCCCAGGCATGACCCGCAACCTCACCCCCGGAGCCGATCATGAGTAATGAAAATAGAGAGGAACCGCATTTTCGAGAAGAGCCGCAGTTTGACCCGTCGGCCATGACCTACGACATGAGCGCGCAGCCCGACCCCAACCGCCCGATGCCCGACGACATCGACGTGCAGGGCGAGGCCCTTCGCGCCGAAGAACAGAACGTTCAGGGACAGGCGTCCCTCACGGCCGGCAACCACGGCTTCATGACTGGCGTCAAGCTCTTCTTCTCCCTCGGCGCTGTCGCAGCCCTGGTGGGCTTCTGCGTCTGGTGGTTCCTCATTCGCACGCCCGAAGTTGAGGTCGTGGAAGAACAGAAGGCCTCGGCCTACAACACTTCACGCCAGCAGATCAACAAGACCTCCTACGAGAACGCCACGGCCGAGGATCCCCTCCCCGTAGCGGACGAAGGCGCCGAACGCCTCAAGCGCCCGATCATTGCCGAGCCGCCCAAGCCCGTCAAGGTTGAAGTCGTCAAGCCTCAGCAGGAAAAGCCCGCGCAGCCCGTGAAGGAAGGCCCGTCTCTGGCCGACCTGCAGCGAGCCGCTCCCATGATGGGCAGCACTATCAGGAGCGACGTCAGCAACAAGATCGCCAATACGGGCATTCCGCTCGCCGGTACGAACGCATCCGCTGCCGATGAGGCCGACACCGGCCTGCTGGGCGAGAAGTTCAACCAAATGCTCACCGGCACGAGGACTCAGGCATCGAAGGTGAGCCGTGTGAAGAACCGCCACCTCACGGTGGAAAAGGGCACCTTCATCGACTGCATTCTCGAAACCAGGCTCGACACGACCGTCCCCGGCATGACCGCCTGCGTCATCCCGCAGAACATCTACTCCATGGACGGACGCACCGTGCTCATCGAAAAGGGCAGCCGCGCCCTCGGCGAGTACCGTGGTTCCGTGCAGAACGGCCTCGAGCGCATCTTCCTGCTCTGGACCGAAGTCCGAACCCCGACCGGCATGGTCGTGAAGCTTGACAGCCCTGCTGCCGACGCGCTGGGCGGCGGCGGTGTCGACGGTTACGTCGACCACCACTGGTGGAAGCGCTTCGGCAACGCCCTGCTCTTCTCCATCATTTCCGACGGCTTCGACTTCGCAACGGCCAAAGCTCAGGAAGGACGCGACAACAACTACTACACCAATACGTCCGACAACATGTCGGCCATCATCGAGCAGGCCATGCAGCAGGCGGGCAATATCCCGCCGACGCTCACCAAGAACCAGGGCGAGCGCGTGGGCATCTTCGTGGCCCGCGACATCGACTTCTCGAGCGTGTATTCGCTCGACGCAGACGAAGAATAATCTCCTCGCCTACGATTCTTCCCAAAGGGACGCCGCGCCGGCGTCCCTTTTTTCTCCTCTCAAAACCGCAGCCCCCTGCAGACCTTTTCACGCGACGTCTCCGTTCTCCTGTCGTATCTGGCCGTCGTCGTCACGGACGCGTGTCCCATCGCACGCTGGAGCAGAAACAGATCGCAGCCGCTCTCCAGCATCCTGGTCGCAAACGTGCGTCGAAGATCGTGCGGCGTGACGCCGCCAAGATTGGCCAGCCCGCTGCGCTCCTTGAGCAGCCGGTAGACCGACCCCGGATGCAGGCCGACCTCCTCGAACAGGTTCCCTGAACCCAACTTGAGCCGCCAGAACATCGGTCCCGCCTTGTCCCCGCGTCTTGCAGCCCAGTCGGCCAGCGCACCCTGAAGGTCGTCCGGCAGATAAACGCGGCGCTCCTTGTTCCCCTTGCCGATGAGCGTCAACGTCCCCTCCGCCCGGTTCCAGTTCGCATACGCCAGCTCCACCACTTCGGTCCTTCTCAAGCCGCACCCCATCATGAGCGCGAGTATCGCCTTGTCCCGAATGCCGCAGATCGTGCCGTCGTCGCAGACATTGAGGAGCCGCTTGCACTCCCGCAGATTGAGAGCCCTCCCGACCGGAAGACGCTCGTACCGAACCGCCGCCATGTCCGAGATCTTGAGGTATGCGGACTGGGGCATCAGATCGGCCACCCACGCCGCTCTGGCCACTCCCTTCAGGCACGCCAGATAGACGTTGAGCGTCGCAGGCGCAAGCCTTTCGTTCTTGAGCCGCTGCAGGACGCGCTGACAGTGAACTCGACGCAAGGCGCCCCATTCGCAGTCCAGGAACGACTCATGACCGAACATCCTCGCCACCCGGTTCAAACATGACCGCATTGTAACCGCAGACCTTCTCGACCCAAGACCTTCCAGATATTCGTCTGCAGGATTGCGGCTCGAGCGTCGTTGCGGCAGAACGTTGGGATTGATTTTGCTCATGGCGGATTCTCTCCTTTCCGGAATGCTCTTCAAGAGCGGAACACTCTGGGAAAGACAGAAAACTTTTCTTTGAATGCCTTGACCAGGTCATCGCGCTGCGTCGTCGTCAGACTGGCGTCCGAAATGATGACCTTGCCGTTTCCGGCGAACGTCATGTGCTTGAGGACGTCATCCTTGACGGTGCCGGGCACGTAGTGCGTGAAGAGATCCGTGGCGACGGTCTTGAACTCTTCGGGAACGGACGCATTGAGACTGATCGTGTTGAGCGGATCCTGCTCGGCGCCGGTGCCGTTGTCGAAGAGATTGCCGAAGACCGTTTCGAGCGTGCCGGAGCCGTTCGCCACCTGAGCACGTTCGCCGAACCGCAGCTTGTCGGCGAGATGCCAGTGTCCGCCGTCATTGGAGAAGGTACCGTTGATGAGAGCGTCACTGGACCAGAGCGTGCCCGTATTGGCGCCGTTCTCAAACGTCGTAACGCCGGCAAGATGCAGGTTGCCCTTGTTCGTGAGACGGCCCTGAAGGTCGAGCTTCTCGATCGTCAGATCGCCGGAAGACACCAGAACATTGCCTTCGCCGGCAACATCCTTGGCAACAAAGGTGCCTCGTTCGACCATGAAGGTTCCGTTGTTGAGGAGGTCGACGTCCGCAACCGTACCGCCGACGACTGCACGGGTGTTCTTCGTGCCGAGGCGCAGCGTGCCGTTGTCCGCGATGAGTTTGCCTTCAGCAATGGTCGAGCCATTGCCCTCACCAAGGAAAACGAGTTCCTTGGCGCCCGTCACCGATACGTCGGACTTGCCGTTGACCGAGACGAAGCCGATCGAGGTGTCAACGTTGTTTTCACCCTTGGCTGCCCCAACCGTAATGGGGTTGGCCTGCGCGTTGAGCTTGTGCTCGGTGAAGACGGCGCCCCCGTTGGTGCCGTTTTCAACCATGATGGCGTTCGCAACAGCGGCGGTCAAACCGTTGGTGATGTCGGCAGGAGTAGGATCATCGACGATCTGCTCGAAGGACACGCCAACATTGGAGCCGTAAGTGCCACGGATAAGCTGGCGGGCCTGATTGGCCACGGTTTGCGTGTAGGTGCCCTTGAAATGGAATGCGCCTCCGGACCAGGTCACATTGTTCTTGAACTTGGACAAGAGACCGTTGACGCTTTCATTGCGTTTGATGACCGAGGCATTCAACGCACGAGAGGCGTCATTGGATCCGATCAAAAGAGACTGAGCCTTGGCGATGATCTGCTGGAAGTAGGCCACCTGACCCAGACCGGTCGAAAGATTGCTGTTGTTGGACGTCCAGGTCTTGGAATTCAAGTCAATGGTGTCGGCATCAATCCTCGTGTTTTCAGTAGTGAGCTTCACATCGCTCGTGAGGGTGTCGACATCCAGAGAACCGCTCTTGAACGTGGCGGTCCCGCCACCGGAGAAGGAACCAACGGTCAAAGCACCAGAATTCTGAGTGTAGGCATTTTTCGCAGTGCCGAAGATGAGTTCACCTGCAGTGATTATTCCGCCATTGTTGACTAATTCGACGTCGGTTTGGATAGTCGCTTCGAAGGCACTTTTTCTGACAGTGTGATTCGTCACATGGTCAACGGGCTTACCAGAAGTATCACGTAGTGCAAGTATATAGCCAATCTTACCAGTCACATTTGCTGTCGATTTGCCGAGTCGAAGCGTGTTGGCCTTTATTGTCGCCGCAGAATCAACGGAAATTTTTGTCTGAGGGACTTGATACTCAAGACCATAGGAGTTTTCTTCATCTTGCAGAATGGCCGCAACCCATTTGTTGAAACGTCTATGGTCAACATAATCGACCGCGAAGTAATCCTTATTTTCTCGAATTATATTGGCCCAACTTCCAATACTGCAGCCGTCCGCAATATTATCCCTAAACAGTTTCGTCGTAATTGACACATCTTTTTCAGAGGAGCCAGCACCCTGAAAAACGACATCGTTGTAGGTTAGATTTCCTGAGATATTGTTCGACGAGTTCACCTCTGTCGCAATCGCGGGTTGCGCACTGACGATAGCCATCAAGCCGACGGCAGTCATGACCGTGCCGGTTGCTTGTCTTGCACTAGTTACCGTCTCGTTGACGGCCACGTAACACCGTCGAACGCGGTTCCAGACCGTCTTGAAAATCTTGTTCATAAAATCCCCTTTAGGTTTTTTATCCGATCGAAATGATCGTCTGAGGACTCTCGCGTGAGAGCACTCAGGCGATCACTCCGACCTTCACAAGCTTTTCTTTGAATGCCTTGACCAGGTCATCGCGCTGCGTCGTCGTCAGGTCTACGTTGGTGATGACAATCTGCCCGCCAGAGAACGTTGCGTGGTCGGCAAGTTTGGCAGCTACTTCACCAGGAACGTACTTGCGGAAAAGTTCGGCCATCACGGTCTGAACGTTTTCGGGGGCTTTAGCCCAAAGACCGATAACATTCAACGGATCCACCACGGAGGACGTAACGTTCTGGAAGATGTTGTCCTGATTTGTTGTAAGCGTGCCGGACGTCTGCGTGAAGGAGGAGCCGTCGGCAAAGTTGAGGGCGCCCGTGACGGTCAGATTGCCAGCATTGGAAGATGCTGTTCCGACAGTGAGGTCACTCGTAGACAAACCGGCCGCATCGCTGATCTGAACGGAGCCATTGCCAGTAATCTGAGAGGCGCTGAAGTTTCCGCGTTCGACCAAAAGCTGGCCATTTTTACCCATCTGAATGGCCTGAAGGGTGGCGCCATTCATACTGCTGTCAAATTTGTTGCCAAGCTTGAGAGTGCCGTTGACGGTAGTCTGGAATCCAGCATTGTTGGAACCGTTGCCCAGCAGGTTGAAGTTGTAACCGTCGGCGATGGTCAGGCTGGTTACGCCGCCGATGTCCTTGAAGCCGATGGAGTCCTTGATGCCGTCAGTTGAGCCGATCACGAGATCGCCGATTTCGCTGGCCAGCGTGACTTGATTGAGCGTCAGACCTGTGTGGCCGCTTTCATCCAGGAATTTGTTGGTATTAGCAACGGAATAAGCAGGCGTGCCGGATGTGTTTCCGAAGTTAGCGGTGCCCGCAAACGAGATAGACACATTGCTGCCTACGCCTGCTGCATACAGTTTGTCTCGAATCGAGTCCTGACCAGAGGATGTGAACGAGGAGTCGGTGATGTAGATCGTTCCGCCCGTGATCCCGCTCAGGTTCGAAAAAGCGCTGAAACTGGTGACGGTCTTGCCTTCACCGCGAGCAAAAGCGAACGAGCTCGTGTTGACAACGCCAGAATCGCCGATTGCCTGAAGGGTTTGGGCAAAGTATTCCGAGCCTGTCGTGTAGTTGCCGAAGTTGTTGAAGCTGGTTTCGGTCCTTCCGTCGGTTTGCTTGAGCTTTCCCCAATAAATGGAATCACCAAAATAACCGTTCAGGCGGATGGTGCCGGTGTTGGAGATGTCCTTTTCGTTGTTCCACGGACGTGCCTTGCCGCTGCCCTGACTGGAGCTCGTAATGGTGATGGTGCCCTTATTGACAAAACTGGAGCTTCCTCGCTGATAAATGCCATAGGCGGTTGCACCAGAAGAGCCGCCGGACAGTGACAAGGTGATGGTGCCGTTATTCTCCCAATACAGATCGGAAAGAATGCCGATGCCATGCGCTCCCTTTGCGCTACCGCCAGAGATGCTTCCAGTAATGGTGCCGTAATTGTAGATGTTGGGGGTATGGGTATTAGCCAAAAGAGCAATCCCATTCAGGGACCAACCGCTGTGCATGCCAACACCGCAGGAGTTTTGACCAGTTCCTCCTTTGACTTGCAGGTCGTATTTGGAGTCCTGCCCAAAATCTTGACGACGGTTGAAAGACGCACCAACGCCCCAGGAGGTGTCGCCAGAGCCGCCTTCAGCTACGATGTAAGACTTTCCAGTCGTGTGCCAGTCTGCGATGGCGAGGCCGACCCCCATGGAATTGTTGCCTGAACCGCCGTATCCGTATAAATATTCGGTGTCGTAGTTGGAGTACATGCCCCATGTTGACCGGATGCCCCAGGACGTGGTGTCGTCCTGACTACTGCCGTATCCGTAGGCTCGGACGACACCATTATTGACAACTTCGCCCTTGTCGGCCGTGATTAGTGCTCCTGCGCCGCCATTTTTACCGATAAAGGTAGTCGTGCCATTGAGCGTGTGGTGCGTGCCGTGTCCTTTATAGAGGCCTGAAGCATCGGGACCGTCGCCTGTAAAGGTCATGTCGGTATAGTTGCCAGCAACTGAAAGCGCGGGCGAAAGAAGAACTGCGGCCGATGCGGCGCCGACAATGACGGACGCCGCTTTACCTCTGCTTTGCCCTGTTCCGACTGCTTCTGAAACAGCGACGTAGCAGCCTCTGACCTTGTTCCAGATTTTTTTGTATATGCGATTCATAGAAATTCAGTGCGGCAACCTTTGTCTTTGGACAGAGGAGGAAGCACCGTTCTCCTTTCTTCGTTGAGTTAGAAATGAGGTTCGCTTTACGACAGGAATCACCGAAAATGATTCCGCTGCGTCCCTGGATCTCTGTTCAAGACTTCGCCAGTTTGTGTTGTGACGGTGTCCTCAACAAACAGAGGATTGAGACATCAAATGAATGCTAAAAATGGAATGTTCAGGCCCGCGAGGAGGGGCCAAATCTATTGCTGTCCTTACTGTTGCAGGCGTTCCTGTCAGTCAAGTGTTTAGCTTGTAGCGTTAAAGCGAACGCGTTGGCAGGGTGTGCCAGAGGGGTGAAATCGAGGGATTTCGCCAGTGCGCAAGTAGAAGAAGGAGAGGGAGAACACGTCTTCTCTTCTCCCCTGCTTTAGGTGAAAATGGCCGGATCGCCTACGGGGAGTAGGAAGGCATTCAAAGAAAAGTTTGGAGACGCAACTCAGCTTGTCTTCCAGGGCAATATTGCCGGTGTGAGTGTCAACAGCGTGCTCAACACCGCCAAGGTCAACGAGCTTCATGACGCAGGCATCGGCCTCTCCGACATCGTCTACGTCGACCGCGACCTTCAGGGCGAAGGTCAGGCCGTTTCCGTCGGCAACGACGGCGTGCTGCACTCCGTCGGCTTTGCCGGCGTCAACGATGCAGCAAGCGTGACCGTGAAGGACGCCAAGGAACTGGTACTCGTCGGCAAGAAGGGTGAAAAGGCCTATGCCATGACGAAGGCTCCGACGACCGTGACGGGCGCCGGCGCCAAGCTGCGCCTCGGCAGCGTCGGTCTTCAGAATGCCGATGAGTGGCAGGGTACGACCGCCGACATTCTCGTGAAGGACGGCGGCGCGCTTGAGGTCGTCACCGGCGACTACGCGATTGCGGGCACGGCGGACGTCAATCAGGGCGCACTCGTCAATCATGCGACGCTCACCGTCGACAGGATCACCGGCGCCGATGCCAACGTGACGAACAACAAGACCCTGACCGTCAACAACGGCATTGAGCTCTCGGGCAAACTGACCAACAAGGGCACCATGAAGGTGACGGGCGACACTGCGCTCAACAAGACCATGTCCACCTTCATGAACGAGGGCCGTGCGACGCTGGCCGGCAATCTCGCCGTCACGGGCGCTCTCACCAACTCCAAGACGGGTGTTCTTCAGACGAACACGATGACGATCACCGGCGAGCTCAACAACCAGGGGCTCATCGAGTCGAGCAACGACTCGACGCTGACCGGCGTCCTTCGCAATACGGGCACGATCAATCTGTTCGACAAGAACATGACCGTCGGTTCTGCCGGTCGTCTGGACAATTCCGGTCTGACCCACAGCATCACCGGCGTGGGCACGATCCTTGTGAACGGCTATCTGGCGAACGTCGACAACGCCGACTTCTCGGGCAAGGTCTTTAAGGTCGCCCAGTCCACCGGCGAAGTCGAGAACAGCTCGAACCTGATGTTCGAGAGGGTCTCCGTCTCCGAAGGCGCGTTCTTCAAGAACAGCGGCACGGTGGCCTCGAACGCCAAGGCGCGTGCGCAAGCCTCGCAGACCAACATCGAGGTCGACTCGAACGGTGTCTACTACAACACCGGTCTGACGGATGCGCAGACGATCACGGTCGGCACGGGTGAGTTCTACAACACCGGCGATCTGGTCACTCAGGAAATGGTCGTTGAGAACGGCGGCTACTTCATCAACGGCCGTGCGCCTGTCGGCACTCTGAGCACTTTCGCTGCCGCTCCGCGAGCCGTGACGATACAGCGCAAGCTCACGCTCAATGAAGGCGGCAAGTACACCAACACGGGTGATGCGTATTACGCCGAAGGCACGATTGCCGGCGAATACACGAACAACGCCGAAGGCAACGTGACGACGGGCATCTCCGATAAGTTCGTCGACGGCACGGGCATCACGATCGCCTCGACTGGCGTCATCAAGAATGCCGGCACGTGGACGATGGGCGGCGCGATGACGAATGCCGGCACCATCATGGGCGACGGCAAGCTCGTCTTCAAGCATGAGGGCGTGGGTACGAATCAGTTCGTCAACACGGGCTCGATCGACGTCGGCACGCTGGAAGCGGACAACATCACGTTCACGCAGAACGACGGTTCGGTCAAGGCTGCCAACGGCTGGTTCTCCAACTCGAACGTCAATGTTGCGAAGGGCGAGATGAGTCACGCGACGATGGGCACGGGCAACACCTACAAGGTGGGTGACGGCATTGCCGATCAGGTGGCGGCCACGCTCACCTTCGACACGCTCACGTCCGATTCGAACGTCGTCATCGCCAAGGGCGGTCAGCTCAATGCGTCCGTCATTGCACTTGACGGCATCACGAAGGACACCGTCAAGCTCGACGGCGGCCGTCTTGCGACGAGTCTCGATCAGATCTTCGAGGGCGTCGAACACAAGGCGCTCGACATTGATGCTTCGACTCCGGACGACCTGGTTGACTTCGAAGGCGTGAACGTCACGACTGGCGTGGGCAACATCAAGACGGCCGTCTCCACGGGCATCAACTTCGGCTGGGGTACGGTCGCATTTGACGACGGCGTGTATTCCGCCACGCTCGCTACGGACGTGCTCAAGAAGCTCGACGACGATGACGTCGACACGGCAGGCCACGAAGGCCAGCTTGAGGTCGCCTTCAACGGCAAGGCAAGCCAGAAGTTCAACGTGACGCTGGCCAACCAGGTTCGTGCGAAGGACGGCGACGGTGCGACGGCATACGCGACGTTCTCGGGCGAAACGCTGGTCAATGAAGTGACGAGCGGCCAGTCTTACGACAAGCTTTACGTGGGCGCCAAGGATGCTGCGCCGTCCGACGCCAATGTGCTCGACAACAACATCGGCTTCAAGCAGGTGACGGGCGCCACGGGCGGCATGACGGTTGCGGACCAGCATCACTTCGTCCTCGTGGGCGAGCTGCAGTCTGCGAGCAATCCCGACTTCGAAATGCTCGACGGCGATCTGACGGTTGCCGAAAAGGGCTCGATGATGACGCTCGGTTCCTACGGCACGGCTGAGAAGACCGAAGGTCGACTCCACAACGTGACGCTGGCTGACGGCGGCGTGATCCGCGCCCGCCACGGTGACTTCAAGGGTGAGGACCTCACCAACAACGGCGGCGCCCTCTACGTGGGCGGCGACGGCAAGACGACGGTCAACGGCTCTCTCCTGGTGGAAGACACCGACACGACGCTTACCTTCAACAGCTACACCGCTGAAGCGGGCTCCGACGCCTTCGTCTTCGGCACGCTGGCCCTCACGACGATGACGGGCAACGGCGGTTCGATGACGAACGCCGGCAAGCTCAACGTCGGCGAAGCCGTGATTGCCGGCATGACGCTGACGAACAAGGCTGATGCTGCATACGACAACCTCACGGTCAATGCAGGCAAGGTTGAGAACGTCAAGGGCGGCACCACGACGGTGGCCGGCACGACCACCATTGCGGGCACGGGTTCCGTTGAAAACGCAGGCGCCTTCACGTCGGATGCGCTCGTCATGACGGGCGGCAAGTTCGACAACAAGGGCGAAGCGGTCATCAAGGGCGCCAATGCTGCGACGACCATTGCCGGCAATCTTGAAAACGCCGGCACGCTGAGCATTGAAGGTGCGCTTTCGACCGTTCTCAACGACGGTGCGCTCGTTCACAACACGGGTTCGATGACGATTGCGCCGAAGCTCGGCATTACGGGCGGCGAACTTCATCAGAGTTCGGACACCACGCTTGCGGTCTCCGACGTGGACGTGACCGACGGCCTGCTGCGCGTTGAGAAGGCCAAGGTCGTCAAGGGCAACCTTCTCACGCTCAACAGTACCGACAAGGCTCATGTGGCCACGATCAACGAAGGCCTCCTCGACTTTGCGAACATCAACGTCACCAAGGGTTCGATCACCGGCGCCGGCACGCTCGGCACGCCCTCCTCGAACGTCACGGTCAATGTCGACGGTTCGGTCACGCAGAGCGCTCTCGTTGCGAAGACCTTCCTCAACAACGGCACGACCACGGTTGATGATCTGAACGCTGCCGCAGGCACCAACGCCTCGACCGGCACGCTCACGATCAACAAGACCCAGACGGGTGAACTTGCCAACAACGGCAAGCTCAATCTGGCAGGCACCACGATCAAGGGCAGCGTGACGAACGTCACGGGCACCATGACGGGTACCGGCACCGTGACGCTCTCGGGCGGCAAGCTCCAGCAGTCCTCCGACATCGAAGCCGTGTTCGACAAGCTCACGGCGGATGCGGGCTCGGTTGTGGTCGACGCCAAGAAGTCGATGACGGGCAACACCTTCGTCATGAACGGCGCGGGCACGACCGCAACGATCGACGGCACGCTGGCCTTCAACGACATGACCGTCAACAACGGCCACCTGTCCAGCAAGGGCACGATCGGTTCCGAAACGTCCAAGGTGACGGTGAAGGCCGACGGCACGATCGACCGCATCACGAACCTTGAAGCCGACGTTCTGACGAACGAAGGCACGGTGACGGCTGAAAACGTGACGGTGAAGACCGGCACGAACACGGGCGATCTGACGGTTGCGGGCGGTCTGCTCAAGGGCGACCTCACCAACAACGGCAAGACCACGCTCGAGGGTGCGACGCTTGCATCCGGCACGCTTGCCAATGCGGGTGAACTGATCGGCACGGGCACCGTGACGATTGCGGGCGGCAAGCTGCATCACACCTCGAACACGGCCGCCGGGTTTGAAAACCTGACGATCAACAAGGGCGGTCTCAAGGTCGACGCTGGCAAGACGGTCGAAGGCACCGGCAGTCTCGTCGTCAATGGCGAGGGCGATCTTGTCGAAAACGCCGGCACGATCAACTTTGCCGACGCCACGATCTCCAAGGGCGGCGTGATCGGCACCGGCACGTTCGGTTCCGAAACCTCGAACTTCACCGTGGATGCTGCGGGCTCGCTCCATCAGAATGCGGTTCTGTCGGCTGCGCTCGTCAACAAGGGCGACATCGTGGCTGACAAGGTCCTCAAGGTTGTGGGTTCCCTCAAGAACGAAGGCACTCTCGTCACGAACGGCTCCGCCGACGTTTCCGGTCTCAACAACACCGGCACGGCGAACTTCAACCAGGGCGTGTCCTTCACGGGCGCCAACATCTCCTCTGGCACGCTTGCGGTTGCCGGCAAGGAACTCAACGTTGCTGCGGGCGGCGATCTGACGATCACGGCCGGCACGGCCGACATCAAGGCCGGCGCGACGCTTGACGGCACGCTCGCCAACAAGGGCGGCGTCCTGAACGTGGACCATGTTGCGCTCAACAAGGGCGGTCTGCTCTCCTCGGGCAGCACGACCAACGTTGACAAGCTCACCGGCACGGCGGGCTCCGTCGCGGTCTCGGGCGGCAATCTCCACATCAAGGATCTGACCGAAGCCGAAGGCATGGACTTCACCATGACCGGCGGCGCCATTGTGGCCGACAAGGGCTGGTTCGAGAACTCCATCCTCAACTTCGAGGGCGGCAAGTTCGACGCCTCCGGCATCAAGGATGATGCGGGCAAGGCTTCCGGCATGCTCGGACACAACACGGTCAACATCGGTCACAAGGATCATGCGCCCGTCATCGGTCCGGACAGCGAACTTCCGGCCGACCAGAAGGTCAACTGGAAGGATCCGTATGTCGTCGTGAAGGTTGACACGGTCACGTCCGACACGATCATCAACATCGCCTCCGGCGGCGTTCTTGACGTCGAGCACATCAACCTGACGCCTGACAGCGGCGCGGGCCAGACGATCACCGTCGGCGCCGGCGGCGGCATCCAGACGTCTCTCGACCAGCTCTTCGACAAGGTGGCGACCTCCGTCATCGACATTGAAGCGCTTGATCCCGAAACGGGCGTCGTCGACATCATCAGTCGACATCATCACGGACGTCATTGCCACGACCACGGTCGGCGGCGTCAAGGATTCGATCAAGAACGGCCTTGCCTTCAAGGACGGCTCGATGATCGCCTTTGATGACGACGACTGGTCGATCGAACTCGTCTCGAGTGTTTCGAACTCGCTTACTCAGGCCGGTCTCATCGGCGAGAACAAGCGTGTCCAGCAGCACTATCTGGGCGACTTCATGGGCGACTTCACGATCGACACCGCCAAGCGTCTTGAAGAAGAGCAGCTCAAGCTCGGCAACTCCCACGTGCTCGATCCGGGCGTGGTGTTCGACCAGACGACGCTGCACAACAACACGCTGGCTGACGGCGATGCCAACAAGGGCCTCGTCATCGGCGGTGTTGCCGGCAAGGGTGAGAATCAGATCAACTTCTCGACGGGCTTCAAGAACGTCGCGAATGCCGATCAGATCCGCATCGAAGGCGACAAGGAGTTCGTGCTCGTCGGCACGGCCCGCCCCGAAGACTTCAAGTGGCAGACTGGCTTTGACGACTCCAACAAGCTGCTCGTCGACGCTGCCGACGGCGGTCATGTCGACGTCAACAACGGCACTCTGACGCTGGGCTCCAACGGCGTGGTCAATCCCACCGTGGGCTGGGTGAACTCCGCCACGCTCGGCGACAAGGGTGAGCTCGTCACGAAGAACGGCGAATTCGCCGTTTGGGAAATCGACGCCGGCAAGGGCAGGATCGACGTGACGGAAGGCTCCATCCTTCACACCAACGATCTGCTCACGAACGGCTCGCAGATTCACGTGGGCGGCGGCCTGACGGTCGGCAAGGATCTCGCTCTCAAGGGCGACGTCTCCGTTGACGTCAAGGGCTCCGTGTCCTACAAGGACGTCACGCTTGAATCGGGCTCGATGGTGAACAAGGGCACCGAACAGGGTCTTGACCTGGTCGTGAACGAAGGCACCCATCACGAGAACTACGGCACGTCGATCTGGAACAACGTTGAAATCAACGGTTCCGGCACGAACGGCACGGCGATTCCCGAAACGGGCATCACGGGCGACATGGACGGATTCAAGTCCGACACGATCCTGCAGATCGGCTCGAAGGACGATCCGAACAACAAGTTCGACGTGAACGGCTCCTTCACGAACAACGGCAAGCTCAACGCTTCCGAAGTCGAGCAGACGACGGTTGCGGGCAGCCTGGTCAACATGGGTCAGGCGACCTATGACGACATGACGATCGGTCAGAACGGCACGTCGGTGAACAACGGCCTTGAAAAGGGCGACATCCTCGTCGTCGACGGCACGCACACCAACACCGGCACGTCGATCTGGAACCAGTTCGAGATGAACGGCACCGGCACGAACGGCAAGCCCATCGGCGAACACGCTCCGCTCGGCTGGGAGGAGAACTTCACCTCCGACAGCAAGCTCGTGATCGGTTCGAAGGACGAACCCAATGTTGAGAAGAAGTTCGAAGTGAACGGCTCCTACACCAACAACGGCATTCTCGTTGCCGATGCGGTGAAGGAGAGCTTCGTCAACGGCAGGCTCGACAATCTGGGTCAGGCCCTCTACGACGACCTGACGGTTGGCCAGAACGGCACTTCGATCAACAAGGGTCTCGAGAAGGGCGACATCCTTACGGTTGACGGCAAGCACGAGAATACGGGCGTCTCCATCTGGAACAACGTTGAAATCAACGGTTCTGGCACGAACGGCGCTGCGATTCCCGAGGGCGGTCTCGTCGGCTGGAAGGACGACTTCAAGTCCGACACGATCCTTCAGATCGGTACGGCTGAAGACCGCTTCAACCGCTTCGACATCGACGGCTCCTTCACGAACAACGGCATTGTCAACGCCACTGAAACGGAAACGACGGCCGTCAACGGCACGCTGGACAACCTGGGTCAGGCCCTTTACGACGACATGACGATTGCCAAGGACGGCGCGTCCATGAACGTCGGCTATGAAAAGGGCGATGTTCTCACGGTCGAAGGTCTGCACGTGAACACTGGCGTCTCTATCTGGAACGACGTGGTGATGAACGGCACCGGCCAGAACGGCGCCGCCATTCCCGAAGGCAAGCCGCTTGGTCATGAAGAGGGCTTTGAGTCCGATTCGATTATCGTGGTCGGCTCGAAGGACAATCCGGACAACAAGCTTGACGTCAACGGCAGCTACGTCAACAACGGCAAGCTTGATGCGAAGGATGTCGAAACGACCACCGTCAAGGGTGATCTCGACAACAATGGTCAGGCGCTTTACGACGACATGACCATTGTCAAGGGCGGCTCGTCCGACAACGCCGGCTATGAAAAGGGCGACATCCTTACCGTGGGCGGCGAACACTCGAACTCCGGCGTTTCCATCTGGAACGAGGTGATTATCGACGCAGGCGGCAACGGTCACAATGACAAGGATGCCGATCTGGTTCTCGGCGACGACAATGACGGCGGCGATCTCGACGACCACTTCAAGATCGACGGCAGCTTCGTCAATGACGGCAAGCTCGACGCCTCCAAGACCGAAGACACGATCGTCAACGGCAGCCTCGACAACAACGGCCAGTCTCACTACGACGACATGGACGTCAACAACGGCGGCACGTCGACGAACGACAACTTCGAAAAGGGCGACATCCTCGACGTCAATCAGGGCGGCAAGTGGGAGAACAACGGTGAATCCCACTGGAACAACGTCAACAACAACGGCGGCGACATGACGAACAACGGCGGTCTGACGACCGACCAGATCGTCATCGACGGCGGCAGTTTTGACAACAAGGGCACTGTCGACACGGGCGACCTCATCATCAACGGCGGCGTCGTTGAAATCGGCAAGGGTGAAATCGACGCGGACCGCACCGAAGTGAACGGCGGCGACGTGATCGTGGGCAACCATGAGCCGATCAGCAAGGACAACCGCGTTGACTTCGACACGACGGCCGACAAGCCCATCTCCGGCGGCTTCTGGGTCATCGGCAACGGCGACCTCTCGTTCGGCAAGGATGCCGGTGGCTTCGCCGACAAGGTCGGTGCGCCCGACATTCCGGACACGTCCTCCCGCGTCACCGTGACCGAAAAGGTCGTGATCGGTGAAACCGGCAGTCTTGCCGTGGGTCCGGGCGTCTGGAACGGCGAAGACGACCACAAGGACGTGGGCAACGGCAATCTCTACTTTGCCGACGGCTCGCTCACGGTCGTTGACGTCAAGAACTTCGGCCATGACACGCCTGTCTTCGAAGGTACGAAGCCTGGCGCCACGGTGACGATTGAGGACGGCGCCAAGCTCTTCCTCGGCAATCTCACCGAAACCGGCGACTACCTGATGACCGACAAGTTCGTGACCGCAGGCAACGTTGACGACAACGGCAACTGGATCGGCGGCTGGGATGCCGACGACATCTTCGCGCCCAACAACGACGGCTCCGGCCTTGACTGGGTTCTCTCGCTCAAGTGGGAGGATCAGAAGGTCTGGATCAACGCCAAGCTCGAAGACATCCGCAACAAGTATCCGGACATCGTGATCCCGGGCAACGTGAACGATCATCTGGACGACTGCCAGAACGCAGGCTCGCCCGACCAGATCCTCAGCTGCTCCGTGATCCGCAATCCGGATCTGACGGATGAGGAAAAGACGCGCATCCTGAACTCGATCGCCCAGATCGGCTTTGCCTCCGGCGCCATGGCCACCGCGTTCAACGACGCGAACACCACGGCCGATGCCCTTGAAAGCCGTCTGTCGTTCGCATCCGATGCGTTCGACGGCAATGCGGTCATGCGTCATGCCGATCGCGGTCACACCCTCTGGGTGGACGTCCTCGGCGGCAAGCAGAAGGCCGACGGCTACAAGGTCTCCGGCAATGCCGAGTCGGGCTTTGAGGCCGATTCCTTCGGCTTCATCATGGGTGCCGACCACAAGCTTGATGGTCGTGACGTCATCGTCGGCGGTGCGTTCTCGTACCTCGACGGCTCGCTCGACTCCAAGGGTGATCTGCTCGACACGTCGAGCGAATACTCGAGCTTCGGTCTGCATGCGTATGGTGCCTGGAAGCCCACCGACAAGGTCAACCTCGTCGGCACATTCTCCTATCTGCACCACAACGCAGAAGCCTCGATGGCTCTGCCGATCGCCTATCAGAAGGCCACGGCCGACATCGACACGGACATCCTGTCGCTCGGCGTGCGCGGTGAGTATCACTTCGCGCTCGGCGACAAGGTGCGCATCATCCCGCATGCGGGTCTGCGCATGGTCTACGGTCTCGGCGGCAGCTATGACACCGAATTCGACGGCCAGAAGGCCTACGAAAACGATGCCGATGCCACGATGACCTTCCAGCTGCCGATCGGCGTTGCCGCTCGTGCCGACTTCTCGGTCGGCAACGGCTGGAACATCGCCCCGCAGGCTGATCTCACGATCATCCCGCAGTTCGGCGACACGAGCCAGTCCGTCGACGTCTCCGGCGTCTCGACCTCCGCCGTCGACACGGTTGAGGGCGACTTCACCGGCAGCTTCGTGAGCAAGCTCAATCTGGGTGTCCAGGCGATTCATCCGAACGGCTTCACGTTCGGTGCCCGCTACGGTCTCAATGCCGGCGGTGACGGCAAGCAGGACCACACGTTCAAGCTCGAGCTTCGCAAGATGTTCTAAGCTGCGGACGTTCCTTCATCGAACAGGGATCCCTGAAGCATCCTTCGGGATGCTCGGGGAACCCAAGTTCGGTTGAGTGAAGCACAAGCAAAACCCCGCCGGGAATGAAACACGTCCCGGCGGGGTTTTTCGTCTTTGCGCCAGTTTGGAAATTTTTGCGCCCCCGAAAAGCCGTTCGTCTGCAACGATATGTCATCCGTTCCGTTTCACCCTCATTCAGTTCATCCATGTCCGTACAGCAGCAGGTGAAGGCCCAGACCTTGACCTATCTTTACGAGCAGATCTTCGGCGACCTGCTCAAGGATCCGGCGATTACCGAACTTGCGGTCAATCGTCCCGGTGAAATCTTCTACGAGCGCAACGGGCGCTGGGAGTGCATCGAGACGCCCTCCCTCACCTACCAGCGCCTCGAAGCCTTTGCCATCAATGCGGCGATCTTCAACTCGCAGGCCTTCGAGGAGCGCTCGAATCCGGTTCTCTCCGCCGTTCTTCCCAACGGCGAACGTCTTCAGGCCGTGGCGCCGCCCGCCTGCCAGGACGGCAGGATTTCGATCACGATCCGTCGTCCGAGCTTCGACGTCAGACATCTGTCCGGCTATGTGGACTCGGGCTTCTTCAACGAAGTCCGCATTCCCGGCGAGAAGTCCTCCGACGCCCTTGAGCTCGCCGAGCTTGCGAAGTCCTTCGACGATCCCGCCTGGATCAAGGCTCATCCTCAGGAGGAGGTCGCCGCAGCCCGCGCAGGGTTCGTCCTTCGCGCCGTGCAGCTGGGCAAAAACATCGTCGTGGCGGGTGAAACGGGCTCGGGCAAGACCACCTTCATGAAGGCGCTGATGCAGGAGATCCCCACGACGGAGCGCATTATCACGATCGAAGACGTGCCGGAACTCCTCTATGGCCTTCCCAATCACAAGAACCAGGTCAACCTCCTCTACCCATCCGAGGGTACGGGCGATCTGAATGCGGCCACGCTCATGAAGTCGTGCCTGCGCATGAAGCCCGACCGCATTCTCATCGCCGAACTTCGAGGCGGTGAGACCTACGACTGGCTCAATGCGTGCCTTTCGGGCCACGGAGGCTCGATTACGTCGTGCCACGCCGGCTCGTGCAAGGGCGTCTTCGACTACCTCGCGCTCAAGGTGCTGCAGAGCGAGGCGGGCTCGAAGCTGCCCAACAACGTCATCAAGGAGCTGTTGAATCTGGTCATCGACGTCGTGATTCACATTCACAACGATCACGGGCACCGATTCATCACCGAAATCCTTTACAACGAGCGTTAAGCGTCCGGCGGCCGCGTTTTTTTCCTATTCGGAAATTTTTGCCCACACCTTTGCGTTCATGAGGTCGAGAATCGTCCTGTTGCAGCCCGACACAGGGCCCAAAATTCACCAACCTATTACGGAGTGTTCCCATGTCCCAGAAAAAGACCGAAGAGAAGACCGACAAGGTCGAGGAGAAGGTTGACGTCGACACTGCTCAGGCCGAGGCTCAGGAGCCGGAGACCGATCAGGCCAACGAACGCCGCGAAGCCTTCAAGAAGAATCTCCTTGCGATGCTCGAAGGCAAGCCCGTCCTGAATCTCCAGCTCGATGACGGCGTGCACCAGTTCGTCGTCCTTCGCGACGGCAGCTTCCACTGCACCGCCCAGAACGACAAGCACGAGACGTTCATCACGGACAGCGTGAATTTTGCCTATCTTCTCGACATGAAGGACCTGACGGTTCATGTCCGCCTTGCATGGGTGAGTCCCTTCGGCATGCAGTACACGAAGATCATGCCGCACGCCTCGCTCTACAGCGAAGCCGCCTTTGAAAAGGCCACGGCCTTCCTGTTCAATCACGGTCTGGCGATGATGCTCCCGCAGCTTGCCAAGTTCCGTCTTGATCTTTGCGCTCTTCCGCCCTTCGGCCTGACCAAGCTCGTCAAGCTCGTCACGAAGGAAGAGGCCGAAGCGTCCGCCGCCGTCGAGCAGCAGGCTGCTCAGGCCTGACCATCTTGTCGCCTGCTCCGGCCGGTTCTGGAACAACAGGAGGCTTGCCGGCCGGAGCGGGCGCGATGCGAATCATCGTCCCTCGCCGCGTCGTCATTCGGCCGCGCTGCGGGGGATTTCTTTTCCCTTCCCACAGTCCATGTTCGAACTTCTCATTGCGACCTTTCTGGTCGTGGCCGCCTTTCTCTGGCATTCCACCGTCCGTGTTCTCGACCTGCCCGCCGGCTCGCGCACCTTCAGGATCATTCTGGGGCTCGTGCTCATCGGCGCCATGATCTACGCATCGTCTGCTACGTCGACGAGACGAAGATCGTCGGCTGGATGAGCGCCCTGCTCAACGTGTCCGTCGTCCTTCTGGGCCTGCTTTCCGCCTGCGTGATGGCCCTCATGCTCCGGTTCATCGAGGACTCGTACCACATCGCGATCGTCCGCAACGCCGAGATCGAGCAGGAGGACGAAAAGTCCGAGCCTGAAGCCGCTGCCGACACGCCTCGGACGCATTGAGCCCGGTTCGCCTTTTTTTCTATTTGGAAATTTCTTTTCCCCTGCCCTTGTGTCGACGTGAGACGATGAAAAGGACGGCCCCCTTCCCACGCCGCAAGTTGAGCCGAGGGAAGGAGCCTGATAAAGAAACCGGAAAAACAACCGGAAAAAGCTACTGGCTACTGGCTACTGGCAACCTTCGTCTCCCTCTCAAAATGTTCTCTCTGCACAACTTCATTTCCTGGACGCGCGGCGGTCTGACGGTCGACCTCTTCGCGGGCATCACCACAGGCCTTGCTGCGGGCTTCATTTTCACTGCCATGGCCTTCATGAGCTATGGTGCGAACGCTGCTTCGACGGACAATCCGTTTGCGGACGTCGAGTTCAAGCCTGGCATGTCTCAGGAAGAGATCCAGAACGTCATCAACAGCAAATTCCCGCCGCTCACGGGAGACCAGGAGTGGGGCTGCACGTGTCTGCTGTGTCTGGCCAATCCCAACGGCTGGAAGAGCGTGAGCGAATGCCGCCCGCCGGTCAAGAAGCTCTTCCGTCACCTGAGGAAGCACAAGCCCATGCCGCGCTGCCCGCAGGCCGACGAATCGCAGAACTTCATCAAGTTCATCTTCAACCCAACGAACCCCTGCAGCAAGATGGGCCTCAACGACGTGACGGGCTACGTGGCGGAAAACCGCTTCAAGTATTACCTGAGCGAGTCGTATCAGGGCGAAGGGACGTCCTACTGCGCGGGCGACTTCCAGTATTCGTACAGGCGGTGCGTCGAGCGTGACGAAGGCACCTGCGTGCGGCACATCACGATCAAGGTCTACGACCAGGTCGTGAAGAATCCCGAATACGACCCGTACGCGCTGGACGTGACGATCGAAGGCAAGTTCTGGCACCGCGTGCACGAATACTGATTCGTCGAGAAATGCGAAGGCGCTCGCACTTCCGGGTGATTGGCGCTTATTTGAAAAAACGTTTGTTCAAAACCCGTTCATGCAGTGCCAAGATGGCACTCGTCTTGAACCCTGATGCTGACATGCTGAAACCCTTTGTCGTTCGTTTTCTTCTGACGTCCGCGCTTGCGGCCGCGACGCTTTGCGCACGGGCCGTGGAGGTCGACGTCGTGAAATGCGCGCCGGGCGTGGACCCCGAGACGATTTCCGTTCTGGCACGCGAACTCTCGAACGTCGAGCCCTACGCGCTGACGCCGTTCGGCGGCGAGACGCTGCCTTACGCCAATCCGGCGGATGCGACGGCCGTGCTGGCGGACAAGAAGAATTCGCCCGAAGGCGGCTGGCTCATCGGCCTGCTGCAGGTCAACGTGAAGACGGTCGAGAAGGCGGGCCTGCGTCCCGAGGACGCGCTCGAGCCCTGCACGAATCTCAGACTGGCGGCTCAGGAGCTCAAGGCGTGCTTCAAGACCCGGGCTGTGGAGCAGACGGACGACAAGCTCCGTCCGCTTCTGGCCTGTTTTTTCGCAACCCGCATGCCCGAAAAGGACATGGAGGCCCGCATTCAATCCGTGATCGACAGGGTCAGACCGACCGTTCCGTCGCTCTCGTCACTGATGCAGCCCAAGCCCGAAGCACCTCTGGTGTTCAAGGTTGAAAAACCGGAGCAGTCGCTCATTTTCTAATCCCTCAAGGAGTATTTCCGATGAATATTAAAGCTGCCGTGAAGCGTTATCTTCCGATCGCCTTCATGAGTGCCGTTCCGGCTCACCGCGCCATGGCTGCCGGTGGTCTGAGCGTTCCGACCGACCTCTTCAACGAGATCTACAACGCCATGACGACGATCAGCCCGATCCTCGGCGTGATCTTCTTCTGCTTCGCAGGCTGGAAGTTCTTCGTTCAGGGCGCCCGTCTCGACCAGCTCATCGCCCCGATCGGCGGCGGTCTCATCTGCGGCACGGCCCAGTGGTGGGTCGACATGGTCATGGGTCAGGGCTCCTGACGGGAGCGCCATCGCTCACCAACCCAAGCCGGGGTTCGTCAACCCCGGCCTTTTTCGCATGTATTACGACCAAAACGACACAACCGCTCCGATCTTCAAGGGCGCCACCCGCCCCGCGACGATCTGGGGCATTCCAACCAAGGCAGCCGCCTTCGTGACGTTCATCTTTCTGCTCCTCTTCACGGTAACAGCAAAGATCGCGTTCATGCTCGCCATTCCCGTGGCGCTCTTCATCATGAAGCAGATCGCGAAGACCGACGATCAGATCTTTCACCAGATCGCCCTCTTCTGCCTCACGAACATCCGGTCGCTTCGCAATCGCGGCCTGCACAACGGCCTCACGTACTTCAGTCCCGTAGCCGAGAAGCGCCGCAAATAATCTCATTCAGGAGCCTCCCTTGACTGTACAGACGAACTTAGAAAAGGCACAGCAGGAAGCCAGCATCGAACCCTATGTGCAGCTCTCCAGCGTCGTCGCGCCCGGCGTCGTGATGTGCCGATCCGGCGAGATGATCGCCACCTGGAAGGTGGCCGGCATCCCTTTCGAAACGGCGGACAATGATTCGATCGCCTTTGCGTCCGAGCAGATCAACACGCTCCTTCGCGCGCTCAATCGTCCCGAAATGGCCATCCAGATCCATCGCGTCAGGCGCCACATCAAGGACTCGCTCTCGAGCACGCATCAGGGACTCTTCCTCGACTATCTGACCTCGAACTACAATCTGGCCATCGGCGAACACGCCCTGATGGCCACCGAGCTCTACGTGACGCTCATCATGCGCAAGGCCAGCATGCTCAACGCCATGGCCTCCTCTCGCGTGCGCTCGTTCGACGAGGTCAAGATGGAACTCAGGGAAAGGCTCAACACCTTCGGGAACATCTGCGACCAGCTCGAACGCTCCCTCGGCTCCTACGGCCTCGTGCGTCTGGGGGAATACCACGTCAAGGACAAGGTCTTCTGCTCCGAACAGCTCTCGTTCTACAACTTCCTTCTGACGGGCGTCTGGCAGGCCGTGCGCATTCCCGACCGCCCGCTGCATCAGATTCTGGGCAACGCCCACGTCTTCGTCGGCAACGACATCCTGCAGTTGCAGACGCCGACCGACTCGCGCTATGCACAGATCATCGAGCTCAAGGACTACGCTTCGGTCACCGCCTCCGGGATCTTCGACAATCTACTCTACCCGGACACCGCAAGCGTGCGCCCCTATGAGTTCATCGAAAGCCAGACCTTCTGCTTCATGGCCACCGTCGACGCCAAGAGCACGCTCAAGGCGCAGCAAAAGCAGCTCATGGCCTCGGCCGACGACTCGGTCTCCCAGATCGCGGCCATCAACATCGCCCTCGACGGCATCACCAACGGCAGCTTCGGTCTGGGACAGTATTCCTACACGCTCACGATCTTCGGCGAAAACGAAAAGACGTGCCGCGCCAACACCCGTGACGCCTTTACGAAACTGACGGCCACCGGCTTCGTCCCCTTCGTCTCGACGCTGGCCGCTGCCGCCTCCTTCTTCTCGATGTCGCCCTGCAACTTCAAGCTGCGTCCCCGCATCGCGAACCTCACGACCGTGAACTTCGCGCACATGGCGCCGCTGCACAGCTTCTATCCTGGCAAGCGAAACGGAAACCCCTGGGGCGAGGCCGTCTGCCTCCTGCTGACGCCTTCGGACCAGCCCTACTACTTCAACTTCCACACTTCGCCCTACGGCAAGAACTCCTACGGCGACAAGACGTTGGCCAATACGCTCATCCTCGGGATGTCGGGCGCTGGCAAGACCGTTCTCGCGAACTTCCTCGTCGCCTGCGCCCAGAAGTACCGCACCGAGCACGACAGGCTCTCCTGCATCTTCTTCGACAAGGATCGCGGCGCCGAAATCGCCATTCGAGCCATGGGCGGCGGATACCTGACGCTTGAAAACGGCAAGCCCACGGGCTTCAACCCCTTCATGCTCGAGGACACGCCCACGAACATCGCGTTCCTGGAACGCCTCGTGAAGATGCTCGTGGGACACGCGGAAAACCCGCTCACCGCACAGGAGGAGCTGCGCCTGTCGAACGCCATCCGCAACGTCCTCAAGATGCCGCCGCAGCTCCGCCGCCTCGAGGCCCTGCAGAGCTTCATCGTCGAAGGCAAGGACCTCGGAAGCGAAAACTCGCTGCCCAAGCGCCTGCAGCGCTGGTTCGGCGACGGCCCCCTCGCATGGGTCTTCGACAACCCCACGGACGAACTTGACTTCAACCGCTTCGACATCTTCGGCATCGACGGTAGCGAATTCCTCGACAACCGGGAAATCTGCTCCCCCGTCACCTACTACCTCCTCTACCGCATGGAGTCGATCATCGACGGCAGGCGCTTCTTCTTCGTCATGGACGAATTCTGGAAGTATCTGCAGGATGAGGAAGTGGGCGAATACGTCAAGAACAAGGTCAAGACCATTCGAAAGCAGAACGGCTTTGCAGTCTTCGCGACTCAGGAGCCCTCCGACGTGATCGAGAGCCCGATCGCAAGCTCTCTGATCCAGCAGTGCAACACCATGATCTTCCTCCCGAACACCAAGGCCCGGGCCGAAGACTACACGAAGCACTTCCGCGTCACCGAAGCGGAATTCGCGATCATCTCCAGACTCAGTCCCGACAGCCGAGCCATGCTCATCAAGCAGGGCGGCTCTTCGGGCGGCCTCAACGCACGCGAATCCCAGAGCGCCATGTGCAAGCTGAACCTCGGGTTCATGCCCGACGTGTTGCCGATCCTCTCCGGTTCGACCGACAACGTGGCCATTCTGGATGAAATCCGCGCCAAGTACGGCGACAACCCCGACGACTGGCTCACGCCTTTCCTCGATGCCGTCAAGGCCCGCAACGCCTGAACAAACACAAGCCAAAAGGAGAACAAGACATGAAATACACCCGCACCCTGATGGCGGCCGCCGCCGCACTCATGATTGCCGGCTGCGGTCCGACGATGCCCGTCAAGGCCGATGCCGAGCAGGCGCCTCAGGAACCTGCCGTCGTCATGCCGCAGGGCCCCGTCGGCATCCCCGTCAAGGTTGGTGAAACCTCCATCAAGCCCTTCCTCGTGACGCTCGGCACGCCGGCCAAGGAAGCCAAGCTCGCCGACGATCACGTGCTCGTGGCCTATCTGACCAACCGCATCGGCGTCGCCAAGCAGGGCGGGACCCCCGTCATCGTGGTGCTTCCCGCCGACGATCCGCGCCTGCCCGAGCTTGCCCCCAAGGCGCTCATCCTTGATGTGAAGAAGGTCGAGGACGACTGGCTTGTTCAGGGCCTGCGTCTGGGTGATCCGGAAGAAGCCGAGGGCAAAGCCGACAAGACCGAAAAGCCCGCCGCCAAGAAGGCTGACAAGAAGCCCGTCAAGGCCACCAGGCTTGAGCCGGCCAAGACCCTCCATTGATTCTGGAGCCTTCCGCCCCAACGAAAAAGTCCCCGAAAGGGGGCTTTTCTCATTCGACCTTCGTCCGAAAGCGTACCTTCTTGGAAGGCTTGAAGTACAGGGTGCAGACCGGCTTGGCATATCCGTCTTCCAGCGTACCGATCTTCTTGAATCTCCTGCCCTTTCTCTGGGTCTGTGAGAAAACGCCGAAGCCGGTGATGACCACGCGCTCGTCGAGCTCGACGGCATACTGGATCTCATCCCATACCACGTGCAGAACTCGTTTGGCCTGAGCAATGCTCAAGCCTGTTTGCGCAGCGACTTTGGTCGCAAGCGTGCGGTTGCAGATAGCCACGAATATCCCTCCTTGCTTTGATCCAAACATTTTTGAATCGTATTCGTCAGATCACGCCCTCACGGGCATGAACAAACGGCGATCTGCAGTGGCACAGGGGTTTCCAGCCGTTCACTGTCGATCAGGCGGCACGATCGGCGGCACGGGCATGCCCGTTTCCCTGAAGTAGTAGCGCCGTCCGTTGAAGCGCATCGGGATCGTGCCGGTGGCGTTCGTACGGTTTTTCTCGACCGAGATGCGCACGTCGGTTTCATCCGAAGTCGCCAGCGCCGAGTTGCGTTTGCCCGAACCCGACTTGCCCGAAGTGATGAACATCACCACGTCGGCATGCGCCTCGATTTCGCCCGAGTCACGCAGGTCCGACAGTCGCGGATCACCGGTGCGGTTCTGACCGTTTTCGATCTGTCGCGAAAGCTGGGAAAGCACCACTACCGCACACTGGAGCTCAAGCGCGAGATTCTTCAGTCGGTTCGCGATCTCCCCGATGTCGTAGTTGCGGTTTCTCATGCTTTCCTCCGGCAGGAGGCGAAGACGCTGAAGATAGTCGACCACGATGAATCCCAGAGGCTTGCCGTACTTGGCCTTGACGGCTCTGGCAGCCCTGCGCGCCGCATACTCGATCTGGTCAATGCGCTCGCTGCGGGTCTGAAGACGAAGGGGCGGACTGACGAACTTCATGCGGGGCCTGTCCGTGGATTCGCCTTCCTGCGCATCCTGCATGCTGGCATAGCGGCTGAGCACGCTTCCGATGTAGCCGTGCTCATTGAATTCGGAGGGCCTCAGATTGCTTTCCTGGCACACCAGACGATCGAACACGTCAACGTCCGACATCTCAAGCGTGCAGAAGAGTGACGGGACTTCGTCCCTGATCGCAATGTTCTGCAGGAAGTTGATGGCCAGCGTCGTCTTGCCCTGCCCGGGACGGCCGCCAAGGATAATGAGCTCGCCATGACCGAACCCGCCGCCGAGCATGTTGTCGAGCATCGGAAAGCCCGTGGCAATGCGCTTCGCCTCGCCCTTGTAGTGATGCAATGCCCATCGCTTGACCGTATCTCCCAGATCGAACTGGTGCTCCTCCTGCACCGCACGAGAAGCGTCCAGCGTTTGAATCCGGGTTTGAAAGCCCGTGTACCAGTCATCCACAGGCAGCGAAAGATCACGCGTGTTGTTGACCATGTCCATGCAGACGGATGCGACGCGACGGCGGAAGCTCAACTCATGCACGTACTCGATCAGAGCGCCTGCCAGATCATTGCTGGCAGGCTCCGACACCGCACACAAGCGCGCCATAATCTCGCCCTGCTCCTGCTGACCGAGGCTGGGCAGGCGGGAAAGCTCAAGCTCGACCGCATCCACGTTGACTTTGCCGTCACGGGACACGATGCGCCGGACGGCTTCGAAAACATGACGAATCCACTGGGTATAGAGCTCCTCCTTCTTCAGAACGGACACCATGCGCACGGCTATGTCGGTGGAGCAGACTGCGGCGCCGATGAGACGCTGTTCATAAGTGGTCGTTTGTGCTGCGAGCTCTTCTCGAAGATCTTGACTCATGGGGCAACCTTGGCAAAGGAATTGAAGTTGAGGTAGCTCCCGTAATGATAGTCGGGGATCTCCTCGCTCAGGCGCTTGTGCGCGGCGCCGAACCAGGCAATGTCCCGGGGCGCATCGGCCGGATTCGCCAGATCCCTCGCCGTCAGAAGCCATTGCCCGTCAAAGTTCTCGACTCCGACAATCGCCGCCGCACGCTGCGCAGTCATCACGACGCTCGCTCCCAGAAGATAGTCGGGTTGGTGAATCGGGCGCCCGAACCTCAGGCCCGGCGAGTAGCGCACGATCTCCCACGGCCTGTCGGGCGTCTCTTCGAAGAGAGAGCTCAGATTGATGGTATGCCTGACGAGCCCCCACTGACGTGCCAGCCTGTAGCCCGCACGGCTTGCCCGATTGCCGAGAACGTCTTCGGCGAAGTCGCCGAGCACCTTGAAGCGGGGAAAGCCTGCGACGGGCATCGTCACGCGCAGGCGCGGAATCGGAATGTCGTCGACGTTGCGGGCGGATCCCAGCTTGAGCATGTCGCTCTTGTATTCGAAGAGCTGATTGCGGCCCTCTTCGGAGAGCAGCTTCATGCAGCCCCAGTTGCGCATCGACCTGACGACCGCCGCCTGCTGGCGGGTCTCACTGATGCTGCGCTGCTCCAGAAAGGCATTGCGCTCATGGTGGAAGGCCCTGCGGAAAGCAACCGGATCCTCGGCAAAGTAGGACATCGGAAAGCGCACGGTCTCGGCCTCCGACACCGTCACCTCACGCAGCCTCGCCTCGATTTCCGCCTTGTCGTAAACCTGACGAGAACGGAAGGTTTTCATCTTGTCCAGACAGTACACGGCAGCCTGCTCCCGATTCAGATCAGTCACCCACAGACTGTCAAGACCTTCCACGAACTGCGTTGCATACGATCGGCCGCAAGCCAGACAGTCGCGCACCAGATTCTGCGTGAAAGTGTAGCGGCCCGTTGCAAGCAGAGTCGGCGTGGCCACTTGGGCGCACGTCGTCATGGTTTTCTTTTCTTCACGCATAGTTTTTTCCTCAAAATTCCAAGAGTTCGTGGGATCTTCACTTTCTCGCATTCAAAATTTTATAATCACGCCAGATGCGATCAATGTTGTGTACGCTTAGAATACATATCACCTTATCTAAGCCCACGTGACAATCGCACGAAAAAACCTCTTTCATTTGCTTTTTGTTGTAAGATCGGAATGACTGTTCAAAAGGGAAAAACTATCACGCAGGGG
>OGGW01000487.1_pt1 | contig 38578 bp, 26 predicted proteins | sample 1571291 | NCBI WGS metagenome assembly OGGW01 (sample SAMEA2582028, study PRJEB24529) | metagenome | biome: Human gut stool | place: China | collected 2011 | reverse complement strand
AAATTATTGAGAATGACAAGAGATTGGCTGCACTTAGAGAGTATGCTCAAACGGCTTGAAGTCCAAATCCGAAACTTGAGTACCTATATAGTCAATCACAAGACCGTTCGACTTGCCTTCTGCCACACGGTTTGCACGGGCAATGGTCTGCATCAGGGTATGCGCCTTCATGGGTTTATCAATATAAAGGCATGACAGCGTTTTTACGTCAAAACCTGTCAGCCACATGGCGCAGACAAAGACCACCCGCAGTTTGCCGTCGGCATCCTTGAACTCCTTGTCAAGCTCGCGCTTCTCCATCTTCTCACGATGTGGAGTGATATCAAGCCGCCATTTCTTGAATGTCTGTATCTCGTTCTGCTCCTGCGATACCACCACAGCCATTTCCGTTTCTTCCATCCATTGCAGTTTGCGCTTCATCTCTTGAACTTCCTGTTGCCATGGTTCTTGATCAATACGCTTGCGCAGGTCTTTTATCTCTTTTTGCCAATACTCCTGTACGTAGTTGTACATCCTCACGCAAGTTACCTTGTTGAAGCTTACCATCATGGCCTTACCGCTCGTCCACAAGTCGCTATAATGACGCACAAAGTCCTGTGCTACTACTCGCAGTCGTTTCTCGGCGGTCAGCAGATGCACCTCCTGAGCAAACTCACGTTCCAGTTTGGCTTGCTGTGATGGATCAAGATTCTCTTCATCCAATCGTGCAGCAATCTCTGCATTTATCTCGGGATTCTTCAGTTCCTGCAACTTCTCGCCACGATTTTCGTAGTAAAGGGGTACAGTTGCCTTATCCTCAACGGCACGTTTAAAGTCATAGACCGAAACATACTGTCCGAATGTACGAGCTGTGATATTATCATCCCTGAGCAGCGGTGTACCAGTGAAGCCGATACGGTTTGCCGTTGGCAGCATGTGCATGAGGTTGTCGGCAAAGACTCCGTTCTGCGTACGGTGTGCTTCATCACTCATCACTATTATGTCATGATCTGGATAGACAGGCTCGGCATCAGCCTTGTTGAACTTCTGTATCAACGAGAATATGAACGAAGGATTGCCTTGCAGTTTCTGCCGTAGGTCATCACCGCTATGGGCGATGAACTGCTTGGCTTTCAATCTGCCCAACAGTCCGCAATTCTCGAAGGTGTCACTTATCTGTTTGTTCAATTCGTCGCGGTCGGTCAGTACAACTATCGTTGGTGAGCCTTCAAACTTACGTCTTATCTTCTGAGCCAAAAATACCATCGAATAACTCTTGCCAGAGCCCTGGGTGTGCCAAAACACGCCCAGTTTACCTTTCATTGCCTCACGATGGCGATACATCTCCACTGCTTGGTTTACACCCAGGTACTGATGGTTGCGTGCCAGAATCTTCACCGTCGAGCCACCGCTATGGTCGAAGAGAATGAAGTTTTCAAGCAAATCCAGCAGGTTCTCCTTCTTGCAGATGCCGCGGAGCATCGTTGGCAGTTCGATGTTGCCATGGTCCAATTCTGTCAGTCGTTTCCACTCATGAAAGAACTCCCACTTGGCACCCACCGTACCCACACGGCTCTCCATGCCATTGCTCAGCATAATCATGGCATTGTGGTGGAACAAATGCGGTATGGTGTCAAGGTAGTCGCGATAGTTGTCGTTATATGCATTCTGTATGTCCTGGTCATGATTCTTCAGTTCGATGAAGATGACAGGAATACCATTCACGAAGCACACCACATCTGTCCTACGCTTGTGGATAGGTCCCTTTATCCAAAGTTCTCTAACGGCAATAAACTCGTTGTTATCGACATTGGCAAAATCCATGACGCGGGCACGTACCTGTTCTGTCTCGCCATTAGGTTTCTGGCGAGTGACAGGCACACCATCACGCAAATAACCATACTTCTCCTCGTTGATCTGCATCAGCGTCTGCGAGCTCATGTAGCTGGTCATGCGCTCGATGGCTTCCGTTAACTGCTTGTCCGTCATCCACTGATTCAGGCGTTTTAAAGCCAGGCGGAGGTGACGGGTGAGCACGACCTCGTGCTGGCTCTTTCGTCCGAGGGTTCCTTGTTCACCAAGTACCTCATTATCGAAAGCATACACAGACTTCCAGCCAAGCTCATTTTTCAGGAGTTCGGCTGTAGATTTCTGTATGAGAAGGTCTTCGCTATAGTCTTTTGCCATAACAATTTGATTTAATATGATACTCTAACCTTCAATTGTTATACTCTTTCGTATACCATAAATATCTGTTCTGATTGGAGTCAAACGTTCTCTTCGTTTTTGCCAATTTCGTAAATCTTCATCGGTTCCATTTTCTGCATCAAATGGGGGGAGCAGTTTAAGGCAAGCCTCTTTCAGTAATTCATATTCAAGATTTGTACATTTTGAATCAATTCTCACCTCTTCAATGATATTTCCCCAATCAATAGGAACATCCTTGTGAATACCATATAGGACACCAGAGACTTTCGATTTCTCTTGTGGAGCATTTCGAGGTATTAAGAAAATTCTAGTTTCATTTTCATGTATAAAGTAATCTCTTTTGAGTAGTAGGAGATTTATATACTTTCCAAAATCAAAAGAATTAAAGAAATTGAAGTGATTTTGATTATCTACTTTTCCTTTGGTGGTGTCTATCTCCTTTTCGTGTAATGAATTGATTATATCTTCTTCGCAATACAAGACATTTCCTTCTGCAATACAAGACAAATCCTCAGCATTTTTTATAAGTTCAAGGCGAAAACGTGATCTGTTTATCTTGAATTGTACACAATGGGCACCTAGTCCTGTTTTTCCATATGAATAAACCTTCCATGCAGCTTCATTATGTGGCTTATGAGACATGCAACAGGCATAAAGAAAAGGATATGCATTAGTATCTGAACAAACATGGGTGTAGTCAGCATTATAAAAACGACCTTCGTATTTATCTTCCCACCTAGTGGGTTCTACAAAACGAATATTTCCGTATCTAAGACATAGCAAGGCTGATTCTAAGTCTAGATATTTCCAAAAACAAGAATTTATGCGTTCCGAATTAAATTTGTGAGTAAACTGATAATAAACCATATTCTTCATTCCACAATTATTCCTTATTTCTTCAGATGCATTTTGATCATTGTAAAGCAAATAATCGTGATAACGAATGTCTATAACTGATTGAGATCTCGCATTTCTCTTCATAATGCAATAATGTTAAGAATTTACAACAATTAAGCCACTTATCAGCTTTGGAATCAAACGGTCACGAGCCTCGGTGAGGAGGCGGATTTGAGATAATAAACCTTGCCTCTGGTTATAAAACTTTGAAAAGGGTTGATATAATTCAAAGTTCTTCGGAATACAGAGCTCTATTGAGTCGATATGCTTTTTCCCAAGATGAGCTACGGTAGCTCCCACGAGTGTTTTCTCAAAAAACTTAATTGGCTCTTGAATAGCCTGGAAGATAAATCCTTGCATATACTCTTCTTTTGGTCTAAAAGAACAGGCTCGTTGTACAAGGTATGCATCACCACCACTCCAGCTGTTAATATGGAATAATCCATCCATACCAACTACAATGTCTCCATTATGTACGATATAGCAATCCTGCGCTTCTTCTGATGTATAATCAGATGTTATGCCATCAGGAATATTCCTTATTCGCAAAATGGGCATACCTTCACCATTGCTATTGAACAATTTGCCATCGAAAGCATATCCATATTGCACATCGACCATGTCAACAAGTTTCTTTTTCTCCCACCCCTCTGGCAGACCATCTATGATTTTGGTGTTTTCGTGTCTGGGGAAACGGAGGTCAACGAACCATTCCTTATAGAGTCGCTGTGCTGCCTCTTCAAGCAACTTTATCTGCTTCTGATAGTTCTCTATCAATGAGTCGTAGCGAGAGAGAATGCTGGCTATGCGGTACTGGGTCGCGAGAGGAGGCAATGATAGCTTGAGGTTCCTAATAGTTGGCATGTTCACATGAGCAACGGTAGCACCATTCGCTGTAGAGAGCAGTTTATATTGCTGTTCAGGAGCTAGTAGATGATAAGTTAGGAATGCAGGATTAACCAAATTCGCATTAGGACGTATAAGTACAGTTCTCTGTCCTAAGCAGACTTTTTCACCTTCTTGTATAAGTGCAACATTACCTGCTGTAGCTTCACGTGCAAATATCAAGTCATTGGTTTGTGGTATAGCCCTTGCATTACGCTTATTATATACCTCTTCGCATACACGATGCATACCTGAGTATATTAAACGACCTCTACCAATGTTGGGAGTACGAACCAGCGGATAGCCAGTACCCTCATCATATGCTGTAGAATGAGGGCAATCAACTATCAACTCGCAAATATCATTTAACACGATTTCATTCATTCCTCATCCTCCTTTCTTTCATTTCCCCATTTAGCTTTTGCAACTTCAAGAGACTTTTGTATCTGTTGAACAAGAAGATCGCGCGGAGGCAGTTCTGTCATGTACTGAGCAACCTTTATTCCGGACTTGTCAAGTTGAAGAAGTTCGATCTGTTCCTCACTACCTTCGGTACAGAGTAAAAGACCAAGTGGTGTTTCTTCTCCCGGCTCCATTTCATTCTGCTCAAGCCAACGCAGATATAGTTCCATCTGACCTTTGTATTGAGCCTTGAAACGACCAAGTTTCAAATCAATGGCAATAAGGCGATGTAGTTTGCGGTGATAGAATAGCAGGTCAAGATAGAAATCCTCCCCATCAATAATCATTCGCTTTTGACGCTCGGCAAAGCAGAACCCATTTCCAAGTTCAAGAATGAACTGTTCCAGATGCGCGACAAGACTGTCTTCCAAGTCCTTCTCGCTATACATGCCTTTTAGCCCAGTAAATTCAAGGAAATAAGGGCTCTTGAATATTACATCAGGAGAAACTACTTTATTATCTCTGACATTGGCAAGTTCCTGTTTTACAACTTCCTCGGGCTTTGACGACAATGCTGTACGTTCGTATAGCATTCCATCAATTTCCTTGCGAAGCTGACGGACACTCCATCTATTGGCTGATGCCAGCGTGAAATAATAATCACGTTGCAGTTCGTCCTTCAATGGCAGTAGCTCCACGAAATGTGACCATGATAATTGTCGCGACGCTGTCGAGACAATCTGAGAATCGGGAAAAAGGGTTGCGAACTGCATGTGACGATACAAGCTTTTCACATCAAATCCCTTGTGTCCGTAGATATTCTGTAATTGTCGTGACACTGTCGCGACAATATGCTTTCCATAATCAGCTCGCTCATTTCCAAGCACAACACGGTTGATTCGCTCGCCAATATGCCAGTACATCATGGTAAGTTCATAGTTGGCTGTAGATGCCACATGGATTCGCGCTTCGTCAATGATTTGGCGGAGGTCAGTCATCAAATTTCTAACTACTGCACCCATTGCAGAAATGTCAGTTGACCCTATTGGTTTTATCTCTTTTGCCATGATTTACTTCGTGTTAAGAGTTTCCCATTCCTTCATTATCTCGCTCATTAGCAAGTTGGCTTCTTTGTTGAGTGAGGCGAGCTCTGCATGAATCTCGTTCATACGCTCATGGAAGTCAACACCATCGTCCTCTACCTCTGCTACGCCTACGTAGGCACCAGGAGTAAGGCTGTAGTTCTTTTCGCTAATTTCGTCGATGGTTGCTATTTTGCAAAGCCCAAGCACATCTTGGTATTCACCATCGAGTCCGAACTTCGAGGTCAACCACTCGCGCTGACGGGCTGTCTCAAGCATAGCTTCTGCATCAGCAATGCGTTCGTTCTGCTCACGCTCCACTTGCTTCTTCTCCTTTCGGGCAGCATTGGCTACGGCATCCTTCGCTGCCTGCTTGATGGCTACCAGCTCTTCCTCGCATTGCTGCAAGGTTCTGCCATCAAGGGCATCATTGTATTCAGCCACCAACTGTCGGTATTTCTCTGTCTCTCCACGATAGAGGTGAACAATGGCTTGTAGATTCTTCAACTGCCATTCAGACCACTCATTGAGAGTACGGTCAACGACTGTGTAATAGTTTCGAGCATCGATGAAAAGTACACGATTCTTATTCTCTAAACGCTTCGCCTTATCGAAGAACCACAGCGAGCATGGCAGCGAGAGGGTGTAGAAGAAGTTGTTGCCCACTGAGACCATTACATCCACATCTCCTGTGAGGACAAGTTTCTCACGGATGTCACGATCCTTATTGGCACTATCCGTTGCCGATGATGCCATAACAAATCCTGCACGACCATGGTCATTGAGGTAGGCATAGAAATATGAAATCCAGAGATAGTTGGCATTGCCTATCTCCTTCGTCTTGGCATTCACACCCGGCAAGCCAAATGGCAAACGACCAGCAGCAGATGCAGATTCGGACTTTACTTTATCTACATTGAAAGGAGGATTAGCCATTACATAGTCACACTTGCCAGCCAGATTGTGAGCATCATGGTAGAATGAATTGGCTTCATCACCAGAGACGATGCGACCATTCAAGCCATGGACAGCCATGTTCATCAGGCAGAGTTGGGCATTGTATTCTACCTTTTCCTGACCGTAGAAGGTCATCTGCGTATTGGCATTCATGCCACCAGCATTCACAAAGTCACCAGTTTGAACGAACATACCCCCCGAACCACAAGCTGGGTCGAGCATGACACCCTGCTTGGGCTCCAGTACGTTGACAAGCATTTTTACAAGTGACTTCGGTGTGAAGAACACGCCATCGTCAGAGGCTACTGCCTTGGCAAACTTCGAGAGGAAGTACTCATAGATGCGACCAATCACATCGCCACCAATCTCGTCCAGCGTCTTATTGTTGAAGATGCGAAGGAGTTCACGCAACAGTTCATCGCTGAACATCGTATATGACTTTGGCAGAATACCAGTCAACTGTTCGCTCTGCTCCTCTACCAATGTCATGGCATGGTTGACAGCCTCGCCCAAAGGTTGGTCATCCGACAGATTGACCAGATAGTCAAACTGAGCCTCACGAGGAAGGTAGAGCGCACTTTTTGCCGCAAAGTCACTTGGTTCAACAGGCATCACGCGACCGCCACGGCTTGGACGATTCTTCAGCAGTTCTGCTTCAACCATCTTGAAGCGGCTATAGGCGTATCTTAGAAACAGCAATGCCAAAACTGGCATACAGTATTGGCTCGATGTCAATTTACTACCTGCACGAAGCAAGTCAGCCGATTCCCAAAGGTCAGCTTCCAGTTTGCGGATATTTATCTTGTTGTCTGCCATTTGATCTCTGCTTTAAGGTCGTTCATTGCTTACAAGGTCGCTCATTTTGACCTGTAGAATTTCTGCAATCTTTTTGATAGTCTCTAATGATGGCTGTGCTTTGTTGGTACACCACTTGCTAATAGTCGCAGGATCTTTTTCCATTTGTTCTGCTAACCATTTTGCCGTTTTGTGCTGTTCAACAAGCACCACTTTCAATCTATTGAGGTCGTTTTTTGCCATTTTGCGAAAAATTTTATGTGGCAAAAATACTAATTATTCATGTAAAACATGTAATAATAAACAAAAATATTATATATATTTGGCAATTTTCTTTGCCATTTAGTTCAATTGAGACTAGAAATCACAAAGTCAACACCAAATATTTTTCGCTTGGTAATTGAAATGTCGCTCAATTACTAACCGTTTCGTGAAATTTCAAAAGGTCACGGGAGATGAGTTTTGCCTCGAAAAGGTCACTTCAAGGTCACCAACAAAAGAAAAAGCAGTTAAGTTTTTGGCTTAACTGCTTGATTTTCAGGGTGGACCAGCTAGGGCTTGAACCTAGGACCTCCAGATTATGAGTCTGTTGCTCTAACCAACTGAGCTACAAGTCCGACTTAACCTATGTGTTAGGATAAGTTTGCAGATGCAAAGGTAATGTTTTTCGGGAAAAACGCCAAATATTTGAAACGTTTTCTGCATAAAACAATAAGAAAGAACCGAAAAAACAAGGATATTGCTACAAAAAAACAGAAAGTTTGACATAAAAAACAAGGCGATGTGGCGGGGAAGGACTGAAAAATCATTAATAAAAGTTATGTTTTGAGGGGTATTCGGTGAGGAAAGGGGGCGTTTGTCATTATTTTAACTACTTTTGTAGACGTATGTTGACGGTCGGACGGCGGACGCAATCCGATTGGACGGCGGACGCAATCTGATCGGGCGGCGGACGCAATCTGATCGGACGGCGGACGGAATCCGATCGGGCGGCGGACGGAATCCGATCGGGCGGCGGACGGAATCTGATTGGACGGCGGACGGAATCCGATCGGGCGGCGGACGCGAACGACCATAGTATGTAGCATAACGAGGAAGATTGAGACGCACATTATTTATATTAATAGCGCTTTTTGTGTTTGTCTATGACGGTTTCGGTGCAGACAATCGCAGGTACACGCTTCAGACGATGAGGCGCGTATTCGGTTATGCAGCTTCGTTGGACACCGCCGAGAGCCGTCCGAAGGAGGGTTATGCCTACACGAAATACTCTATTCGCACGAACCGTCGCAACGCTGTGCTGCTCACGGTGCCCTCGATGTTTGCCATTGCAAACGCGAGCAAGCGCGAGGTGTTCGGCGAGACGTTCAACCGCATGTCCGTTGACAGCGAGGGCCGCATCACGGCGCAGCGTATTCTGGAGAACTCTACCACGCCGCGCAAGTCGCTGCCTATGCCGACGGTGCTTTCGTACCTCACTCCGCTCATCTATGAGGAGATGCTCATCAACGACCGCATCATTTCGCCTTTCCATAGACGCAACCGACGCTACTACCGCTATCGTGCGATGCCGCTGACGAAGGGCACGGCGCTGGTGAACTTCTCGCCGCGGGTGCGCAGTACGCTGCTGGTGCGCGGTTGGGCGCAGGTGGACGAGCAGACGGGGCGCATCATTGAGCTGGCATTGGACGGCGAATACGACATGGTGCGCTTCCATCTGTCTACGACGATGGACGAGGAGAAGGGACGCCGACTGCTGCCGAAGTATTGCAGTCTGAACTCGCGCTTTCTCTTCCTCGGCAACGACATTACGGCGGAGTACACCACGGCGTACGGACTGCCTTCCATCGGTCTGACGGAGGAGGAGGCAAGGCTGCTGCCCGTAAGGAACGCGAAGAACGCTGCCGACACCATCCGGAAGATTGACGAGAGAAGGCTGCTCGAACGCGTGCGTCCGATGCCGCTGACGGAGCATGAGGAGTATATGTACAGACAGAGCGTGAAGGACTCTGTGGCGGCTGACTCAACCGACGGATCGAAGAACAACAAATACAACCGCCGACTGCTGCGCGACGTGGGTCAGGCGCTGCTGGGGCGCATCGGCGGCGACATCGGCAAGGACAAGCGCGGAGCGTTCCGCATCGGTCCGATTCTGAATCCGCTCTACTTCACCTACAGCAACCGTCGCGGTCTGACGTATATGTTCGACGTGCAGGGGCAGTACAACTTCACCGACAACCAGAAGATTCAGGCGCGTGTGAAGACGGGCTACTCGTTCAAGCAGAAGCAGTTCTTCTTCAACATTCCGCTCACCTACTACTTCAACAACCGCCACAACGGATTCGTGCGTTCGGAATGGGCCACGGGCAGACGCATACACAACTCGTCGGTGCTCGACTACGTGAAGGACTGGCGCGACAACACGGTGAACTGGGATAGTCTGAACCTGACTTACTTCCGCGACCATAGTCTGAAGCTGTACGCCCATTACGACCCGACGCCGAAGTGGGGCTTCGAAGTGGGTGTGAACGGCCACCGCCGCACGGCTATACACGACTCGGGATTTCATGAGGCAGGAATGCCTACGACATACACGTCTGTGGCGCCGCTGGTGGAGCTGACATATCGCCCGATGGGCTACAACGGGCCTATCCTGACAGCCAACTACGAGCGCAGCATCGACGGATTCTTGGGCGCCAACATCAACTACGAGCGCATGGAGTTCGACGCGCAGTACATCCACCGCATATCGGCGCTCAACTCGGTGCAGATGCGTCTGGGCACGGGCTTCTACACGCACAGCGGAAAGGGCCGCTACTTTCTCGACTACTCCAACTTCCGCGAGAACAACCTACCGAACGGATGGAACGACAACTGGTCGGGTTCGTTCGAGCTGCTCAACTCCAACTGGTACAACGCCTCGCAATACTACGTGCGCGGCAACGTGACGTACGAGACGCCGCAGCTGGCGCTCTACTGGATGCCGTTCATCGGCCGACTGCTGGAGAAGGAGCGCGTGTACGTGAACGTGCTCTCGGTAAGCCACCTCACGCCCTACGTGGAATGGGGCTACGGCGTGCAGACGCGTGCCGTGTCTATCGGCGTGTTCGCCTCGCAGAAGAACTGGCGCTTCAAGGAAGTAGCCGTCCGATTCAGTCTCGAACTGTTCAACCGCTGGTAGGTTTTAGCCGTATTCTTTTGCCATTCGTCTTAAAATCAGTATCTTTGCATGTATGAGATACGATTATTGCGCAACAATAGGTTTCTTCGATGGCGTACATCGCGGACACCAGTTCATGATAGACAGCCTCACGGAGATGGCACACGCACGTGGAAGACAGTCGCTCGTCATTACGTTCGACCGTCATCCGCGCCAAGTGGTGCACGCCGACTATATACCACAACTCATAACCACAGCCGACGAGAAGCTGCAGCTGCTTAAAGCCACCGCAGCCGACCGCATAGAGGTGCTCCACTTCGACACGGAGATGGCGCAGCTCTCGGCGTACGAGTTCATGCGCCGCGTGCTGCACGAGAAGTACGGCGTGGCGCTGCTGCTCACGGGCTACGACAACCGCTTCGGGCACAACCGCACCGAGGGCTTCGACGACTATGTGCGCTACGGCGCCGAGATGGGCATGGAGGTGGTGCAGAACACGCCGATAGACATCGACGGGCTGCGTGTGTCGTCGTCGCTCATACGGCGTCTGCTTGCTGAGGGCAACATCCTGGAGGCGAACAACTGCTTGGGCCACCCCTACTCCATCGCCGGTTCGGTGGCGCACGGCTTTCAGGAGGGCAGACGAATAGGATTCCCCACGGCGAACATCGTGCCAGAGAGCACGGAGAAACTCGTGCCGCAGAACGGCGTCTACGCCACAAGGGTGAGCATAGAGGGCGGCGAGTGGATGCCGGCAATGCTCAACATCGGCAACAACCCTACCTTCCAGCGCCAGCAGACCACCATCGAGGCGCACATCATCGGTTTCGAGGGCGACATATACGGACGGAATGTGCGAGTGGAGTTCGGCAGAAAGCTGCGCGACGAACGACAGTTTGAAAGCGTGGAGGCGCTGCAGAAGCAGCTCGAAGCGGACAAGAAAGAGGTTGAAATGGTGTTGTAATGGTGAGGTGGTGAGATGGTGAGAGTTGATGTTGTAATGGTGAGATGGTGAGGTGGTGAGAGTTGATGTTGTAATGGTGAGATGGTGAGGTGGTGACAATGGTAAAATGTTGTAATGGTGAGATGGTGAGATGGTGACAATAGTAAAAATCTCCGCTCAGCTTTGCCGCTTGCCAGAGCAAGAACAGAACAAATCTCAACACCTCAACATAACAACATAACAACATCATATCACAACATCTCAACATCATATCACAACATCTCAACATCATATCTCAACATCTCAACACCTCAACATAACAACATCTCAACACCTCAACATAACAACATCTCAACATCATATCTCAACACCTCAACATAACAACATCTCAACATCATATCTCAACATCTCAACATCATAACACATGAAAAAGAAAGAAATACTGAACGTGGCGTTGTACCTCTTCGCCTTCCTCACGATACAAGCGATAACAATCGCTGTAGTGATGTTAGTCAGTCAGACAGCAGGCATTACTGCCGGCACCACAACCATCACAACGCTTGTGAGCAGCCTCATCACTATAGCGCTGTTCTACAAGCTGCGCTGGACGCCCTGCTCCGGCGACTATATCAACACCCGACCCTGGTTCACGATGTTCTGGGTGGTGTGCCTCACTATTGGCACCATTGCACCGCTCGCCTACCTCAACGAACTGCTCGGCGTAGAACTGCCCGACACATATAACGAGTTGTTCAAGGGCATCATGAGCCATAAACTGGGCTTCATCACCATTGGCATCATAGCGCCTATCGCCGAGGAATACGTTTTCCGCGGAGCCATACTGCGCGTGCTCTGCGACATGGCGGGCAAACACCGACAGTGGGTAGCCATAGCGCTCTCGGCAGCGCTCTTCGCCATAGTCCACGGCAATATGGCGCAGGGCATCGGAGCGTTCCTCTGCGGACTGCTGCTCGGATGGATGTACGTGCGCACGGGCAGCATAATGCCGGGCGTGGTGTTCCACTGGGTGAACAACTCTACCGCCGTACTGCTCTACCGCATCATGCCGCAGGCTGCCGACATGAAGTTCGTCGACTTCTTCGGAGGCGACATGAAGCGCGTGGCGCTCGCCATGCTCTTCTCGCTGATGATATTCGGAGCATCCTTGTTCCAGCTCAACCTCCGACTGCATAAGCCTCAACAATAGCACCACATATCTCACCACCTCACCACCTCACCATCTCAACATCTCAACACCACACCATCTCACCACCTCAACACCACACCACCATGCCCGATTTCAGAGACATCACCGTCAGCCAGAGTGTAAGATTCTGCGACGGAAGCCACATAGGCAACGACATACTACTACTCGACGAAGTGTCGAAGATACCCATTCCGCGCGAACCGCGCCGCATGCAGTGTCTTCTGCTCGCCATGTGCCTCGAAGGCAACGTGAGCTACTACGTCGACTCGGTGAAGCACAACGTTGAGCCCGGCGACCTTATCATCATCAACCAAGGCCGCTCGGTGTACAACTGTACGCTCTCGCCCGACTGCCGCGGCATAGGCATACTCGTCGACTACAAGTTCTTCAACGAGACGATAAAGAGCGTACACGAGCTGTCGTCGCTCTTCCTCTTCGCACGCAACCACCCCGTGTTCCGACTGCCGAAGGAGCGCGCCGACTTCATACACGAGACTTTCTTCCGCATAAAAGCGAAGATTGACGAGCCAGAGAACCACTTCCGCCGCGAGATGGTGCAAGCTATGTTCCTCGCTATGGCGTACGAGCTCTCGAACGTCATCTACAGTGTGCAGGCACAGAACGAGAGCTGCAACACACGCGCCGAGGAGATATTCACACAGTTCATAAAGCTCGTGGAGAAGAACTTCCGTGCGGAGCGCCGCGTGGGCTGGTACTCCGAGCAGCTCTGCATATCGCCAAAGTATCTCTCCGAAACCATCAAAGCCGTGTCGAAGCGCACGCCGAACGAGTGGATCGACTCTTACGTCACCATCGAACTGCGTATGCTGCTGCGCAACACGCAGAAAAGCATCAAGGAGATTGCACAAGAGCTCAACTTCTCCAACCAGTCGTTCCTCGGCAAATACTTCAAGGAACACACCGGCATGTCGCCGTCGGAGTATCGCCGCAGCTGAGAAAGCATATAACGAACAAAAAAAGCGCCTCGCTTGGAAATAATCCAAGCGAGGCGCTTTTTTCTTAACTTCATCACTTTTTTGCGCTATCTGATGGCGCAAAAAAGTGATGAAGTCAGGAGACGGCATTCATTTGCCTGATTGGTGCACTTCTTGCTCGGTTAGTACACTTCTTGCTCTGGCAAGCGGCAAAGCTGAGCGGAGACAAGTGCACCCCCTGAAAATAGCATCCGCGTTATGTCAAACTTAGAGTTTAATCCGCTTGTTTATTCAACGCACCCATCGAATCCGTTTAATCAGTTTAATCCGCTGTTAAAATTCCACAGCAAGAAAATCCGATTAATCCGCTTTCAATTCATCGCACCATAACCATCTGTGTGCATCTGTGATATCCGTGGGAGAACATAGCAGCAGAAGGTTCTGTGAATTCGGCGTGTTCTGTGGGAGAATAATAATACAGAAGGCTGCGTGGGTACGGCAAGAACTGAAAGTCAGCGGCGCGTAGCGGAAAGCTAATGCCATACCCTCCTACATTAGCATCCGTTTAATCCGCTTGCTTGCTGCGGCGGCAGTATACCGCCGCTACGGATAGCTATGCCCCCCCTTGGAGCTATCCTACAACCCCACGCCCCACTTCTTCAGCTGCTTGAAGTCGATGTCGGCGAAGCCGGCTTGCTTCAGCGTTACGGAGCGGTTGTGGTCGTTGAGGTAGCGGCGAGCGCCGCAGCGGTATGTAGGATTGGCGAGCGAGAGCGGCATCACATCGGCGACGCACGACGCACTGATGCCTGCGATGGAGAGCATCGTCGGGAAGACAGACGCGCTCGACTGCACATCCTTCTCGCGGTTGGCGTTGAGTGCCGACACAACAGCAGGATACTGCGCACGGTAGGAAGCCGAGGTCCAGACGAGGAGCGGCACATGTATGCCGTGCGACGCCGGCGTGGGCGAAGCGTGGAGGAAGCGCTTGCGATAGTCGTCGAAGATGTTCTCGCCGTGGTCGGACGTGTAAAGCATTGCCGCCTGCGCCCCACTCTTGCCGAGCATCGTGATGATGCTGTGCAGCACGAAGTCGGTCTGACAGATGGTGTTGTCGTAGGCGTTGATGAGCTGCGCGCGGTTCTTCGGCTCAGCCTCCGTCGGCGTGTCGGGCAGGAACTTGGCGTGACTCTGCGGATAGCGGTCGCGGTAGTTGAAGTGCGAGCCGTACGTATGCAGCACGATAAGCTCCTTCTTGCGCTTCTTGGCGAGGATGTTCTTCACGTAAGGCAGCAGACGCTCGTCGCTGGTCTGCGCCGTCACGTCGCCAGTGATGACGCTAACAGCCGAGCGGATGAACACGAAGTCGTCGGCCTCATCGCCGAAGAAGTCGATGAACGAGTGGTTGGGCTGCTGGTTGGAGATGAAAGAGGTGTGGAAGCCTGCCTCGCGGAACGCCGTGATGAGGCTTTTTTCTCGGTACAGACGTGCGTGGTTCTCGGCAGAAGCCGCAGCGAGCAGCATCGGCACACTCTTGTGCGTGGTGTTCGACTGCGAGAGCACATGGCGGAACACGCTGAGTCCGTCGGTCTTTGAGAGCAGCGGATTGGTCTCGCGCTCGTAGCCATAGAGCTGGAAGTTGTCGGCGCGTGCCGTCTCGCCTATCACAAGCACATACACCTCGGCAGAGTCGGCGTCGTGAGCCGAACGGGCATTGAAGCGGAAAGAGGCTACATCCTTGCGGTAGTCGGCTACACGTCCGCTCTCGCGGCAGGCGAGGTAGAGGTTGTAGAAGATGTTGGCTGGATAGACATGATCCTCGGCACGATAGTCGAAGTCGCTGTCCTTAGGATAAGCCGCGTAGCACAGCGCTATAAGCACGGCGCCCGCAGCCATACCGCACCATGAGTAGCGGCGCACACGCTTGAGGAACGCTACGTCCTCGGTGCGGTGGCGTGCCCACGACATTGCGGCGAGCACGAGCAGCGGCAGGTAGAGGATGAACACGGTAGCCACGGCGGGCACGAGGTTGTTGAGCAACTCCATCGCCTCGCCGGGGTTGGTGGTGACGAGGTTGAGGAACATGTCGACGGCTATCACGCCGCGACCGAAGAGGTAGAGCAGCACTATCTGGAAGGCTGCGAAGAAGACGATGAGGAAGAGGAACCACACCTGGCGTCCCGTCTTCTTGGAGAGCGTCATCAGCAGCGCGTAGAGCGATACGGGCAGCACGACGTTGGCTACGCAAGCCAGCACGGGCATGTGCTCGGTGAAGCAGAGCGCCACGTTGGGGACAGCGAGCGAGAGCACGATGTAGAAGAAAAGGAAACGGGGAGAGGTCAAAAAACCTAATATCTTTTTCATAAGAATATACTTTAAATAAAGAGGTTGGGTTTAGTTGAGAGTTTTTTTAGTTGAGAATTTAGAGTTTAGAGTTGAGAGTTATGATTACCTTGAGAATCTCAAGAAAGCGCAAGCTGTAGTACATATCATAACTCTCAACTCTCAACTCTCAACTCTCAACTGAGGGAACTCTCAACTAAATATTAGAATGCTTCGTTGATATTGAATATAAAGCTGTGCTGTCCCGACTTACCGAAGCCGTAGTCGAGTCGCACGTTGACATTCTTCTTGAACTCCCAGCGGTAGCCCACGCCCATGTTCGGCAGTATGTGCTTCCACTCTATCTTGCTGAACTTCGGGAAGATGGTGCCGGCGCCTACCCACGCCACCACGCCGTTGCGCTTCCACACATGCTGTCGCAGCTCCACCTGCGCCTCCATCTTATGGTTGTCGCGGTAGCGGCCCTGGTAGTAGCCGCGCATCGAGTAGCTGTCGCCGAGCTGCGCGAGCATCGACCACTCCACTTCGCCGAAGTTGAGCTGCGTGCGGAAGTCGGCAGCGAGCGTAGCACCGCGCCACAGATGCGTGTAGCCGTCGATGCGGAAGTCGGTGGTGTAGGAGTTGTACTTGTTGCCGATGAACTTCGGGCGCATCAGCTGCATGAACTGGATGTACATGCCTCGCTTCGGCGCCGTGAGGTTGTCGCGCGTGTCGTAGATGGCAGTCACGCCCGCACCGAAGTTGAGAGTCTCCGGGCGTTCGCCGCCAAGCAGTTCTTTGCGGTCGAACTTAGTGCCGCGCACATAGTCGAAGTCGACGGTCGGACCGATGAAGAGGTTGTCGGCGGTGCGTATCAGCCAGTCGGCTTTGAACTGCGCCTGCCAGCGCTTCATCTTGCTCTTGTTGGCGTCCTGGTTGCCCATGTCGTAGCCCCATCCCCAGATGTAGCACGGGAAGGAGTAGAAATAGACCGTGTAGTTGAGGCGGTGGGTGTCGCGTGGGAACTTATGTGTGCCGCGCACGCCGAGCATATAGAAGCCCACGGTAGAGACATCGCCGAAGAGCGACACGTTGCTCGGAGCCGAGAGCGAGTCGGTAGGGTCTGAACGGTAGAGACCGGCAGCCACGAGTCCGATGCCGAACTTGGTGTCGGAGCTGTAGTGGGGTCCGCCTATCACGCTGAAGTCGAAACGCTTGTTCTTCTTCTCCTTGTTGGCGTCGTTGAAGTAGGCAAGGAAGCGGTTGAAGAGGCTCTTCTTCGGCTTTGCCACGCTCGCGCTGTCGGCAGCCAAAGGCACGTCTGCGGCAGGCGCCGCAGCTACTGCGGTAGTGTCAAAACAGAACGGCTCTGTAGCCCGAGCGGGCTGCAGAGCTATCGTAAAGAGTAAGAAAAGAATCGCTTTTAAGGGGCGCATAACCTTGTTTTTTATTAATAATTAAATAGTATTCTTGGCTTAAGAAGGCTCGGATATCTCAACACCTCACCATCTCAACACCTCACCATCTTAATACACCAGTCCTACGTTGTCTACCCAGAAGGTGTTGCCCACGGTGCCTACGTAAGCACCGCCGTGGCTCGACGAGAACTGCAGCACGATGTGCGTCGGTGTGGCGTCGGCATCAGCCCAGCCGGTCTCCTTCACCAGCACGCTCTTGCCCTTGGAGTTGCGAGCGTAGTCGGTAGAACGCAGACCCATCATCGAAGCGTCGTAGAACGACTTGCCGGTGATGTTGCCGTAGTGAATCTCGTAGGTGGCGTCCTCAACCCATCCGTTGGTCGACTTGCCGTACTTTACCACTACGGTACCCACGCGCTGCGCGGTGATGTTGCCATGCGCATCCTCGTGGCGACGCTGCAGAAGCAGAAGAGCCACGCAGTAGTCCTTGCCAGGCACAGTGGTCACCTTAGAGAAACCAGTCTGACGGATGCGGTTGGCGTTGCCCGGCACATGCACACGGTAGTCGAAGCGCAGAGCCTTGGGACGAAGAGTGAACGGAATGCCGAAGTTAAGCGCCTTCGGACCTTCCTTGGTGCCGGTGATAGGCTCCTTCATGTCGCCGAGGAAGATGCTGCCGGCGGCGAGCACCTTAATATTAATAAGACCAAGCACCTTGCAGGTCTCGATGTGGGTGGTCATTTTGACGCAATGTCCCGATCCGCGGTTGTCGCGATACACCGAATTGTTGGTCTTCGTGATGCCCGAAACCTTAGCCATCACGTTGCTCGTGCCCCAAGGCGATCCGCCGAGGTTCACGTATGGGTTGTTGCCATTCAGGGCTCTGTTTGGTCCAATCTCGTAGAGTGTCTTTGTGTTGCCGCCGATGACAGCCGACTCGTGAATCTGACGTGTCACCCATGTGTCGAAATTGCCGTACTTGAACAATACGAACTTTCCTTCCGCACTGGCTGAAAGACTACATAAAACGCAAAGCATTGTCACAATGCTGCTCTTGAACATTAATTTTTTCATCTCCTAATTATTATATATGTTGTTACTATTTCATTACAACTGATGTTGTAGTTTCAATGACTACTACTATTACAGTTTGGTTGCAAAGCCGTTAAAAGCCTTGTCGTTAGGCGCAAAGATATACAAAAAAGGCAAATGCGAAAACTTTTTTATTACAAAAGTTTTCCATTTGCCTTAATATTTAATGTCTGTCAACACTTCGAAAGAAATAAAGACGACTTTTAGTAGCTTTTAAGCCAACCGTTTTTACTTGCCCGTAATCACTTCTACCGCCTTGCTCACGATGTGGTTCTGCTCGTTCATCAGGCGGAAGTATTCGTTCATATCCCAGATGTCGCGGGCTATGAGCGCCTTCAGTTGCAGACGCAGCATGGGGAGCGTACGCTGGCGCTCGGCGTCGTCGCGAGGCTTCACCTTCTGGCGCTCGGCTTCGGCGAAGAGCGTGTCGACCATCGCCTGCGGCACCTCGAAACGCTTCATGTAGTCGTCGAACTTCGCGTACTTTGTCTTCAACTCGTCGCGGTGGTCCTCAACGTATCGCAGCGTTGTGTTGATGACGAGCGAGCGGGCTACGAGCTGGCGGTGGAACGCTGTGTACTGTGTGGTGTCGAGCGGCACGAACACGTCGGGCATAATGCCTCCGCCGCCATACACCGTGCGGTGCTTGCGCAGAGTGTAGCAGCGCAGCGAGTCGTTGAAGTGTATCGAGTCAGCCGAGTAGAGTTCGCCATGCTTGAAGCGCTTCTCTATATCCTGTGCGTAGTCTTCCTTCTCGCCCTTCTCGTAGGGCTTCTGTATGCAGCGGCCCGAGGGCGTATAGTAGTGGGCTACGGTGAGACGTATCATCGAACCGTCGTCGAACTCGATAGGACGCTGCACCAAACCCTTGCCGAACGAGCGGCGGCCTATCACGGTTCCGCGGTCCTGGTCTTGGATGGCGCCGGTGACGATCTCGGCTGCCGACGCCGAATACTCGTTGATGAGCACGCATACCTTGCCCTTCTCAAGGCGTCCACCGCCACCAGCGTTGTACTCCTGGCGCTTCTGGGCGCGTCCCTCGGTATACACTACGAGGTCGCCCTTCTGCAAGAACTCCTCAACGATGCGCACAGCCGACTGCAAGTAGCCGCCGCCGTTGTCCTGAAGGTCGAGGATAAGGTCGCGCATGCCGGCTTTCTGCAGCGAGTCGACTGCGGTCATGAACTCGCCGTATGTGGTTGCACCGAACGAACCGATGCGAACGTAACCCACGTGCGGACGTATCATATAGTAGGCGTCGAGCGTGTGTACGGGTATCTTGGCGCGCGTTACGGTGAACGTGAGCAGGTCGGGCACGCCGCGACGCTTCACGCCGAGCTTCACCTTCGACGAGCGCGGACCGCGCAGGCGGCGCATTATCTCCGAACGCTCCATCTTCACACCCGATATGGTTGTGTCGTTGACGGTGATGATGCGGTCGCCGGCAATGATGCCTACTTTCTCTGACGGACCTTTGCGTACGGGTTGGATAATGAGCAGCGTGTCGGAAATCATGTTGAACTGCACGCCGATGCCGTCGAACGATCCCTGCAGAGGCTCGTTGAGCGACTTTGTCTCCTTCGCCGTAGTGTACGACGAGTGGGGGTCGAGCTTCTCAAGCATGCCGCGTATGCCGTCCTCTACGAGCTTCTGGTCGTCTACCGAGTCGACATAGAGATTGCTGATGGCGAGCTCTGCTATCTGGAGCTTCTTGAGCGGATTGACGCGCTGTGCGAACGTAGCTACGCACAGCAAAAGAAAAACCAACGCACCCACTCCCGTCTTTAACGAGAATGAGTGCGATGCGTTATGTTTGTGATTATTGGTACGTTTCATAATCTGATTGTTTTGTTATTCCATGTCTTCCTCGGGCAGATCTTCCTCCACAACAAGGTTGTCGATGATGAAGTTCTGTCGCTCCATGGTGTTCTTTCCCATGTAGTATTCGAGGAGCTTCTGCACCTGGTCGGTCTTGTGCAGCGTAACCTGCTCAAGTCGCATCTCGGGACCTATGAAATGGACAAATTCTTCTGGCGAGATCTCGCCCAGACCTTTGAATCGTGTTATCTCAGGGTCGGGACCGAGGTCGCGTATCGCCTGCTGGCGCTCGTCCTCGCTGTAGCAGTAGCGGGTTATGAAGTCGCTCTTCTTCTCCTTGCCCGTAAGACGCGCGTCGGCGTCTGCCACAACATTCTTGTTCTTAATCTTGGTGCGGCGGTTGCGCACGCGGAACAGCGGAGTCTGCAGCACATAGACGTGTCCTTTCTTGATAAGGTCGGGGAAGAATTGCAGGAAGAACGTGATGATGAGCAGGCGTATGTGCATACCGTCCACATCGGCATCGGTTGCCACTATCACCTTATTATATCTGAGCGTATCGAGTCCGTCCTCAATGTCGAGCGCAGCCTGCAGGAGGTTGAACTCTTCGTTCTCGTACACCACCTTCTTTGTCAAGCCGTACGAGTTGAGCGGCTTGCCGCGCAGCGAGAACACCGCCTGAGTGTTCACATCGCGACTCTTTGTGATAGATCCGCTGGCTGAGTCGCCCTCGGTGATGAAGATAGAAGACTCTTCCTTGCGGTCGTTCTTCGCGTCGGAGTAGTGGATGCGGCAGTCGCGCAGCTTGCGGTTGTGGAGGTTTGCCTTCTTGGCGCGTTCGCGAGCCAGCTTTGTGACACCAGCCATCGCCTTGCGCTCACGTTCGCTCTCGGTTATCTTCTGCTGCATCACCTCCGCAACGTCGGCGTGTATGTGCAGGTAGTTGTCTACCTCGAGCTTCACGAAGTCGCCCACGTACTTGTTGATGCTTTCTCCGCCCGGCGCCATCTGAAGCGAACCGAGCTTAATCTTTGTCTGGCTCTCGAACATAGGTTCTTCTACGTTCAGCGCCACGGCAGCCACGAGTCCGTTGCGTATGTCGGTGAACTCGTAGTTCTTGCCGAAGAACTCCTTGATGGTTCTTGCTATATGCTCCTTGAAAGCGCTCTGATGGGTGCCGCCTTGTGTGGTGTGCTGTCCGTTCACGAACGAGTGATACTCCTCGCCATACTGGTTGGTATGCGTGAAAGCTATCTCGATGTCCTCACCCTTCACGTGTATTATGGGGTAGAGCGGGTCGGTAGTCATCGTGTCGGTGAGCAGATCTGCCAAGCCGTTGCGCGAGAGGATGCGCCGACCGTTGTACATAATCGCAAGACCTGAGTTGAGATATGTGTAGTTGCGCAGCATTGTCTCCATGAAGTCGTCGTGGAACGAATAGCCTACGAACAGTGTGGGGTCGGGTTCGAAGAAGATATACGTGCCGTTTTCGTCAGCAGAGTCCTCGGTGATGTCCGACTTGAGGTTGCCGCGCTCGAACTTGAGCGCACGCACCTTTCCGTCGCGGTACGACTTCACCTCGAAATGTGCCGAGAGGGCGTTCACCGCCTTCACGCCAACGCCGTTCAGACCCACACTCTTCTTGAAAGCCTTCGAGTCGTACTTGCCGCCGGTGTTGAGCACGCTGACAGCCTCTACGAGCTTGCCCTGCGGAATGCCGCGACCATAGTCGCGCACCGACACACGCAGGCGGTCGTCGATGTCTACCTCTATGCGCTTGCCGGCATTCATCTTGAACTCGTCGATAGAGTTGTCGATTACCTCCTTCAGAAGCACATAGATGCCGTCCTCGGGCAACTGACCGTCGCCCAAGCGACCGATATACATACCAGGACGTGTACGCACATGCTCCATGTCGGAGAGGTGGCGTATGTTGTCGTCGGTATACTGAACTGTGGGTTGAATGTTTTCTTCCATTTTATTTCTTTATATCTTATAGCATCCTAAACGATTGTGACAGCACCAAGGATGCTATCCGATTTAAATGTCCTTTTTATAGCATCTGCGGCGCTTGTGTATCTCGCGGTTGAGATACTGCCACTGTCCCTGAACCTTCATGTTGGTTTCCATCTCGACGTGGGTCTCTCCCCACTTGAAGCCGAGGCGCTGGTAGCGCGGGATGAGGTCGTAGAAGAGCAGAGCGTTGGCGCCTTTCTGACGGTATTCGGGCAGAATGCCTACGAGCAGAAGGTCTACGACGTCGGTCTTGTGGAACTTCAGCGCGCGCAGTATGTGCCACCAGCCGAAGGGGAAGAGCTTTCCGCCGCACTTCTGCAGGGCGTGTGCGAGCGAAGGTATGGAGATGCCCACACCAACCACCTTATGGTCGGGTGTGTTCCAGTCTTCGATGATGGTGATGAGGTCGAGGTCTGCCATGGGCAGATACATCTTCACGTACTGTTCTATCTGTCGGTCGGTGAGCTTCGAGTAGCCGTAGAGGTCCTTGAAGGTCTCGTTCACTACATTGAATATCTTCTTGCCGTATCCGTTCTCGCCGTATATCTCATTGCGCTTCAACTTCTTCACCTGCAGGTTGTAGCGCTTCTGAATCATCTTCGCGATGGTTGCATACTTCTCGGGCATCTCTTCGGGCACGTAGAGCTTGTACTCTACGTAGTCGTTGTCCTTCTCCCATCCGCCCATGCGGTCCATGTGCTCAGGATAGTAGGGATAGTTGTAGGCAGTAGCCTGAGTGCCGAGCTGGTCGTAGCCTTCGAGGAGCATTCCTTCGGGGTCCATGTCGGTGAATCCGAGCGGACCAACGATTTCCTTCATTCCTTTCTGCTTGCCGTAGTCTTCTACAGCCTTGAGCAGGGCTGTAGACACCTCGATGTCGTCGACGAAGTCGATCCATCCGAAGCGCACCGACTCGCGCTCCCACTTCTTGTTGGCGCTGTGGTTGATGATGGCAGCCACACGACCTACCATCTTGCCGTCGCGGAACGCCATGAAATACTCTGCCTCGCAGAAGTCGAAGGCTGCATTCTTGTCCTTACTGAAGGTCCTCATCTCGTCGAAGTAGAGGTTGGGCACGTCGTAAGCATTACCTTTATAGAGGTCGTAATGAAAATTAACGAACTGGCGAAGGTCGCGGCGCGACTCAACTTTCTTAATCTCTATTGCTGACATTTTTATTGATTTATTCTTTCATTTTTTGTTTGATATACGTCGCCCGATTGTCACTTCGGGCGATGGATACATCTTTATAAATAAAGCATTAAGGATGCAAAAGTACGGAAATTTGCTCAAACAGACGAAAATATGCTAAATATTTATTGATATTTATGAGAAATCAGCAGTAGATGTTCGTCTTCAGCGGTGGTTGTAGCGAATATATACACGTCGCCGCCGTCTTTGAGTTTGAGGCGCTTGCGCAGTTCGGCTACGGAGAGCGGGAAGTTGCGTGTGGCGATATTGGCTTTCTCGATGCCTGCCAGCGCCTGGCGCAGCTCGCGCTTGTTGAGCGTTGTGACGCGCTCTATGCTGAAGCTCCTGCCAGGGAAGCCGTCGACGGGCTCAGCAGAGAGGAAGAGGTGGCTGTTGCGGCTGACGGGCGACACGCCGTAGGCTGCGGCAAGCTCGTCGAAGCAGCCGGCTTTCATGATTGAGGCGTTGGGCTCATGCAAGAATTTTGAGTTTTGAGTTTTGAGTTTTGAGTTGGGGGCTGGGCAGGAGGAGCCTGGGGCGTAGACGAAGAGAGAAGCAGAAAGGCTAGGCGTGCTAGGGTGGCTAGGAGAACTAGGTTCACTAGAAAAGCTAGAACAGCTAGAACTACTAGAACCGCTAGAACCGCCAGAAAGACCAGCCTCCCCAGAGCCTCCTGCTTCGAGGTCTGCGCAGAACACCTTCAGCTCGCTTTCTATCTCTTCAGACAGCACGAGCAGCAGCTCTTTGCACTCGCCGCCCACCGACACGATATGCACCTCGCGTACCGTGCCCTGCAGGTCTTCTACAGCCTTGTGCCAGTCGAGCATGGGCGAGAGCTTGAGCATCGTGAAGCGCGACTTCTTGAGAAGCTGCGGCAGTAGCTGCACGACGTCGGGCGTGCAGTCGGCAAGCATGACGGTCTTGGCGCCGTGCTGGTCGCGGCGCGCAGGGTCGAGGAAGATCATTGTCTGCATATCGAGCGTAGAGAGATAGTCGACGGCGTCGGCGCAGACCACCTTGGCGTTGTCGATGCCGAGCAACGGCAGGTTGTGCTCCACCATGTGGCAGAGCTGCGCGTTGCGCTCTACGTATGTGGCTGAGGCGAAAGCGCAGGAGGTGAACGAGAAGTCGACACCGAAACCGCCAGTCAGGTCGGTCATGCGGGACGCATGACAGTTGAGAGTTGAAAGTTGAGAGTTGAGAGTTGCAGGTTGGGGGTTGAGAGTTGAAAGTTGAGAGTTGAGAGTTGCAGGTTGGGGGTTGAGAGTTGAGAGTTGAGAGTTGAGAGTTGCAGGCTGCCCAGAAGAAAAATTATTAACTTCTCCCTCCGAATTCTCAACTCTCAACTCTGAACTCTCAACTTCCCTCTCCGAACTCTCAACTCTCAACTCTGAACTCTCAACTTCCCTCTCCGAACTCTCAACTCTCCTCTCTGAACTCTCAACTCCTCCCTCCGAACTCTCAACTCTCAACTCTGAACTCTCAACTCTCCTCGCCCACTCCATCGCCAGATTGAGCTTATACTGCGCCGTCGGCTCCGACGAGCACTGCTCCATAGAGAGGTGGGGCGGGTAGACGATGCCGTCGCAGGCAGCCCATGTGGGGAGCTTGCGGCGCGCTGTCTGCCAGCCTTTTATCTGGTCGAGTGCGTAGGGCATATCGACATCGGGGAAGCGTGCTGACTGAAGGGCGAGCTGACGGGTGTCCTTTTCGCGATATTCTTGTATAAATTCTGCTGTTGTCATAGACTGTATCTTGGTATATTTGACTGCAAAGTTACTATATTTCACTGATTAAAGTTCCACATTCCTGCGATTGAGAATAAATTTTCCCGTTTTTCTTTGCAGAATAACAAACTTACTGTAACTTTGCAAAAGTTGCACAGATAGCAACAAAATGCGCAACTCTAAACATAATACCCTATAAATAAGTATGGAACCTATCGTTGACTTTAAAATCCTACCCGAACGTCTGCGCCAAGCTGCGCAGGTAGTGACGGTTGCCGTGGCATCTCCTGCCGACTCTCACACAGAAGAAGTTATCGAACGAAGCATTGCGGAGCAGTTCGCACGCTTCATCCTTGTGGCTAACGCAGCTAAGGCTGACATCGCTCGCCGTCTGGCTGCCGACTATCCAGACAAGGTGACCCTCATCGTAGCCGAAGACGACGACGATGCGGCGCGTCATGCCGTGAAAGAGGTGCGCGAAGGCCGCGCCGACGTGCTTATGAAGGGTTCGCTGAACACCGACAACCTCCTGCGCGCCGTGCTCAACAAGGAGGAGGGCATCCTCATCAAGGGCAGCGTGCTGACACATATCGCCGTGGCTGACGTGCCGAGCCTCAACCACTTGCTCTTCTTCACCGATGCTGCCGTCATTCCCTACCCCACTACGGAGCAGTTTGACGCTCTGGCGCACTACATCACCGCCACCTACCGCAGCATCACGGGCGGCGACCGTCCGCGCGTGGCTCTCATCCACTGCACCGAGAAGGTGTCTGAGAAGTTCCCGCTCACGCTGAGCTACGAGGAGTTGAAGACTAACGCCGCAAAGGGAGCCTACGGCGAGGTGGACATGAGTGGTCCGATGGACGTAAAGACAGCTTGCGACGCAGAGAGCGGAGCCATCAAGGGCATCGTATCGCCGGTTGTGGGCAACGCCAACTGCCTCATCTTCCCCGACATCGAGGCGGGCAACACGTTCTACAAGACGCTCACGCTCTTCGGCGGAGCTACGGTTGCGGGCATGCTCGTGGGCACCAGCGCGCCGGTTGTGGTGACATCGCGCGCCGACACTGCCGACTCTAAATTCTACTCTTTAGCAACTGCCTGCCTGAAGGCGATTAACAAATAAGAAGCAACAAACATCATTTATGAAGAAGATATTTGTCATAAACCCCGGCTGCACCTCAACGAAGGTGGCTGTGTATGAAGACGAACGTGCTGTATGGACATCTGACGGACTGCACCCGCAGGAGGAGCAAGACCAGTTCACTACCGTTAACGAGCAGTATGAGTATCGCAAGAACTTCGTGCTGAAGCTGCTCAAGGAGGCTGGAATACCTCTGGAGTTCGACGCCGTGATAGGTCGCGGCGGTCTGCTGAAGCCGCTGCACGGTGGTGTCTACGCCGTCAACGAGCAGATGAAGCAGGATCTCATCAACGCCAAGCACAAGCATGTGTGCAATCTCGGTTCGCTCATCGCCGACGAGATAGCGCAGATGTGCCACTGTCCGGCTTACATGGCTGACCCTGTGGTGGTAGACGAGTTCATGACACGCGCCCGCTACACGGGTCTGCCGTTCATGAAGCGCGAGTCGATATTCCACGCGCTCAACGCTAAGGCTGCTTCGCGCCGCTATGCGCGCAGCATAGGTCGCAAGTATGAGGAGATGAACCTCGTAGTGGCTCACCTCGGCGGCGGCATCTGTGTGTCGGCTCACCACGAGGGCAAGGTGATTGACGTGAACAATGCGCTCAACGGCGAGGGTCCTATCGCGCCGGAACGTGCCGGAACGCTGCCTGCCGACCAGCTCGTGCGCCTCTGCTTCTCGGGCAAGCATACCGAGGCTGAGATAATGAAGATGCTTGCAGGCAACGGCGGATGCCAGGCGCTGCTGGGCATGAAGGACATGAAGGAGATCTCGCGCCGCGCTGAGGCTGGCGAGGAGCCGTTCCACGAGGTGCTCGAGGCTATGCTCTACACCGTGTCGAAGCAGATAGGCGCCATGGCGGTTGCGCTCTGGGGCAAGGCGGATGCCATCATCCTCACCGGCGGCATAGCATACAGCAAATACTGCGTTGAGGAGATAAAGAAGCAGGTGGGCTTCCTCGCTCCGGTCGTAGTGCTGCCGGGCGAAGGCGAGATGGAGTCGCTGGCGTTCAACGCGCTCGGAGCACTCAACGGCGAACTGCCGGTACATGAGTATAAGTAATTATTAATTATAAATTATTAATTATTAATTATGAAGAAAGCCCTGCTTCGCATTCGTGCGAGGCAGGGCTTTCTCACTTAAACCTAATCAACAATTTTCTCAACAACAATTTATATCATCTAATACTAACCAAAATCAACTGCTGAGCGTGCCTGACGGCGTCGGGCTGCGAAGCTGTCGTGCCGTCGGGGCGTGCCTCGCGAGGATTATTTCACCTCAATCTGGCGAGCTGCCTTCTGCACGTTCTGCTCCACCTTCGGAAGATCGATTGTAAGCACACCGTCGCTCACGTTGGCAGCAATCTTCTCCTTGTCGACATCGTCAGGCAAGAGCAATGTCTGCTCGAACTTGGTGTAAGAGAACTCGCGGCGCAGATAGTGCTCCTTCTTCTCCTCTTCCTTCTTCTCGTTCTTCTTCTCCATCTTGATGTGCAGGTTGCCGTCAGCGTCGATGTTGATGTTGAAGTCGTCCTTCTTCATTCCGGCTGCAGCAAGCTCTACAGTATAGTCGTGTTCTGTTTCCTTAACGTTGATTGCCGGGGCGGTTGCGTTTGTACGCGGCATAAAGTCGGTATCAAAAAAGTCGTTGAAAACTTCTGGCATCCAAGTATTTCTCATTACTGGTAACATATCAAATACCTCCTAATTATATTTTAATCTTACGTTTATCGTTTGCTTGCCTCAGGGCTTCCGTCCATCGGCTTGCACTAAGTATACTGCAACTTACGTGCCAAAAACGTTTCGCTGTTTCCAACGATAAATCGTAAGCAACATTGGCAGTTTCGGCGACAGATAGTCAGCAGCAAAGGACAAATTGGCGGAGAATGTTGGTGCAGCGGAGGTTCTCCCACAGATTTCACAGATCATCACAGATGTTAGGGTGCGCAGACCTCCCACAGAATCCACAGATTTCAGAAGCAAGAGTGCCTTCAAGGGGGTGCACTTGTCTCCGCTCGGCTTTGCCGCTTGCCAGAGCAAGAAGTGCACCAACCGAACAGATGGCACCAACCGAGCAAGAAGTGCACCGTCAGCTTGGTTGGTGCAGCAGAAACTGCTGCACCCCCTGAGAAATGCGCATCAACAGACTAAGAGTTGCGTTACCCGACATTTCGTTTTAGAATGTTACCGCGTACTGGTAACACTGTTACATGTACGCGGTAACGACATTACCAGTATGCGGTAACAGCGTTACCAGTACGCGGTAATCACCCAAAGGGGGTGCCCCAGCAAAAAAATTCTCGCAAAATGCTTGCTCGTTTCACAATTAATGCGTACCTTTACCCCGCGAAATAGAAATCCGCACGCAGAGCGTGTTTTGTGCGGACACAGACATTATTACCCTTATATACTGCTCGCGCGAGCGTAAGTATAACTCGGTTCTCTTCGGTGTAAAGACGAAAGGAAGTGTTGTTGTATTTACGCAATTTTTGTTTTATTACGTTTCTACTCACACCACTCCCAACCGCATCTTCTCCACGCACGCTGACGCCCATGAAGCACGCAAAGCAAGTTAAAGCGATGCACGTGCTGACGCCCGCAAGGCACGCTGGCGCCCGTCGGAGCACACGACGCCGAACCCATACCTCTCAAAGAATCTAAAGATCACAAACTTTTTAAATACTATACCTATGGAACTTAAACAAGCTACTGCCGGAACAATGGAGTCCGGCGACATCATGATTCAGATTGCCCCTTGCGAGAAAGAGGGACTGAACATCGATTTGCAGAGTTCGGTTGCCTACCAGTTCGGCGACCAGATACGCAAGGTGATAGCTGAGACGCTCGAAGGACTCGGTATCACCCGTGCCGAGGTGCACGCCACTGACAAGGGTGCGCTCGACTGCACTATCCGCGCACGCGTCACTGCGGCTGCCGTAAGAGCTACGGGCAAAGACGTGTGGAAAGACTAACCCCCCAAAAAACTTTTTGACCTATGAAACGACTAAGAAGAACTATGATGTTCGTGCCGGGAAACAACCCCGGTATGATGCAGGATGCATATATATATCATCCCGACTCAATAATGCTCGACCTTGAGGACTCTGTTACAATGGCAGAGAAAGACGCGGCACGCCTGCTCGTCTACAACGCATTGAAGACCATCGACTATGGCACGACGGAAATGGTGGTGCGCATCAACCCGCTCAACACTCCGTACGGCAAGAAGGATATCGAGGCTGTCGTTAAGGCTGGCGTCGACGTCATCCGTATGCCTAAGACCGAGACCGCCGAGGAGGTGATTGAGGTGGAGCGCGAGATAGAGAAGGTGGAGCAGGAGCTGGGCTGCGTGGGTCGCACGCAGATAATGGCTGCGCTCGAGAGCACGCTCGGCGTGGTGAACGCCTACGCCATCGCTACCGCTTCTAAGCGCATGATGGGCATAGCGCTCGGCGCGGAGGACTACTGCGCCAACCTGAAGACACAGCGCTCGCCCGAGGGCATGGAGCTGCTCATGGCACGCCAGACTATCGTGGTGGCTGCACGCGCTGCAGGCATCGACGCGCTCGACACCGTCTACTCTAACCTCAACGATATGGAGACATTCCGCAAGGAGGTGGAGCTGATTCATCAGTTGGGCTTCGACGGTAAGTCGATCATCAACCCGCGCCAGATAGAAATCATCAACGAGGTGTTCACGCCGACTCAGAAGGCTATCGACAAGGCGCTCGCCGTTATCGCTGCCATCAAGGAGGCTGAGAAGAAGGGTTCGGGCGTTATCGCCGTGAACGGTAAAATGGTTGACCGACCAGTGGTGATACGCGCACAGCGCGTCATCGACTTGGCACTGGCTTCGGGCGTAATTAAACAGGAGGACATAGCATGAGCACACTGAACGAAAGACATACCCTCGCCGAGCAGGTGGCTCAGGCTATGGGAAAGAGTGTATATAATAATGTAGAGGCACACAAGGACATCACGCCGCGCCTCGAACTGCAGCAGAAAAGCCCCAAACTCATGACGCTCGAGGAGGCTATTCGCCACTCGGGACTGAAGGACGGCATGACAATATCGTTCCACCACCACTTCCGCGGTGGAGACAAGGTGGTGAACATGGTTGTGGCTAAGCTCGCAGAGATGGGATTCAAGGGTCTGCACCTCGCGGCTTCGAGCTTGCAGGACGTGCACGAACCGCTCATCGAGCACATCCGCAACGGCGTGATAACAGAGATCTCGACATCGGGTCTGCGCGGCGAACTGGCTAAGGAGATTTCGCACGGACTGATGGAGAAGCCGGTGGTGTTCCGCTCGCACGGCGGACGCGGCGAGGCTATCGCTTCGGGCGAGTTGCACATCGACGTGGCGTTCCTCGGCGCTTCTTCTTCCGACCCGCTCGGCAACGCCTGCGGCTACTCGCGCTCGGAAAACGCTAAGAGCATCTGCGGTTCGCTCGGTTATGCGCTGCCCGACGCTCACTACGCCGACAAGGTGGTGATACTCACCGACGACCTCGTGCCTTATCCTAACACTCCGAACTCTATCTCGGAGCACGACGTCGACTACGTTGTGGAGGTTGAGTCGGTAGGCGACTCGTCGAAGATTGCTTCGGGAGCCATCCGCGACACCAAGAACCCACGCGACATTCTGCTCGCTCAGCAGGCTGCGAAGGTGATTGTGAACAGTGGCTACTTCAAGAACGGCTTCTCTATACAGACCGGTTCGGGCGGTGCTTCGCTCGCTGCCGTGAAGTATATACGTCAGAGCATGATAGACCAGGGCATCAAGGCTTCGTTCGCCCTCGGCGGCATCACCGCTCACATGGTGAAGATGCACGAGGAAGGACTCATCGAGCGCCTCATCGACGTGCAGTCGTTCGACAAGGTGGCTGCAGAGTCGCTCAAGAACGACCCTAAACACAAGGAGGTGTCGGCTTGCGAATACGCAAGTATGCACGAGCAGGGCGCTGCCACACACTATCTCGACATCGTGATACTCTCGGCTCTTGAGGTGGACGTCAACTTCAACGTGAACGTGCTCGTAGGTAGCGACGGCATCATACGCGGCGCTATCGGCGGACACCCCGACACAGCAGAAGACTCGGCTCTCTCTATCATCGTCTGCCCGCTGCTCCGCGGCAGAATACCGTGCGTCGTTAACGAGGTCACTACGCTCATCACTCCGGGTCGCACCGTAGACGTGGTCGTAACCGAATACGGCATCGCTGTCAACCCGGCTCGCCCGGAGATAGCTGAACGCCTGAAGGCTGCCGGCTTGAAGCTCGTCACACTCGAGGAGCTCCGCGACCGCGCACTCTCTGTAATCGGCAACCCGGCACCGCTGCCGTTCGGCGACAAGGTGGTAGGCGTCGTGATGAACCGCGACGGCTCGGTAATGGATGTTATCAAGAACATCAAGGAATAAGTTTTGAATTTTGAGTTTTGAATTTTGAGTTGTCGGCTACGCCGATGTTGAATTATTCAATGCTGAGTTCACAATTCAAAATTTCAAAACTCAAAATGCGCGAAGCGCACAATTCAAAACTCAAAACTCAAAATTCAAAATTCAAAGAATGATTACGCTCCACGAACTTCTGGCGAGCCGCGACGCACGCCATGCCACACAGCAGAAGCTGCTGGCTGAACACTCGGGAAAGACACTGGTGTGCCTTACTGTCGTCATGCCAGGAAGCGTAAAGCGTAATCAGCAGTCGCTCACGGCAGCACACGCCGCTGTTGAAGCCATGCGCAAAGCTTTCGCCGTCAAAGAAAACAAAGGGCTATTCCCCCTAGAAAACATAGAAACCCCAGAACCCCTAGTCCCCCTAGAAAGCCTAGCCCCTACCCTCCTCGAGCTCGACCTCGAAACCGGCTACGAAGCCTACCTCATCACCCCGATGCCGCTCCTCGAAGCCAAGCGCATAGCCGTCAACATCGAAGACACCCACCCACTCGGACGCCTCTTCGACATCGACATCATCAACGCCGACGGCGTGCCCGTCTCAAGAGACGCCATCGGCGAAAAGCCACGACGCTGTCTCGTCTGCGACCACGAAGCACGCTACTGCATGAGGATGCGCTGGCACACGCAAGAAGAGATTTGGGCGAAAATCAACGAAATGGTGGACAGCTACGTCGAAGCCCGCAAATCTTAATACTTAAACCTATGGAGATACAGACCCTCAACCCCACAACACCCCGTCAGCGCCAACGCATAGAAGCGTTCCTCAAACGCAACGGACTGCGCATCGACGACATGAACTACTACGCCGCAGTGCTCGACGACGACGGCGAGATGATAGCCGGTGGCGGATTGAAGGACGATGTAATAAAGTGCGTTGCAGTGGACGATGCGCACAAAGGCGAAGCTATAGCCAACACGCTCGTCTCGCACCTCATATCGCACGCCAACCAGGAGGGCTACGGCTGCATCAAGCTGTTCACAAAGCCCAAGAACCGTCAACTCTTCGAGAGTCTCTCCTTCCGCCTGCTCGCCGAAGCCCCCGAAGCTATACTCATGGAGATCGGCATCGGAGGAATCAGCAATACGGTCGAGGCTCTGAAAAAGATAAAAGAGGAATCAGAAAAGTATAAAGAATACAACAAAGAGTGTAAAGAGGACAATAAGGAGTGTAAAGAGGATAGTAAGGAATGTAAAGAGGAAGAAAAAACAAATCTCAACACCTCAACATCTCAACACCTCAACACCTCATATCTCAACACCACAACACCTCAACACCTCAACACCTCATATCTCAACACCTCAACACCTCAACACCTCAATACCTCATATCTCAACACCTCAACACCTCAACACCTCAACACCACACCGCCTCGTGGAGGCGTTGTGGTAATGAACTGCAACCCCTTCACCCTCGGCCACCGCTACCTCATAGAGCAAGCCGCCAAGCAAGTGGAACGGTTATACGTAATGGTAGTAAGAGAAGACTGCTCGCTCTTCGCATACACAGAGCGCAAAGCAATGGTAGAGCAAGGCGTTGCAGACATCGAGAACGTCAACGTAATCGACGGCAGCGACTATGCAATCAGTCGCGCGACGTTCCCTACCTACTTTCTGAAGCGACTCGACGACGCTGCCGACACGCAGATGCTGCTCGACCTCGATCTGTTCCGCCGTCACATCGCGCCAGCTCTCGGCGCAACCGTGCGTTTCGTAGGCACAGAGCCTACCGACCAGCTCACACGACGCTACAACCAACTGATGCACGAAACGCTCAAAGACGTTCGCGAGATAGATCGACTGGAGAAAGACGGCAACGCAGTAAGCGCATCGCGCGTCCGCAAGGCAATGGAAGAAGGCGACATGAACACAATAAGACAGCTCGTGCCGCCCACCACCCTACCTTATATAATAGCACACCTCGCTACACAAGCGTTGCAGGCTGAGCTCGACACCACGCCGAAGCCCGGTCTTGTAGACAAAGACAATAACGGAGCGCACCGCGATATGGACTATGCGCTGATGCAACTCAGCATCAACACGCTCCACCCCTACTTCGTGCGCCTCGCATTCCTCGGTTTCGCCGACACTCTCCCGTCTCACACAGTCATAAGAGACGCCGGAATAGAAGCCGAAAAGGCTATGCTCGAAGCCACAAACGGCGTAAACACGCATAAAGGCGCCCTCTTCTCAATGGGCTTAGCCGTAGTAGCAGCAGCCTACGAGGAGAAAAAAGCAGCAGCTAACAAGGAAGAAAGAGGAAAGGAAAGAGAAGAAGAATATCTATCCTCACTCCAGCTCACAATAAAGGCTCTCGCAGCCAGCTTCCCCGATACCAGCGGCACACACGGCAGCAAGGCAAAGCAGCTCTCCAACGGCACAACAACCATAAAAGGAGCGCTCGACAACGCCCGCGAAGGCTACGAAAAACTGTTCGCCGAATGGCTGCCGTTCTACAACGAACGCAGAAAGAGCCACGATGCGCACGCTCTGCACAAAACATTGCTGCGCATCATGTGCGACCTCGACGACACCAACGTAATCTATCGCACCAACGTCGCCACGGCAGAAGAAGTGAAGCAGGAAGCAAGAGCTTTGCTCGCCAGCTTCGAAGAGGCATACGCCGCTGAAGACAAAGAGAAGTGCGCATCAGCCATAGAAGAGAAGTGCGCATCAGCCGAACTTCTCGCTCTCAAAGATATGGACCGCCGCTACACCGAGCGGAACATTTCGCCAGGAGGCGCAGCAGACATGCTATCGCTCACCGTGTTCATCGGAAGCATACAGACATACTAACAAAGAAGAAGATAAAAGAATACAGACATCCTACGACAAAGGATAGAAGTACACAAACATACTAACAACAAAAGAATATTAATAATTAAACAAACTAATAACTTAAAACCTTAGCATTATGGTAGAACTTATTAATCACGGAGTCTATCTCCTCAACGGTACCGAAGTTTGCGACAAGTACGAAGGCATGACACCCGACGAAGCTCGCGAGAACACTATCACCTACGGCATCCTCCGCTCTCACGACGTGGACGGCTCGAAGGGAAAGAAGATGCGCATCCGCTTCGACGCAATGATGTCACACGACATCACATACGTTGGAATCATTCAGACAGCACGCGCAAGCGGTCTGCAAGAGTTCCCGTTGCCTTACGCTATGACAAACTGCCACAACTCGCTCTGCGCAGTAGGCGGCACTATCAATGAGGACGACCACGTATTCGGTCTGTCAGCAGCTAAGAAGTACGGCGGCATCTACGTTCCTGCCAACCAGGCTGTCATCCACCAGTATGCTCGCGAGATGATGGTGAAGTGCGGCAACATGATTCTCGGTTCCGACTCTCACACACGCTACGGCTCGCTCGGTAACATGGGCGTTGGCGAAGGCGGCGGCGAGCTCGTGAAGCAGCTGCTCAAGAACACATGGGACATCAACGCACCGGAAGTGGTGCTCGTATGGCTCGAGGGCAAGCCCAAGAAGGGCGTAGGTCCGCACGACGTGGCTATCTCTCTCGTTAAGGCTACATTCGAGAGCGGCGCTGTGAAGAACAAGGTGCTCGAGTTCGCAGGTCCTGGCGTTAAAGAGTTGCCTATCGACTTCCGTAACGGTATCGACATCATGACTACCGAGACCACTTGCTTGAGCTCTATCTGGGTTACAGACGAAGAGGTGAAGCACCATTACGACATACACGAGCGTTCGCAGGACTTCAAGGAACTGAAGCCGGGCGACGTAGCTTACTACGATATGATGATTCGCATCGACCTCTCTTCTCAGGAGGCGATGATCGCTCTGCCGTTCCACCCGTCGAACGCAGTTACTATCCACGAACTTCAGGCCGACCCGGTGGGCATCCTCACACGCATCGAGGAAGACGCGAAGAAACGTTTCGGCGACAAGGTAGACGTGCACCTCGTCGACAAGATTGTTGACGGTAAGGTTTACGCCGACCAGGGTATCATCGCAGGCTGTTCGGGCGGTACATACGACAACCTCGCAGAGGCTGGCGCTATCCTTAAGGGCAAGAGCATCGGCAACGACTACTTCACGGCTTCGGCTTATCCGCAGTCGACACCGGTATCAATGGCTGTAACACGCGAAGGCATCACAGCCGACCTCATCGAGGCTGGCGTTGTGATGAAGCCGGCATTCTGCGGTCCGTGCTTCGGCGCAGGCGACGTTCCGTCTAACAACGGTCTGTCTATCCGCCACACCACACGCAACTTCCCCAACCGCGAGGGTTCTAAGCCTGGTCAGGGTCAGCTCTCTCTCGTTGCGCTTATGGACGCACGCTCTATCGCTGCTACAGCAGCCAACGGCGGCGTGATTACGGCTGCGACAGACGTAGAGTACGAGAACACTCACAAGCCATACGTTTACGACGAGAAGATATACAAGTGCCGCGTATACAACGGCTACGGCAGACCGCGTCCTGAGACAGAGCTTCGCTACGGTCCGAACATCAAGGACTGGCCTACAATGTATCCGATGCAGGAGAACATGTTGCTCGAGTTGGCAGCTGTTATCCACGACCCGGTTACAACTACCGACGAGCTTATCCCGTCTGGCGAGACAAGTTCTTACCGTTCTAACCCGTTGAAGCTTTCTGAGTTCGCCCTCTCTCGCCGCGTGCCTGAGTACGTTGGCCTGAGCAAGGAGATTCAGAAGCAGGACCTCGCACGCCGTGCAGGTGAGGTGAGCGCAAACATCGCAGAGGCTCTCGCCAAGGTGGGCGCAAAGGCTGAGGAGACATCGTTCGGCTCATGCGTATTCGCCAACCGTCCTGGCGACGGCTCGGCTCGCGAGCAGGCTGCTTCTTGCCAGAAGGTGCTCGGCGGCGACGCTAACGTTTGCTACGAGTACGCTACAAAGCGCTACCGTTCTAACTGTATCAACTGGGGTATCGTGCCGTTCACAATCGCCAAGGACGTTGAGTTCAACTTCGAACCGGGCGACAAGCTCTTCGTGCCGGGCATACGCGAGGCCATCCTCGCAGGTAAGGAGGAGATCGACGCGCAGGTTATCGCTCGCGACGGCGTTAAGCCTATCCACCTCTTCTTCCAGAACCTCACCACCGACGAGCGTCAGATTCTGGCAGACGGCTGCTTGATGAACTATTATAAGAACAAGCTCTAAATGTTGAATTTTGAGTTTTGAGTTTTGAATTGTGCGCTTCGCGCATTTTGAGTTGTTGAGTTGTGAATTACAAATTCAACATTGAACAACTCCTCATAGGCGTAACCGACAATTCAAAATTCAAAACTCAAAACTCAAAATTGCCAACGGCAACAATTCAAAACTCAAAATTCAAAACTCAAAATTCTTAAATCCAAATAACTATGACCGAAAAAATTCAGATGACCACTCCACTCGTAGAGATGGATGGCGACGAGATGACCCGTATTTTGTGGCAGATGATCAAGGATGAGCTTATCCTTCCGTTCGTTGACCTCAAGACAGAGTATTACGACTTGGGACTCGTTAAGCGCGACGAGACCGGCGACCAGATAACAAAGGACGCAGCCGAGGCTACAAAACGCCTGGGCGTAGCCGTTAAGTGTGCTACCATCACACCTAACCACCAGCGCATGGACGAGTACAAGCTGCACCAGATGTGGAAGAGCCCTAACGGCACTATCCGCTCTATCCTCGACGGCACCGTATTCCGCACACCTATCACTATCCCGAGCATCCATCCTGCAGTGAAGAACTGGGAGAAGCCTATCACCATCGCTCGTCACGCTTACGGCGACGTTTACAAGAGCGTTGAGATCCGTGCCGACGAGCCGGGCGTAGCTAAGCTCGTCTTCGACGGCGAGAGCGGCAAGCACGAGGAGGTTGTGGTTCACACATTCAAGGGCGCCGGCGTGCTCCAGGCAATGCACAACACCGACAAGTCGATTCGTTCGTTCGCACACTCTTGCTTCAAGTTCGCGCTCGACACCAACCAGAGCCTCTGGTTCTCTACAAAGGACACCATCTCTAAGAAGTACGACGCACAGTTCAAGATTATCTTCTACGAGGTATTCGAGGAGTACAAGGAGGAGTTCGAGAAGCGCGGCTTGGAGTTCTTCTACACTCTCATCGACGACGCTGTAGCACGCGTCATCCGCTCTAAGGGCGGCTTTATCTGGGCTTGCAAGAACTACGACGGCGACGTTATGTCCGACATGGTTTCTACCGCATTCGGCTCGTTGGCAATGATGACTTCTGTGCTCGTTTCGCCGGACGGCAAGTACGAGTACGAGGCTGCTCACGGCACCGTTACACGCCACTACTACAAGTATCTGAAGGGCGAAGAGACATCTACCAACCCGATGGCTACTATCTTCGCTTGGAGCGGCGCTCTGCGCAAGCGCGGCGAGATGGACAACCTGCCCGAACTCGTACGCTACGCTGACACTCTCGAGGCTGCTTGCTTCGACACTCTCAACGAGGGTATCGTAACGAAGGACCTCGCCGGTCTTATGGAAGGCGTTACTCCGCAGACAAAGAACTCTGCAGGCTTCATCGCTGCCATCCGCGAGCGCTTGGAGAAGAAGCTGGCTTAATTCGTACAGAACAAGCTGGTTGAACCGCTTTTAACAATAATGTTTTACTTCGGATTAACCGGACTTAAAATATTACACTAACGGATCAACCGAGTTTAGAATATTATACAGAAACAACGGATTAACCGGATTTAGAATATTATACAGAACAACGGATTAACCGGATTGAACGGATTTTCTTCATTGAGTAAAGAATCCGCTTAATCCGCTTAATTCGTTGTTCGTTTCTACGCACCAAGTCTGTGCTTTTCATCACTACAAATACTACAGTTTATACGTTAAAGACTATTGCTATTCGGTAAAACAGACAGCAATAGTCTTTTATATTTTCGCAGTAAAACCTCACGAAAAGTCATCGTCACCCGAACGGAATCCG
>OGGW01000462.1_pt1 | contig 39705 bp, 40 predicted proteins | sample 1571291 | NCBI WGS metagenome assembly OGGW01 (sample SAMEA2582028, study PRJEB24529) | metagenome | biome: Human gut stool | place: China | collected 2011 | reverse complement strand
AAAAGTGACGGGAACCGCAAAAAAAATAGGGAAACAGTTTCATATAACCGAAGAAAGCCAAGCCGCGAATGCGGCTTGGCTTTCTTCGGTTTTGCGGAACATAGCCGGATACCGTACACGAGGGGGACACCATCGATTCGTCTGACGATTCAGATTCATCAATTTCCCTCATCTATGATCGCTTTCCACCGGCGGTACTCCGGGGTTTCATCCCACTCCAGCGCTCTAGCTATATAGAACTCTGCAAGCTCAAAAGACGCGGGCGGCGTCAATGCGATAAAAAGATAATACGCCATCAAAAACGCACAGTAGGCAGCGGTTTTCATGCGTTCTTTCCCTTGAAACCTATGCAGTGACGCCTCCAAAACGAAGAACAGGTTGAGCCGGTCTACTTCACTTGCGTCCGCGTAAAAGCAATTCAGATCATCCAATGTAAGTCCCAATAGGGCTGTTTCCTCAAAATACGGATGTCCGAAATCAATGGTTATCTTCACAGAATTCGCCTCCACGGGGCCGTTCCGCCAGCTTTCCCGCTATTTCAACTGGTCCAGCGTGAGAGAAAAGCTGGGCATGAAGGTCTCCAGAAAATACGTCACCTCCGGCAGCTCGTATTCCTCCAGCGCCGCGCGGGTCTGGGCAGCGGCGTCCCGGAACTCGCTGTTCCCGGCCTTCAATTCCTCCACGCATTTGATGTAGGCGGACAGCTTGTCCGCCGCCTTCACCAGCCGCTCCGTCTCCGGGTCCGTCACCGTGAGGATGGGGGCGTACACCGGCTGAAATTCCTCCGGCAGCATATGCAGCAGCTTTTCCTCCGCCACCGCTTCCACCTCCTTGTAGGCTTTGCGGATGGCAGGGTTGTCATACTTGATGGGCGTAGGCATATCGCCGGTCAGAATCTCGCTGGCGTCATGATACAGCGCCGCCACCGCCACCGCTCCGGCGTCCGCATGGCCGCCGAATTTTTCGTTGCGGATCACCGCCAGAGCGTGGGCCAGCACCGCCACCTGATGGCTGTGCTCCTGCACGTTTTCCGGGGCTGTGTTCCGCATCAGCGCCCAGCGCTGGATGAAGCGCATCCGGGAGAGATAGGCGAAAAAGTGACTCCCGATCCTCATGTTTCTGCCTCCTGTTCCACGATTTCTCCCAACAGGGCCTCGCCGTCCACATCGGTGATCCGCACGGTCCGCAGTGCATTATGCAGCTCCGCACCGTCCACCAAAACTTCCATATAGTTCGGGGCGTGGCCGAAGAATTTCCCGTTTTTCGGCTGCTCAAACAGCACCGGATACGTCCGGCCCACGCAGCCCTCCAAATAGCTCCGGTGCATTTCCTCCGCCACCGCCGCCGCCCGGCGGGCCCGCTCCTCCTTGACAGCCTTGGATACCTGTTCCATCTTGGCCGCCGGGGTGCCGGGACGGATGGAGTAGGGGAAAATGTGCATCTGGGCAAAGCCGCACTTGCGGATGAAGGCCAGGGTCTGGCTGAATTCCTCCTCCGTCTCCTCCGGGAAGCCGGTGATCAGGTCCGTGGTGACGGCGGGGCGGTCAAACCAGCGGTTCAGCAGCTCCACGGATTCCAGATACCGGGCGGAATCGTACTTCCGGTTCATCCGCTTCAGCGTGGCGTCGCACCCGCTCTGCATGGACAGGTGGAACTGGGGGCACAGGTTCGGCAGAGCCGCTGCCCGGCGGCAAAAGTCCCCCGTCACAGTGCGGGGCTCCAGACTGCCCAGCCGCAGGCGCACCTCCGGCGCCGCGGCGGACAGGGCCTCCAGCAGGTCGATAAGGCTCTGGCCGTTCTTCAGATCGTGGCCCCAAGAGGAGATCTCGATGCCTGTCAGCACGATCTCCCGATAGCCCTCCTCCGCCAGCTGCCGCGTCTGCTCCACCGCCTGTTCCAGTGACAGGGAGCGTACCGGTCCCCGGGCGTAGGGGATAATGCAGTAGGTGCAGAAGTTTACGCAGCCGTCCTCGATTTTCAGCATGGCGCGGGTGCGGCCCTCCATGCCGCCGGCAGGCAGCACCTCAAACACCCGCCGCTCAAAGGACTTGTCAATGGCCTCCAGATTTTTCTTTCCGGCGGCAGCCTCCTCAAGCAGGGAAATGAACCCCTCCCGGTCACCGGTACCGGCGATGAGATCCACCCCCAGCTTCCGCACATCCTCCGGATGGGTCTGGGGATAGCAGCCGCACACTGCCACCACCGCCGCCGGATGCTGCTTCTGTACCCGGTGGATCACCTGCCGGGACTTCTGGTCGCTGACGGCGGTGACGGAGCAGGTATTCACCACATAGGCGTCGGCCTCGTCGGAAAATTCCACTACCTGATGTCCTTTTGCCCGGAGGGTCTGCTCCATAGCCTGCGTCTCATATTGATTCACCTTGCAGCCAAGGGTGTAAATGGCAACTTTCATAGGTTCTCCTTGCGTTTTCAGAATCGTTCTTATATAATGAATAATTACGCTATTGAAAGAGATTTCCGGGGGATTCCCGTGATTTCCCTCCCATTATACGTTTATTTTCGAAATAGGGCAAGAGGAGGATTTTTTATGATCTATCTGGACCACGCCGCCACCACGCCGGTCCCCAAGGCTGTGGCGGACGCCATGTACACCGTGCTGACAGAACAGTACGCCAACCCCAACGCACAATATCCCTTCGGACAGGAAATGCGCCGCAGCGTGGAGGATTGGCGGGCTGTGATTGCCAAAGCCGTAGGCTGCGAAGCAAACCAGCTTTTCTTTACCTCCTGCGGCACTGAGGGTGACAACTGGGCCATCCGGGCCGCCTGCTGGCAGAACCGCCATGTGGGCCGCCACATCGTCACCACCGCCGTGGAGCACCACGCCGTCCTCAACTGCTGCCAGCAGCTGGAGCAGGAGGGCTGGGAGGTCACGACCATCCTGCCGGATCAAAACGGCGACATTTCCGCCGAATCCGTTCTGGCGGCGGTGCGGCCGGACACGGCGCTGGTGTCCGTGATGATGGTGAACAACGAGCTGGGCAGCATCTATCCCATTGCAGACATCGCCAAGGGTTTGAAGGCCGTCAACGAAAAAACCCTGCTCCACACCGACGCGGTCCAAGGCTTTTTGAAAGTCCCCTTCTCTGCCAAAGCTCTGGGAGCGGACTTCATCGCCATCTCCGGTCACAAGGTCGGCGCCCCCAAGGGCATCGGCGCTCTTTATATCGGCCCCCGGGTTCGGAATCCCCGGCCCTTGCTGCCCGGCGGCGGTCAGGAAATGGGCCTGCGCTCCGGTACGGAGGCCACTGCCCAGATCGCGGGTTTCGCCAAAGCGGTGGAGCTCCGCTGGGATCATCTGGAGAACAAGCTCCGGCACATGGCAGAGGTCAAGGCCTACGCCGTGGAAAAGCTCTCCGCTATTCCGGACCTCCAGATCATCGGTAGCGGCAAGGCCCCCCATGTCCTGTCCGTTTCCATGGCGGGCTGGCCCAGCCAGAATGTGGTAAACGATCTTGGCAGTCAGGGGATCTGCGTCTCCGCCGGCTCCGCCTGTCATCATGGCAAGTCCAGTCAGGTCGTGTCGGCTCTAGGCCTGCCTAAGCGGGTGGCTGCCGGTGTCATCCGGCTGAGTTTCGGCCCCGAGACCACCTTCGCCGAGATCGACGCCTGTGCGGAGGCCCTCCGGAATCATCACGATCACCGGATGCCCATGCTATAAAGCTATAAAATATCAAGGGGGAGCAGACTCCCCCTTGAGAATTCCCCACACGGTTCACTGCTATGCAGAAGGTGAATTGCCGCAAAGCTGCAAGAGACGCCCCTCTGGAGAGCTCGCTATGCTCGCACACTTGTGAACCGCAAAGTATGTTTTGTCAGGTACACGCCCTGACAAAACATGGATTCCATTTATTATTCTGAATAAGGAATTTCATTTTATGAATTTCAGCTATCTTCGCCGGGAGCCCGGCTTCTACCGCCGGGTCTTTACACTGGCTCTGCCAGTGGTCCTTCAGAACCTCATCACCACCTCTCTTGGCTTCATGGATACCTTCATGGTGGGTCTGGTCGGTCAGGAGCAGATGTCCGCCGTCACCGTGGCCAATGTACCCATCTACATCATCCAGCTCATCGTTTTCGGTCTGCAAAGCGGCTCCCGCGTGCTCATCAGCCAGTTCTGGGGTCGGGGAGATCGGGAATCCATCAACCGGGTCATGGGTATCGGCTTCTTTGTGGCAGGAGGCATTTCCACCCTCTGCGCTCTGACCATGGGGCTGTCCCCCCGACAGGTGCTGATGCTCATTACCGACAATGCCCGTCTGGTGGAGTTGGGCACCTCCTACATCCGCATCGTGGGCTTCTCCTATATTCTCAACTCCCTCTCCTCCATCTACATCGGTATGCAGCAGAGCATTGAGAATCCCCGCTTCGGCATGACGGTATTCGCCATTTCCACCGTCTGCAACACCGTAGGCAACTACATCCTGATCTTCGGCAAGCTGGGTCTGCCCGCACTGGGGATCACCGGCGCCGCCATCGCCACCTTCTCCTCCCGTGTGGTGGAATTTGTCATTTCCCTTGTCTACGCCCTGCGCTGCAAGCAGATGCCCCTGATGCCCGCCTGTATTCTCCGGCCCGGCAAGGCCACCTTCCGCAGCTTTGTGAAATTCTCCACGCCGGTGCTGCTGAACGAGACTCTCTGGGGTACCGGCACCTCACTCTACACCGTCATCATGGGCCACATGGCGGGCAGCACAGACCTGATCTCCGCCTATACCGTGGCAGGCAACATCGACAAGATGGTGACGGTAGCCATCTTCGGCGTGGCAGCGGCAGCCGCCGTGATCGTCGGCAAGGAGGTTGGCATGGGCGGCAAAAACGCCTATCCCATTGGTCAGGCCCTGACCTTTGTGGCCTTTTGCACCGGCTTTGGTGTCGCAATAGCGGAGCAGCTGCTGTTCTGGCTCGTGCTGAAGCCCCACGTGCTGCCTCTGTTCTCCATGACCGCCGCCTCAGCGTCTCTCTGCGTGACCATGATGATCTGCTACTCCATCTCTGCCCCGCTCCACGCCTTTGCCACCACCGGCATCGTGGGCGTTCTCCGGGGAGGCGGCGATGTGCGGATCGCCATGCTGATCGACATTCTCCCCCTGTGGTGCTTCACCCTGCCGCTGCTGGTGCTGCTGGGGCTGGTACTCCACGCTCCCATCGCCATCTTCTGCTTCATCATGGCCACGGAATCCGCTTTGAAGGTTCCCTTCGGCCTGCACCGGATCCGCGGCGGCAAGTGGATCCATGACGTGACCCAAGATCTGAACGCATAGGAGGGATCGTATGAAATCTCTGTTCCGCTGTCCTGTCTGCGGCGGTCCGCTGGACCGGGAGGAACGGGTCTACCGCTGCGCTGACCGACACAGCTATGACATCGCCAAGGAGGGCTACACCTATCTGCTGCCCCCCAATCAGAAGCACTCCGCCGATCCCGGCGATGACAAGGCTATGTCGGCAGCTCGCCGGGATTTCCTATCCAAAAAGTATTATGCGCCGCTTTTAAATACACTTTGTAGCCGGATTTTGCCGCTTGTGGGCGAGCATCCGGTGATTTTGGATGCCGGCTGCGGAGAGGGGTACTACACTGCCGGCATCCGGGCAGCCCTGACTGCCGCCGGGAAAACGCCCGCTATAGCCGGTATCGACATCTCCAAATCTATCCTCCGGCTGGCCGCCAAACGGGAAAAGCAGGTGGAATTCGCAGTGGCCTCCTGCTATCATCTTCCCTTTGCGGATGAAACGGCAGACCTGCTGCTGGACTGCTTCTCCCCCCTGGCCATTGACGAATTCCGCCGGGTCCTGAAGCCCGGAGGCCATTTTCTCTATGTGGTACCCGGCGCCGACCATCTGTGGGAGCTGAAGCGGGTCCTCTACGATGCGCCCTACCCCAACGAGGAAAAAGAAACTCCCTACGAGGGCTTCACCTATGAGGCCATCGTTCCGGTGGACTTCACCCTCCATCTGGCAAATCAGGCGGATATCCAATCCCTCTTCCGTATGACGCCCTACTGCTGGAAAACCCCCAAGGCGGGCGTAGAGCGGATGGAAGCGTTGGAAAATCTGGACTGTCAGGCATCCTTCCGCATCCACATCTTCAAAAAGCTGTAAAAAATACGGGCCGGTTTTGAAAACCGACCCGTATTTTTGTCCTTCTGTCAGACGGTCTGACCGGCCAGCCGCAGCCCCCGGCCAAAATCCTGAAACGCCTTTGTGATCAAGCCCTGACCGACGGTGTTGGGGTGGGTACCATCGGCGCAGAGGGTCTGCTCCAGATGGCCGTAGTCCAAAAAGGCTCCACGGACATCCACCAGCGGCACATTTTCCTCCCGGGCCAGACGCTCCACCGCACGGGAATACCGCTCCTGCCAGACGTAGATGTTGCCCACGTCTCCCAGCCAGCGCATCACAGCCTCTTTATCCAGATCTCCGCACCACCAGTTGAAAAAGCGCTCGCTGTCCAGCGGCGGCAGGTTGGTAAGGATGGGCCGGATACCGTGGCTCCGTACCCGCCGGATCATCTCCCGGTACAGCTCCACAAATTCTGGCAGCGGCACGTTGGGCTGATGGTCCCCCGTGGGGTCCTCCGCGATCTCCTTCCAACGGAAGTCGCAGTCATTGCCGCCGAAGTCCATCACCATCATGTCGCAGGGCAGTTTCCGGGCCAGCATCCGGTCCAGCAAGCGGCTGCCCTTGCGGACCGTGGCTCCAAAGTGCGCGTCATTATGAATGGAAAGCTGAAATTCCGATTCCAGTGCCTCCACATTGATCTCATTATGAGTACGATAGCGCCGGTCACCCAGATCTACCTGAATTCCCTTCAAGATGGAATCCCCTAACAGGGTCACCTGTCTGTTCTGTACCATACGATCACCTCATTGCCGTGTAATATAGTTTTCAAAACTATATTACATAGTATTCATGGTTTTGTCAAGAGCTATTCTTCAAAACGAAGGAACCATGACCCCGGCAGTCTGCTCGGTCAGCTCAAACGCCGCCCCTTGCAGATGGTGGACCTCCTCCGCGGGCCACAGCTCCAGAAACGGCTCCACGCTGTCCACCTCCGTCAGGCCGTAGGGCGCGTGGTGGTAGTGCATGGGCACCACGCAGCGGGGATGCAGCGCATCGCACACCGCCTTTGCTCCGGCGGCATCCACTGTGTAAACACCCCCGACCGGCACCAGTACGGCGTCCACCGGGCCGATGGCCGCCGCCTGCTCCGCCGTCAGCTGGTGCCCCAGATCGCCCAGATGGGCCACAGACAGGCCGCCGGCTGTAAAAATCCGGACCGTGTTGGTCCCCCGCAGCGCGCCGCCCCGGTCATCATGAAAGGTCTCTACCTCCCGGACCGTAAACGGGCTTTCCCGCTCTGGCAGCAGCTCCACACAGTCTGTGGCGTGATGGTCAAAATGGCCGTGGCTGCAAAAAACGGCGTGGGCCTGTATGTGCAAAGGCGGATACCCCGCCACGCCGGTATACGGGTCCAGTACAATGCGATAGCCGTCCTCCTCCAAAAGAAAACAGGCGTGTCCCAGCCAGGTCAGCTTCATAACGATCCCTCCTAAAATATCAGAAAAGGCAGCGGTCTCCCGCTGCCTCAGCGTGTCGAAAAAGTCTTTTCTCCCCGCATGGTGCAGGAATACACCGTCGGCCCAGCCGGTTTCCGTGTGCTTTGCCCCCGAAAACCGGGGGCCTTCCTCGAAACAGGCTCGCTTTATCCGCCGCTGGCGGCGCTTCGCCCGTTTCCCCTTCTTGGGTTTCCCGCGCACACTCTTTACCCGCAAGGGGTATGCGGCATCCGTAGAGCGGCATAGCCGCTAACGGCTGCCCTACCTTACCGTCGCGGAGAATTTACTACTTTATCGACAGTCTCAGGCAGCGGTCTCCCGCTGCCTTTAGTCTATCAGGTATCACCGGACTTGTCATCCGGTTTTACATCGTTTTTCTTCTTGAACAGCGGTTTTTTCGTCCCGTTCCGCCGCCGGATCTTCCGCAGGATGACCACCGCCGCTGCGATGATGACCGCCCACAGGATCAGCCACATCCAGCTGTACGCCAGCGCCACGGCGAAGTCCTCCATGCCGTTCACAAAGGAATGCCAGCCCCGGCTCATAGCGCTGCTCAGGCGATCTCCGAAATTCTCCGGCAGTTCCTCCGTGTCGGAATACTTATAGACCTCCGACACATGGACGTTGATGGTGGCGAAGTCCACCAGCGCGTCATAGTGCCGCAGGGTGCCGGAAAGGTCCTCGATATTCCACTCTGTTTCGGAAATGGCGGACTCAATGGTGATGATGTCCTCCATGTTTTCCGCCTGGGACAGCAGCTTTTGCAGCCGCTCCAGCTTGATCTGCTGGGTCTTCAGGCGGCCCGCCGTGTCATAATAGGTCTCTGTGATATTTTCCAAATTGGTGTTCCGCCACGTCACATGGGCAAGCTCCCCGGCCTGATCCAGAAAGCTCTGAAACTGAGCGGAGGGCACCCGGACGGTATAATCCGCCCATCGGTAGCCCCGGCTCCCGCCGCCTACGGTGCTGCTCTCCAGATAGCCGCCCTTGACCTCCGCCAGTGCTGCCAGCGCCTTGACGGCCTCGTCAAACTCCGTGGTCTCCAGATTGATGTCCCCGGTGTAGATGATCTTCTGGTTTTCCAGAACACCTCCGCCGCTGTCCCGACCCTCGTCATCATAGCCGTTGGTGTCAGCGTCGAAATATCCCTTCTCCTCTGTCACGGCGGGGCTTTCCGCAGGGTGGTCGTTGGCGCTGGAATCAACGGAAGCCGCAGTTTTGCTGCTGGCTCCGCAGGCAGTCAGACTCAGGAGCATAATCATTGCGAGAAAACAGACAAATAACTTTCTTTTCATGGCGCCTCCTCCTTTTTCAGCGGTCGTGCCGCTCTTCTACTTATATAGACGAAATTCCCGCCAAAAAGTTCCGCCGCTCTCAACATTTTACCGACTTGTATTTTTCTGCCGCCTGCTGTAAAATGAGGCCAATCGGGAATATGTTTGATCTTTAACGGGATTTTTACAAAGCTATACGATTCAGGAGGAAACTGCAATGACTTATCAGGAAGTTTTGGAGCAGGCCCGGACCTGCATGGGCAAATGCCACGCCTGCCCTGTGTGCAACGGCCTCGCCTGCAAAAACACGGTCCCTGGTCCCGGCGCCAAGGGTCTGGGCACCGGCGCCATCCGCAACTACCAGAAATGGCAGGAACTGTGCGTCAATATGGACACCATCTGCGAAAACGGTGATGTGGACACCTCTTATGATTTCTTCGGCCACAAGCTGACGATCCCCGTAATGGCCGGCCCCGTTGGTGCCGTGGCTATGCATTACAGCGACAAATATGACGATCTGCGCTATAACAATGTACTGGTGGAGGGCTGCGCCAAAGCCGGTATCCTCGCCTTCACCGGTGACGGCACCAATCCCGCCGTCATGGAAGGCGCCGAGGATGCCCTGAAAGCCAACGGCGGCTGCGGTGTTCCCACTGTGAAGCCCTGGAATCTGGACACCATCCGGCAGAAGATGGATCTGGTGAAGGCCGCTGATCCCTGCGCCATCGCCATGGACATTGACGCCGCCGGTCTGCCTTTCCTGAAGGGGATGACTCCCCCCGCCGGCAGCAAGACCGTGGATCAGCTCAAGGACATCGCTGCCATGGCAGGCAAGCCCTTTATCCTCAAGGGCATCATGACGGTGAAGGGTGCGGGAAAGGCCCTGGAAGCCGGTGCCGCTGGTATCATCGTCTCCAACCACGGCGGCCGTGTGCTGGATCAGTGCCCCGCCACTGCTGAGGTCCTGCCCGCCATTGTGGACGCCGTGGGCGGCAAGATGAAGGTCTTTGTGGACGGCGGCATCCGCTCCGGCATGGACGTGTTCAAGGCTCTGGCTCTGGGTGCCGATGCGGTGCTCATCGCCCGCCCCTTCGTCACCGCGGTCTATGGCGGCGCTCAGGAAGGCGTGCAGGCCTATGTGGACAAGCTTCAGGCAGAGCTTGCGGACACCATGGCCATGTGCGGTGCTCACAGCCTGGCCGACATTGATCGCTCTATGCTCTTCGGCTTTTGAGTGACGTGAACGCAGATAAGATCCCTGTCCCGGCGCAGCCGGAGGTCCTGCTGCACTGTCTCATGGACATTGCGGAAGCGCTTCTGGCCGTAGGGGCAGAGGTAAACCGGGTGGAGGACACTCTGACCCGTATGGGCACGGCCTACGGGGCTGTTCGGATGAATGCCTTTGTCATCACCTCCAGCATCGTGGTAACCATGACGCTGCCCAGCGGGCGGGACATCACCCAGACCCGCCGGATCCTGACTCCCGGCGGCACGGATTTCACCGTTCTGGAAGCGCTGAACGATCTGAGCCGCCGGTGCTGCGCCGATCCTATTCCGCTGGATGAGCTGCGCCGGGAAGTTGCCCAGATCACGGCAGAAACCCCCAAGCCACTGCTGGTCTACCTGGGCAGCGCGCTGGCCGCAGGAAGCTGCGCCCTGTTTTTCGGCGGTTCCATGACGGATGGTCTGGTGGCTGCCCTGTTTGGCTTGGTGATCTGCCGCCTCCAGCGGCACTTTGGCCCTCAGTGCCCCAACCGATTGGTATTCAACCTGCTCTCCGCACTGGCCGTTGGCATCAGCATTACCCTGTGCGCCTTTTTCCTGCCGGAGCTCCACGCCGACAAAATCCTGATCGGTGACATCATGCTGCTGATCCCCGGTCTGGCCATGACCAACGCCGTCCGGGACACCATGGTGGGCTCCCCCATTTCCGGCGCCATGCGGCTCATCGAAACGCTGCTGTGGGCCGGGGCGCTGGCTATGGGCTTCATGAGCGCCTTTTTACTGATGGGAGGGATCGGACTGTGATCGTGCAGCTTCTCACATCTTTTACCGGGGCGCTGGGTTTTTGTCTGGTGTTCCACCTGCGTCGGCGGTATATGTTCGCCGCTTCTCTGGGGGGTCTGCTGACCTGCGGTGTCTATCTGGCGGCCGCCTCGATCTGGTCCGGTATCCTGCTCCCCACCCTGACCGCCGCCGCCTTTGCCGCGTTGTATGCGGAGTTTCTGGCTTGGTTTATGGGTGCGCCCGCCACGCTGTTTCTGATCCCCGCGCTGCTGATCCCGCTGGTGCCGGGGCGGCCCCTCTATTACGCCATGTACTATGCCGTTCAGCAGGACATGGATCTGTCGGCGGACTTTGCCCGCCAGACCGCTCTTTATGCCCTTGGGATCGCACTGGGCGCCAGTCTGGTGTGGGCCCTTGCCGATATGCGCCGCCACCTCAAGCAAAACGGTTTTGGAAATTGAATCCAGCAAAAACCCGCCGCTGACAAAAGTCAGCGGGTTTCTTACTTATAGATTTACAATATTCGCCCGCAGAAGGTTCAGCTCCGTCCGGTCATGGGTCACCAGCAGCACCGGCTTTGTTTCCGCCACCCGGCGGATGGCCCGGATGGCCCGCTGCCGGTTTTCATCATCCAGCCCCGTAAATGGCTCGTCCAGGGCAATAGCCTCCGACGGGGCCAGCAGCGCCCGGGCCAGGGCCAGACGGCGCTTCATGCCTCCGGACCACGCCCCCACCGGCTTGCTCCCCACATCTGCAAGGCCCAATTCTTCCAGCATGGCTTCCGCCGCCCTGGTGTCATAGGCCGATCCCAGGGCAAAGCGGAGGTTGCCCGCCGCATCCAGCCCCTCCAGCAGGCGGTCCTCCTGAAAAACGGCGCTCCAACGGACGGCCGTTCCCATCAGTTCGCCGCTGTCTGGCTTTTCCAGACCCAACAGGATCCGCAGCAGGGTGGTCTTTCCCACGCCTGACGGACCCCACAGGGCCGTGACTCCCACACCGACGGTAAAAGACACGTTTTCCAGCACCGGAAGGTCTCCGTAGGCTTTGCATAGGTTTTTGACTTCCATCACAGCCCCGCCTTTCTCATCAGTCGGTCCACCAGCGCCAAAAACAGCCGCTCAAATACCACTGACACCGCCACGATGGTAACGGTCCACGCAAACAGATCCGCCGTCTGGAAGTACACCTTAGCGGTATACAGCCGTTCGCCAATGGAGCCGCTGGGCATGCCGATGACCTCCGCCGCCGCCCCGGCCTTCCAGCAGAGGCCCAGGCCCAGGGACACCGCCGTGCGGAAATAGGGCATCACCTGCGGCAGATAGATGCCCCGGAGCCGCCGCCCAAGGGGGACCCGGAACACCCGGGCCATTTCCAGAAGCCGACGGTCCGTGCGGCAGATGCCCTCCAGCACATTCAGGTACACCGGCGGGAACACCATCAGCGCCGAGATGAACAGGGACAGGCTCTGGCTGTTGAGCCACACCAGGGCCAGAATGATGAAGGACGCCACCGGCACCGCCTTGATACCCGCCACTAAGGGTGCCATCAGCTCCCGGAACCAGGTTTTCCAGGCCGCCAGAGCCGCCAGCACCACCGCCAGGACCGTGGAGATCAAAAAGCCGCCGAAGATCCGGATGGCGGACCAGGCCACCGTCCGCCAGAAGGCGGCGGTAACGGCCAGCTGCCCCAGCCGCAGCAGCACATCAACGGGCGAGGCCAACAGCAGCTCGCCGTGGGGATAGACCGCTGCCAGCGCCATGGCCGCGCTCTGCCAGACCGCCAGCCAGAAAAGCACCGCCCACAGGCGGAGGTCTGTTTTCCTGTCCATAGGCGGCGCTCCTTTCTATCGTAAATTCAGATATAGGCCAAGTGTAGCTCTGCCTGCGCGGATTTTTCGGTTTTATCCGCCGTAGTAAAAATCATCCCCGGGCAAAGTGCCGCCCACGGAGGAAGGCTCCGCCTCGGAAAGCACCTTCAGATAGCCGGAGAGCTTGTCCTTCATCTCACCGCCGGTGAGACAGACGATGTTGCAATAGGGCAGAGCCTTTTCCGCCACAGCGGCATCTACAATGCCGTACTCGCCGACAAGGGCGGCAGCCTCAGCAGTGTTGCCGTTCACCCACTCCACGCTGGCGGCGTAATTCTGGAGGAAGCTGTCCACCGCGCCGGGATTGGCCTCCACCACATCCCGCCGGGCCACGATGACGCCGGTGATGAGTGCGGAGCCGTTGTCCAGCTTGTCCCACTCCGCTGTCAGATCCAGCACCATGCGAAGGCCCTCAATTTTTGTCTGAGCCACGGTGACAAAGGGCTGCGGCAGCAGGGCAATCGACGCCTGCCCGGAGGCCAGCGCTGCCACGCACTCGCTGTGCTCGCTCTTCCAGTCGATGGTCACATCCTTGTCTGGGTCAATGCCGTTTTCCGTCAGCAGATACCGCAGGGCATATTCCGGGGTACTGCCCTTACCGGCGGCCACGATGGTCTGGCCCTTCAAGTCCGCCATAGACTGCACCGTTTCCCCGTTTTCCACGATATACAGCACACCAAGGGTGTTCACCGCCAGCACCTCCACGGCACCGTTGGTCTTACCGTACAGCACGGCGGCAAGATTGGCGGGGACGCAGGCCATGTCCAGGTCCCCCTTGATGAGGGCGGGGGTCACCTCGTCGGCAGAACCGGCCAGGGTGAATTCGTAGGTATTGCCGGTGGATACCACATTCTCCTTGCCCTCCATCATCTCATTGGCCGTGTCGCTCAGACTCATCAGTTCCACCAGTCCCATAGCAGTGGGGCCTTTCAGTGCAGCAATTCTGAAATGGGCAGTAGCCGCCTCTGTACCATCCTGCGTTTTGTCCGCCGGTTCTTCCGTTTGGGCAGGTTCCTCCGGCTGCTCCGGTTCGGAGGTTTTCTGGCCGCAGGCAGTCAGGGACAGGGTCAGGGTCAGAGACAGGCCCAGCGCCAACAGTTTTTTCTTCCAGTTCATGGCTTTTCTTCCTTTCATACGCTCCCTGCCGGGGCATAGACGGTCTTGGCGGTAACGCCCTCCAAGCGGCCCAGCTTTCCAGACAGGGCGGAGATGACGTCACCGGGGGCATCCATGGCCACGCTGATGATATTCACGCCCTTCTCCCGGTAGGGTACACCCATGCGCCCCACGATATACGGCCCGTACTGGTGCAGCAGGTCATTCAGCGCCGCGACCTGCGTGCCATCCCGGACGATGATGGCAATGACGGCCACCCGCGTTTCCACAGCTTCCACAGCGGTCTCTCCTTCTCATAAAGTAATACATCCCCCCTGCCGTTCAGCAGAGGGGATGACAAATGTACAGCGATCTTGTCCTTCCTCATCTTTCGGTTCGGAGCATCCTCACCGGCAGAACGGTATGCGGGCATGGTGTCGCCGGTCAGAAACACTTTCCGGAGACGTTCCAACCATAACATACCCGTATGGTCCTGTCAAGACAAAGCCCCGCCCCGGAATGATCCGGGACGGGGCATAAACTTTTTTCTTATTACATGCTGCAGGGCTGATAGGTGGAGGTCAGCACCTGTTCAAAGGCCGGGGCATCCGGCGTTTCGATCCGCCGGAGGATCAGTTCGCCGGCAGTCTCGCCCAGCTTTTCCACCGGCTGGATGATGCAGTCCATCTGATTGGAATACAGATAGTTGATATCCGAATCGTAATCCACGAAGGTGACCAGATCGATGTCCTCTCCCAGCTTGAGGCCCTTCTTGTGGAGGTAGATCACCGTCTCTGAAGCCATCAGGCCCTGGGCCACCACCAGCGCGTCACACTTCTGCTCCAGCAGCTCATCCAGACAGGACTGGGCGCTGTTTTCCATAGAGTTGCCGTAGCGGATCAGCAGGTCATCCTGAGGCAGGCCGCAGTCCGCCACAGCCTCCTGATAGGCAGCGATCCGCTCCTTGGTGGAGGACAGCCGGGGCAGGCCGCCGATCATGCCGATCCGCTTGTCGCCCTTGCCCGCCAGACGGCAGACGCTGCGGTAGATCGGTTGGAAATTGGACACGCTCACCGACGGGAACCGCTTTGTGTCAAAGGTCCGGTCCACCAGCACCACAGGAAATCCGGCGGGGATCAGGGACTCGAACCGGCTGAAATCCTCCATGGTGCTGGCGATGAGCAGACCGTCCACCAGTCCCGCGGAAAGCAGGCGGATATTGGTCTCCTCCCGCTCTGGGTTCTCCTTTGTATTGGCAATGATCAGATGGTATCCGTGGGCAGAGAGATAATTCTCCACGGATTCGATCATTGTTGCGAAAAACTTATTGGAAATATCCGGAACGATAAATCCAATGGTTTTTTTCTTTCCGGTCCGGAAGCTTCTGGCCGAGGCGTCCGGCGTGTAGCCCAGCTCCGCGATAGCCCGGTAGACCTTCTCCTTGGTCTCGCCAGAGACGTAGCGGGTCGAGTTGATGGTGTGGGAAACCGTGGCGGTGGAAACACCTGCCAACCTCGCCACATCGCTGATGGTCACCTTCATGATCGTTCACCTCTTTACGCAATTTTTCTACGTTTGCGTAATCATTTGCATTTTACAGTATACGCCCCCGCTTCATATAACGTCAAGTCTTTTTTGGCTCCTTTCTTCTACTTTTTCGCTTTTTTATCAAATTCCAACCAAATCCTCGCCATTTTGCCCAATATGCTCTCAGAATGTTATGCAAAATGCTGATTGCCATTTTTTATCGTCCATGATAAGATAGTAAAAGCAAAGAAATAATCGTTTGCGCAAACGATTCTTTAATCTTTTAAAGTTTTTTCAATATTGAAAGGAGTTTTCCCATGCTCACGAAGATTGGTATCAATGGCTTTGGCCGCATCGGCCGTCTCACTTTCCGCGCTGCCCTGACTCATGACGATGTTGAGGTTGTCGCTCTGAACGACCCCTTCATGAACCCCGAGTACATGGCTTACATGCTCAAGTATGACTCTGTTCACGGCAAGTTCCCCGGCACTGTCGAGGCTTATGACGGCGGTCTGATCGTCAACGGCAAGAAGTACCCCGTCTTCACCTCTATGGAGGTCAAGGACATTCCCTGGGCTTCCGTGGGTGCTGAGTACATCTGCGAGTGCACCGGCAAACACCTGACCAAGGAGCTCTGCCAGGGCCACATCGACGCTGGTGCCAAGCACGTCATCATGGGCGCTCCCTCCAAGGATGACACCCCCATGTTCGTCTGCGGCGTCAACCTGGATAAGTATACCAGCGACATGACCTTCGTCTCCAACGCTTCCTGCACCACCAACTGCCTGGCTCCCATTGCCAAGGTCCTGAATGACAAGTTCGGCATCGTGGAAGGCCTGATGACCACCGTTCACTCTGTCACTCCCACTCAGAAGCTGCTGGACGGCGCTTCCCTGAAGGATTGGCGCGGCGGCCGTGCTGCTACCGGCAACATCATCCCCTCCTCCACCGGCGCTGCCAAGGCTGTCGGCAAGGTCATCCCCGAGCTGAACGGCAAGCTCACCGGTATGTCCATGCGTGTTCCCACTCTGGACGTTTCCGTTGTGGACCTGACCGTCAAGCTGGCTAAGCCCGCCACCTATGAGGATATCTGCAAGGCCATGAAGGACGCTTCCGAGGGCGAGCTGAAGGGCGTTTTGGGTTACACCGATGAGGAAGTTGTTTCCTCTGACTTCCTGGGCGATTCCCGCACCTCCATCTTCGACAAGAAGGCCGGTATCGCTCTGACCGACACCTTCGTGAAGGTTGTTTCCTGGTACGACAACGAGTGCGGCTACTCCAACAAGATGGTGGAGCTGATCCGTCACATGTCCGCTGTTGACCACAAGTAAGTTTTCAAGCATCATGAAGCGGCATGGCGTTCTGCCATGCCGCTTCAGCGTGTAGAAAAAGTCTTTTCTCTCTGCTGAGTCTATTTTCAGAGCTTTACAACTGTTCTGAAGCTTTTTGATTTCAATAGCGCAGCACCCTTTTGGGGTGGCCGCGCACACGCTTCCTCACCGCTGTGGAAAATCTGTCGCTTTCTTGGCAGGCGCAAAGCCGCTCGCCGCAAGAGTTCCGGCAAAAAGCGCAAATTTCTCAAGAGAAATACAGAAAAGGGCTTGACTTTTTTAAAGTCTCTGTTATAATAATATCGCTGTCTGTTCAAGACAACAAGTGCATAGCGGAAAAGCGCTGGACACAGCTATGGAGAAGTCGCCTAGTTGGTCGAGGGCGCATGATTGGAAATCATGTAGGCTCCTAAAGGGTCTCGAGGGTTCGAATCCCTCCTTCTCCGCCACACAAAACCCTGTAATCTCAACGGTTCGTGTTCATAGGTACACAATGTGACCTATGGGGCAGACCGGTCGGTACAGGGCACGAAAAAATAAGTCGAGGGAATTTCCCTCGACTTATTTTTTCTTTGATCCCAAGTTTATCTGCGTGACGATGCTCCAATCAAATATAGCCAACAGCAGCCTCGCCGGAACACCGGTAAGGCTGCTGATCCTTTTATGGCAGAGCTTTCTCCATTTGAGAAACGGCTTCATTGTAGAACACGTCCAATTCACCGACGTATCCGGGCTTCCAAGGCTTATTCCGCCCGCAGTAGTGGATGACAGCCGAGCGCTGCCGCACATCGTCCAGCGTCATGCCATCCCCGTTGAACCGGTGAAGGGTGAATAGCTTTTCCGTCATGTTATATTGGATCGGGTCCAGCGGGATGATGCTTTGCCCGTACAAGGCGCTGATGATGTCCTGATCCGGCAGCATGAGCCGTCCTTTGTGACGCTCCATATAGTCAAATACCGCCTGTGTGTCCTGCTTTGCCCGCAAGGCTTCCAGATTCATCAGCATGACGCCGGAGTTGATATAGGGGTCATCCTCTCCCATGCCGAGACGCAGTTCGTTGAAACGGTGCAGAAAAGCTCTGATGTGGGAGGCCGCGGCAAAGAAGGCTGCGCCCATAGGCAGTTCATATAACGTCCGCAGACTTTTCCGCACAATAAGATCCGGGTCGAGATATAGTACCCGGTCCAGCGTATGCGGCAGATATTTCGCGGCAAAGATCCGGTAGTAGATCGCCTTCGGATACCGGTCCGACGTTGGCGCGTCCGTCAGCCCGCTTTCGTCCACACGGATCAGATGCAGCCCGCCCCGCTGCCCCAGCAGCGCCCGGGTCGCCGTTAAATCGGAGGCTGACAGCCCCTCGTCATGCAGGATATATACGTCAAAAAATGCGGCGGGGTCACTTTGGAGCGCGGAAAACAACATGACATTCAGCTGAGGAACGTAATTCCGATCCAGCGTGACAAGCAGGTTCATGGGATATGAGTTTTGGTTTTCGATCATGATCGTCCTCCCTTGGAGTTTTGCTGGGCTGCGCTGTTTTCAGTCAATACGGAAAGAAAAATAAGCGTTCTGCATGGCAGGCCCACCGCGTCACGCTCCCTTTTGGTTCAGCGGCAGATAAACGGTAAAGCTGCTCCCCTGCTGCGGCTGGCTATCCACCTCAATGCGTCCTTCCGTCAATTCTATGATCCGATGGACGATGGAAAGCCCCAGGCCCAGGCCGTGCTTTTTATCCTCCGCCGCGCCCTGATAGTATTTTTCAAAAATGTGGGACTGGACCTCCGGCGTCATGCCTGATCCGGTATCCCAGACCCGGACAACGGCCTCCCCGCCGACCTGTCGCAGCTCCACACCGATCTCGCCGCCCGGTGGGGTGTAGCGGATCGCATTATTCAAGAGATTGATCCATACCTGCCGCAAAAGCTCCTCATTGCTGGTACAATCCACGCTTTCCAGCTCTGCGGAAAAGGTCAGGCGCATTTCCTCCCAGCTATGGGCACAGAGGATGGCGCACCGACGGATCTGCTCATCCAGAGAAAACGTGGTTTGATCCGGCAAAAACCGCTGGGACTGCAATTTTGTCAGCAGCAGCGTCCGGTTGGTCAATTCCGCCAGACGGGCGGACTCGTCCTGAATGATCCGCAGATACTGCTGCCGCTCCTCCTCGGTAAGATCCGGCTCGGAAAGCAGTTCCGCAAGGCCCTTGATGGCGGTGATCGGCGTCTTGAATTCATGGGAATAGCTGTTGACAAAGTCCTCCCGCAGAGTGCGGACGCTTTGCAATTCCTCCGTCATGCGGTTGAAATCCTCACACAGATCGTCCAACAACTGATGCTTATCTGTTTTCAGCCGGACGGAATAGTCTCCTCCCGCCACGGCACGAAGCCCGTCCATCAAGTTTGTCACATTGGCGCTGAGCTTATGCTCCAGAAACCCGGTTGTCAGGATCAGTGTGATCAAAAACGGCAGGTACACGGCGGAGAGCGCCGATCCGACATCGCTGGCAGACGCCTTCGGTATGGCGGTGCCGTGGGAAGGATAGAGATAACGCAGCAGCAGGAATGAATTCATAATGGCGAAGGTGGCTACCAGCCCTTCCAACGCCACCCACAGCAACCATATTTTCCGATATTTGGAATGCTTCTTTTTCACTGCTCTTTCTCCTTCACAAGCTCCGCCTTATACCCCAGGCCCTTGATGGTGATGATCTGAAAGTCGTCCACGTCCTTCAGCCGGTTCCGCAGACGGCTGATATGGGTCTTGACCGTGTCCTCCCCGCTCTCCGACACGTAGCCCCACACGTCGTCCAGCAGCTGGCTGCGGGTGAAGATCTGTCCGGGGTAAGACAGCAGCTTGTAAAGAAGCTCAAATTCCTTCTTCGGCAGCTCCAGAGTCTGTCCACGGCAGGTCACGGTGTAGGACGCGGAATCCAGCCGGGTCTCCCCCACGGTGATCTGCTGCTCGCTGGCGATGTGGGCCCGCCGCAGCAGGGCCTGGATGCGCCAGATCAGCTCCTCGTAATCCACAGGCTTGGTGAGATAATCGTCAATGCCGGAGGAAAAGCCCTCCCGCTTGCTGTCCATGGATTGCAGAGCGGTGAGAAACAGCACGGGGATCTCGTTGCCCTCCGCCCGCAGCGTCCGCACCAGCTGGTAGCCGTCCATCACCGGCATCATCACATCCGCCACGATCAGATCCACATGCTGCCGGTTCAGGATATCCAGAGCCTCCCGGCCATTCGCCGCCGTCACCACTGTAAATTGATGGCGGAGCTTGGCCTGGGTCAGCAGGCGGACGGCCTCGTTGTCCTCCGCCAGTAAAATCGTTGCCATAGGAGCCTCCTTTTGTCGCCGCGCTTCAAAACTTTATCATATGATGTTCAGTCAGCTTAATAAGCTGAACATGGTAGACGCTGCCGAATTGAAAGCCTACATAAACCGTATCGTGGACGATATGGACAAGGCACAGCTCGCCGCGATGGAGAAAGCCCCGCTGGGCTATGCGGCGAAGATCCGTGACAAGATCGAAACGCTGCTGGAAGCCCACTATCGGGAAACTTTTGATAAATGGCTGGAAACGGAACGTATCGTCTGTATGCCCTCGTTCCGTCTGCCCACATCTATTCATCCCGCCAGCAATACCGCCATATACGCCCGTTCGCTGTACACGGCGGAGGACGGCGACATGAACAAGCTGGAACAGAAGCTGATTGTAGAGTTGACCGCCCTGCCGAATGTCCGCTGGCGGCACAGAAATATTGCGCGTCAAGGGTTTGCAATCAACGGCTTTATCAAGCACTACCCCGATATTCTGATTATGACCCAAAGCGGCAAGCTCATCTGTGCGGAAACCAAGGGCGAACCCCTGAAAAACGACGATAGCCGGGAGAAAATCGCGCTGGGTCAAGCGTGGCGTACAGCGGCGGGCAAGGATTTCCGCTATTACATGGTGTTTGAAAATGAAGAAAACCTCTTGCCGGGTGCAATGAGCATGAGCCAGTTTATCGACACGGTTAAGGCGCTGTAAAACGTCTCTCATTCGCAGGGGTCTATAATTTCTACCCCCATGTTTGATCGATGTAAATGCACAAGTTTATACAGTTTCAGGCAGCAGGAGCAATTCTGCTGCCTTTTTCTTTGGGTGACTATTCCGTTTACCTCGCGTATGCGGATTGTCATAATTTTCCGAAAAGGAGCGTGGTAGTAATGAAATTGAAAACCGTTCAAAGGAGATGGTGCGCCGATGCAAAGCAGAAAACGCAGACGGATTCTGATGCAGGAGGCAGAATATGGCGAAACCGCTTGACCCCAAAGCGATAGAGGCAGAGCGGCAAACCAGCAGCCGAGCTGAACGCCGGGAACAGAAACGCCGCCAGATGCAGGACGAGATTTCTTATAACCAGCGTGGAAATGGTGTTATTATTCCACCGCAGAAACGGCGGGAACTTGCAGAGGAGCCGTCCAAACTCCGTGTTGCGGCGTACTGCCGCGTCAGCACACAGGAGGAACAGCAGGTCGGCAGCTTCGATATGCAGATTCACCATTTTACCAAGAGGATTGAGGCAAATCCGCAATGGGAGCTGGTTGAGATTTAGCAAGACGAGGGCATCAGCGCAACTACCGTTGAAAAACGTCTTGGCTTTCAGGAAATGATTGCCGACGCAGTTGACGGGAAGATTGACCTGATTCTCACCAAAAGCATCAGCCGTTTTGGTAGAAATATCGTGGATATTCTGGACAATCTGCAAACGCTTTCTGCGCTGAACCCGCCCGTTTCCGTTGAGTTTGAGACAGAGGGAATCACCTATACCGGCGATGGGCGGAATAATCTGCTGATCTCATTGCTGGCAGCTCTGGCTGAAATGGAGTCCCAGCAAAAGAGCGAGGCAATTAAGGCTGGTATCCGCTGGCGGATGGCAGAGGGTATCTACAAGTTCTCCGTTCAGAATACGCTTGGCTTCTATCGTGATCATTTCGGGCGGCTTGTCATTGAGCCGACCGAGGCAAGAATTGTTGAGTACATCTATGAAAGCTGCTTGGAGGGCGCAACCCCGGCAGAAATCGCCGCTGCGCTGACGGAACAGGGTATCAAATCTCCAATGGGGAACGATCTCTGGTCTGCCAGTACTGTCCGCAGCATCCTCCGAAATGAGAAATACTGCGGTGATGCTTTGATGCAGAAAACCTATACCAAGGATTTTCGCACCCATAAATCCGTCAAAAATACGGATTTAAATATGTATTTCAAGGAAAATCACCACACAGCGATTATCAAAAAAGAGGATTGGATCAAGGTACAAAAGCTGCTATCAGAGCGGCACAGCACAGCCAAACGAGCTACATTGCGCCGTCTGAGCAATCACTTCGTCGCATACCGCGTGAAAGATGGTCTTTTCAAGGGCTATCTGATTATGGATTCCCGGTGGTCTTTTATGGAGCGTCAGGAGTTTATGAAAAACGTGGATGAGGCACAAAACACCATGAAATGAAAGGATTTTAACTATGAACTTTGATTTTTCCGCTTTGAACTTTGAAACCATCGACTCCAACATCAACGCCTACCCGGACATGTTCCTGAATCAGAATGGCGTGACTTTCACCAAGAAAGTGCTTGAGGACTTGGGTTATCCCGCCTTTGTTTTGTGTCTGCTGGATGCGAAAGCAAGAGTATTTGCGATCCGTTCCTGCAAAAGCAACGAGCCGAAGGGCTTCAAGTTCTCCAAGCCAAGAGGCGAACAGAAAGGTGTTGTTACGATTTCCAACAAGAATCTGCTTGACCCGCTTCGCGCTGTCACCGGCGAGGACTGGATTCCCGGCAAGCGTTACAGGGTGCGCGGGTTCTGGGTTGCCGATGCAAAAACCATGTGCTTTGACCTTAATGAAGGGGTACAGGAGGACTTTCGCCCTGTTACGCCGAACAATGATGCAGAATAATCCCTGATATTCAGGGAGAAAAGGGAGAGCAAAAGAGCGGCGGCAAGCCGCCTGAGCGAAAAAGCCCCCCCTCCCTTTTCTCCCTCGCTGCTGCTATGGAAACCGCGGAAAACCGCAAGCGGTTTACACACCGTTCCCAAAGCCTGTGCTTACCCTCTTTTTCCTCTCTGGCTTTCTCCCTATACAGAGAAAAGTGTTCATTTTTACTCCAAGAGCGCGCAGTTACCGTGATGGGTAGAGCGCAGTATGTCAATACGGCATAGAAAAACGAACGGCACATAGGCGATTTTATCCTCAAAAAAGCCCCGAAACGCAACATAAAAGAAGCCCAGCACCACGCCGTTTGACGTGATGCTGGGCTGTTCCTGATTACAGCGATTTTCAGCGGGTGAAGCAATGCTCTGCTTGCAGATAGCTCTTTCGCATTTTGCTGCATGGCGTAGGAATGTACTGTTTCGCAAAATCTCACGCGCAGAAGTGTACCGTGTACACTCCATCGTGCTTTACTTTCCGATGTGCTTTTTTCGTGCAGGGAGAAAGAACTTTACTGTTTTCACTACACTCGATTTTAGCACGGCGTTTTTACTGCCCTCACAGTCGATTTACTCTGAAATTAAGCCAAAATGCCGCAGCGCATCCTTGATTGCCTCGACCTTTTCGGGCGGGCAGGGATGATACTCATGCTTTTTCTGTTCAACAGCATTCGGGGCTTTGTGCATATCCAGTCCAACCATGCGCTTGACCTCGACAATATATGCCGTATGAACTTTGAAGCCATACTTTTCCTGCACATACTCCTGAATGCGTTTATAGGTCGGATGCTCCTTAACCTCTCCGGTTTCCACTTCCATTCTGACCTCAACCGTCAGTGGATTTGTTTCCCGTGACAAGAGGACTACCGTCTCCACATGGGCGGTGCCGGGGAACATATCCACGGCGGCGGCCCGCTTGGCTTCGTAGCCGAACTCCCGGAAGATCTTCACGTCCCGGCCCAGCGTCGCCGGGTCGCAGGAGACATAGACCACCTTCTCCGGCCCCATGGCTGCCACGGAGGCGATGACCTCCGGGGCCAATCCCTTCCGGGGCGGGTCCACCGTCACCACATCCGGCCGCAGGCCGTCGCTCTCCAGCTTGGCAGCGATGTCCGCCGCATCGCCGCAGAAAAACTCCGCGTTTTCGACGTGATTGCGGAGGGCGTTCTCCTTGGCGTCCCGGATGGCGGGGGGCACGATCTCCGCACCGATGACCCGTTTGGCCGCCTTCGCGAGACACAGGGTAATGGTACCGATACCGCAGTAGAGGTCCAATACCGTTTCATTTCCGGTAAGGCCCGCGAATTCCAGCGCCTTGCCGTACAGCACCTCCGCCTGATCCCGGTTTACCTGATAAAAGGACGGCATGGACAGCTTGAATTCCAGTCCGCAGAGGGTGTCCATCAGATAATTCCGGCCGAACAGCGTCCGATATTTGTCTCCTAAGACCACATTGCCCCGGCGGGTGTTGCTGTTCAGCAGGACGCCTACGGTATGGGGCACAGCGGCGGTGACATAGGCCGCCAGCTCCGGCTCCCGCGGCACCTTATTGCCGTTGACCACCACGCAGCAAAGGCTTTCGCCTTTCCGGTTCACCCGGACGCAGACATGGCGCACGAGGCCCTTTCCTGTGGTCTCATCGTAGGCGGAGATCTTGTAGCGGCGCATCCACTCCCCCACCGCTTGGGCGGTGCGGTCGGCGGCCTCCGTCTGGATCAGACAGCGGCGGATGGGCACAACCTTGTGGGTCCGAGCCTGAAAAAAGCCGATGGAACCGTCAGCCCCCACGGGGTACTGGCTCTTGTTGCGGTAATGCTCCGGGTTTTTCGCCCCCAGGATCTCCTCCACGGTCAGTTCCAGCCCGCCGATGCGGGTCAAAGCGTCCTGCACCCGCTGGCGCTTGGCCCACAGCTCCTCCGGATAGGTGAGGTGACGGTAGGCGCAGCCGCCGCACTTCCCGGCATAGGGGCACTCCGGCTCCATGCGTTCGGGAGACGGATTATGGATCTTTACGATCTCACCGGCGCAGGAAGTTTTCATCACCTTGGTGATCCGGAGGTCGATCTCCTCCCCCCGGACGGCGTGGGGCACGAACACCACCGCCCCGTTTACCCGGGCGATCCCCAGCCCCTCGCTGGAATAGCCGTCAATAACGGCTGTATAAATACTGCCTTTTTCCAATGCTTCCATGACTTTTATCCCTTTTATTCTCAATTGAATTCAGATGGTTCTCGATTCCGCAGCGGCAGGGATGGATGTGTACGTGAAAGACCTGTTTGGGTTTCCTGCACCACTTGAACCAATCCGTTTTGGTGGCTTACAAGTCTCGAAAACACACGGCAGCGGGGAGCATCGCCCCCGCTGCCGTGCGGCGTACCCTGCGGGTAGGTATATTCTATCAGGATTCCTCCCACTTGTCCAGAAGCTGCCGGAGCTGATCCGCCCAGCGGCCAAGGGTCTTGTTGTCCCGGCCCTTGGAGCGGCGGATGACGTCTACCATCCGCTGACCCAGCGCCACCAGACGCTCGTAAGCAGAACTGACCCGCTGGCCGCCCACAGCCTTGGCCTTTCGCTCCGGCAGATAGCCGGGAGCCACGATCTGATCCTCGATCAGATCATAGACCTCGGTGTACTGGGGCGCATGGGCGGTGAAGCCCAGCTTTTCCACGCTCTCGGCGAAATAGGGAGCCACCTCCCGGTCGCCGTGGACGATGAACACGTGCTGGGGCTTGGGGGCCTTGATGTCCGCGATCCACGCCAGCAGGTGATCCCGGTCGGCATGGGAGGAAAGGCCCTGGAAGTTCACGATCTTGGCGTGAACGGCGATCTCTTCGCCGAAGAGCTTCACATTTCTGACGCCCTCCAGCAGGGAGCGGCCCAAGGTACCCTCCCCCTGATAGCCCACGAACACGATGGTGCACTCCGGCTTCCAGAGGTTATGCTTCAGGTGGTGACGGATACGGCCCGCGTCGCACATACCGGAAGCGGAGATGATGACCTTGGGGATACCGTCTTCATTCAGCCCCTTGGATTCCTCCACCGTCTCCGTCATGCGGAGGTTGGAGAAGTTGAACATGTGGGTGCCGTCCTGCACCAGCGCCAGAGCGTCGGCATCCAGATAGCCGTCCAGATCGCCGGTAAAAATGGTGGTGGCACGGCGGGCCAGAGGCGAGTCGATGTAAACCGGGAAATCCGGATTGGACTTCACAAGGCCCTTGTCCTTGATCTCCCGGATGAAGTACAAAAGTTCCTGGGTGCGGCCCACGGCGAAGGCCGGGATCACCACGTTGCCGCCCCGGGCCATGGTATCATCGATGATCTTTGCCAGATTCTCGGTGTAGCTCCACACCTCCGTGTGGTTGCGGTTGCCGTAGGTGGACTCCATCACCACATAGTCCGCCCCGGCAAAGTGGCTGGGATTCCGGATGATGGGCTGATCCACATTGCCCAGATCGCCTGAAAAAATCAGCTTTTTGGTGACGCCGTTTTCCGTGGCGGTGACGGTAATGCAGGCGCTGCCCAGCAGATGCCCTGCGTCGGCAAAGCGGACGCTGACGCCCTCGCACAGTTCCACATCCTCGCCGTATTCGCAGGTGGTGACGTACTGCTTCACATTTTCCGCGTCCTCAATGGTATACAGCGGCTCCACCTTGGGGGCGCCGGAACGGGCTGCCTTGCGGTTCTTCCACTCGGCGTCGGACTCCTGAATGTGGGCGGAGTCCAGCAGCATGATATCCATGAGGTTGGCCGTCACACGGGTGGTGAGGATGCGGCCCCGGAAGCCCTGCTTCACCAGCATGGGCACCCGGCCGGTATGGTCGATATGGGCATGGGTGATGAGCACGAAGTCGATGCTGCCGGGATGGAAGGGCAGGGCTTCGTTGTTTACCTCGTCCCGTCCCTGCTGCAAGCCGCAGTCGATCAGGATGTTTTTGCCGTTGACCTCCAGACAGTGACAGCTGCCGGTCACGCACTGGTCAGCGCCGTAAAAGCTCAGCTTCATAATGGGCCTCCTTCTTTTTTCGTCCGGGTTTTCCGCGTTGTTCTCCTGTTAAGATCATCTTAACACAAGGCCCCGGAAAGCACAAGAAAGGTTTCGCGAACTTCTCCGGTCATTTTATCAGATTTGCCGGAGTGCGCCTGTGTTTTTCTCGGCTGTTCTCACCTTTCTGCACAAAAAACAGGATAGTGTGGCTGCGGCACGGTCCCGTAGTCCGCCATTGATGGATGTCGGTTCAAGAAGAAAATTGAAAACTTCTCTCTGGCAAACTCCGTATCCCCGCTGAACGGTCCACACTTTGTAAACTTTTTTCGTATCTTTCCCATTTTTCTTTGCAATCCCGGAGCGAATATGATATAGTATGCTTGTTTTATTGTGGGTGCTTGTGTGCGCCCACTTATACATGGTATATTTTCCTTCCGCCCGGAAACGGACGGGAGTGCGAAAGGATGTTTTATAACCTATGGGACTTTTGAAATCCATCTTTGGTGATTACAGCTCCCGGGAGCTGAAATCCATCTACCCCATTGTGGATAAGATCGAGGCGCTGGGCGACGAATACAAGGCCCTCACCGATGCAGAGCTTCAGGCCAAGACCCCGGAGTTCAAGGAGCGTCTTGCCAACGGCGAGACCCTGGATGACATTCTGCCGGAGGCTTTTGCCACCGTGCGGGAGGCTGCGGACCGTGTGCTGGGCATGCGTCCCTACCGGGTGCAGCTGGTGGGCGGCATCGTGCTGCATCAGGGCCGGATCGCCGAGATGAAGACCGGCGAGGGCAAGACCCTGGTGGCAACGCTGCCCTCCTACCTCAATGCGCTGACAGGCAAGGGCGTCCATGTGGTCACAGTCAACGATTACCTTGCCAAGCGCGACTCCGAATGGATGGGCAAGGTCCACCGCTTCCTGGGTCTGAAGGTAGGCCTCATCATCCACGGCCTCACCGCTCAGCAGCGCAAGGACGCCTACGCCGCCGACATCACCTACGGCACCAACAACGAGATGGGCTTCGACTACCTCCGCGACAATATGTGCATCTATTCCAGCGAGCTGGTGCAGCGGGGCCACAGCTTCGCCATCGTGGACGAGGTGGACTCCATCCTGATCGATGAGGCCCGTACTCCCCTGATCATCTCCGGTCAGGGCGAAAAGTCCACCCAGATGTACGATATGGCGGAGATGTTCGTCTCCCGCCTGAAGAAAAAGGTAGTTGTGCAGGTGGACGATAAGGAGGAAGAGGACTCCCACATCGATGCCGACTATATCGTGGACGAAAAGGCCAAGACAGCCACCCTCACCGCTTCCGGCATTGCCAAGGCGGAGGAATTCTTCCATGTGGAGAACCTGTCCGACCCCTCCAACGCCACGCTGAACCACCACATTAATCAGGCGTTGAAGGCCCACGGCACCATGAAGCGGGATATTGACTACGTGGTGAAGGACGGCGAGGTCATCATCGTAGACGAGTTCACCGGCCGTCTCATGTTTGGCCGCCGGTACTCCAACGGTCTCCATCAGGCCATCGAAGCCAAGGAGCACGTCAACGTCAACAGTGAAAACAAGACCCTGGCTACCATCACCTTCCAGAACTACTTCCGTCTGTACGATAAGCTGTCCGGTATGACCGGCACCGCCATGACTGAGGCGGAGGAATTCGGCACCATCTACAATCTGGACATTGTGGAGATCCCCACTAACCGTCCCAACCAGCGTGAGGACCACCACGACGTGGTGTACAAGACCGAGGCTGGCAAGTTCCGGGCGGTCATCCAGCAGGTGAAGGAGTGCCACGAGAAAGGCCAGCCCGTTCTGGTGGGTACCGTGTCCATCGAGAAGAACGAGCTGCTGAGCCACCTGCTCCAGCGGGAAGGCATTCAGCACAATCTGCTGAACGCCAAAAACCATGAGAAGGAAGCCGAGATCGTGGCTCAGGCCGGTAAGCTGGGCGCCGTCACCGTGGCCACCAACATGGCTGGCCGTGGTACGGATATTATGCTGGGCGGCAACGCCGAGTACCTCTCCCGGGCCGATCTGGTGAAGGCCGGCTACTCTGAGGAGGTCATCGTGGACGCCACCGGCTACGCCGACACCGACAACGCCGATATTCTGGCCGCCCGGAAGCTGTTTGCTGAGCGGATGGCCTATCACAAAGCCATCATCAAGGAGGAGGCTGAAAAGGTCCGTGCGGCCGGCGGCCTGTTCATCATCGGCACCGAGCGCCACGAATCCCGCCGGATCGACAATCAGCTCCGTGGCCGTGCCGGCCGTCAGGGCGACCCCGGCGAGACCCGGTTCTATATCTCTCTGGAAGATGACCTCATGCGTCTGTTCGGCGGCGACCGCATCCAGAACATGATGGAGAAATTCGATCTGGACGAGGACACCCCCATCGAAAACAAGATGCTGACCCGTGCCATCGAAAACGCCCAGACCACCGTGGAGAGCCGCAACTTCCAGTCCCGTAAGTCCGTTCTGGAATACGACGACGTCATGAACAAGCAGCGCGAGATCATCTACGCCCAGCGCCGTCAGGTGTTGGACGGTCTGGACATCAAGGAGACCGTGCTGAACATGATGCACACCTCCGTCAGCAACCATGTGGCGCTGGCCTTCGGTGAAAATCAGCAGCTGGACGCCGCCCAGTATCATGAGATGCTCAAGGGCATGGAAGGTATCTACTTCGCTAAGGGCGCCGTGGAATTCTCCGACGAGGAAATTCCCTCCAAGACCCAGGAGGACTTCGACGAGGCCTTCATCTCCGCCGCCGAAAAGACCTACGAGGCCAAGGAGCAGGAGGTCACCACGCCCATCATGCGGGAGTTGGAGCGTGTCATCATGCTCCGGGTGGTAGACGAATACTGGATGGACCACATCGACGCCATGGACGACCTGAAGCAGGGCGTCCGGCTCCAGGGCTACGGCAACAACAACCCCGTGGACGTCTACAAGCGGGAATCTCTGGAAATGTTCGAGGAAATGGTCTCTGCCATTCAAGATGAGACGGTCCGCCGGCTGTACTCCGTCCGGCTGAAGAAGGACGAAGAGGTCAAGCGGGAGCGGGTCGCCAAGGCCACCGTGGAGAACGTGGGCGGCGATGGCACCACGCCTAAAAAGCAGCCCGTGAAAAAGACCGTGAAGATCGGCCGCAACGATCCCTGCCCCTGCGGCAGCGGTCAGAAGTGGAAGAAGTGCACCTGCAAGGAGTATCACCCGGATCTGTAAGTGCCCCACTCCACCGCGCAGAATAACGTCCCCGTTTCCCTTTCAATAATGTGAAAAGGAAACGGGGATCTCCCGAAACCCGTCAAATCTCTGCCCTCTGGCCCTCCAGAGGGCATTTTTTCAAGGAAGCAAGCGAGGTTAACTATGCCCTTTCAACAGCATGAGCAAACCGGTCTGGTGTGGTTCACCGCCGATGTTTTGAATGAGATTCCCCACGGCTTTTCCACCCGGAAGGGCGGCGTGTCCCCCGCACCGTGGGACAGCCTGAACCTCCGCCCCGGACAGGGGGACGGCCCGGAAAAGCTGCGGGAAAATTACTGCCGCTTTTTTGCCGTTCTGGGCCTGGACGAGACCCGTGCTGTCCTCAGTCAGCAGACCCACACCGCCAATATCCGCACCGTCACGGCAGAGGACGCCGGGAAGGGTCTGCTCCGTCCCCGGGACTACACAGATGTGGATGCTCTCATCACCAACGTCCCCGGTCTGCCCCTGACGGTCTTTTCCGCCGACTGCGGCACCGTGCTGCTGTACGATCCCGTCCATCAGGCCATCGGCGCCGTTCACGCCGGTTGGCGGGGCTGCGCCGCCGGGATCGTGGAGAAAACCGTGGCAGCCATGGGTGCGGCCTATGGGAGCCGTCCCGCTGAGCTGCTGGCGGCACTTGGCCCCTGCATCGGCCCCTGCTGCTTTGAGACCGATGGGGATGTTCCGGAGGCCATGCGGGCCGCGCTGGGAGCGATTGCCAACGCCTATATCACAGTGAAAGGTCCCAAATTCCATGTGGATCTGGCTGGGCTGAACCGCCAATGGCTGCTGCGCGCCGGTCTGCTGCCGGAGCGAATCGAGGTCTCCGGCATCTGCACCGCCTGCCGCCCCGACCTGTTCTGGTCGCACCGGAAAATGGGCGATCAGCGAGGCGTCCAAGTGGCCGTCATTTCTCTGAAGGAGGGCCTATGAAACGAATCACCGCCTGGGCGGCGGTCCTGACTCTGACCCTCTCCCTTCTGACCGGCTGCGCCCAGATCGACGAATCCTCCGCAGATGAATTGCCCTTTCCGTCGGAGGAGACCCCCGTAGAGGAAGAACACAGCGGTCTGCCCGCCGTGTTCGCCCTGCCCTATTTAGAGGGGCAGCCTCTGAATCCCCTCTCCTGTCCCGACGGTGTTCAGCAGACGGTGGCCTCCCTCCTTTATGAGGGACTGTTCCGGCTGGATCAGGCCTTCACGCCCCAGCCGCTGCTGTGCGCGTCCTACACCTACGATTCGGAAACGCTGACCTACAAGCTGACCCTCCGTGACGGCGTGGTGTTTTCCGACGGATCTCCCCTCACCGCCGCCGACGTGAAGGCCACCCTCAACGCCGCCCGCAGCTCCGCCCGCTACGCCAGACGGCTGTCGGATGTCAAAAGCATTTCCGCCGGGGACGGTACGGTGACCCTGACCCTCAACCGCCCCAATACCGGTCTGCCCGCTCTGCTGGACATTCCCATTCTGAAGTCCGGCACAGAGAAGCACAGCGTCCCTCTGGGAACCGGTCCTTACCTCTATGACGAAAGCAGCGAAAGCTGTCTGATCGCCAGCCAGAACTGGTGGCGGCACCTCAGTCAGCCGGTGGAACGGATCTCCCTCACCGGTACAGCGGATCAGGAGTCCATGCTCTACCGCTTTTCTTCCCGGGATGTGCAGCTGATCGTGGCAGATCTCACCGGCACGGACCCTGTTGCCGTTTCCGGCAGCGTCAGCTACGATGATGCCGACACCACCGTGTTTCAGTATCTTGGGATCAATGTCTCCGCAAAGGGGCTGGACGATGCCGCGTTCCGCCGCTGCCTTTCTCTGGGCGTCAGCCGCAGGGCCTTGGTGAGCAGCTTACTTTCCGGCCACGCTAAGGCAGCGCAGTTCCCCGTTTCTCCGGTGTCCCCTCTCTATCCGGCAGACTTGGAGCAGACAGATTCCGTAGTGGCCTTCACCGATGCTCTGAATGCCTGTGAGACCCGGCCCAGCCGCACGCTGCGCCTGCTGGTCAACAGCGAAAACAGCTTCAAGGTCTCCATGGCCCGGCAGATCGCCGCCGCATTTACAGCTGCCGGCGCTGCCACAGAAACCGTGGAGCTGCCTTGGGAGGAATACACCGCTGCACTGACCGCCGGCCGCTTTGACCTTTATTACGGTGAGGTTCGGCTGACGGCGGACTGGGATGTTTCCTCCCTGCTCGCCACCGGCGGCAGTCTCAATTACGGTGGATGGAGCGATCCACAGTGCGATCAGCTTTTGGAGGGCTGCCGCTCCGGAGGAAACCGGGAAACGGCGGTTCGTGGCCTGTGCCGGTACCTGCAGAGTCAGGCTCCCATCCTGCCCATCTGCTTCAAGACAGTCTCCGCACTGTACGAGTCTGATGTGCTGGAGGGGCTGACCCCCACCTCCGCCGAGCCATTTTACGGATTGGAGAACATCTCCATTCACCTTCGGGCGAAGTGAGCGAACTTTTTCCATTGAAAGCGCACCATGGAAAGGATTCCTTGCGTGACATTTCTCCCGGCTTCTGATAGACTGACGCTGAGGTGAGGCATGATGCGTGACATTGGAAAAAACATCCGGGATCTGCGTCAGCAAAAGCATCTGACGCAGGAGAAACTGGCAGAGCAGCTGTTTGTCACCCGGCAGACAGTTTCCAACTACGAAAATGGCCGCACCCGGCCCGATGTGGATCAGATCCTGCGGTTAGCGGAAATTTTTGATACAGACGCCAACGCTGTCCTCTATGGCCCGCCGATGCCAGAAGGGCGAAAAAACGCTCTGATCCAAGCTTCGGCAGGCTGTGGGCTGACTGCGGCCATCTATCTGCTGTATCGGTTTTTCCTGCCCACAGCCCAGGATATCCAAAGCTTCCACTATGACCCGCGTTGGACCGCAGCTTTGATGTATGTGGTGCGGCCCGTATTCTTATTGCTTCTGGGCTGGTCGCTGGTACAAGTATTGTCTCTTGCCGCGGCAGTCAAGCTCCCGGAAAAGCCGTGGGTCCGCTGTCTTCGCCGGGGCCTTTTGGCCATTGTTCTCTGCGGTATCCTGTCCTCACTCTTTGTTTGTATCGCCTTCTTTGTAGATGTAGGGAATGTTTACTCGGTTCTCAGGCCGTTTCTCTATCGGATCATAAAGTGGAATCAAAAACCGATTTTCCATCCCCTTTTGGGTGCGCTTCTCTGCCTTCTGGGCTTTCCGTCGAAGCGAAAGGCCCCGGTAGAAAAACAGATTTCTCAATAAAAGCCACGGTGCCACGAGCATTGCTCATGGCACCGTGGCTTTTTGCGCTCTGTGACGAACACCTCAGTTCCCGGTTCTTTCGCCTCATTGCGCTCATATCTTCTCTTCTTTCATAGCCGCTGTCATGATCCGCTCTATCGGTAAGACGCCATTGGTCACGGAAACATGGACAATATAAAAGCTGTTGTCATAGGGCTGTTGTTCTTCCCGCTTCGTGGCATAGTGCCTGTACACTGCCTCCACATCTGTTATATCTGCCTGGGCCGATTCCGGCAATGCGGCCCAATAGCTTGCCAGCGCTGCTACCATTTTCTCCCGGAGGGCCGTCTCTGATTCCGGGAATGGAACGGTCTCCGGCTCTCTGATCTGCACCTTCAATACAAACACCGGCCGCTCCGGCATATCATATCGCCACTGGCAGCTTACATTGCCGTAGCTTCCCTGTTCCAGCCGATTGAGTGCCCACATTACTTTTGAGATATGATTGTTCTGCATCCAGCGTTCCGCCCGGAGCGGATCGCCGATCAGTCCGTCATAGCCGCACCCCAGTTCCACTTCTTGCCCGGAATCTCCTGCCAAAACCGCTTCATACGGCGCTCCGCACGGATTGAAGTACACCTTTCCACAGTGAAATCCCGGATACTGTTCCTGTGCATACCGGTCCATGCGGTAAGCGGCGATCCACTTACCGGTAAATGGCAGGTATTCCGCATAGTACGCCGAAAAAGCCAACAGCGTGGAGATGAGCACTCCCAGAGCCAAGCGTTTTTCAGGTTCATGGTGTACCTCCTTCGATCAGCGCCAATTTCCGTTTCCGGGGCAGCTTTTTGATAGCTGCCTCCCGGCGCTGGGCGGTGGAGCGGTCCGGAGCCTCCTCTGTGTAGGTCAGCGACACCGGAGGCCGGGCGCGGGTGTATTTGGCCCCGGTCCCGTTCTGGTGCTCCCGGAGCCGACGGGCCACGTCGGTGGTGGAGCCGGTGTACAGGCTGCCGTCCCCGCAGCGGAGCATATAGACATACCAGGCCATTCTCCCACCCTCTTTTCTGCCATTTTAACACGCCGTCCCCGCTACCGCAAGACATAGGGATTTCCCTTCCCGTCATAAAGGCCGCCATCATCGTCGGCAAGAAGGTACTGGACGCCGCAGAGTCTCAGTTTCAGGCAATGGAAAGCCCCGCCTCAGGTGGCAGACATCCACGCCAAGCCGGAGGACCTTCCCGCTGTTATAGAAAAGGCTCTGGCGGACATCGACGGCCCGGTCTGGCCCTATCCCGTCGCCCAGCAAATACCGATTGACGCGGTGGTGGAACAGGAGCAGGTTGGCTGATTTGGCAGAACAGAACCGCTCCGACACAAAAAGCATAAGGGACAACGAGAACCAAGCGCTTCTCCGTGAAACATTCTCCTGCGTCATTAAGATCGTCAGTATATCGCCAAGAGCTACATTCCAAGCAAAAAGCGAGGCAGGCTGCCCTAAACGGACAGCCTGTCTTACACGTTTATATATGTTGTTTCGCTTATTGATAGGAAAACTGAGGATTCTGCACACAGCGCTTTCCGCCGCTGATCTCAACATGACAGCCATTCATGTAGCCTGCGGCATCCGAGGCCAAAAACACCAATACCTTTCCCAGGTCCTCCGGCGTACCGAAGCGGCGGCACGGGATGTCTGCCAACAGCGCATCACCGTACTTCTCAATGCTCTCCGCAGCGATCTCTGTTGCGATCATACCCGGCACATAGGCCAGCACCCGGATATTGGCGGCCGCAAACTCTGCCGCCATGGATGCGCTGAGATTTTTCACGGCAGCCTTTGCGGCACTGTATGTTGCCCGCCCCGCATTGGGGTCCAGCGCTGCGAAGGAAGAAGCGTTCAAAATCACTCCGCCCCCTTCTGATAGCGGATCCGACCGATCTCGCCGCTATCGATAAACTGACACGCTGGGCCAACTGCGCATGGCGGTACGCATAAGCCTCTTCCAGCAAGACATGGTTGGCCTTTACAGCGACAAACATTTTCTTTACCTGCTCTTCGTTCATGGCGAGGGGCTTTTCACAGAGAATGTATTTTCCTGCTTTGGCCGCCTTGATCGCCCACTCCATGTGCAGCCCGTTGGGCAGAGGAACGTATTAAGCGTCTTGAAAGCACGCTTAACGAAATTGTCTTGACGGGTAGCAGCTCAAGGCGCCTTTAACTCAGCAGTTGAAAGCATTTTTGATATGTGCGTCGAGATAATAACAGGACACATCAGGCGCTCGCCCCTCAAACAGATAATCTACAAGCAGTTGGACCGCTTTATATCCCTGCTGATAAGGACTTTGATCGATCAAAAATTGGACTGTACCATTCTTCATGTAGGTAATATTTCGCTGTGTGGCGTCAAACCCCACAACCTTTTGAACATCGGCGGTCCCTCGTTCGTATACCGCCTGCGCTACGCCGCTCAGGCCCGCGCCGCTGACGAAGATACCCGTGATGTTCGGCATCTCATTCAAGGCATCCCGCGTACGAGCGTATGCAACATCATGATAGCCTTCTCCATAAATGATCCGGTATCCTGACGATGCCTTTGGGGCAAGGCCCCATTGCTCCAGAAATCCCTCTATCCGTTTTTCGCTGTCCTTATGCTGGGGCGTTACGCCCACGATCAAGGCGTATCCGTCAGGTGGGGAGATCTGCCGCATCAAAAGCGCCGCACATTTTCCGGCGCGGCAGGAGTCAATGCCCACATAGCAGTTTCTCAGTGCCGGCCGCACATCTTGGTTATACGTAAAAACAGGAATTCCCTGATTCTTCAGGATCTGAAGCCGTTCGTCAAACGCCTTGGACTCGATCCCGCGTAAAACGATCCCTTGAACCTCGGAAGCGATCATCTCATCGATCTTCTGCAAATACAGCGGCTCATCATCCGGAGAAACCACTTCGATCACAGCTTCGATTCCATGCTGCTGTGCATAGGCGACACCGTCTTCTATGCCCTGCTTGATCTGTTCTTGAAAGTCCGGTTCACGCGCTGATAGAAAGATCCCGATCCGGTTTCTCTTTTTCGCTATTGAAAAAGCTCGGCCCAATGTGTTCGGCTGAAAATCCAGCTCGCGCATGGCCTGTCGAACTCTCTCGGCAGTTTCGCTCTTGACCTCTCCCCGATGGTGGAGAACGCGGTCAACGGTTCCACGCGACACACCGGCCATCTTTGCCACCATTTCAACGGTTACCATTACACTGACCTCACGTATCGTATCTCATTGCCATTTCCGTGTTCGTGCACGAAACAGGGGGTTAAAAGAGTGCTCCGAATCGAGCACTGATTTAAACATGTAAAAACATCAAAATCTCAACAGACTTTGCGCCGGTACAAGAGAATGTTTTAACCAAAATCTATGGCGTTCCATCTTGCGGACCAGGCCGCATCTGGCCAAACCGGACGGTTGCCACAGTAATGGATTGGAATGCAAAAAAAAATCACAAACGATCTAAATTGGCCTTTTTTAAAATATCATACTATTTCTTGTTTTTCAATTGTGAGATTTTTTATAAATATTTAACATTTTTTGTGCTATTTGCACAGCGTTTGCGGCAATGATCATCATTTCTCAATATGCATTTTAAAGCTGTACCACTTGTATATCGTTCAGGAGAGAAGGCTTCCAAACGGTTTCGATCCCTAAAAGCAAGCTTTTCGGACCGGACGAAAGCCCCCTCTCCCTCAGTTCTTCACTATCAGTTTATTGCTCCACCAGATACTGCTCGATTGCCGCGTCCAGCAAGGCGATTTCTTCCGAAGTCAGCATCCACTGATAGGCAGCGCAGTTTTCTTCGATCTTCCGTCTGCTCTGTGCACCGACAATACAGGAAGAAACAAATTCCTTCTGTGCGCACCAGTTCAGTGCGATTTGAGACAGGGGCACGTTATCCCGATCAGCGGAGATCCGATCCATGACTTCCAGGACCTTCATAACCTTAGAGAACATTGGCTCCTGGAAGTGCTTATAAAAACGGTTCCGACTGTCCGTGGCTTCAAAGGTTGTCAGCTTCCGGAATGCTCCTGTTAAGATCCCGCCGCCCAGAGAACCGTATGTCATGACGCCCATGCCCTGTTCAGCCGCCCACTTCATCTGTTCTTCATTTGTGCGAACAACCATAGAGTACTGCGGCTGATAGGCTTCCAGCGTACAATACTGCCCGATCTCCTCCATTTGCTCCCTTGTAAAGTTGGAAACACCGATATGAAGAACCTTACCGGATTTTTTAAGCGCATTCAGTGCGTCAGCAGTCTCAGCAAAGTCGGTATTGACATCCGGCCAATGAATCAGCATCAGGTCGATATAATCCGTCTGCAGGTTTTTGAGGGAATCGTCACACTGCTGAATGATTTTGTCATAGTGTCCGTCACGAACATACGTCCCATTTCCCATGTAGAAATTTCCGCACTTTGTTGCCACTATGACCCTTTGGCGCGTTCCGCTCTGCTTGAGCGCCTTCCCCACCAGACATTCGGCTGCACCGGCATTATAGGCCGGTGCGGTATCAATAAAATTGACACCATTTTCCACTGCGGCGCAGATCGCATCAATACGGGTCTCTTCCGGATTGTCATCCCAGCCCGCTCCGCCGATCCCCCAGGTTCCCAGCGCCATCTCGGACACCTTCATCCCTGTTTTTCCAAACTCCTTATACCGCATGTTCATTCCACCTTTCTGCGCCTCTCAACGAGCATACGCCCGGAGGCATCCGCAGTCAATAAGAACAGAACCCCCGGCCGGCGCACCGTCAGTGCACCGAGGTCGGTGCTCCTATTCTTCCAGACCCATGTTGCGTTCGCTCCTAATTAAAATGCCCCCGCAGTTTTCGGTCCATGGCCGCACTGAAAAGCAAGACCCTGAGCCTGATCTCCAGAGCACGTGATCTGTACTTTCGTTTTAGGGACTCTTTTTTATAGAAACCGGTATGTAATTTACACCTGTTGGCGTCATCTGTCAACGGGAGCAGTTGCCGCCGCATGAAAAAATCAGAGCAGTCTCTCTGCAGCCGCCATCAGTCTCTGCCATTCATTTTAACACGCCGTCCCCGCCGCCGCAAGACATAGGGACTTCCCTTCCTGTCATAAAGGTGAACAGGAGGTGGTGCGCATGATCTCTGCCGCGCTGATGCTGTTTGCCAATACGCTTTTATTTTCTCTGCGGCTGGACCGCAGCGGGTCCTTTCCCCGGCCCCTTTCCGCCAGTGAGGAAAGGATGTGGCTGGAACGTCTGGCTCAGGGGGACCCGGAGGCCCGAAATGTCCTCATTGAGCGGAATCTTCGCCTTGTGGCACATATTGTGAAAAAATACTATGCGCAAAGTTCCGATCAGGATGACCTGATCTCCATTGGGACCATTGGGCTTATCAAGGGGATCTCCAGCTTTGATCCCTCCAAAGGCGCCCGGCTAGCTACTTACGCAGCAAGATGTATTGAAAATGCTATACTATCGTAACGGAACAAACGGCGGGTGAGGTGGCGGAACGGGTGTCTTTTGAGGCAAAATGGCGCCTGCTGGCGAGTGTTGGAGTCCGCTGCTATATTTTGATTTCCAATGTATCGGGTGCGGTAAAAGTAGCCCCGCTCCAGATTCTTCAATTTCCGGTGGTGCTGCCGCACAAGTTTCAGGATGCAGAAAAGTTCAATCTGCAGTTCTCGGACTTCTCCGAAATCACTGAAACAGCGGACAAGCTCCGCTGGCTTCGATACCAGAAAGGCTTGCGGCAGAGAGACGTAGCTGACTACGCCGGTATATACCGAAGTACTTATATTCATTATGAAGAATATGGAAAGGACTTTTACTCTCCGAAGCACATGGAGAAAATCGCGCAGCTTTTCGAGGTTCCAGTCGAAAGACTTCTGGATGACTACAATCTCTTTCTGAGAAACGGCCAGGGTAAGCAGATCAAGGCAATTCGAATGAAGCTTGGCCTAACGCAAAGAGAGTATGCTGATAGGCTAGGCATCAGCCTTTGCAACCTCAAACAATTGGAGCAGAACAGAAAACAACTTTTCAAATCCACCTGGGAGAAGTACTTCAAATAGAGGGTAAATGCTCTTAACTGCGATGAGAATGTACTGCGTGACTGTCGTATACAGAATAACCGAGCAGACTGGTCTTGATAATCAGTCTGCTCGGTTTTCTATCAGGTCAGCGTTCATGAGAACCCTGTGGATTTATTATGCTTGTTCTTTCAAATGCTTCACTACTGCATCTACCAGCTCTACCTTTTGCTCTGTTGCAAGTTCATGGGCAAGTTCCTTTTGTGCTTGCTCTGACTTGGGATAGATTAGAAATACTTCCATTGTTGCCCTCCTTTCCAGAGCGTTTGATGCTTAACTCTATGTGCGTTTTCCATTGCATATGCCGTGTCTGAATATTCCCAGACTTCGAATTCAGCATGTAGACCTCCTTCTACATAAACTAAAGAGCTCTTCAGAATAAATGTAGAAAAAGAGGGCCTTTTGACCACCCTAACGGGATAAAAATCTTCCAACGATTGACTATGCAGGAAGATAGGAAGAAAAAGAAACAGCCCTGCTGCAGATTACTCTGCAACA
>OGGW01000456.1_pt1 | contig 39882 bp, 38 predicted proteins | sample 1571291 | NCBI WGS metagenome assembly OGGW01 (sample SAMEA2582028, study PRJEB24529) | metagenome | biome: Human gut stool | place: China | collected 2011 | reverse complement strand
ATCAGGGGCTCCACGTCATTGTGGCAGCGGTAGCAGGTGCCCACGTTGTGGGAGTAGTCCTCGATCTTCTCCATCAGGCCCAGGGCCTCCAGATCGGCCACCACGGCCTTGCGGGCCTCGTACCGTTCCATGCCCTGATACTTGCCGCCGTTCTCGTTCACCTTGCCGTTGTCGTCCAGGACACGGATGGTCTCCAGATTGTGGCGCAGGCCCACCTCAAAGTCGTTGGGGTCGTGGGCGGGGGTCATCTTCACGCAGCCGGTGCCGAAGTCCATCTCCACATAGTCGTCGGCCACGATGGGGATCTCCCGGTCCATCAGGGGCAGGATGCACTTTTTGCCCACCAGGTGCTTATAGCGGTCGTCGTTGGGGTTCACGGCCACGCCGGTGTCGCCCATCATGGTCTCGGGCCGGGTGGTGGCCACCACCAGATAGCCAGAGCCGTCGGCCAGGGGATAGCGCATGTGCCACAGGTGGCCGGGCTTGTCCTGATACTCCACCTCGGCATCGGACAGGGCGGTGACGCAGTGGGGGCACCAGTTGATGATGCGGCTGCCCTTGTAGATGAGGCCCTTGTCGTACAGCTCGCAGAAGGTCTCCCGGACGGCCTTGGAGCAGCCCTCGTCCATGGTGAAGCGGGCGCGGCTCCAGTCGCAGGAAACGCCCATCTTCTTCTGCTGCTGGACGATGCGGTTGCCGTACTCCTCTTTCCACTTCCAGACCCGCTCCAGGAACTTTTCCCGGCCCAGGTCATAGCGGGTCTTACCCTCCTTGACCCGCAGCTCCTCTTCCACCTTGATCTGGGTGGCGATGCCGGCGTGGTCGGTGCCGGGGACCCAGAGGGCGGCGTAGCCCTGCATCCGCTTGAAGCGGGTCAGGATGTCCTGCAGGGTGCAGTCCAGCGCGTGACCCATGTGGAGCTGGCCTGTGACGTTGGGGGGCGGCATGACGATGGAGAAAGGCTTCTTCTTGGAGTCCTCCACGCCCTTGAAGCAGTCATGATCCTCCCACATCTGATAGATGCGGGACTCCACCTGCTGGGGCTCATACACCTTTGGCAGTTCTTTGTTCATTGAAACTCTCCTTTATTTCACGGTCTTACCAGATTTTGAAAACAAAACGCCCCGAGCCGCAAAGGCTCAGGGCGAACAAAAGTCCGTGGTACCACCTGGATTCCACGCAAAGCGCGTGACACTTACCGTCTGTAACGGGACACCCGTCCGGCTTACTGGATTTCAGCACGACCGCTCCGCGGTGACTTCACTGACCGTCCGGTAGGGCTTGCACCGTCCGCCCTCTCTCTTGACCGTTAAAATCAGCTACTACTCCGCTTCTCAGCGTTTGAACGGAATTCATTATACGATAGCTTTTGTGCTTTGTCAACCTAAGAAAGCCGCAGAATTTCCTTTTTCAGCCGTTGGATGATGCGCTTTTCCAGCCGGGAGATGTAGCTTTGAGAAATCCCCAGCCGGTCGGCCACCTCCTTCTGGGTCTGCTCCTTTCCTCCGCCCAAGCCGAACCGCAGAGTGATGATCTCCCGCTCCCGTGGTGAAAGGGTATCCAGCGCCGACGCCAGCAGACACAGGTCCACATCGTCCTCCAGCGGCCGCATGACCACATCCGCCTCGGTACCCAGCACGTCGGAGAGCAGCAGTTCGTTGCCGTCATAGTCCGTGTTCAGCGGCTCGTCGAAGGAGACCTCCACCCGCCGTCCCGCGTTTTTCCGCAGAAACATCAATATTTCGTTTTCGATGCACCGGGAGGCGTAGGTTGCCAGCTTGATGTTCTTATCCGTCCGATAGGTGCCCACGGCCTTGATGAGACCGATCGTGCCGATGGAAATGAGATCCTCGATGTTGATGCCCGTATTCTCGAACCGGCGGGCGATGTACACCACCAAACGCAGGTTATGCTCGATCAGCTCCTGTCGGGCTGCCTCCTCTCCCAATCGGTTCAGCAGCTCCGTCTCCCGCTCCCGGCTCAGCGGCGGTGGAAGCGTATCGCTGCCGCCGATATAATGCAGCTCCGGCTCCCGGCACAATCCCAGACGGCACAGCAGCCGCCGCAGCCATTCTCTCATGATTCCTTCTCCCTTCCCCGCCCCATAAAGCGGTATATCCGCCCCCCAACTCTGTATCCGTCAGGGCGATCCGCAAATTTGGATAACGAACGCCGCCAATCTCCGTCCAATCGCTGCTCACGCTGACCAGCAGCCCGCCTCCCGCCGCCGTCCGCATCGGCAAAAACTGGGGACGCAGCTTTGGAAAGCGCTGGCGCAGCAAAGGCAATGCCTCTGACGGCGGACGGTGCTGAATGGCCGCCGCAAGCTGCGGAAACCGGGACAGCTCCGCCGTCAGCACCGGTTCCCCGGCGGTGTCCCGCAGGCTGTTGCCCGTGTCCAGCAATGCGGTGAGGGCCACCGTTTGCCCCAGCAGGCACACCGTCACCGGCAGACACTCCCCCCGGATACCGTGGGCGGCCGCCGCCCGAAAGATCACCGTCAGCAGCAGGTAGACCCCTGACGCGGAAAGCAGCAGGGTTTTCCCGTTGACATTCGTATAGAAAATTCCCCGGGCGTTGGGAATGTGCTGCCCCGCCAACAGTCCGAGGGCCAGAACCGTCCCCGCCAAGGCGCAGGCGATGGCGACGGTCAGCAGCGTCAGCCGGAGAAAATGGGTCTCCCGGCCAAAGGCGATGAGCGCCAGCAGCAGCCCCACGCCTGCCTTTACCAGCGTTTCCGTGAGAAAGCCCCCGCCGGGAAGGAACACCGCCGCAGCATACAGCCCGCCCAGCACTCCGCAGAGGAGGTAGCGCCGGCGGCGCAGAGGGATCCCCGCCAGCCGTGCCGTAGAGAGAAACAACAGGTAGTCCAGCAGGGCGTTGAACAGAAACACACTGTCCAGATACACCACCGTCATACGCTCTCCCCCCTCTCACAAGGAGATTATAAGCCGGGCCGTTCCGAAAAAAGGTCGAAAGAAAGCCCGGCGGACAAGAAAGCCGTCCGCCGGGCAAATGAGGCGCTTTATACCATCAGCAGCGCGCTGATACCGGTAGCCGCCAAACCAAAGACCAATACGCCCACCAGAATCAGGGCAATGATACGGGTCCGCTTCGGAGTCATTTCGGGGTTCCTCCTTTAACTTCCCCGCTGGCGGGGAGAATTTTTTTGATGCTCTTTTCTACCTTGGACCGTGGCAGCATCAGCTCATGACCGCAGCCAAGGCACTTCAGCTTGATGTCCATGCCCACCCGGGTGATCTCCCATTGCTTGGAGCCGCAGGGGTGGGTCTTTTTCAATTCTACAACGTCTTTTATATGCAGATCCATAAAAGGGCCTCCTGTCACCGCTGCGGCGAAGCCGCATAAGGTGGAATATCAAAGAAAAGGATGTGATCCGTATGCCGGAAAACAGAGGTTACTTACCGGAAGGGCTGTCCGCCCCGCCGCTATACACGCTGGAAATGCTGCGCCGCGCCGTGAGTGACGGCACCGTACTGGAGGGGACTGTCCAGCGGTGCGATGGGGACCTGAACCTGTACTTACAGCTTGGGAGCACTTTCGCGAAAATTCCCAGAGAGGAAGTCACCGCTCCGTGGATCAGCGGTGCAGACCGGGAAATCGCCGTTTTATCACGGGTCGGAAAGCAGGTCTGTTTTACGGTGGAATCCCTCTCCGCCGACGCGAAAGGCGCGCCGACGGCCCTGCTCTCCCGCCGGAAGGTCCAGGAACAGGCTATGGAGGAAATGCGCCGCGGTCTGAAGCCGGGAGCCGTGGTGGTGGGAAAGGTGGTACGCATGGAGCCCTTCGGGGCCTTCGTGGACATTGGCCGGGGCATCGTGGCTCTGCTGCCCACGGAATACATCTCCGCCGCCCGCATCCGCCATCCCAACGAGCGGTTCCGGGTGGGGCAGAAAATTCTGGCAGTGGCCAAGGTCTTTGACCGGGAAAACCGGCGGATCACCCTGACCCACAAGGAGCTGTTAGGCACCTGGCTGGAAAACGCCAGCCGCTTTTCCGAGGGGGACACGGTGCGGGGCACTGTCCGGGGTGTTATGGACTATGGCTGCTTTGTGGAACTGGCCCCCAACCTTTCCGGTCTCACCGACCAGCGGGAGGATCTGCGGGAGGGGGATGGGGTCTCCGTCACCATCCGCTCCATCCGCCCGGAGCGCATGAAGATCAAATTGCAGGTCATTGAAGTGCTGCCGCCCGCCGCGCCGCCGGAAACGCTGCCCTACTGGATCACCGACGGGGTGCTGGATCGCTGGGTTTACTCCCCCGCCAACTGTGAGCGGCCTCCGGTGGTCACGGAATTCACTGAGGTCCCTTGATCTTCTCCCAGTAGCTTTTCGCGGCCTGCTCGGTCTTGTTGTCGCCGTAGTGATAATAGCGGGCGTTTTTGATGGCGTCCGGCAAATACTGCTGGCGAACCCAGTGGTGGCCGTAGTTATGGGGGTACTTGTAGCCCTGTTCCCGCTCCAATCCGGCGGAATCAGCGTGGACATTCTGCAGCTCCCGGGGCACGTCGCCCCCCCGGCCCGCCTTCACATCCGCCCACGCGGACATGATACCGGTGCAGACGCTGTTGGACTTGGGGGCCGTGGCAAGCAGGATGGCGGCCTGTGCCAAGGGGAGCTGCGCCTCCGGCAGACCAAGCTGCATGGCGGTATCCACGCAGGACTTTACAATGGTGATGGCCTGAGGATAGGCGAGGCCCACGTCCTCACTGGCGGCGCACAGCAACCGGCGGCAGGGGGTGATGAGATCCCCGGCCTCCAGAAAGCGGGCCAGATAGTGCAGCGCCGCGTCCGGGTCGCTGCCCCTGATGGACTTGTGGAGAGCGGAGGCGGCGTCATACATGGCGTCGCCGCCCCGGTCGTACCGCATGGCACTACGCTGGGACAGCGCCTTGGCATCCGCCTCCGTCAGCAGCAGCGTTCCGTCTTTGGGGATCGCCGCCTCGCAGAGCAGCTCCACGGCGTTGATGGACTTCCGCACATCGCCGCCGCAGCCCTGAGCCACCAGCGCCGGGACCTCCGGCTCCCACATCAGGGGCAGGGGCGTCCGGGTCTTCATGACCTCCAAGGCCCGGAGCACTGCCGGGCGGATCTCCTCCGCCGGGACGGATTTGAACTCAAATACGCTGCTGCGGGAAAGCAGCGCGTTGTACACATAGAAAAAAGGATTTTCCGTGGTGGAAGCGATGAGGGTCAGGGATCCGTTCTCCATAAATTCCAGCAGGCTTTGCTGCTGCTTTTTGTTGAAATACTGGATCTCATCCAGATACAGCAGGATGCCGCCGGGGGCCAGCAGCGTCCCCACATCCGCAATGATGTCCTTCACGTCTTGCAAGGACGCCGTGGTGGCGTTCAGACGGTACAACGTCTTGTGGGTCTTTTCCGCGATGATGTTGGCCACGGTGGTCTTGCCGGTGCCGGAGGGACCGTAGAACACCATGTTGGCGTCGGTCCCGGCGTCGATCAGGCGGCGCAGAACACCGCCGGGCGCCAGCAAATGCCGCTGACCCACAACTTCTTCCAGAGTTTTCGGACGGATCTCGTCCGCTAAGGGCCGGTGCATAGCGTCCCTCCCTTCTATCAAATGCTGAAATTGTATTATAGCATAACTGTCCGGAAAATGCTATGATTTTTTCTCTTTCATTCCCACAGAATTCGTGATAAAATAACACCATTCTTGTACATAGGAGGTGCGCCATGCGGTACAAGGCGTCCACCCTGCGGATCATCGAAAAATTGAAGGAGCTGTACCCGGAGGGGCTGTGTTCTCTGCAATATGAGAAAGATTATGAGCTGCTTTTCGCCGTGCGGCTGTCCGCCCAGTGCACCGACGCCCGGGTGAATCTGGTGACCCCGGCGCTGTTCACCCGGTTTCCCACGCTGGAAGCCTTCGCCGCGGCGGACCCCAGAGAGGTGGGCGAATACATCCATTCCTGTGGGTTCTACAATGGAAAATCCAAGGATCTGGTGGCCTGCGCCCAGCAGCTTTTGGAGCGGTTCGACGGAAAGGTTCCCGACAATATGGAGGACCTCACCTCCCTGCCCGGCGTAGGCCGGAAAACCGCCAACCTGATTTTGGGGGACGTGTACGGCCAGCCCTCCTACGTCTGCGACACCCACTGCATCCGCATCACCGGGCGGCTGGGCATCACCGACGGGTCCAAGGACCCGGTGAAGGTGGAGCAGCAGCTTCGCAAGGCCATCCCCCCGGCAGAATCCGGGCCTTTCTGCCACCGGATGGTGCTTTTTGGCCGGGATGTGTGCACCGCCCGCTCCCCCAAATGCGAGGATTGCCCCTTAAAAGCGGACTGCGCTCAGGGGAAAAAGCTGAAATGATGTAAAAATGTGTCTGCGATTTTCGCAGGCACATTTTTTTCGCGCCGTTCATATACTGGTCTGAGACTGAGAGCATGGGAGGACACAGCCATGGATGAAAACACCAAGCGGATGATGGACCAGCTGAAGGCCGATCCCGCCGCCCTTCGGCAGCTTATGCAGTCCCGCGATGGGCAGGCGCTCATGCAGGCGCTGACCCGGCCGGACAACGGCGCGGGGCTTCAGCGGGCCATGCAGGCTGCCATGCGGGGGGATACGAACGTCATGGCGGAGCTGGTGGGGCGGGTGGCCCAAAGCCCGGAGGGCGCGGCTTTGATGGAGCGCGTCAGCCAGCGGCTCCAGAAATAAGGAGGGAGGTCCGGCCTCATGGCGGAGTTTGACGACAAGCTGAATAGTCTCCTCTCCAACCCGGAGGCCATGGACCAGATCATGAAAATGGCCCAATCCCTTATGGGAAACAGCGGTGGGGCGGAGCAGCCTCCCCCCGCCGCGCCGCCCTCCGGCGAAACAGGAAGCGCAGCGCAGAACGGCGGCCTTCCGTTTCAGCAGAGCGGCCCCGCCAGTGGATGGACGGCACATAGTTGGGGCCAGCCCAGCCCGGAAAGCCGAAACCCATCTCCCAGCGGGCCGGTGGTAAGCGGTCAGCCGGGGGCTGGCCCGGGTTTTCTCTCCGGACTGGGTGATCTGGACCCCAAGGCCATCGCCTCCCTCCTGCCGGTCCTCCGGGAGCTGGGAGAGGCCCAGAACAGCAACGCCCGTCAGCTTTTGTTCGCCCTGCGGCCCTATCTGAAGCCGGAGCGCCAGGATAAAGTGGAGCGGGCATTGCAGCTGGCCCGGCTGTTCCGGGTGGGGAAAAAGTTCCTACTGAGGGGGGATGGCCATGTATAACCGCTATATCCGCCGGGATGACGGCACCTATACCAAGGTGGCGGAACCGGAGCCGCCCCGGCAGGAAACGGCTGATCACGGATCGCAGCCCCCTCCCCCGCCGCCAGACGATCCCAATGAATCCGGCCCCCGGTCCGGCGGCACGGAGGGCCTTGCCGGGTACCTGCGGCGGATACTGGATCAACTGCATCTGGATCGGGTGGACGCCGGGGATCTGCTGCTGTTGGGTCTGCTGTACTTTCTGTTCCGGGAAAAGGCGGACGAGGAGCTTCTGGTGGCCCTGGGTCTGCTGTTGATTTTATAAACGTAAAACACCGTACCTGACTTGCGTCAGGTACGGTTTTGTTTAGACCAGCAGCTCCTGCCAGCCCGCGTATTCCAGATGATAGGCGCCCGCCAAGGCCCGCAGCGTTTCTTCGGCGTCTAAGGGGGCGCACCACGCCATACCGCAGTCCGCCGTCAGCTCCCGGGGAGTGGGGATCAAGCGGCCAGGGAGGTTCTGCGCCTTGCAGAGCGCTTCCATGGCCATGGCTGCTGCCGTGGTGTGGAACGTCACCACCAGTTTCAGGGTTTTGGGTCTCATTCCGCCAGCTCCTTTACCGCCCGGATCGCCGTGTCGATCTCAGCCTCCGTGTTGAACCAGCCGAAGCTGAACCGCACGGCTCCCTGACGCTCCGTGCCCAAGGCCCGGTGCATCCGGGGGGCGCAGTGGGCACCGGGGCGGGTGGCAATGCCGTAGTCCTGCGCCAGCGCGTCTGACACCTCACCGGAATCGTAGTCCCGGATATTCAGCGCCACCACCGCCGTCCGGGGAGCGGTAAAATCGCCGTAGACCGTTACGCCGGGAATGGCGGAAACCCCCTCATAAAACCGGCGCATGAGGGTTTCCTCCTTCTCCCGGATGGTCTCCATGCCCACCGTCCGGATATAGTCCAGCGCGGCGGACAGCCCTGCGATGCCGTGGCCGTTGAGGGTCCCCGCCTCCAACCGTGTAGGCAGCTGCTCCGGCTGGGCAGGGTTGTAGGTCTGGACGCCGGTCCCCCCCACCTTCCATGGGCGGAGGGCAACGTTCTCTCCCAGACACAGCCCGCCGGTGCCCTGCGGCCCCATCAGGGACTTGTGCCCGGTAAAGCAGAGCAGGTCGATCTGCTGGGCCTCCATGTCGATAGGCAGGACTCCCGCCGTTTGGGAGGCGTCCACAAGAAAGATCAGGCCGTGGGCATGGGCGATGGCCCCCACCCGGCCAATATCCACGGCGTTTCCTGTGAGGTTGGAGGCATGGGTGCAGACGATGGCCCGCGTCTCCGGGCGGATCAGCCGTTCAAAATCATCGTAGTCGATCCGCCCCTGCCGGTCAGCCGGGACGAAACTGAGAGACACGCTCCGCTCCGCCTCCAGCCGGTACAGAGGACGCAGCACGGAATTATGCTCCAGATCCGTGGCGATCACATGGTCGCCGGGGTTCAGCAATCCGCAGATGGCCATGTTCAGGGCCTCCGTGGAGTTGGCGGTGAACACCACATGGTCAGGCCGGGGACAGTTGAAGAATGTTGCCAGCTTTTCCCGGGTGCCGTAGATCATCCGGGAGGCAGAAAGGCTCCCCTCGTGGGTGCCACGGGCACTGTTGCCCAAGGTGGTCATGGCCGACACCACCGCGTCGATCACCGGCTGGGGCTTCTGGCGGGTGGTAGCGGCGTTGTCCAGATAGATCATGGCTTGATGACTTTCCCGGCGGCGGCCAGCGTCTCCGCGATGGCGTACATATTGGTGATGCTGCCCACGGCCAGGGTCTCCTTCAGCTTGTAGAAGTCCAGACAGGTGCCGCAGGTACGGATCTCCACGCCCTGCGCCTCCATGAACTTCAGATCCTCCAAAGAATCGGACCCCGTGCAGGTGAGATACGCGCCGGAATTATAGAACAGGATGGTCTTAGGCAGCGTAGGCAGCTGGCTGACGGCGTACAAAAAGCCCTTCATCAGCGTCTTTCCAAGAGCTTCCTCCCCGTTGCCCATGCAGTTGGAACCAACGGCCACCACCAGATCCCCACGGGCATCCGGGGCGCAGACGGTCTCCTCCGCGGGTCGCACCGGGGCGGACACCTCCATGGTGACGGAGAACCGCTTCTCTCCGGTCTTTTCCGCCCGGACGGGCAGCTGGCAGCTGGCCGCCAGCTTGCTGAGGTTCTGGACCGCCGCCTCATTGTCCACCAGGATTTCCAGTGTATCAGGGGTCTGCAGCTCTGCCAGAGCCTTCTTCGCCATCACAACGGGAATGGGGCACTGCTTGCCCAGCGCATCTACAACAACAGACATGGAACACAACTCCTTTAATCCAGATTTTCAAGTTCAGTGTATCACGATACTGCGTGATTCGCAAGAAAAAACAACGGGATACGGCAAAACCCCCGCCGAAACCTCGGCGGGGGCGAATTCTGTCAGACGATCTCAAGGGTATGCTCCGTTTGGGCGACCACCGCACCTATGATGGCGCTGTCCGGGTCTCGCTCCCGCAGAGCCGCGAGCAAGGCCCCGGCTTCCTCCATAGGGAGGGCCACCAGCAATCCGCCGGAGGTCTGGGGATCGGAGATCAGGTCCACACGGGCCTGCTGGACGCTCTCCGCCACGGTCAAGCGGGGCTTCACATAGTCAAAATTCCGGTAGGCTCCGGCGGGGATGATCCCCATTTCCGCGAATTCCAGCGCCCCCGGCAGTAAGGGGAGCCGCCGGCTGTAAAGGCGGATGGTCACGCCGCTGCCTCGGGCCATTTCATCGGCGTGGCCCAGAAGTCCGAAGCCGGTGACGTCCGTACAGGCGTGGATCTCCGGGCATTTGGACACGGCCTCCGCCGCGTGGGCGTTCAGCCGGGCCATGGAGCGAACCAGACGGTCATACTGCTCCGGCTCCAGCAGGTCTGCCTTGGCAGCGGTGGTCAGGACGCCGGTGCCGAGGGGCTTGGTCAAAACCAGCGCGTCTCCCGGTCTGGCGCCCACGTTCCGCAGGGCCTTGTCCGGGTGGACATAGCCGGTGACGCACAGGCCGTATTTCGGCTCATCGTCCTGAATGGTGTGGCCACCGGCGATGACGCAGCCCGCCTCCACAGCCTTCTGGTGGCCGCCCTCTAAAATTTTCCGGATGGTCTCCTGAGAGAGACAGCCGGGGACGCACAGCAGGTTCATCGCCACGGCAGGCCGTCCCCCCATGGCGTACACGTCACTGAGGGCGTTGGCCGCGGCGATCTGGCCGAACCAGAAGGGGTCATCCACAATAGGGGTGAAGAAATCCACGGTATGAATGGCGGCGATCTCGTCGGTGATGCGGTAAACACAGGCGTCGTCGCTGGTGTCAAAGCCCACTAACAGGTTGGGGTCAACCCGGTTGGGAAGGTCTTTCAGAATGTTCGATAGGACACCCGGCCCTAATTTTGCCGCTCAACCCGCTGATGGGGTCAGCTGCGTCAGACGAGGCTCCTGATCCATGATGCTCCCTCCCTTCCCGATATCTGGCCGTGGGCTTCACGGTCAGGAAAAGTATAGCACAGTTCCCGCCGTTTGGCAATTCGCCCGTGCTGGACTTTTTTGCAATCCTATGGTAACATACTTCAACAAAAACAGATGAGGTTCGCGGGCAGCCGCGAAGGATGGGAGCAACTATGGGTATTGTGGTGCTGGGCGCCGTTTTCGTGGATATTAAGGGGTATCCCGCCGATGTATATATTCCCGGTGGACGGAACGCCGGACGGGTGGAGATCGTCCACGGCGGCGTCAGCCGGAATCTGGTGGAGGACATTGCCAACGTGGAGCTGCGGCCCACCTTCGTCAGTCTGGTGGACACCACCGGCACCGGAGCGGACGTGATCCGCAAGCTGCAGGACCACAAGGTCAACACGGATTACATCCGGGCCGTGCCTGACGGTATGGGTACCTGGCTGGCCGTTTTCGACAACGGCGGCGACGTGGTGGCCTCCATTTCCAAGCGCCCGGATCTGCGGCCTATTGTGGGCATTTTGGACGATCACGGAGACGAGATCTTCCGCAATGCCGACAGCATCGCCTTGGAGATCGACTGTGACAAGGAGATCGTAAAGGCGGTCTTTTACTACGCGGAAAAATACCGCAAGCCGGTGTTTGCCGCCGTGTCCAATATGAGTATCGCCGTGGAACGGCGGGACTTTCTGCGCTTCTGCTCCTGCTTCGTGTGCAACCAGCAGGAGGCGGGAATTCTGTTCTCAGAGGACTATGACAGCAAGACCCCGGAGGAGCTGCGGGACATTCTGGCCCACCACGTACAGGCGGCGGAGATCCCCCGGATGGTAGTGACCATGGGGGCCCAAGGAGCGGTCTACGCCATGCAGGACGGTTCCTGCGGCATCTGCCCCGCCAGAAAGGTGGACGTGAAGGACACCACCGGCGCGGGGGACGCCTTCTTTGCCGGGATCACCATGGGCCTGACCTATGGAAAAACCATGGATGAAGCCTGCGAGATCGGCACCCGGCTGTCGGCGTCGGTGATCTGCACGTCGGAGAACGTGTGTCCCCGGTTCCTGCCCAGCGAATTCGGGCTGGAACCCGGCAGAGCCGCCGGAGAGCAGCTGACCTTTGATATATAAAGTTTTGGGAACAAAAGAGGAGAACGCCATGAACATCAGAACAGCGACATTAAACGATCTGGACGCGGTAACTGCCGTGGAGGCTGCCTGCTTCCCGGCGGCGGAGGCCGCCTCAAAAAAGGAATTTGCAGCGCGGCTGCGGTATTACGGCAACCACTTCTGGCTCATGCTGGACGGCGAAAAGCTCATCGGCTTTGTGGACGGCATGGTGACGGACCAGACCGACCTAACCGATGATCTCTATGAGCAGGCCCACGCTCACAACGAACAGGGCTGCTGGCAGATGATCTTCGGCGTCAATACATTGCCGGAATACCGGCGCCAGGGCGTGGCGGCTGCTTTGCTGGAACGCGCCATCTCCGATGCAAAGGCCCAGGGCCGGAAGGGTCTGGTACTGACCTGTAAGGACAAGCTGGTGCACTACTACGCCAAGTTTGGCTTTGTCAGCGAAGGCGTGTCCGGCTCCACCCACGGCGGCGCGGTGTGGTACCAGATGCGGCTGACCTTCTGAGTCATCGAAAGCAGATGCAAAACCCCGCCGGGAGAAAAGGCACTCCCGCATAAGGACATCAACAGAATACCGTTCATGAGCAAAGCGCGAGGCCACCAGAAAATCTGGTGACCTCGCTTTGCATTATACAGGCTGATGCCCCTTACTTGCCCTGATAAGTGCGGAACAGGAAGGTGACGATCTGAGCGCGAGTGCAGCCTGCGTTGGGGCTGAAGGTGGAAGCGGACGTGCCGTTGGTCACGCCGTTCTCCACGGCCCAGGCCACTGCCTCAGCGCAGAAAGCGTTGGCGGCCACGTCAGTGAAGCCGTTCACCGTAGTGGGTGCGGTGCCCATGGCGCGGTACAGGAACGTCACGCTCTGGCCGCGGGTGCAGGTGCTGTTGACGCCGAAGGTGCCGTCAGCCAGACCGTTGGTGATGCCGTTTTCCAGCGCCCATGCCACTGCGTCATAGCAATAGCTGCCGGGAAGCACATCGCCGGGAACCTTAGCCGTGCCCTTGGGTGCGGGAGAACCGGCGGCACGCCACAGGAAGGTGACGATCTGGCCACGGGTGCAGGGATCGTTGGAGCCGAACAGACCGTTGGCTTTGCCGTTGGTGATGCCCTTCTTTACGGCCCATTCCACTGCCTTGGCGTAGTATGCGTCGGCGGGAACGTCCGCAAAGATGGAAGCCGCCTGCTCCTCGACAAACTCAGCGGAAACAGTGACCTTGCTGCCAGGCATGGTGAAGGTATACTTGCCGTTGCCCTTATCGGTGAGTTTGAGCTTATTGCCGCTGGCGTCCTTGACGGTAAGCTTGTCCAACTCGTAGCCCTTATCAGGGGTCACGGTGATGGTCACGCGGTCGCCCTTGGAAGCGTTCTTGGGGCTGACGGTCACATCGCCGTTCTTGGTGCTGGGGGCGGACACGGCATAACTACCAGAAGAGCCGCTGGAGGAACTGCTACTTCCAGAGGATTTTCGCGTCACAGAGACGGTGCAGGAAGTGCTTGCGGCCGTGTAAGTATCGCTCTGCTCAATGCTCGCAGTAAAGGTGTAGGTCTTCGTGATGTTGGGCAGGGAAACCGTATAGGTTCCACCTCCGTTGTCCTTCACCGCAACAGTGCTGTCATCGCAGGTCACGCTCACAACGGCGTCAGTGGGTGCTTTGGTGATAGTCAACGTTACCGTACTGCTGCCAACCATGCTCTCTTTGTCGGGCATAATGCTGACGCTGGAAATGGTTCTGCAAACCTGCGTATCGAGCATAACATCGTAAGCACCGAGCACGCCGGAAACATTGTTTGCACTGTCAATAGCATCGACGGCAACACCATAGTTTTCTTTGCTGACTGTATAGCTGTTGCCATTCAGCTCGGTAGGAGCACCGTTGTTGTAGACTGTATCAGCAAGATACTTTACGTATTCCTTAACGGTCTTCAACAGATTTTCCTTGGATGCTTCCAGTGCTGCATTCGCTGCCTCAGCCGTCTTTGCGGCCCAGATATCGGAGTAGCCTTTTGCCAGAGCCGCCTGAATAGCCGGGACCTCGCTGTACTTCATGTCAGAGCCGGGAACCGTGGTGGAGCCGAGGTTGGTGGACTCGATGTAGGCGGTCCACTGCGCCGCAGCATCGCTCGGGGTATAGATCGTTGCAGCGGTTTCGGAATAGCCGTAACGCAGCGTGATCGTGGCAGTGTTGCCGGAAACGCTGACAGAGTTGACCTTTGCGCCGGCCTTTTCAGACAGCACTCCAGCAGCCTTAGCCGCGATTGCAGTTTCGTTCCATTCCGTGTTCGTAAAGTCGGCAGACTCCACCAGCGCCTTGAGATTCTCAATGGGATCCTTGGCATACTCCGTAAGCTCTGTGATCTCCGTCGGATTCTCGATAGCCGCCTTGGCGGAGGCCTTTACGATCTCGGCGATCTCCGGAGTGAATTCGCCGGGCCAATCCTTCTTGACACCGCTGTTCGCGCTGTTAGGCGCATACGACAGTGCGCTGTAGAAGTCGCCGGTCGTGAAGGTGATCTCCTTGCTGTAAACGTCCGTAAGAACCTTTGCGGCCACAGACGCACCGGCAAGATAACGACCGGTCTCATAGCTCATGTGCGTATTGTCGCGCCAAATCTGAGAAACCTGCGTCGTGTCTGAACTATGCAGCGGCTTGGTATCTTCCAGATTCTTAGCCTTGCCGAGGTAACTCGTCATCGCAGTACGGATAAATGTAGCGCCGGCAACAATGAAGTTGGGATTGCCTTCCACACTCTTTTCAGATGCAAGCTTATAGTTTTCCAGAGAATTATCCGTATAATGCGCTGCATCCTCGCTGTGATCCAGCCAATCCATAAACCATGCAACCTGAGCCGTAGGCTGGAGCAAACGGAGATTCTTGATGGTATTGCGCAGGTGGTCGATAAAGACGTAGTTGGAATTAGTGCTGCAGGACTCACGATAGTCCTGAATGATGATCAGATCCCAGGTGTTGGCAGCAGGATTCAGCGACTTGAAATAAGCCCCCGTTACATCATGTTTACTCGTTGCAGAGGAATCATTGACCTTATCCACAACATCCTGAATGCAGCTCTCATGAGAATAGTTGGTCTCATTGCTATTAGAATAAGACCCATCCAGACCGATCTTACGGGAGCCGAACACGATCCGGCTGAAGGTCACCTTGGTGCCGTCCAGCTTCGCGTTCACATCGTTGAGGATGCTCTGCATGTAGGTGGTGTAGTCATCCGTGTGGCTGTTGCCGATGCAGAGGATGTTCAGTTCCTTAAGCTGGAACTTGATGTTATGCGCCTTTGCATAACTCTCCAGAGAATCCTTCTGTGCATCAGCGTAGCCACGGATCAAAATGGTGCCCGCATTGGGGAACACGTTCTTACCGCCAACAACCTTGACGCTGCGGACTGCGTCCACCGTCTCAAGGGCGGTCATATTGTTGAGTGCGCCGTTTTGGATCGTGATTGCGCTTTCAATCACCAGATTTTCGACACTGCCGACCTTGGCTTCGATCCAGGCAACATTTGCCATGTCAGCACTCAGGGCGCCGCTGCCGGTGACCGTCAGGGTCTTGCCATCGCTGGAGATCGTATACTGAATGGTACCGATATCGCCCGCCAGACCGATTGCCTTGGCCAGCGCCATCAGCTTCCCGGCATAAGTATCAGTGCTGTTGCACTTATCTTTCTTCAGCTGTTCCTTTGCCTTGTCGCTCAATGCGCTGTAGGCGTCCATGGCGCTCTTGATGATGGATGCATTTTCTTCGATGGTCGCATCTGCCGCATTCATCACCCACAGATCCTCGAACGCCTTATTCTTCTCAAAGGCAAGCGCATCGGTATAGATCAGATTGAAATCAGCCGTGGTGTGGTTCTGACCCTCATCCGCACCCTTGTTCAAATCGTCCGCCCAGTTGGCCGCCAGCGTAGAATTGCTGTGGAGATAAATGTTCGGCTTAAACGTGGGGAAGCAGCTGTAGTAGTCGAATGCGTAGCCCGCCAGATCCACGCCGTCCGGATTTTCAAAATAGAAGTCTGTGCAATTGCTGAGATGGATCAGGCCGTATCTGCCGACACCGGTGATACCTTCGCCCAGATAGGTCTTCGTGACCTTGTTTTTGAAGGCAGAGCTAAAGCAGTTGCTGTACCAAGGCTGATTGCGGAAATCCGTTGCAGTCGTGTTGGTCGTGTTATTGCCGAAATCAGGCAGCGCAGCCTTCACGCCCGTATCCGTATCAAAACGCAGGGTCCAGGTATCCGTGCCGTCGCTGTTTTTGGTGAGCGTCCAGTGGATGCCGTCCATATAGGTGAAGCAGCCCTTCTCGTCCATTCCGTTGGGAATGCCGCCGGAGATCACCGTCATGTTGTCGAGATCATTCGCGCCGGTGACCTTGAGCAGCTGCGCATAATAAGTCGAAACGTCGTCGATCTTCAGTTTTTTCAGCTGAGCCTTGACGTTGCTGTTCAGTTCCTTGTAGGCAGTCACCGCGTTCTTGACCGCTGCAAAAGCATCGTTCTTGGACACGCCGTTTTCCACAATACCAGCAGGAACCACGCCGGTCAGCGTCCAGACCTGTGCATAGGTGTCGATGAAGGCCTGCGTCTCAGAATAGATCAGCGTGACGGTCGAGTCCGCCGCATAGTTTTCAGCCAGCTTGGTGTTCACAGAGGCATAGACCGTGATATCACCGTGGTTTGCCAGCGCATAAGCGCCAACGCTGGTGATCTTGCTGTCGATCACAACGTTCTCGATCTGCACATTGCCCAGCGGTGCTGAGATCGGATTATAGTCGGGGATCGTCCCGGTACCGCTGCCGGTATAGGTCAGCGTCAGGGTCTTTGTTGCTTCATCATAGCTGTAGTAGATGTCGGTTGTCTCCGGGAACTTAGCCACAGTCCCGCCTGTGGTCAGGCTGTACAGTTCCAGCAGCTTAGCGCCATAGGTCTGGCCGCTGGAAAGCGTATCCACGTTCATCAGCTGGTTCTGGAGCATCGCATCCATGCTCTGATACTCGCTGTATGCAGTTTTGATCGTTTCCTTCTGCTCATTATTCAATGAAACGCCCAGAGCCCAGATGGCTTCATACTTGCTCTCGAAGGCCTCCACTTCCAAGAAGGAATAGCTGAGCGTCGGATCAAGATACCGATGCTCCGGTGCAGTGGTAAGATTGTTCAGCATATACCAGCCGGAAGGCAGTTTGTCATACGCGCTCTTATAGAGATGCAGCGTCAGCTTGCCGTTTGCATCGCCGGTATAGCCGCAGACCGCGCCGTTTACCAGTTCGATCTCAGGGTTGCGCAGATAGATATCATCGCAGTTGTAAAGATTTGTCAGGTTCAGATAATCCAGTTTGGTGATACCCTCAGCCACATCGACGGATGTGATGGAGTCTCTGTCGCCATACCAAGATGCATGACTAAACCCGAGGTTGCCATCTTTGGCCGAGCTGGAATCATAACCGGTATACGGGAACGCGCCGTCGCCGCCCAGCTTCAGCGTGCTACCGTCCAGCAGATACCAGAAGGTATCGCTGGTGCCGATCTTATCCATATTGTTGCCGTTGAAGCCGTCCAGCGCAATGTTGATGCCCCTCGCACCGGCGGGCCAGCGGCGAAGATTAGAAGCTGTTGCATACTTTTCCGCAAGAGGGGTCCCGACGGAAGCATCGAGCTGCGCTTTTACCACGTCCGGAAGAGCCTCATACTCTTCATAGGCAGCAGCAATTGCGCTCCAATTAGCGGAATCGTTTGCATTAAGCTTCAGCACATCAGCATATTTCGCCTCAATCGTTTTCATATCACTGATGTTGAAATAAATTTCAGGGTTCGGTGCTTCATCTTCTCGAGAATCGGATGCGGCTTCAAACCACTTTCCCTTTTCCATCTGGTTCTGCTGGTAAACAGACAGCGGAACGATCATAGTCAGAGTCGGATTCGAATTGTGATTGCCCTGATAATTGTTGACCGCACCGCGTGCCAGTTCAACATTCGTACCCTTGATCTCGATGGATTCGAGGTGCGTCATGTTAGTAATGGCCAGCGTACCAATGCCGGTAATGCCGTCCTCAATTACAACCTTCTTGATAGTATCTTTTTCCTTATACCAATCCGCCTGTGTGAAACGCAGCACTTTGGTCAATTCAGACGTGTTGGAATAATCGGAAATGGCACCTTTACCGCCAATGGTGAGGGTATCGCCATCGATCTTATACCAAATCGTAGTGCTGGCTGTTACATTGGTTTTGTCCTCGTTGTAATCTTCTACGCTGTACTTCTCCGTCGCAACGGTAATTCCCGTTGCACCTGAAGGCCAGCCATTACCTGACGAGGTGCTGCCCTCGTCGTCCACCGCCCAGACTGCTGTTGGCAGCAAGCTGAGCATCATGACAAGCGAAAGTAAGCTTGCCAATATTCTTCGTTTCATTTTTCTGCCTCCTGTGTTTATCTATATTCTGCCCGTCTCCACGGGCTGGGTTTACATCGTTTTGCATTTCGTTCTGCCTGCGCAGATGGGGCAGCCGCAGCGCTGCTTACCGGCTCTGGGATAAATGGCTGCTTTCCAGACATGGCCGTTGGCGCACTGCCACCAGACCTTACGATGGCTGCCTGCGGTCACCATCTGCGGGGTAAAGCTGCCATTCAAAGTAGGGTGCCACTGTGCGGCTACCGTTGGTTCCGCAGTGGCCAGGTCATTGAAGCCTGGCAGAACTCTCTTGTTGGCACAATAGGGGCAACCGCTGCCGCGCATTGTGCGGGTGGCGATGACCGCCTGATAGCTGTGGTTCTTTTCGCAGTGCCACCATGCCTTCCGGTTGCTGTAAGCGGAGACGGAATCCGGGGTCAGGGAACCGTTTCTCTCCGTATCCCACTCCTTTGCCAGTTCTGGGTATTGAGAAGCCAAATCGTTGAACCCCGGCAGAATCTGCTTCCCGGCGCAGACCGGACAACCGGCACCGGAGACCGTCCGGGACGCGACGGCGGCCTGCCACCTGTGCCCCAAAGAGCACCGCCACCAAACCTTGCGGCTCGTTTTAGCCGTGACCTTTTCCGGCGTCAAAGCACCGTTCTTCTCTATATCCCATTCCTTTACCAGCCGTGGGAACTGAGAGGCCAGATCGTTCTCACCGGTCTGCACCAGCCTGCCAGCGCAGACCGGGCAGCCGCAGCCGCCGGAGACCCGGGAATTGATCTGGGCCCGCCAGGAGTGTCCTTTCTCACAAACCCACCACGCAAGGTGGTGGCTTCCCGCCGGGAATTCAGACGGCTTTCGCGGGGCATTTTTCCGCGTATCCCACTGGACAGCAAGATCCGGGTACAGCGATGCAAAGTCATTGCTCTGTCCCAATTTTTTACCGGCGCAGTAAGGACAGCCGCTTCCGGCGGCACGGGTATAGACCGGTGCCTGCCAGGAATGGCCGCATCCGCACCGCCACCAGGCCATGGTATGACTACCGTGGGTCACCCCATCCGGCATCAGAGGGAGATTTTTCTCGCTGTCCCATTCCTCCAGTAAATACTGCCGGTCATACTTCCGGCAGAAATCATACAGGCTTTCGCTCATGTGTCCGCCTCCCATGTCCGGGACAGCATTTCCATTGCGGCCCATGTCAGCGGCTCCGTCTCGGAAAAATCCTTCCCCAGCAGATAGGCGCGGAACACTTCAGCAAAGTACTCCTCCACATTCTTTCGACAGTAATCCCTGTGCAGAAATGCGGCCATCAGAACCTGCTCTTTCTGGAACGCGTTCGTTATGGCGGCTTCTTCCTGTGCCGACGCATATTGCTCTTCAAAATGTCCCATCTCATGGAGAACTGTGGTGTTATCCCGCAGGAAAGCGCTGGCACTCACATCCACGCAGATAATTTTCCCGGATGGGATCGTAACACCCAGCCCGCCAGCATAGGACGCGTTCAGCGTTTCCAGACCATAGGTCATAAAGCGCAGCTCCCAGTCTCGCTCCGCAAATTCCTCCAGAACGGCCTCCGGCATCGCCGCGAGGTAGACACGGGAACGGAAGGAATGGCGAACAGCGTCCTCATTTTCATATGTAAGGCGGAAACCGGACAGAGAAACTGGCCGCAGCGCGCTTTCGGTATCCTCCGGCACATGGTGGAGGGAGAGGATCATGCTGACGGCCTCAGCCCTTGTCACAGACTGTTCCGGGTGGAACAAGCCTGTGCCGTCATCCGGGATCAGACCCAGCGCGGCGGCACATTCGATCTGATTCCGCTCTTCCGAAGGCAGACTGCCCAGATCGTGAAAGCGTTCCTCTTTCTGCGGCCACGGCGTCGCGGCTGTGGCGGCAAACACAAGACAGACGGCATCTCTTCTTGTCAGGCAGTCTCCCGCAGCATGACCGTTATTGGCGTCCAGATAGGCGTTGATCATCAGCAAAGGACTTTCCAGCCAGTAAGCATCCAGTCCCTCAAAGCGATTCAGATAACGTCCCAGCATCGTGGCAAATCCCAGCATGGTCACAGGGCGGTCCGGTGCGAACTGCCCGTTTCCAATCCCGGACACGATGCCCTCTTCCGTGGCCTCCATAATATCCTCATACCAGATATTTCCCGGGTTCATATCTGTATAACCCTGCGTCTCAATGGCCACGGCGGGTACAGACACAGCTGCTGCAAAAAAGCATACAGAGACGATCGCCGCAGCTAATCGCTGAAAAGTCGGCTTATACAGGATACTTAACTTCCAACAGGGCAAAACACTTCGCTTCATGGAACTTCCTCTTTATACAACGGAATCTATATTCCGTTGTGCAATTTTGAAATAGATATGGAAAACCCATTCCTACATTCCGTATTCTACTCCCCCAAAATCCAATGTGCAAGGATTTTGTCGAAAAAAACAGGTAAAATAAGCACAAAGAAATGAGCCATGAAGAAGGTATCTGCATGGCTCCTGGAAGAAGCGCCCATTTCCCTTTTTACAAAGGAGAAATGGGCGCTTGTTTTTTATTTCAGCCTGCCGAAAGACTGGTCAGGCTGTTCATGGTTCACATACGGAATATAGATTCCGTTTCAGAGCACCAGCTGTAGCCGTTCCAACTGACGCCGGTGTTCCTGTCCTGTGGTCATCAGGTAGATACGAGTGGTTTCAATGCTGGAATGGCCCAAGATGTCCGCCAGCTTTGCAATGTCCTTGTAGACCCGGTAATAAATCGTGGCAAACAGATGCCGGAGATTATGGGGAAATACCTTGGAGGGCTCCACATCGGCTTTTTGACAGAGCCGCTTCATCTCAGCCCAGATCTGGCATCGCCCCATGGGCTTTCCGCCTCTGGTGAGAAAAATCTCGCCAGAGGTGATTTTTTGCTTTTTCGCGTATTTCAGCAGCCTCCTGCACAACTTTCCCGGCAGCAGGATGGTGCGGATCTTGCCCTTCAGAGAGATAGTGGTACGGCCTTCCTTTGCCGCCTCCACGGTGATATAGCGCACCTCGCTGACTCGGATGCCGGTGGCGCAGATCGTCTCCATGACCAGCGCAATCCGCTCCCGTCCTGACTCGCGGGCTGCCGTGATGAGACGCTCATAGTCCTCACGGCCCAATTCCTGCCCGGCATCCCGGAACAGACGGCGCTGGACCTTCAGGTAATGAGCGCGGCAATCCGGCCAGCCGAGAAAAGTAAATAGATTATTGATGGCAGCCAGGGATGCGTTGACGGTGGAAGGGGAATAGCCACCCACGCTTTGCAGATGTTCTTTCCAAGCTACGACAGCGTCCTTGGTAACAGGCCGCCCATCCAGGTACAGGAAGAAAGCCCGTACGCTTCGGAGGTATTTTTCAATGGTCGCAGGGGTTCGTTCCGCCCGGACAAGGGAGGACGCAAAGGCTGAGATCTGTTCGTTGGCAAGATAGTGTTGTTGCATGGCGGTTCTCCTTGTGATAAAGCGTGATGGGTTTCATTTTACCGGTTGGAAGATATCCTGTGCAAGAGAAAGTACAACGCATCAATGTGGGCATTTCTCAGGTGGGTGTGATATTAACTCTGCTGGAGCAAAGGTTCAAGTCTTTACGGATTCTTTCTGGCCTTTGGATACCGACTTTGGTCAACAGCACAGATTGGCAGTTATGAAGCCAACGCCGCCTGTGGCGGCGCTGGCGCAAGCATCGCATTTTGATGTCAAAATACTGCTTGCTGGGGTAACCCCCAGTCCCCCATGCCGCCCGCGGGCGGGAACTTCTCGGCAGCATTGCCGGAAAGTGAGTGTAAAAATCGGGCTCGGCAATATGGCCGAACCCGATCACAGCGGACTGCCCTAAAGCGCTTCAGACAACATTGTCAAAAGCGATAGACGCTGAAAACCGGGTTCGGTGAAATCACTGAACACGGCCAGATCTTTTGATGCGCTTGTCTAAAAGTAAGGGTTGGCAATCTTGCCAACCCTTACTTTATCAGATCATCTCCCGCACTACACGAATCAGCGTCACCACCCAGGAAAGTGCCGCAAGCCCCACCAGCACAAGGAAAATCCCGTCCGCCAGTGCGGTGTGGGCCAGATACCACGAGCGGAATACCATGATGACCAATGTTCCGTACAGCAGCGGTACGGACAGCCGCAACGTTTGCGCCAGACGGATAACCCCTCCCAACAACGCCAGCCTCAATGATAAAACAGCATACATCATGTTCCGAGCCTCCTTCTTCGATTTGCGGTATGTTACCATCGGCAGACAGACTTTACAAGAGCCTGTCTGCCGATTTTTTTCGCTTTGGGTGTCAATAAGACACCCAGATTGGACGGCGAGGGTGTCTATTGCACACCCTTGACCTTAAAACTTTTGCAGGAACTTTTGATTCCGGGGTATTCACCACGCTGCTTTTTCGGGAGGGGTAGTGAGGGGGTATCTGAAAAAACAGAAAACCGCTTTCGGCAACATTGTCGAAAGCGGTTTAGAAGTTCAAAGCCGTTGGTAAACACCCGCCCATTCGCCCCGTGCCGCCCTGTGCGGCGTTCTTCCGCAATGGGCAGCGTCCTTGCCCATCCCCTCCGGCAGAGGTCCCACAGGCGGCGTGTGGGCTAACTCGATAACCCAAATAACACAAGGAGATCCTATGGAGCAAAAAGCCAATATTACCATCGACAATCATCATATCACCGTGGAGCGGTTGCAGACAGCCTGCGGGCGGGAGATTCGAGTCATCTCCGTGTTTTCCCGGCATGGCAGTGAAACCGTGGAGGACAAGCTGAAAGCCCTGGCAGAACTGGACTTTCAGCAGGGAAAGCTGTGTGCGTAAAGTGCTGGACAATTCAAACCGTTCGGGGTATTGTGGTGTCGCAATGCTCTGAACGGTTTGACAAAGAAAAGGAGGACTGTATGAATCAGTCAAACCAAATCAGGAAAACCGCCCTGTACTGCCGTCTCAGCCAGGATGATGGGATAGAGGGCGATTCGAACTCGATCCAGAATCAAAAATCTATTTTGCAGAAATTCGCGGAAGATCACCATTTCCCCAGCCCCTGCTTCTATGTGGATGACGGTTTTTCGGGAGGAAACTTTCAAAGACCGGCGTTCCAGCAGATGATCTCAGATATGGAAAACGGCGAGATCGGGATCATCGTGACCAAGGATCTCAGCCGCCTCGGTAGGAATCAGCTCCACACGGGACTCTACATCGAGGAACGATTCCCCATGTTCGGCGTCCGCTACATTGCCATCAATGACAATGTGGATACCGACAGCAGCGAGAGCAACGACCTCATGCCGTTCAAGAATTTGTTCAACGAGTGGTTTATTCGGGACACCAGCCGGAAGATCCGTGCGGTGCTGAAGGCCAAAGCGGAACGGGGCGAACGGCTGGGGACCAGAGCACCTTACGGCTACCGAAAGGACCCAGGCACAAAAAAACTAATCGTGGATGATGAGGCGGCAGCTATTGTCCGCAGGATCTTTGCCATGTGCGCCAGCGGCAGTGGCCCCAGCCAAATTGCCCGCATTCTCAAGAAGGAGCAGATCCTGACGCCCACCATGTACGCCTACACCAGATTCGGCATGAATCATACTTGCCTGGACACCGCACACCCGTATAACTGGTCTGACAGCGCCATTGCCAACCTGCTGGAAAACGAAATTTATCTGGGCAACACCGTCAACATGAAGTACAGTACGAAGTCCTACAAGGACAAACGGAGGGTCGAGCATCCAAGAGAGGAATGCATGGTCTTTGAGAATACCCATCCCGCCCTCATTACGCGGGAGGTCTGGGACATGGTACAGAGAGTGCGGAAGAACAAGCGCCGTCTGACCAAGATGGAAGAACAGAACAAGTACTCCGGTCTTGTGTTCTGTGCCGACTGCGGCTCCAACATGGTGCTGCACCGGGCGCATACCATGTCCGCCAGCTATAATCACTTTACCTGCCGCACCTACAAGAAGGACAGGGAAGCCTGCACGGGCCACTACATCCGGGAGTGTGTTCTGGACGAGATCGTACTGGAGGACCTGCGCCGGGTGACGAGCGCGGCGCGGGAACATCCGGAAAAGTTCGCCGACTACATTGGCAGCAAGCAGTCCACCGAGCTTCAGCGGGAGATCCGCAGGCAGGAGAAGGAACTGGCAGCCATGCGGAAGCGGAAAGCAGAACTGGACGCGATCTTCAAAAAGCTGTATGAGGACAGTGTGCTGGGCCGCATCACAACAGAGCAGTTTCAGATGCTCTCCGGCAGCTACACGGAAGAACAGAACCTCATCACTGTCGGTATTCCACAGAAAGAGAGTGAGATCCAGCATCTGCGGGAAACGGTGAGCGGGACGGACAGCTTCCTCGACAAAGCGAAGCGGTATACGGATATCACGGAGCTGACGCCGGAGCTGCTGCGGCTGTTTATTGAGAAGATCGTGGTTCACGAAAAAGAGGTAAAGTGGTCTAAGCACGCGCCCCAGACCGTGGAGATCTACTACAACGGCATTGGCTATGTCGGCAGCGGTCAGCAGGACGCGGAAGAAACACCGGAAGCACCGGACCCCCTACAAACCCAGGACACAGAGAAGCCCCGGCAGGCATCGTAAACACGATGACCTGCCGGGGTATCCCAGGAATTACTTGTTACCCCTGTGAGGGGGGAACAAATTCTCCCGGCGGGGTTATTGTTCAGTCAGACTTCTTTTATCGGCGGATAAACTGGATATTCATGTCCACCCGGCCGTTGATCCCGGCCACGGCGCGGCTGCTGGAGAACTGCCAGTAGTCCATGTGATACACCAGCGTGGGGCACAGCTTCTCGGACTTTTCGCTCTTGTACTCAGGATACCAGCTCAGGTAGTCCGCCAGAGCGCCCTGATCGTACTTCATGTAGGTCACATACGTACCGCCGTAGACCATGGGGGTATACCCCGCGTCCTTGATCCGCTCGCAGAAGGCCACAGCGCAGGCGGTAGCCATTTCCGGGGATGTGCCGTAGACCCGGTAGGTGGAATCGTGCATCTCCCAGTCGTAAGCCACGGGGCCGTTGATGTCCAGCCCGTCCAGCAGGCTGATGACGTAATCCGCCTCCTCGATGGCCTCCTCCACGGTGACAGCCTGGGCGAAGAAGTACACGCCGGTCTCCAGCCCCGCCCGCATAGCGCCCCGGATGTTCTGCTCGTAGTATTTGTCGGTGTTCAGGCTGCCGGTGCCGGTGCCCCGGAAGCCCACCCGGACCATGGCGAAGTCGATGTTGTCATCCGCCACGGCGTCCCAGTCGATCTCCCCCTGGAAGGAGGAAACGTCGATGCCGTACCGGGTGCGGAACTCGCCGCCCAGGTATTCCAGCCGACGCTGATTTTCATTTTCTTCACCCGTCCAGATAAAATCCACGTCGGAGAACACGTTCAGCGGACGGTCCCGGTAAATGGGCACGGTCTTGCCGCCGTATTCAAGGGTGCGGTCCAGCGTGGCACCGGGCTTGTAGACCTCGGAGGGCTTGGCAGCCGTGCTCTCCGGCGTGATCTGCGGCGCTTCAAAGCGTACTTCACCGGTGCCGTAATTGCGGATATTGCCCTGGATCACGCAGTCCACCAGGGTCACATCCTTCGTAACGCCGGGAGCTAAGATCAGATCGCCGCCGATCTGGATGCCCTTCAGCGTTGCGCCGTCCGCCGCGCTGATGAGCAGGCTGCCGGAAACATCCTTCGTCACAGTGGTGGTCTCCTTCACCAGCGTATCCACCATGTTGCTGAGGATATTGATCAGTTCCGCCCGGGTGATGGGGTCCGTGGGCCGGAAGGTACCGGCGGCGGAATCCGTCAGATACCCGCGAGCCTCAAACTCCCCCACATAGGCCAGCGCGTACTCCGCGATCTGGTCCGTATCCGTATAATCCGGTGCGGCGGTCTCCGGCGCGATCCGGAAGGCGCGGCCGATCATAGCCACCGCCTGCTGCCGGGTGATGGTGCTGGAGGGCAGCGCCGCGCCCTGATTGCCCAGATAGATGCCGGAGGCGTGGAGCTTCAGGATGGCGTCCTCCCAGTAGGTCCCGGCGGTATCCGAGAAGGTATCTGCGGGAGAGGCGTTCTGAAAATGGAGAAAACGGTCCAGAATTCCCGCAAAAGCGCCTCGTGTGATGGATTTATCCGGACGGAACGTACCATCGTCATATCCCTGAATGATCCCATACTCCCCGGACCACTTATTGATGGCGGACTCCGCCCAGTGTCCGTCCGTATCCGCAAATGCGTTGGCCGTCATGACGGTGCAGCCCACCGCCAGAGCCGCCGCTGTCAGCCACTTTCCAAAATGCCGCTTCATAGCTGCTCCTTTCTGTCAAAGCCAGTCGAATCTATGCCGAAAAAACGCCACGGCCCTTATGGGCCGTGGTGTTATGTCGCCCTACGGCACATTATAGCGAAACCGGAGACATGGGTCAATATTCTGTCGGAAATTTCTCCCGGAAAATTATGTAAAGTTTTAGAAAGTGTTCCCCCCTCTCCCCGGAAAAAGCACCCGGCTTCACCTATGCGCTCTTTCCCTCTTGCAATGCGCAAACAGGCATGGTAGCATGGAGTTGATCCCGAAAACCGGCACAGAGACCCAAATTGTCGATCAAACCGCTTTGCGGCTTTCGCTGCGGTAGGAACCGAATCAGGAGGGAAACGCTATGGCATTGCTTGTATTCGCCATTTTGAACGTTATGTGCTGCTATTTTTGCTATTTCGTCGGCACGCAAAAGGGATACAACGGGCCGCTTTGTGCTTTTGCCGGGTTATTTGGCAGTTTTCTTGCGTGTCTGATCCTGCTTCTGATGCCCGATAAAGCCAGTGACACATTTAACAGCACCGCCTATAACCGGGAAGTATCTGAACTGAGACAGCAGGTAAAGGATCTGCAGAAGAGGATCACTGAATTGGAGCACAGCGCGGCGCCGGCAGATCAGCCGAAAGCGGCGGTCCATACGGAGCAAGCAAAGCACGAGCCGATCACTGAGATCAGCAAGCCGGTTCGGTTCCCCACCCGAACATCGGACACGGTCATTTGTCCTGGCTGCGGGAAGCGGCAACAGGGGAATCGGAACAGCTGCTACGCCTGCGGGCTGTCATTCCACTACGAGGATGAACAAAAGCCGTAACGGTCCCGGTTTGAGATACAATGGAAAAATTCAAAAAACGGCGGAGACCATTTAAAATGGTCCCCGCTGTTTTTTGCATTCTCTAACAATTTCCGTTTGGAACACTGCTGCTCAAAAGGTGAAAAATTGCAAAGCACGAATCATTCCACCGTCACGCTTTTGGCCAAATTCCGGGGCTTATCAATGTCGCAGCCCTCCCACAAAAGCTGCGCTTTTGCGGGAACCCTATGATTTGACTCAAATCGTCCGGAATGAATCCGTCCGATTTCAAGATTCTGCGCTATGCGCAAAATGCTTGTGCGCCGCACTTGCGGCGAGCCAGCGCGGCTGTATCCGGTTCGGAAACGGGTTTATTCCACCGTCACGCTCTTAGCAAGGTTCCGGGGCTTATCAATGTCGCAGCCGCGCTGGAGAGCCACATAATAGGCAAAGAGCTGCAAGGGCACCACGCCCAAAGAGGGCTGTACAACCGGGTGGGTCTCCGGCACAGCTATGACGCTGTCCGCCGTGTGGGCCATTTTCTCCTTGAAGGGCTCCGTGGCCAGCGCCAGCACCTCGGCTCCACGGGCCTTTACCTCCACCACGTTGCTCATGGCCTTGTCAAAGAGCGGTTCGTAGGTGCCCAGGGCCACCACCAGCGTTCCCGGCTCGATGAGGGAAATGGTGCCGTGCTTCAGCTCGCCGGAGGCATACGCCTCGGAATGGATGTAGCTGATCTCCTTCAGCTTCAGGGAGCCTTCCAGCCCCATAGCGTAGTCCAGATTCCGGCCGATGAAGAAGATGGAATCGTGGTTGAAGTACCGGGAGGCGAAATACTTCACATCCTCGATGCTTGCCAGCACCCGTTCCAGCTTTTCCGGAAGGGCTTCCAGCTCGTGAAGGATGGTATCGTACTCCGTTTTCTCAATGGTACCCAGCAGATCGCCCAGATACAGGGCGATGAGGTCCATCAGGACCAGCTGAGTGGAGTAAGCTTTCGTGGTAGCCACGGCGATCTCCGGACCGGCCCAGGTATAGAGCACATCGTCCGCTTCACGGGCGATGGAGGAGCCTACCACATTCACCACCGCCAGCGTCCGGCCGCCGCGCCGCTTGGTCTCCCGCAGGGCGGCCATAGTATCCAGCGTCTCACCGGACTGGCTGATGAAAATGACCAGAGAATGATCGTCCACCAACGGGTCGCAGTAGCGGAATTCCGAGGCCAGACACACCTCCACCGGGCGGCGGAGCAGGCGCTCCCAGTTGTACTTGCTGACCATGCCCACATGGTAGCTGGATCCGCAGGCCACGATGAAAATACGGCTGACGCCCTGGATGTATTCCTTCGTCAGGCGCAAGTCGTCCAGCACCACCCGGCCCTCCCGGACCCGGGGGGAGACGGTTTTCCGGATGGCCTCCGGCTGCTCGAAGATCTCCTTGAGCATAAAGTGGGGGTAGCCGCCCTTTTCCGCAGCGGAAACGTCCCAGTCGATGTGGCTGTGGGGCTTATCGATGGGGTCCATCTCGTCATTGAAAAGGTTGACGCCCTCCGCCGTCAGCACGGCGATCTCGCCGTCCTCCATGTAAATAACATCGCGGGTATGGCTGATGACGGCAGTCACGTCGGAGGCAATGAAATTCTCGTTCTCACCGCAGCCGATGATAAGGGGGCTGTCCTTCCGGGCGGCGATCAGGGCGTTGGGATAGTCGGCACAGATGATGCCGAAAGCATAGGAGCCTTCGATCCGCCGCAGGACACGGCCCACGGCCTCCAGCATATTGTGACACTCGTTATAGTGGAATTCCAGCAGCTGAGCCGCCACCTCGGTGTCCGTTTCAGACTTGAACGTAACGCCGTGACGCAAAAGTTGTTGCTTGATCTCCATATAGTTTTCGATGATGCCGTTATGGACCATGGCGATCCGGCCATCCTCACTGACATGGGGATGGGCGTTGATGTCATTGGGCTCTCCATGGGTAGCCCAGCGGGTATGGCCGATACCCAGCGTTCCTTCCACATCAGCGCCGCCGTGGATCATATCTGACAGCACCTGAAGGCGGCCCTTGGACTTATAGACCTGAAGCCCCTTTGTCTCGGACCGCACCGCCACACCGGCGGAATCGTAACCCCGGTATTCCATCCGGGCCAGTCCGTCCAGCAAAATCGGGGCCGCCTGCTGGTGGCCCACATAACCAATAATTCCACACATGGGTAAAAAATCCTCCTGAAAATTCATTCAAAAGGACAAACGCGCAGAGATTTGTCTCTTTCTCCGCAGTCAGATTCCTTCTGTTCCGGGGTCGCCCCCGTATTTGTAGAACCTGTCACATGGCTGCGGCCACGGAGGGGCACCCGCCGAAGTTTCGATACTCCCCTCTCCTCGTTATCCCGGACCCCCGCTTCTATGAAGTCATTTTCCGGGCGCATGGCGCTGTTGATGGGCGCTGCCCATAGCCTCCTTTCGTTTCTGCGGCTTTTATGAAAGAACTGGGGCTGCGCAGACCGCCGCCCCAGCTCAGTCAACTCATTTCTTTGCGATGATATGGTCCTTGTCCTTATAGACATGGCTGGCCGGGATGACGCCCCGGACGCAGGACGTGGGGTACACATTGGAATCCGGGCCGATGACGGTGCCGGGGTTCAGGACGCTGTTGCAGCCGACCTCCACCCGGTCGCCCAGCATGGCGCCCACCTTTTTGCGGCCGGTCTCCACCTGCTCCGCGCCGTCCTTTACCACCACCAGAAGCTTGTCGCTCTTGACATTGGAGGTGATGGAGCCGGCGCCCATGTGGGACTTATAACCAAGGATGGAATCCCCCACATAGTTGTAATGAGGCACCTGCACATTGTCGAACAGGATCACGTTTTTCAGCTCCGTGGAGTTGCCCACCACGCAGTCGTTGCCCACCAGTGCGCTGCCCCGGATAAAGGCGCACTGACGGACCTCCGTCCGGTGGCCGATGATGCAGGGGCCGTGGAGATAGGCGGTCTTGAACACCGTTGCGTCCTTGGCCACCCAGACATCCTCCAGAACGTTGCCGTCCCAGTCGGTGGGGTGCACATACTCGTCCTCCGGAAGCTGCTTGCCGATCTCCAGAATCAGGTCGGAGATCCCGGCCAGCGCCTCCCATGGATAGATGAATTGCTTCAGGTAATCTCCCGCCAGAGAATGGCTCAGATCATATAACTCGTTGATAGTCAGCATTACTTCTTCACCTCGATGAGATGGCCGCTCTTTTCCATAGCGGCGATGATGCGGTCCACCTGCTTTTCACATTCCTCGGCGGTACCGGCCTCCGCCATGACCCGGAGCACAGGCTCCGTGCCGCTCTTCCGCAGCAGCACCCGGCCGGAATCGCCCAGCTCGGCGGTGCACTCGTCCACGGCGGCCTGCACGGCGGAGTCCGCCAGCGTCAGGTCCTTATCGTCCACCCGGACGTTTTTCAGCACCTGAGGATACATGGTAACACCGGCGGCCAGCACGCTCAGGGGCAGTTGGGTGTCGATCATCACCTGCATGAGCATGAGGGCGGTGATGAGACCGTCGCCGGTGTGGGCGTACTTCCGGAAAATGATGTGGCCGGACTGCTCGCCGCCGATCATGAAGTCATTCTCCTTCATGTTCTCGTAAACATAGCGGTCACCCACGGCGGTCTTTTCGTAACGGATGCCCGCCTTGTCCAGCGCCTTGTAAAGGCCGAAGTTGCTCATAACGGTGGTAACCAGCGTATTGCTGGGAAGCTGGCCACGCTCCTTGAAGTGCTTGGCGCAGATATACATGATCTTGTCGCCGTTCAGCACCTGACCCCGCTCGTCTACGGCAAGGCAGCGGTCCGCATCGCCGTCAAAGGCGAAGCCCACGTCCAGATGATGCTCCCGGACGTAGAGCTGCAAGCCCTCAATGTGGGTGGAGCCGCAGTCCGTGTTGATATTCACGCCGTCCGGCTGATCGTTGATGACATAGGTCTTGGCCCCCAGCGCGTCAAACACCGCCCGGCCGATCATCCAGGAGCTGCCGTTGGCGCAGTCCAGACCAACCTTGTGCTTTTCAAAGGACCGGGAGGGCAGGCTGGTGAGGTAGCCGATATAGCGGTTGCGGCCGGAGTAGAAATCGATGGTCTTGCCCACCTTTCCCTCAGTGGCCCAGGGGAGGTAAGCGGGATCACCGTCGATGAATGCTTCCAGCTCTGCCTGAAGGGCGTCGTCCATCTTCTCGCCCACGCCGTTCATCAACTTGATGCCGTTGTCATAAAACGGATTGTGGCTGGCGGAGATCATCACGCCGCAGTCGAAATTCTCCGTACGGGTGATGTAACTGACGCAGGGAGTGGTGGTAACGTGGAGCAGATATGCGTCCGCGCCGGAGGAGGTGATACCCGCCGCCAGAGCGTTTTCAAACATATAGGAGGAACGCCGGGTGTCCTTGCCGATCACGATGCGGGCGGAGTCCTCCGTGTGCTTCCGGCTGTAATACCAGCCCAGAAAACGGCCCACCTGGAAGGCGTGCTCCGCCGTCAGATCAACGCCGGCCTTGCCCCGGAAACCGTCTGTACCAAAATATTTACCCATCAGAACAATAAGCTCCTTTGTCTTTTAATTTGAAATCGTTCCTATCATATTCGTTTTTTACAGTAGATACAAGAGGCAAAATGTAAATTTTCAGGCCGTCTGTCCCCGGCTGGCCGTATAAAATCCCATCAGTTGTCCATACTGGAACAAAAAGGGGGCGACGGACATGATCACCGCACTGTGCCGCACGGTCATTCTCTATTTTCTCATTATGATCGGCCTGCGGCTGATGGGAAAGCGGCAGATCGGCGAATTGGAGCCCAGCGAGCTGGTGCTGACCATGATGATCTCCGATCTGGCCACGGTGCCCATGCAGGATTTCGGCATCCCGCTGCTGGCCGGGGTCATCCCTATTTTAATTCTCCTGTCCCTGACGCTGCTGATGAGCCAGCTCTCCCTGCTGAATCTGCGGTTCCGGGCGCTGATGTGCGGCACACCGGCCATCCTGATCCGCAACGGCAAGCTCCAGCAGGCGGCCATGCGGAAAAACCGCTACACGCTGGACGAGCTACTGGAGCAGCTCCGGGGGCAGGGGTGCCTCTCCGTGGAGGAGGTGCAGTACGCCGTATTGGAAAACTCCGGGCAGCTGTCCGTACTGCCATGGGCCAAGGCCAAGCCGCCCACGGCGGAGGAACTGGGCCTGACCTTGGAGGAGGACACTCTCCCCACCGTTCTCATCAATGACGGCCGGGTTTTGCGGAACAATCTCCGTCTTTGCGGCCGGGATGAGGTGTGGCTTCAAAAAATTCTGAAGCAGGAGCATTGCACCACCAAGGAGGTCTTTCTCCTGACGGTGGATGAAAACGGAAAAACGCTCTGCGTTCCCAAGGAGGCTGACCCATGAAACGGATGCTGCTGCCGCCGATTTTCGTGTTGGCGGCTCTGTTGGCGTTTTCCCTGTGGAATATCCGCCACATGGAAGGAGAAACGGACCGCTGGCGGGAACAACTGCAAGCGGCGGACCGGCTGGCCCTCTCCGGGGAGTGGGCCGAGGCGCTGGACGCCCTCTGGGAAAGCTACGATGACTGGTCCCACAGCCAGACCTATCTTCACATCGTCTCCCACCATGATGCGGTGGATGACGCGGAGGCCATGTACCGCCGGGCCATTGCCTTCGGGGAAACGGAGGAGCTTTCGGAGTTCCACGCGGAGCTGTCCGACCTCCGGGACCAGCTGCGGCTCATTGCGGAGATGGAAGCGCTGAATATCCGGAATGTGCTGTAAATCACCAAAGAAACGTCACAGGCCAAGTCGGAAACTGGCAAATTCCTATTTTTTGTGATAATACAGCGTCTCCGTGGGGATATAATAATTTTCCGATGCAATCAGTGTTCCATCTTTCAGCACGACCATCATGCTGCTCATATCTTTGTCTATGTCGATCGTCTGCACATCAAGCTGTGAAAAATTGCCTGCATAGGAAAATGTTATCAACGGACAATCTGGATCATCCCATTCGATTTTTGCTTCTACACCGTCTCTGCATGAAGGTTCATAGCACTCTATCGCAAAGGTCCCAACAAAGCTGGTTGAAAACAGGGTTTTCTTGAGATTCCCCAAAATCGTAATGTAAGAGGATGTGTATGAATATCCGTTGTCCTCATAAACCTTTACAGGAACGGTCCTATCAATCGTTTTATTGATTCCGTGTATGCTGATCAGCGCAGCCACTATGCAAAATGCAGCAGCAACCGCCAAAATCAATTTTGCCCGTCCGGATTTCAAACCTCCACCTCCCTATTCCATGCAGATCACCGATACACAGCAGGGGTCATGTTACAGGCGCAGTTATTTCTCCGCCAGAAGCTTATTCAGCTCCGCCATGAAGGTATCCAGATCCTTGAACTGACGATAGACAGAGGCAAAGCGGACGTAGGCCACCTGATCCACCTTCCGCAGCCGGTCCATCACCTTTTCGCCCACATCCTCCGTGCGGATCTCCCGCTCCATGGAGTTTTGCAGCTCCTGCTCGATCTCATCGGCAATGCGCTCCAACTCGGCCAAGGGCACCGGCCGCTTCTCGCAGGCCCGGATCATGCCCCGCAGAACCTTCTGCCGGTCAAAGCTCTGGCGGCTGCCATCCTTTTTGATGACCACCATAGGCAGGCTCTCCACCGTTTCATAGGTGGTAAAGCGTTTGGCGCAGGAAAGACACTCTCTCCGGCGGCGGATGCTGGCGTTTTCGTCCGCGGGACGGGAATCAATGACCTTGCTTTCGGGGTGACCGCAATAGGGGCATTTCATAGGCTTGACCTCCTGATAAACGTTCCGGGAAAACCCGGTTCATGTGTGAAAAGCACAGGATACTGCGGATATTGTACCACATTCCTTCTAAATGTGGTATCCCTATTTTCAAGTTTTTTCAAAAAACAGGCCATTCCCGGTCATCAAAGCGAAATACCCAGTACGCCCGTCCCTGCAAACGCCGGGAACGGGCAAAGCAAAACATGGCTTCCAGAGGAAAAGGGGCCGCGTCATCCCGTGGGACGGCGATGAGACGGCCCCGCTCCGGCCGGCAGGTCAGCACATCGGAAAGCCCGCCCAAGCGGCAGCGGAGGTATGGACTTCGCAGCAGTTCCGGTCTCAGCGGCTCCCATTGCTCCCGCTCCTCTCCTAAAGGGCGCAGTTCTCCCCGGAGGATGGGTCCCAACGGGTCTGTCAACCGTTTGGAAAACCGGCGGCGGATTTGCAGGCAGCCGTTCTCCGGTTCCAGAACACCGATACGGAGATTCCCTGTCTCCCCCACCGCCCATGCGCACCACAGCCCCTCCCGCTCCCGGCAGGAGACGGAAAAGGCCGTATACAATGCCTCCGGGGTGACGGTCAGTTCCCCCACCGTCTGCTCCTCCCGAAAAACCGGATACTTGTCCATGAGCCGCCACCTCCCGGCAAAAAAATCGCCTGTGCATCAGTTTATGCACAGGCGGATCTTAATATGAACGCTATGTATGGCAGGCTCAGGCGATGGTGTAGCTGCCCCGCACCAGCAGCTTCGTGGTGTCGGAGCCGGCCTTGACGCCCCGGCCCTCAATGGTCATCATGTAGAGATGGTTCGCCGCCAGCGCACTGCCGTTATTCAGGGAGGCAGCGGTGGTCTCGTCGATGAGGCCCGGATTGGAGGGTGACACGCAGGAGGCCGTACCCACCCGGAGCATCACTTCACAGCCGATGTCTCCGGTGAGAACCTGTCCCTTGGAAAGGGTCACCACGGCAAATTCCACGCCGAACATTCCGCCCGCGCCCCCGGACTGCTGAAGAAGCTGGCTGTTCCGGGTAGCGATCTTCTGGTCTACCTTGGTCATGATCTGCCCCAGAAACACATCGTTCAGATAACTCAGTGTCACCAGCGGATCGGTGGCAGATCCGGGCTCCACCGCCAGGGAAACGCCGCTCATGGCAAGGCAGCTTACCAGTGTCAGCGCCGCCAGACGCAATGCCCATCTATTTTTCATATGTACCTCCGTTGTCTCTTGGCTCCCTCCCGATGGGCGTTTCCGCCCGCCGGGAGGCAGTATTCTGTCTCTTATACAAACTGGTCGTGGGGCAGTCCGAAGCTCACCGCGATGGCGGTGTCCACCTTCTCCATCACCTGTTCCTCCACATGGCCCATCCGTTCCCGCAGCCGCTTTTTATCCAGCGTCCGCACCTGCTCCAGCAGGATGATGGAATCCCGGTTCAGGCCGCAGCTCTCGTTCACCGGAAGGGCAATATGGGTCGGCAGGCGGGCCTTGCCCGTCTGCGAGGTGATCGCCGCCGCGATGACCGTAGGGCTGTATCGGTTGCCGGTGTCATTCTGAATGATCAGCACCGGACGGATGCCGCCCTGCTCGCTGCCCACCACCGGAGAGAGATCGGCATAGTAAATATCGCCGCGCTTGACACTCGTATCCACAAAGTTCACACTCCGCCGAAAGAAGTACCCGTCACCATTCGGTGAGGCCACTTTCATTCTCCCACGCAGCTCCGGAATTTATACCACCGGGGCAAAATTCCGGTGTCCCGCCCCGTGTCATCCTATGCGCCTGGCGGAGTGCGGGTGCCTGCTTACAGCAGCCGCAGGCTCCGCTCGATCTCCTTGCCGTTTTCCATATACAGTCTGGGGACCCGCTTGCTCACCGCGCAGGGAAACAGGCGAAGCGCCGCCAGTGGCGGATGAAGCGAGCCTGTTTCGAGGAAGGCTCCCAATCAGCGGATACGCAGGATCTGCTGATTGGTTTGAGCCGACGGTGTATTCCCTCTTGGGTTATCTCCGCGCCAAGAGCCGCATTTGCGGCGGCGAACTGACCTGCTTACAGCAGCCGCAGGCTCCGCTCGATCTCCTTGCCGTTTTCCATATATAATCTGGGAACCCGCTTGCTCACCGCGCAGGTCAGTTCGTAGGGGATCGTGTTCAGAATTGCGGCCAGAGAATCTACGCTCTGGGTCTGGCCGAAGATCTCCACCGTATCCCCCACCTTTACCTCCGGCAGGTCCGTCAGGTCCACCATGCACATATCCATGCAGATGCGGCCCCGCTGCGGTGCCGGGCCATAGGCCGTCTGCACCGCCATGCGGTTGGAAAGCCCCCGGAAGAAGCCGTCGGCATAGCCGATGGGCAATACGCCCATACGGGTCTTTCCCTCCGTGCGGAAGGTCCGGCCATAGCTGACGGTGGTATCCGGGTCAAGGACCTTGATGGTGGACACGCAGGACTTCAGCCGCATCACCGGCCGCAGGCCCAGCCGCTCCGCGTCATCCCCCACGCCGTAAAGGGCGATGCCGGGGCGGACCATATCCAGATACATCTCCGGATAGCGGGTCAGGGCGCCGCTGTTGGCACAATGGCGGATGCGGAAGGTGCGGCCCTTGGCGGCCAGTGCGTCCAGCACATGGGTAAAGACGCCGAACTGCTCCCTCGTATACGCTTCATAGTCCGCGCCGTCCATATCAGAGACGGCGAAATGGGTGAAAATACCCTCCGGGTCCAGCCCCGGCAAGGCGCAGGACTCCGCGATGGCCTCCACGCCGGTTTCAAAATGCTCGCCCCGGACCAGAAAGCCCAGCCGGGACATACCGGTATCCACCTTGATGTGGACCCGCAGCGTGCCGCCGCACTTCACAGCCTCGGCGCTGTACGCCTCCGCCTTGGCCTTGGCGGACACCGCCTGAGTGATGTTGTATTCGATGAGCTGGGACACCATCTCCGGAGGGGTGTGCCCCAGGATCAGAATGGGCATGGTAATGCCGCCGTGGCGCAGTTCCCGGCCCTCGTCCAGACTGGACACTGCCAGATAGTCCGCCCCCAGCTGTTCCAGCTTCCGGGCCACCTGCACCGCGCCGTGGCCGTAGGCGTCCGCCTTCACCACGCCCAGATACTTCACGCCGGGGCCAATCTTCTGCCGGGCCACATTGTAGTTGTGTTCCAAAGCATCCAGGTCGATCTCCGCCCAGGTGCGCCGTAAAATCGTATCCTCCAAGTTGATTCACCTGTCTTATGTGGATTTGCGGGGTCCTCCCCGCTGTTTTTACGAATTATCCGTTATTGTATCACAAAATCCGAACGCCGTAAACCGTACCGTCAAAATTGTTTCGCCGTCCACGGCGATCTCTCCGAGGAAAGGCGTTCCGTCTGCCTGACGGAGCCAGACGGTGGTCACGATGTCCGTGTCCGACGCGCCGGTCTGGTCCAGCGCCAGCCGGGTACAGGGGACTCCCTCCCGGCTTTCGTCATTCTGTTCCAGCAGCCAGCCCTCCCGCAGAGCGTACATGATCCGGGCCAGTGCCGTGGCGGGGCTGACGGCTTCCTCCGTCAATGTTCCGGCATCCAGACAGAGATCGCCGTATTCCAGCGTCCAGCCTTCCTCCCGGATGACCGCCCGGACGCCTGCCAGTTCCAGCGGCTCCAGCACCTCCACGGTGCTCTCCCCGCCCGGCACATAGGTACCGTGAAGCGTGGCGGACCATTCCAGCCCGGACTGTTCGCAGGTGACCTCCGCCGTCATTTCACAGCCGGACATCTCCTGATAGACTGACCGCAGGTCCGCCGCCGGCTCCGCTGTCTGTTTCCCGCAGCCGCACAGTAGCAGGCACAGGGCTATCATTGGTACGCAGTTTTCGATGCGCACCCTGTTTCCCTCCGTTATTCCAGAATTTCCCGGATGGCGTCAGGCAGTTTCCGGACCACGTCCTCCGGTGTGACGCTGTAAGCCGTCAGTTCCTGTTCCGCCAGATCCCCGGCGCGGCCGTGAAGCCAGACTCCCACCGCCGCGGCTCGAAGTGCGTCGGCCCGCTGGGCCATCAGGGAGGCAATGACGCCGGTCAGCACATCCCCGCTGCCGCCCTTGGCCAATCCGCTGCCACCGGTTGTGTTCACCAGAACGTCCCCCTCTGGCGACGCCGTGACGGTCCGGTGGCCCTTCAGCACCAGAACGCAGCCATGGGCCATGGCGAAGTCCTGTGCCGCCCGTTCCCGGTCCCCACGGCTCAGATCGCCGCCAATCCGGGCGAACTCCACCTCATGGGGCGTCAGAACCGTGGGCCTGCCCCGGCGGGCATCCAGTAGATCTATATGCCCGGAAAGGGCGTTTATGCCGTCGGCGTCCAGCACCAGCGGTTTTTCCGTTTTCAGCAGCTCCCACACCAGGCGGGCAGTCTCCCGACTGCGGCCCAGCCCCGGTCCCAGCGCCAGCACGTCGCAGCCGTCCAGCTTTTCCAGAATTTGCGGCAGAGCCTTTCCCGCCAGCATACCGTTTTTCTCCGGCAGCGGAAAGGGCATGGCGGAGACACATTTGGCTGCCTCGATGGGCCAGATGGTCTTTGGCACTCCCAGCGACACCAGCCCGCAGCCGGTCCGTGCCGCCGCCGACGCGGTGAGATAGGGCGCGCCGGTGTAGCCCACCGCGCCGCCTACGATCAGCAGCTTTCCAAAGGTCCCTTTATGGCCGTCCAGCTGTCTCTGCGGCAGTGCCGGTTTCAAAAGATCCAATCCCACCGTCCGGATAAGCGTTGTCACTTCCATGGTCAGTCCCCCTTTTTCTATGCGATCCAGTCAGCTTGTATTTGAAAAAAAGCAGGGAACTCCGTTCCCTGCTTTTAACGCCCTTATTCGCCCTTGGCCGCTTCGATGATAAGCTTGGCGCACAGGGAATAGCCCAGCTTGCCGCTATCCAGTACCAGATGGTAGTTATGGCTGTCGCCCCACTTTTTGCCGGTATAGTGGTTGTAATAGGTATGACGGCTGTTGTCCTTTTTGGCAATGATCTTCTGCAGCTCCGTCGCGTCCGTGCAGCCGGTAAGCTCGCTGGCCCGCACCGCCCGGTGCACCGCGTCGGCATGGATGAACACGTTCAGGCTCTCCATGCCCGCTTCCCGCAGGATCTCGTCAGCGCAGCGGCCCAGGATCACGCAGGGGCCCTCCTTGGCGAAATGGAGAATGACTGCCTTCTGCACATCGTGGATGGCATCCTGGGTGTCAGAAAAGGAGGCGTCCGCAAAGGAGCAGATGCTCTTGAAGAAGAAATTCGTGGAGGATACATCCTCCTGATCGTGCTCCACCATATCCGGATCAAATCCGCTGGTCTGGACTGTTGCCTTCAAAATATCCCGGTCATAGAACGGGATCCCCAGTTCCTTTGCCACCTGCTGGCCGATGGAATGGCCGCCTGCGCCGTATTCCCGGCTGATGGTAATGATCTTATCCATGGTACTCCCCCTCACAGGTCCCGTCTTTTGACAGGGCCGATACTCAGCGTGTCGAAAAAGTCTTTTCGCCCCGCTGAGCAAGTTTTCAGAACTTTATAATAGTTCTGAAAACTTAGGATTTTAATGGCGCAGGACACCCTTCTTGGGTTTCCCGCGCACACCTTTCCTTACCGTCGCGGAGAATTTACCACTTTATCGACAGTCTCAAACCGCACGTCCGTTTGGACGTGCGGTTTTTTCTCTCCGCCTCTTTTC
>OGGW01000421.1_pt1 | contig 41734 bp, 27 predicted proteins | sample 1571291 | NCBI WGS metagenome assembly OGGW01 (sample SAMEA2582028, study PRJEB24529) | metagenome | biome: Human gut stool | place: China | collected 2011 | reverse complement strand
TCTATTTTTAAGGAACTTTTACACATATTATTAAGGAAAAAGCAGATAAATTCTGCTATAATAATATATTAGAGATTATAAAATCAATTCATTTTTATGGTTCTATACATTGATTCGTATACGCTAATGTAGCGGATAGGACTGAGTGTATTGAATACAGGAGGTGCATATGGAACTCATCGATACAATGTTGATTGAACGCATTCGTAAAGCTTTAATTAAACGATATGACCGAGATCAACAGATTCAACAAATGATTGAAGAAATTGGTGCAGAGGAAGGCCTTAATGAGTCCGAATTGGCTATCGTTTACCAAGCTTATTTAGAAGTAAAGGAACGTGTGTATTATACATCTTCTCTCGTTGATTTGTGGAATCAAATTGAAGATGTTCAAAAACGGATGGCTCTATTGCATTCTTACGAATCTTTAGAAGAAGATTTATTTGGCGATGTGCTAGGTGACGATAAGGAAGATATTGTCATTTCTAATACATCTGGAGTTGGCAAGGGTGTTAGTCACAGTGATGATGCATATGCTATGGAACAGATACAATTATCTGACGTTCCTGTGCATCATGATTCTACGGTGGGTATGAATCATATTAAATTGAATGAATTAAAATCTATAGGTGGTCTCTTTACTGGTTTTGGTGAAAGCTCCGGTAAGGAAATGACAGATTTTGAAGATACTGCGATTGAGCACCTTGATGTAAAACCATTAGAAGGCGTTGAAAGCTTAGCAATTCATCATTTAGATGAAAATGATGAGTTAAATGTAGATGGTCTTGATGAATTTTCGAAAGATAAGAAATCAGAGGAAGCTAAAGTGGATGATGAGGATATGTCGTCTATCGATCCATACACGGCGGTGAATGCTTTGTTATTTGGTAAAGCCGGTTTAGAATCTGATAAAACAAATAAGAAGATGGAAAAGCTTCTTAAAAAGCAATTAAAACGCGTTGACGATGAATGGGCGCGTATCAACGGCTCTGAGGACAAGAAATCTAAGGACGATAAAAAATCCAAAGAGGACAAGAAATCCAAAGAGGATAAAAAATCTAAAGAAGACAAAAAGTCCAAGGAAGAGAAGAAATTTAAGAAAGATAATAAGTCTAAAGAAGATAAGAAAGATAAAAAACACAAGAAGCATAAAGAAGATAAGCTTTATAAAGCCGAAGAAAAGTTAAAGAAAAAGAAAGATAAGGCTGAAAAGAAGCTTAAATTCTTAAACGATAAGTTAAAAACAGTCTTCTTAGCGGATACTTTCAAGAAAAAAGACAAGAAGAAAGACAAGAAAAAGGATAAAAAATCCAAAAAAGATGAATCCGCAAAAAAGCAGGAACGATAGTTTCCGTATGGAATAGTGAGGCCTCTGAAAAGATGGCCAAGGAGAGTGCTAGTGCAAAGAAATCAGCAGGTGCTGGGACTATCGACCGTGGATGCGGTAAATGCAAACGATGTAAAGGTTCTAAATGTAAGAAATATCCAAGTTAATTGATAGTTATGTAATTACTAGAATATTACGTAATATATTACGTAGAATATGTGTACCATATATATGTAGTTTATGATATTTTATTAATCATTTAGGCAGTATAGTTATGTAGTTTTGTTACGCATGTAACAATATAGTTATTTTTCTAACATACTAGTTAGGTTAGCAGTTAGACTAATCATTTAGTTTAGTGTTAGGCTAATAGTTAAGTTTAGGTTAATAATTAGAGTTATAGGATACAACAGTTAGGGGTTAATAATGAACCGATGGCAACGATTATTTGAAGGCATAAAGACAGAGATTAAGGTATTTATCTTTTTCTCTGCTTTGTTGACTGCATTTAGAATCGTGTTTCTTGCAGTATTTCAATCACAACTAGCTTCTGTGACGATGGAGAATATCCTCACATCTTTGTGGTTAGGCTTTAGATTGAGTCTCAAGACCATCGGTTCTTTGTGTTTAATGGGCTTTTTAGGGGGTACGTTGGTACATACCTTTGTACCAAAATGGCCGTCTTTGCGCATTAAACAGGTCCTCTACTCCATTGCGACTGTACTGTTGACCTTTTTATTTCTGGGACGCATTCCGTTCTATAAAATTTTCAACTCCTCTTATAATGCGATGCTCATCAACGGTAAAAACGATGATATCGGCGCCATTGTAAATACAGCGATCAACGAATATAATGCCCTCATGTACATCATTGGGGCCGTTGTATTGAGCGCAGCTCTTTGCTGGTTCCTCGTTCGTTTCCTAGCGTGGGGCACGAAGAAATATAGTGACTATGCTGATGATCTAAGGAATGGTAATGATGCGGATAATCTAAGAAATAGTGATTCTGCAGATAATCAACGACTTTGTACTACTTGGTATCCTAAGACGAAGAAAACACAATGGATGACGGGCATTGGGCTGACTATTGTTATCGGCGTACTAGGTCTATTCTTTAGATTTGGCGGTGCTTTCAGCTATACGAACTCTATCAACTGGGAAAGTGCGGCTCGCCTCAGCTCCAATCTGTTGAATGAAAATATCCTCGACGATGTGCAGGCGCTCTATCGTGTTAAAAGCATTGCGAAACGGACGGCTGAGCTTGAGGTTATTAACTTAACGCCTCAAGAGCTAAACGAAAAAATCACTGCCGTTGGCGGTAAGTTTAATGGTACTAATTTTGACGGTTCTTTCACCAGAACCATTACAACACAGCGATTAGCGGAGCAACCACAGTCCATAAACCTCGTTCTTGGAGAATCCTATGGCTTGTGGCCGTTCCTCGCTGAATATAACGAGCCTGGTGCGTACCTTGTTGAACAAGGTCGTAAATATGCTGCCAGCCCTCAAGCGATGAGCACGCAGCTAGCCCTCGCGCAAGGTACAGGCACGATGCCTGCTATCAATGGTTTGTTGACGGGTATGCCTGACACAGGGTTATATCCTAACTATGAAGGTGAAAGTTTCAAAGAGCCTTATGGTTTAGGTATTGGTCCTGTTATGAAAAAGCTGGGGTACAAGACTATATTCTGGTACGGCGGCTTTAGTACTTGGCAAAACGTTAAGAACTTTGCTTTATCTCAAGGCTTCGATGAATTCCACGATGCTTCAGAAATGCCAAGCGAAGACGGCAACGCTTGGGGTGTAGGCGATAAAGATTTATTTAAAGCTATTTCTGCCTACATGGATCAACATAGAGGGGAAAAAATTCTCAATGTTATCATGACCACTTCTAATCATCCACCGTATAGCATCAATGTCGCTAAGGAAGGCTACGATGTGAATAAGGTAAAAGGGCATTTGCCAGATTCTATCGAAGAAAATGATAAGCAATTGAACGAAATGGGCCATATTTGGTACGCAGACCACGTAATGGGTGATTTTATTGCTCGTGAAGAAATAGCAGATCCTTCTGCACTCTTCGTCATTACAGGTGACCATAGCGAACGCTTTAACTTTGCTCGTGAAGTAGGCCCTAATGTGGCATCTACTATTCCTATTATTTTTTATGGTCGCGGCATTCATAAAGATTGGCTTGCGCCTAATGCGTTCGGCATGAGCATTCAAATCATTCCTACCTTGGCGGAATTAGTGGGCCGACCTGGTCAAACCTATGAAGCGATGGTACCAAGCTTATTTATACAAGAGGAATTTGTCTTTAACCATAGACTGTATCTAGATAAAAATGGAAAAGTATTAGAACAAAGTGCGAGCATGCCTCAATCCTATGGGGATATGATTAAAAACATGCGCGAACTTGCGGCGTGGCGTATTAAACATGGAAATAACATTAAATAAGGGATATTTATCTAATGATATAGTTAGAACAAGCTATATGAGTTTAAGAATTTGTAGATACTAATTTGGCTAGTGCATGTTTAAGAGGAGCATGGAATGGAGTTAATTTCGGTCATTGTACCCGTCTATAATGTGGAATCTTATGTTGCAGAATGTATTGAGTCCATTCAAAACCAAACATATATGAATTTGGAAATCATTTTAGTAAATGATGGTTCTACAGATGCTAGTGGTGATATTTGCGATCAGTATGCAGCCTATGATGAACGCATCAAGGTGATTCATAAAGAAAATGCTGGTGTCAGTGCAGCTCGTAATACGGGAATAGAAGCAGCTAATGGCGACTATATTGCCTTTGTAGACTCCGATGACTATATTGCTCCTAACATGTATGAAGACATGTTGCGCATTATGAAAGAGAATGACCTAGATATCTTGGAATGCACTGCTTTTAGAGATAAAGGTGGCGAAATTATCGAAGGTTGTAATGATGGTTCTTTAGAAATTTTCAATCGCGATGAAGCGCTAAAAATGGCTATGTACGATTGTTTCGTTGCTGTATGGAGTCAATTATACAAGCGTAGTGCCATCGATGATGTGCGTTTTCCTGTAGGTCGAAAATTTGAGGACACAGCTGTATCATATCGATTTATCACCAATACTAAACGGGTAGGTCACATCAATCATTGTTATTATTACTATCGTCTTAATCTTAATTCAACGACTCAAACCTCTTTTGATCCGAAATCTCGATGGGATTTTGTGCTCGGCTATGAGGAACGCTTACAATACGCTATAGATCATCAATTACCATATGTTGATGATTGCAATAGTTTATTGATGAAAGCCGTATTATCCTGTTTAACGGCTTACTATGCAAAGCCAACGGGTAATCAAGTGTATTATGATAAGTGCAAAAAAATGATTGAAACTTATCGTAATGATGCATCCTACAAGCTATTAAATTCTAAATATAAGCTCTTTTTATGGTCTTTTGGCCGTGCCGATTGGATTCATAAAATGGGGGCTCGTTTATCGTACTTAGCAAAACAAGTACGTTCGTAAGTGAAAGGTGAAACTATGGCAACTGTATCTGTAATAATCTTAGCGAGAAATGAAGAACACAATATTCATGACTGTATTGAGTCTGTGCAGTTTGCCGATGAAGTTTTGGTTATCGATGATTTCAGTACCGATAATACTGTAAAAATCGCTGAAGAAATGGGTGCTCGTGTTGTACAACACGCTATGAATGGTGATTGGGGTGCGCAACAAACCTTTGGCATTGAACAAGCGAAATCCGATTGGATCTTATTCCTTGATGCGGATGAGCGCATTTCTGAGCCTCTAGGGAAAGAAATTCAAGCTATCGTTGTAAACGAACCTAATAAAGCGTATTGGATTCAACGGCGCAATAAATTCCATCATAACCACGCTACACATGGTGTATTGCGTCCAGACTATGTGCTTCGCCTCATGCCTAAAGAGGGTAGCTATGTAGAAGGCTACGTGCATCCTGCGATTATTACGCCGTATCCAACAGAAAAATTACAACATCCGATGTACCATTATACTTATGATAATTGGCATCAATATTTCAATAAATTCAATAATTATACCACATTATCTGCTGAAAAATATCGTGATAATGGTAAAAGCTGTTCTTTTATCAAGGATATAATTCTGCGCCCTACCTGGGCTTTCATCAAGGTGTACTTCTTACAAGGCGGTATTCTCGATGGGAAGATGGGCTTTATTTTGTCCGTTAATCACTACTTTTACACGATGACTAAATACGTGAAGTTTTACTATTTACTAAAATCCAAGGGAAAATTGTAATAGAGGGAACATTATGTTAGGCAATTTTGGAAAACATTGGCATATAGGCCGTACTATATATGGCAAGCGCACATGGCGTGAAACAAGACGAACCTTCTTACATACAATGCGCTCTTGTCGTCATGACTCAACGGTTACGGAATTTGAAAACTTCTTTAAATCTTATACTCCAGATCCAAAGCTGTTGGAAAAACATCCTAGTCTCTATGAATTGATGAGTCGTATGTTTTTGATTAAAAACTCTACGCCACAATGGCGTTTGGAAGCTCTTCGTCAGCATTTCACCATATTACAAGAGGTGTTTACGGATGAAGCGGTTCAGCTCATGTATGTAGACGAAGCGGAGTTTGATTATTTCGATAAAAAACGAGGTATTACCCTTTGGAGTTCCGATGAGCTCGATATGTCGGCTCATCTATATTACGAGCCGGGACAACGTAAGGAAGGCTTCTTGACGGTTATGCTCTTGCTCGAAGATAAGGGCGTATACCATGCAAATATTCGCTTTGCTAAAGGCCATAACGGAGAGAGAACTCTTGTTATCGGTACTATTCAAGGTTATAAAGATGGTCTTGAGCGAGCTAAGAAGATTACGAAAAAGATGTATGGTTACCGTCCGAAGAACTTTATTACCTTCTTGATTCGTGAAATCGCGCGTGCCACAAAAGTAGAATCGATTCTTGCTGTATCTGATGAGGGCTTCTATGCTAATTCTCATATGGTACGTGGTAATAAAGCAAAGGTAGCTATCTTAGATACCTTGTGGGAGGATATTGGCGGTACTGTGTTGGAATCTGATCCAAATTATTTTGCGATTCCTCTTAAAGAAGAGAGAAAACCTATGGAAGAGATTAAATCACAAAAACGTAGCCAATATCGTAATCGCTATGCTCTGTTAGATGAGTATGAGGCTATGATACAAGAAAATATAAAACCATATATAAAGGCCTAGAGGTGTGCTATGCGCGTAGCAATTTTAGAAAGTATTGTCATGCCTGCTGGTCATGAGGTGGAGTTTGATCGCATCCTCATCAACGAATTAAAGCGTCAAGGTCATGAGCCAGTACTATTCGTGCCGGAAAACTTTCCTTTTAAAGTAGATTATGGAGTAGATATAGTGTACTTGGAAGGTGGAGAGGTAGTGACCTATGCGGGAGCGTCTAAGTGGAAGAAGCCGTTTTTATCCATTTTACGAGAACGCCGTCGCCGTAGTTGGTTCATATCAGCAGCAGAAAAAATTAAAGAATATAATATAGATGCTTTAATCATTCCGACGGGGACATATCGCTATATTAAAGCTTTGTTAGACACGCCGTTAAAGGACAGTAAGGCAGCAGTACATGTTATCTTCCATGGCATTGGCAAGGGAGAGATGAATCGCTTTATTAAGCAAGCTCATCGTGCTAATGCATATAGAAACGTGTACCTCGATGTTATCTCTTTGCGCGATGATATGTTGCGCCCTGATTTACCGAGAGTTCGTAAAATCTTGCCTCCTGTGTTCTTGCCATCTAGTGAATTGAGCGGAGAACAAAAGAATAGTGATACGCAAGGTAAAGTTAATATAGAAGACCAAAAAGTTCCGAATTCTACAACTTGTATAGGTACTAATTTGGAAACCTCTAAATCAGCAAATAAACCGATAAAATTGGGTTTCTTTGGTCAGTTTAGAAAAGAGAAAAATATTGAGCGCTTTATAGATGCCTTTGTATCGCTGAATTATGATGATTCGGTACAACTCGTCGTTCAAGGGGCAACGGTAAAGCCTGAAGATGGGGCTTTATTTGAGTCTATCATCAAGAAATATAGCCAGTATAATAATATTAAGTTTATCCATGCCAGTCTGATTGGAAAAGACTGGGATACAGCCTTATTGAGTGTAGATGCTTTATTATTGCCCTATGGAGCAGAGCGATATCGCTATCACTGGGCGGCTATGCTATTTACAGCTATTGGCTTTTACAAGCCGGTTCTTATATCTCCAGAAATCAATCCTGAGGTATTAGAACAGTATTCCATTGGGGAATTTTTAAATTTAGATGATGTAAATACTATCAGACAGGGAATACAAAAGTTTGTACAAAATTTACAACATAATAAAGAGCAATATAATCAAGGATTGATGAATGCTAACGAGGACTATAGTCATCGCGCATTGATTCAATCAATCTTAAACGTATAAAGCTTGTTATATAAGCAATGTAGCTTATATGTGAGGGGGATATTCTTGGGGATTTTATCAAAGTTAAGATTAGAGTCATGGATTGCCATTATGATTACGTTGATGGCATGCTTTACAAGGCTATCCATGGCAGCTGGTCAAGTATTTTATGTTATTGCTATTTTGTTAAGTATTTTCTATATTTGGAAACATAGGCATGACCTATATATTCCATCCTATGTTAAAAAATATAGTAAAACATTTGCTCTAATGTTGTTATTGTTATTACCTTCTGCAGTATTAACGAACAATATAGCTGTAGGATTACCTGAATTTATCAATGTTTGGTTGTGGCGGATTCCTGTGTTTTTTGTTATCGCTCTGTGTATTCGTGATAAGAAAACATTATTTACGATGCTTGCCGTATTTTTTGTGGATTTTGGTATCGATAATTTAGTAGCCTTTTATCAACATGTTTCAGGAATGACCGATAGAGGATGGGGATTTGGTAGTAGCGTGTTGACTATATCGGGCCTCATGGTTATGCTAGTGCCTATTTTTTGCGTTATTTTATTAGATTCAGCCTTTCCTAACTATGTGAAAGTATCTGCTTTATGGGCACTAGGCTGTGTTGGCTTTGGTATGTATGGCAATCAAAGTAGAGGATCTTGGCTTTTTAGTATGATTATGGTGCCTATCGTATCCTTACCATATATACTAAAACGATTCATTTATGTAGTCGTTGTTCTTGCTGCATTAGGTGGAGTTGTATGGGGATTTAGTACACAACCACAATATGTAGCTAGGTTTGAGTCCATTACGAATACGACTACAGATGGTTCCAACCTAGGCCGCTTTGATGTGTGGACATCGTCTATTAATATGTTTAAAGACCATCCTGTGACAGGTGTAGGTATAGGTCAATGGCGTACTATATATGAATCATCCTATCGATTACCAACGGAAAATCAACATTTATATCATGCACACAATAATTTTATTCAACTTTTAGGTGAAGTAGGTCTGTTAGGTCTATTGGGGGTTCTCATCTTTTATGGATCTATTATTGTTGATAATTTTGTGGTTTGGTTTAAGAAGCGAGATCCTTATAGTCTCTGTGCTATGATTGCTGTTATTTGTTATGTATTTGTATTTGGCCAAGTGGAGTATACTTTAGATAATTCATCAGGAATGCGCATTATGTATTTTATGTTAGCTACGATGCTTCAATTACGGGATAATTGAGAATCGTATAGCTGTATTAGGAAGAATTTAACTACCATTTAATAGACAATTAAGTAGGATTCAAATAGACTTAAAGAATAAATAACTACATAAAAGATAGGTGAAATCTATGTTTTTTTATAGTTTTACATATTTAAATATGATACAATATATATAAATATTGGTACATTGTATTCGTATGATAGAGAGGTTGTTTTCTTAATATTTTGAGATTGAGAAAACAACCTTTTCTTATAATTTGGAGTATTAGTATGAATAGTTCTATCTGTAATAACAATAATAAAAAGTTATTTATTAGTAAGCTCATAGTGCTTATAGCAGATTATATTGCTATTGTTTTGGGGACATTAGCAGCTTATTATTTGCGTTTAAACTTATCAATTTTACCGGTAAGTTCAAATTTTAAGGTAGAAGAAATTTACGTATATGGTGTTGTACCTATCGTATTTTTAACTATATTGTTGCTTAATAATGCCTATTCTGTGGTAACACCTTATTGGGATACGATGAAAAATTTATTCCGTAGCATTACGATCGGTGTTGTTGTATCTATTGTTCTCATGTACACGGGCCATGTCATTAATGATGTGTCTCGTTTATTTGTTGCCTTTGCTTATATATGTATGCTCGTATTTATCTTTAGTGAGCGTTTTATTGTAGGAAAAATACTTTCAAAAGCAGGATATTTAACAATTCCGATTCTTCTCGTTGGGGCGGGCAAGACAGCGGAACTTGTACAGAGATCATTAGAGCGTATGCCGATTACTACCTATAAGATTATTGGTTATGTAGATGATAATCCTAAATCATCCTCCATCGCTAAAGAATATCCATGTCTTGGGGCCTTTAAAGATGTAGAGAGAGTAATTAAAGATACAGGAGTTCAAACTGTACTTATTTGTGCTCCCGGACTTGAGTCTAAAAGATTAGTATCCTTGATTAATCAATTACAATTATTGGTAAAACGAGTAGCATTTGTACCTGAATTATTTGGTTTACCTACTAGTAATATCAGTGCTCGTGGCATGATGGAAGAACAAGCCGTCATATTGCGTGTACAAAATAACCTAGCGCGCAAGTCTAACCGTATTTTTAAACGAATTTTTGATATCGTAGCTACCGTATGTGGCGGTATTTTGATTTTACCGATTCTCGCTATCATTGCTATATTGATTTACTTGGACTCTCCAGGACCTATCGTATTTGGACATAAACGTGTTGGTCAAGGTGGGAAATCATTTTCTTGTTATAAATTCCGATCCATGGTGCCAAATGCACAAGAGGCTTTGGAGCAATATCTAAAAGATAACCCAGCTGCTCGTGAAGAATGGGAACGGGATTTTAAATTGAAAGATGATCCTCGCGTTACAAGAATCGGAAAATTCCTTCGAAAAACAAGTCTTGATGAATTGCCACAGTTGTGGAATGTTCTCGTCGGCGATATGAGCCTCGTAGGGCCACGACCTATTGTTCGAGATGAAATTGTAAAATATGGCGATTATATTAATGACTTTTACCTTGTACCACCAGGGATTACTGGTGTTTGGCAGGTAAGTGGTCGCAGTGATACCACCTATGAAGAACGGGTGTTAATGGACTCTTGGTATGTTCACAACTGGTCCGTATGGATAGATATTGTATATCTGTTGAAAACTGTGTTGGCTGTTGCTAAATCGAAAGGGGCCTATTAATGAAATACGATTATTTAGTAGTTGGGGCGGGCCCATTTGGTGCTGTATTTGCCCATGAAGCGCACAAGCGTGGTAAATCCGTACTCGTTATCGACCGTCGCAATCACATAGCAGGTAATATATATTGTGAAAGCAAAGATGATATCAATATCCACGTCTATGGCGCTCATATTTTCCACACATCCTTGAAACATGTGTGGGATTATGTTAATCAATTTGCAGAGTTTAATCACTATGTAAATAGCCCTGTGGCAAATTATAAGGGAGAGATGTACAATTTACCGTTTAATATGAACACGTTTTCTAAAATGTGGAATATTCGAACTCCAAAAGAGGCACAAGATATCATTACCAAGCAACGTGCCGCGATTGCAGGGGAACCTAAGAACTTGGAGGAGCAAGCTATCAGCCTCGTAGGTACTGATATTTACGAAAAGCTTATCAAAGGGTATACGGAAAAACAATGGGGCCGTAAATGTACAGAGTTACCAGCTTTCATTATTAAACGATTACCTGTGCGTTATACATACGATAATAACTATTTTAATGATCGCTTCCAAGGTATTCCTATGGGTGGTTATACCAAGATGATTGAACGTATGTTAGAAGGCATTGAAGTCCGTTTAGGTGTAGACTTCCTCAAGCATCGCGATGAATACGAAACTTTAGCAGATAAGATTATCTACACAGGCCCTATAGATGAATACTTTGGTTATTCTGAAGGGGTATTAGAATATCGCGGCCTTCACTTTGAAACTGAACGTCTCGAAGAGGAAAACCATCAAGGCGTTGCGGTGGTGAACTATACGGAAGGAGAGATTCCGTATACACGTATCATTGAACATAAGCATTTTGAATTTGGGTCACAGCCTGTTACGTATGTAACAAAAGAATATCCAATGGACTGGAAAATCGGTGAAGAAGCGTATTATCCGGTAAATGACATAAAGAATTTGGATCTTTATGCTAAATATGTTGAAAAGGCTGAAGCGATTTCTAATGTAATATTTGGTGGTCGCTTAGGGGAATATAAATATTACGATATGGATAAGGTCATTGCTAGTGCTTTAGCACTATGTAATAAGGAGTTTCAGGAATGAGAATTGAGTGGCTAGATTCGCTAAAGGGTTTTGCTATATTTTTAGTTGTTGTTGGTCATGTTATTCTTGGTTATATTCGAGCAGAAACTTTTACAGAATATCAATGGAGCTTACAGTTTGTATATGATGTAATTTATAGTTTTCATATGCCATTATTTTTTTTGATTAGTGGTTTTTTATATAAGCTCACATGGACTCAAAAAAATTCAGGTCTGCTAAAAAAAATTTCTAATAAGTTTTTAAACATGGTCCCTATGTATTTATTATTCTCCGTTGTATTTTGGTTATCTAAATATTATGCAACATTGTATGGGAATATCCAGATGAGCGATCATTTTAATCTAGTTGATTTAATGCATATTTATATAGCTCCTCTTTCCTACTTATGGTTTTTGTATGTACTGATTTGGCTTTTTGTAGCTATTCCTATATTTGAATCTATAATAAAGCCTACAATAGTCTTTATTATATTTCTATGCTTGTATTTTTTTATGCCACCTGTTTATGGATTATTGAAGATTATTAATTTAATTATTTATGGAGGCGTATATTTTACATTAGGATCTGTATTATGTATGTATCAGGATCAACTCAGGACAATTATTTGTAATAAGTTGAATGGTATTGGTTTTATTAGTATTGTTCTGGCAGTCATTACATTTCCTTATATTGAAGTGCATAATATTTTAAAGTTTATATGTGCTATATCAGGTTCTGTTTTTTTATCTATTCTATTTTTTAAGTTTAAGAATATAAAATGGGTTACTATTTGGAATATTTGTGGTCGTTACTCTTTGGGAATCTATATTTTACATTTATATTTTTCTGGGCCATTGAGAACTATTTTTAAGCACCTGTCTATTGATAATATTATGGTGTGTTTAATTTTATCTTGTATGATTAGTACAATAGTGCCTATATTTATTGTTAAGTTTTTTGATAGATATAAAATAACCTCTTGGGTTTTTGGTAATTCCAAGTTAATCAAATTGAAATCATAAGATGAGAGTAGTAGGATGAGAGTATATGTCTAGTAATAAATATATTGATAGTTTAATAGGATTAAGTTTTATATTTGTAATATTTCCTGTAATCCCCATGTCTTTACGAATAGGTTTTTTAGGTGGAGAGTTTTCTGCAAAAGCATCATTTTATACACTATTTATTTGTTTAGTATATAGTGTATGGCTAAAAAGACATAGTCTACGTCAATATCATTTATATTGGAAAGAATTATTATATATAGCTCTTTTAGGTTTCAGTATTACTGTATCTTTAGTTCATGGTTTGCTTAATTTCCCTTATTATGATTTAGTTCCTGGCACTAATTATATGAATCATAAATTGGAAGCTATAATTCAATTCATATTTAATGAAACTGTGAGTGAATATACATTATCGGTCATTCATTTTTGCTTTAGGGTTTTAAAGAACTCTTTGACTCAACTTATTTTTACATTTGGATTTTCTTATTTGATTTTCTATTGGTATAAAAATCGATCGGAAATAATTTTGAAAATAATAAGTAAGGGTTCATTGATTTCTGCTAGTCTAGTTGTTGTTTTTGGTGTTATTGAACTATTTTATTTTGATAAACAACAATGGGCACTTTCATTATTAACATATATAAGACCTATTGTTCATGCTATTGAGATTAATAATACATGGTGGCCACCATTATTTTGGCCAGAATTACAATTTAGGTCTCTATTTCCCGAACCATCCTTTTTGGGGATTTATGCAGTTATTACAATTCCTTTTATATGGAGTATTATTTTTACATCTAAGAATAAAAAGTTGGTAGGATTATCTTTCATTATTCTATTGCTTTTAGAGATGATTACCTTATTAGCTAATAGTAGAACTGCAACTGTTTTTTTAATAATAGATTACATATTGCTTGTATTTACGCTTTGTATTCAATTTAGAAACAAAAAATTTATAATACATACAGTTCTTGTAACTTTAATAGGTCTTTTAGCTTTTGTAGGAAATATAGTATATACATCTAATGTTCTTTATGTACAAGATGCTTCTACTAAAAGTATAAATACAACTAGTACAACAATTAAAAATATTTCAACTCAGCAGGTTGCAAATGAAATTACATCTTATGGAGAAAATAATATTACGTCTTTATCTAAAAAAGGTGGTCGTAGTAATAACCAAAGATATGGTGTTATGAAAGCTGATTTGAATATATTCATAGAAAATCCATTATTAGGAATTGGGCAAGGGTTACGTACCCCATATGTTTTGAATCATTTAGATGAAGATACATTAAATGGTGCGGAAGTAAAAATGTGGATTGAAAATATTAAAAATAAGGGTCTTATTAATATTTCTATTCCTATGTTAGGAGAATATACCTCTCGTTTATCGGAAACAGGGATCATAAGTTTTGTATTGTTTATGGGACCTATTGTATTCTTATTAGTTAGATTGCTTATTTATGTATTTAAAAATCCAAAAGATATATGTATTATATTTTTTACAATTGCTTATATAGAGTCTTTGTTGACAGGGATAGGAACGACTTTAAATGAGCTCTATTATTTTTGGATATTATTAGGGTTTGGTTATGCATTAGTTTATACGAGAAATTCATATCGTAATAAGGTGGATGAAATTAGTGAATATTAAGATTTTAGTAGCAACACATAAACAATATTGGATGCCTGAAGATTCTGTTTATATGCCGATTCATGTAGGACGAGACGGTAAGGCTGATATTGGTTATACAGGGGATCATACAGGAGATAATATATCTTCAAAGAATGCAAATTACTGTGAATTGACGGGCCTCTATTGGGCATGGAAAAATCTTGATGCGGATTATATTGGTCTCGTTCATTACAGACGTTACTTTACACGTAAAGAGGTACGCTCTGTGGAGGACAAAAAGAATCAAATTTTAACTGGATCAGAATGGGAGAATCTGCTTTCACAATATCCTGTAGTAGTAGCAGATAAGCGTAAATATTATATTGAGTCTAATCGTTCTCACTATAATAATGCCCACCATAGCTCAGGACTGGATGCGGCAGAACAAATCATCGCTGAAAAATATCCTGAATATAGCGCTGCGTTTACAAAGGTTTGTAATCGTACATGGGCTCATATGTTCAACATGTTCGTTATGCGTAGAGATTTATTTGATCAATACTGTGAATGGATGTTTTCCATCTTAGAAGAAATCGAAAAACGTGTTGATATTTCTGATTATGATACATATGAAGCACGTATCTATGGCTTTGTTAGCGAAATCTTGCTTGATGTATGGATTGAAGCTAATAATATTAGCTATAAAGAACAAAATGTATCTTTCATGGAACCTCAAAATTGGATTAAAAAAGGTGGTTTATTCTTAAAACGTAAATTATTTGGGAGATAATATACTGACTATGATAAAGGTAATAGAACTTCCTATAGATAAAGATATGGGTGGTTTAACATCTTATGTTCTTCAATTGTATAGAATGATTGATAAAGAAGAATTTGAATTAACATTGCTGAGTTATGATGATCCTCAAAATTTTGATGTAAATTATAATGTAGAGACGGTTAGTAGACCGTATCATATTATTCAGTTTTATAAAAAAATGAAGTGCCTACTTTCTGAAGGAAAAGACATCATTCATTTTCATCAATCTTATGTCAATATTATTCCTATTTTGATTGCTAAATTAGCCGGATTTAAAACTATTATTTTACATGCGCATAGCTCTAGTATAGATGATAATCGAAAAATCGTACGCTTTCTAAAGACAGGATTACATAAGGTTGGAAGATTTTTATTACCTTATTTGGTTGATACTTATATAGGCTGCTCTACTAAGGCATCAGAATGGATGTTTCCTAGAAAATGTATAGATAGTGATTCATATTATTTATTACATAATGCTATCGATTTGGATTTATATGATAGAAATATAAATCTAGGGTTGGAGGTTAGACAAAAATTCAATATTCCTAAGGATGCATTGGTAGTAGGACATATTGGTCGTTTTACACCTGTTAAAAATCACTCTTTTATTATCGATATATTTAAAGAGGTATTGAAACAAAATCCTAATAGTTATTTATTTCTCTTGGGGGATGGTGTAGAACGTCATAAGGTTGAAAGTCTTGTAAAATTAGCAGCTATATCTGATAAGGTTATTTTTATGGGGTATGTAAATAACACTGTTGAGGTTATGCAAGCTATAGATATTATGATATTACCCTCATTATTTGAAGGGTTACCGCTAATTGCGATTGAGTCACAAGCATTAGGCATACCAATATTAGTATCTGATACGATTACACAAGAGGTTGTGTTGACTGATTTATGTACGACTTTACCAATTGATAATCCTGAACAATGGGCTCATGAGATTATGTCTAAATTTGGTAAGAATAAATATATTGATTATAGATCTAGAATTAAAGAACTAGGTTATGATTCCTGTGTTGCTATAAAGAAGATTGAAAATATATACAAGGGAAAACAATGAGTTTTAAAGATTATATAAAAGAAAATCTACCGTGGATTCGATCTATCTATAGAAAAAGGTTGGCTCCAATCAATTTAATCCATAATATTTTTGATAAGCCAGTAGTTGTTTTACTTTATCATAGAGTTAATTATTTGAATCGTGATTTATTTAATATTAATGTAACTCCTGATAATTTTGAAAGACATATTCAAGTCTTAAAAAATCATTACAATGTAATAACTTTTAATGATTTAAAATGCAATGATATAAAAGAACCATCTGTTATTATTACCTTTGACGATGGATATTATGATAATTACAAATATGCCTTTCCAATTTTAAAAAAGTATCAAGTCCCAGCGACGATTTTTATAACATCTGGTGGTGTAGATACGGGTAAAGAGTTTTGGTGGGATCGATTAGAAACTGTTTTATTCGAAAATAAAAATCTAAGAGAATTAATTGAGTTAGATATATTAAATCAAAGACATATATTTGATGTATCTGATGATAAAAAGCGATTACATAGTTTTTATACATTACACCATATGCTTTTTTCTCTACATCCTAATGAAAGAGATATGATATTAGACAGATGGTACGAATCTTATGGATTGAAGGTTAATCCTAATAATAGGACTATGACTTCTTCTGAATTAATAGATTTATATGAAAGTAATCTAATTACATTGGGAGCGCATACTATACACCATCCAGCGTTGAAACAAATTAGTAGAGAAGAACAAATACATGAAATACAATCTTCTAAGCTTTTTTTAGAGAATTTGTTACACATGGATATAGATATTTTTGCGTATCCTTTTGGTCATAAAGAAAGTTTTGATCAAGTGACAGAACAAATTGTTCAAGATCTAGGATTCACATATTCAGTTAGTACTAAAAGAGCACAGCTTCATTCTAATACTAATCCATTTTCTATACCTAGATTCGGCATTGAAGACTGGTCAGAAGATGAATTTATACGACAAATGAAGTTAGTATGGTTTGAAAATTAGGGGATTTTTAATAATGTTGACTATATCTGAAATTCAAGATCATTTATTTATAATGCTTAAAGAGTTTGATTCCTTTTGTAAAGAGAATGATATTAAATATTCGCTATCAGGAGGATCATTATTAGGGGCCATTAGGCATAAAGGTTTTATTCCTTGGGATGATGATATAGACATTTGTTTAAGTAGACCTGATTATGAAAAATTAATTACTATATTTCCAGAGGTTTTAAATAATAATTATTTGCTTAGATCTATTGAGCGCAATAATTCAAAATATCCTTTTGCGCGATTAGAAAAGCTTGATATCAAGATTGAAGATAAATATAGTAATTCTAATCAATTTTTATTTATGGATATTATGCCTGTTGATGGATTACCAAATGATAAAAATGAAGTTGTTAGTATCTATAAAAAACGTAAAATTTATAGTAAAATGCTCGAATTATGCGATGCTAAATTAGGTCATGGTAAATCACTTAGTAGAGCATTTATCAAGTCTATATTAATTATTTTTGCTAAATGTGTGGGATATAAATATTGGGCTTATAAATTAGATCAATTAGCAAAACAGTATGATTATAATACTTCTAATTATGTAGGTGCTATTACTGGTGGCGTTTATGGTGAAGCTGAATGTATGGTAAAGGATGCTTTTGAAAAACGTGTCCCTATAGAGTTTAGAGATTTAACATTAGAGGTTTTTTCATGTTACGATACATATTTAAGTAATTTATATGGTCGTAACTATATGGAAATACCGCCAGAAGGTAAACGTAAAATATCAAGTATTAGAGCATATGAGATTTAATGTATAGGGGTATAGCATGAATATAGGTATTATTTTTGCTGGAGGAACTGGACAACGCATGAGTTCAACTGGCACACCGAAACAATTGCTAGAAGTTAATGGGAAACCAATATTAGTGTATACGCTAGAACACTTTCAAAATAATAATAATATTGATGGAATTGTTTTAGTAGTATTAGAGTCTATTATTGGAGAGGTTAGTAAATTAGTACAAAAGTATAGTTTGGATAAAGTCAAATCGATTATTCCAGGTGGAAAAACAGGACAAGAGTCGATTTATCTTGGAATTCAAGAGTCTTCAAGACTATATAATGAAGATAGTATAGTTTTATTACATGATGGGGTTAGACCTATTATCTCTGATGAGCTAATTAATACGTGTATATCGTCAACAAAAACATATGGTAATGCCATTACTGTTTCACAAGCTATAGAAACTATTGTTTTAAAAGATAATGAGCTTTCTCATGTAGGGAAAATACTTTCTCGAGATGAATGTTTACTTGCTAAAGCTCCACAATGTTTCTATTTAAAAGATATTTATAAGGCACATGAAAAAGCAAGATTTGAAAACTTGGAGTTCATAGATTCGGCATCTATGATGCAGTTTTATGGGGCTGAACTGTTTACAGTAATAGGACCAGCTGAGAATATTAAGATTACAACACCTATTGATTTTTATACATTTAAGGCTTATTTAGAAGTAAAAAATAGCCTCAATATTATGGGATTATAGGCTGATATTATGCGGACAGTTAGTGCAATTAAGAACATAAATTCCACGTTAATTGTATATGGATTTAATATGGTATTACAGTTTATTATCCGTTTTGTATTACTATATTATTTATCTATTGAATATTTAGGCTTAAATGGTTTATTTGATAATATTTTGACTGTATTATCTCTTACTGAATTGGGCATTGGTCCGGCTATTATATTTAGTTTATATGCTCCTTTAGCTAATCATGATTTAGAAACAGCAAAATCAATCATGAGAATATTTAAAAAAGCATATATTTATATTGGTACACTTATTCTATTCTTAGGATTATGTATATCGCCTTTTGTTCAACATCTTATAAAGGTACCTCCTAATATTGCATATTTAAATATTTTCTTTTTACTTTTTGTTGTTGATACGGGTATTAGTTATTTTTACTCTTATAAAAAATGCTTGCTTATAGCTGACCAAAAACAATATATAGCTAACTATTACAGAGGGATTACTCAACTGATAGGGAGTTTATTCCAAATTGCCTTAGTCATTTTAACTCATAGTTTTTGGGTATATATTATTCTACGTATATGTATGACTTTTTCTGAGAATTTTTTAATAGCTAGAAAAGCCGATCACTTATATTCGTTCTTAAATGAAAAGAATATTCGGCCTTTAAATAAAGATATATACCAAAGTATTATTAGAAATATAAAGGCCTTAATACTTCATAAAATTGGTGGTGTTACTGTTTTTGGAACATCAAATATTATTTTATCAAAATTTGTAGGTTTAAGTGCTGTTGCGTTATATACGAATTATTATTTGATTATTAATGGCATCGATAAGTTGTCTGATCAGGTATTTAATGCACTAAAGGCATCTGTAGGAAATTTGAATGAGTCGCATGATGATGCTCATAAATTAGTTATTTTCAAGAGATTAGAATTTATGACAGCCTATTTGGCTTGTTTTATCTGTAGTAATTTATACCTTTTGTTAAATCCGTTTATTACCATCTGGCTAGGAAATAGCTATCGTTTTGATGAAAGTATAGTGCTTTGGATGGTCATCAACTTCTATCTAATGTTTATGCGTAAAGGCGTCTTAGTATTTAAAGATGCTATGGGGCTCTTTTGGCAAAATCGATATATGTCCTTAATAGAGGCCTTAATAAATTTAGGATCTTCCATTGTTTTAGTTCAATATTTTGATGTTTGGGGCGTGTTATTGGCTATGTTTATTAGTACGATTTGTATGCCTTTTATAGTTGAACCATATGTTTTGTTTAAATACGGATTACGTTGGTCTTTGGTTAGTTATTTTAAACTTTATTTCCGTTATACTCTAATTACATTTATATTAGTTTATTTCAGTAAATTCTTATCACAGTTTATTGCTTTGGATAGTGGTTGGTTTGGACTTTTGCTAGGGGTCGTATGTAATAGTATCTTTATAATTATGGCATGGGGAATATTATTTATTAGAAGTAAAGAATTAAGGTTTTATCTTGATTTAATAAAAAGTAGACTATAAGAAGGGGATAATAATGAGAATAACTGTAACTGGTGGGGCTGGGTTTATTGGCTCTCATTTAGTTGATCGTTTAATAGAAGATGGTCATACTGTACAGGTTATTGATAACTTATATACAGGAAATAAAGAATTTGTTCATTCTAAAGCACAATTCGTAGAATTGGATATTAGGGACCCAAAGTTATACTCTGTCTTAGAAGAATTTCGTCCAGACTATATATTTCATGAGGCTGCACAAACTGAAGTTTCCACATCTATGAGTGATCCAATGTTAGATTGTGATATTAATTTGATGGGGTTAATCAATTTACTTAATGCAGCAGTAAAACTAGATATTAAAAAGTTTTTAATGCCATCTTCTGCAGCGGTTTATGGTAATTTAGATACATTACCACTAAATGAGGAAATGATTGGAAATCCGTCTTCATTTTATGGATTAACAAAGCTAACTACAGAACATTATCTTCGTATTTATCATGAAGCTTTTGGGTTATCATATGTATGTTATCGCTATTCTAATGTGTTTGGTCCACGACAAGGTAATGGTGGAGAGGGGGGCGTTATTAGTATTTTTGCTAAAGCGATTGTACAAGATTCTCCTATTATTATTTATGGTGATGGAAAACAAACAAGGGACTTTATATATGTGGATGATGTAGTTGAAGCTAATATTTTAGGTATGCAACACCAGGTTACAGGTATTTATAATGTAAGTACTGGCATCTCAAGTTCCGTCAATTTGTTAGTTGATGAGTTTAGAAATATTAGCGGCAAAGATATTGAGGTAGTTTATGATAAGCCTAGATTAGGCGATATTAGAGATTCTGTTTTGGCAACTGATAAATCAGAAAAAGAGCTTTTATTTACAGCAAAATATAACTTACACGATGGGCTAATAAAAACATATGAGTATTTTAAAACAGTAGAGGGCTAATATTTATGAATGATGTTTTATCTTATGAGTTGGAACGGACTGTTAAAGATATTCATACTTTCTTATCTAAACTTTCAGGGAAAACTATTTTGATAACGGGGGCGACCGGATTCATAGGATCTATGCTCACCCGATTATTTTTAGTTAGTAATATGAAATATGGAACAGATATTAATATTATTTGTTCCGTGAGAAATATAGAAAAGGCAGAGGCTTTGTTCTCTAATCTTAAGAATTCAGAACAGTTAGTCTATATTACTAATGGCCTTGCTGCATGTAATGATTCTGTTGATTATATATTTCATACAGCAGCACCTACTACATCTAAGTTTTTTGTTACTCAACCAGTTGAAACGTTAAATGGTAGCATTAGTACAACATTAGACGTCTTGCAATATGCAACAAAGAATAAAGTTAAAAAAATTGTATATTTATCTTCTATGGAGCAATATGGTATTCAGCAGGTAGATTATCAAAATATGACTGAAGATGATTTAGGTTATATTGATCATTTAGATGTTAGAAGTTCGTATTCTGAAGGTAAACGCATTTGTGAATGTTATTGTAGTGCGTATTTTCATGAATATAATGTACCCGTTTGTATTGCGCGCATTGCGCAATGTTTTGGTCCAGGCCTTTCACTTTTAGATAATCGTGTATCTATGCAATTTGCTAAAAGTGTTATGCATAATGAAAATATTATTTTACATACCGCAGGACAATCTGTATCAAACTTTTGTTATATAACTGATGTACTTTCGGCCTTGGTACTATTACTGTTTAAGGGAGAATGTGGAGAAGCATACAATATATGTAATAGTAATGAAACAAGAAGTATCAAAGATATTGCAAATTTAGTAGCAAAAGAAGTCGCTAAGAGTAAAATAGACGTGGTATTTGATATACCGGATAATGCCAATCAATATGGATATGCACATGATGTAAAGTTTATTCTAAATAGTGAAAAAATCCAGTCGTTAGGGTGGAAACCTAAGATCAACATGGTAACAGGATATAGAAATTTAATTGATTATATAAAATATGAGAAGAATATCTCATAAGGGTAAAGAATAGTCTTACCGAATCGTATATGTTAAAAACAAGTATATTAGAGTAACTTGATAATATATAATTTGTAAAGACAGTTGATTATATCAGCTGTCTTTTTTATGTGTAAAATTTGTCACAACATTCTCATATATTTCATGTATTTTATGATGTATACAAGTCATCATGGTAGTTACCAGTTGGCGTAGTATTCATATAGTTTGAGAGGAAGAATATGAGGTATAGAGAATGAGAGTGAGCAATATTGAATTGTTGCGTATCATTTCGATGATACTAATTATTATGCACCATTTTAGCGTGCACGGTTGTTTCCCCTTTACACCGGATTTAACGTTTAATAAGGTATTTCTCCAAGTATTTGCACTTGGAGGCAAGGCTGGTGTAGTTGCCTTTGTTATGATAACGGGCTATTTCATGATTTCTAGTAGCTTCAAGCTGCACAAGTTTGCCAAGTTAGTAGGGCAAATATGGTTTTACAGCATTGCAATGCTGGGCGTGGCTATGGGTTTAGGACTTGATACGGTGACGTCAAGAAACATGATGCTTGCGCTATTGCCCATTGGCGCCATGAGTTGGTTTGGTCAGAACTTTTTAGTCCTCTATTTACTAACGCCTATTATTAATCGAGTACTTCATTGGCTACAGCATAAATACTACGTTATGCTCCTAGTGGGGTTCACGGTAATTTGGTTCTTAATACCAACGGCACTGAATTTGTGGCCTAATGTACCGCATACCACCTTTGGCTTTAAGCATATCTTTTCTTTTATCGTGTTCTATTCGATGGGGGCGTACATTAAGCTGTACGGCTCACATATAACAAGAAAAGTGGGTGTTATTTTTAGCGCTATTGGCTTTGTTGGGGCTTTTCTAGGGGATATTCTCGTCGATGTACTAGCCATGACAAATCCAGAGTATATGAAACAGATTTTCTACTTTACGCAAAATGATTATGGCTTCTTTCAATTGCTATTAGGTATTGGCTTATTTATTATTTTTTTGAAAGCAAAGATCACTTATCGTCCTTGGATTAATGTGGTAGCATCTACTACCTTTGGCATATACCTATTGCATGATAATCGGTTATTCCTTCATCATATGTGGGACAATGTATTGGCAACATATCAGTACTATGATTCATTAGTATTACCTCTGTATGCAATCTTTGTAGTGGCGCTCATTTTTGTCGTCGGTATGACCGTAGACTATGTGCGGTTAGCTTTCATAGAAAAACCTGTGATGAAAGCAATTACGCCAAGCCTCGACCGGATTCAGTCAAGGGTTGAGAAAGTACTGCCATTATAATGCGATTATCGGTGTTTTTTGGTATAATATATAAGTATTCTTACCATAAAACGGGAGGTAATTATAATGCGTAAATTCTTGTATATGTTAGCGGTATTGCTTGTATTAATTGGCATTAGCACAAACGATGTAGAAGCTCGTCAAGATGTGTATGCTACGACATATCTCGGTAATAACTGGTATGTAGATCAAGACTCTGTAAAGCGAGTGGGGGATATACTCAACTTTACGGTGTACACAACAGCAGGTCTTAGCTATAAAGTGACATCTAGCGATGATAACTATTACAATGCAGACGTGTTTTACGATAATAATAAACTCGTATCGGATAATGGCCAATCCGTCTGGAAATCTCCAGGCATGATGGCAGCTATGCGCGTGGCGCGTAGATAAACAAGAAGGCAGAAACAAAGTGTTTCTGCCTTCTTATTGGTTTTGGAAAAAGCAAATAGCCCTTCGTTACCGCTTGGTAGCTAGATAAAACGAAAAGGCCATTTCCTAATTTCTATTAAGTTTCGAGATGAGCCCGACGCAACTACTCGTCTGGCTATCTAGTTAGATTATAGAGATAATCACATATATCGTCAAACTCGAATGAACGATAATATAGCTTTCAATAGATTATTTATAATTATGGGCAGGAACTTAGGTATACTACCATTTTTTTTTGTTATTTATTTTTTTTGTGATAAAACAGTTTTCTTATGTTTACAATAATAGGCTTATAAATTATAATTAAAAATGTTTAATTATAATTTATAGTGTGAATGAGAGAGGGTTCTTATGAAACGCGTGTGTAAAGCGAACTTATCCTTAGCGATTGCTCTGACGATTGCTAGCTCTGTAATGCCTCATGTAATGGCAGAAGATACTATTATTAGTGCTGTTAAGGGTGAAACCTTAAACTTGGGAAAGGTACAAGGGACACTGTATGGTATTGATGCAGATAATAAGAGTACTATTAATGCAGATTACGTATCTGGTAGACTAACTAATGGACGAAAGACTATCATTACTAGCCAAAATGGTAGTACTGTGAATATTAAAAATGGTGATCTTCAAGTTGGTCGTGACAGCAATCCACTTGTAATTGCTAAAGGAGGCACTGTAAATCTCGGCGTAGATGGTAATAAGGGTAATTTTACTGGTCATGATATGTCCATTGAAGGTGATGTACGCATCGATGGCAGCACAACACATCCATCTGAAATTAATATTGGTGTAGAGAGTGATGAAGTACTATGGACTGGTTTTGCTCTCAATTTAGCAGATAAAAATGCAAAACAACCAAATCATATTAATGTGTTTCTTGGTGAGCGAGGTTATTGGGACCACATGTATCAAGGCGGTTTGAATGGTACTAGTTATAGTGCAATGACAACTCCAAGTCGGGTACATCGTTTGGTAGGTTCAAAAAATCGTAATTTTGAATCCATAGTAACTCAAAGTGAGCATAACGAAATTCACATTGATAAGTTAGAAGGTCATGTAAACTTTGTGTATGATCCAAATGGCGAGTACGATGATACGGAAAATCCAGAATATACGCCACGAACTAATATTGTAAATGGATTGACTCCAGAATCCTTCTGGGGTGGTGATATCCATATTACAAGTGCGGCACCTAATTCCGGTGCTCATATGTATACGAGTCGTAAGGGATTAGACTTGTCTAGTGAAGATAATGTAAATAAAATTTTAGATAACTTGGCACATAAGGTGTACTACCATAACTATGTAAATGGTGAAAGAAATCTTCAAGGCACAGTTGCTATTGCCTCTGCAGGTGCTGAATCTGCACGTTTTAAAGTATTAACCGAAGGTTATGCTAAGGAAGGTGCTATTACATGGCAAGCAGATAAAAATGGTCAAGGCAAATATGAGTATAGTAAGGTGAAACCGACACCAAAACCAACTCCAGCGCCAATACCTAAGCCAGAGGTGAAACCAACACCGAAACCGACTCCGAAGCCTGAGGTGAAACCAACACCGCAACCGGCTCCGAAACCTGAGGTAAAACCAGCACCGGTTCCAACGCCTAAGCCAGAAGTAAAACCGACACCGCAACCGACTCCGAAACCTGAGGTAAAACCGGTTCCGGCACCAACACCTAAGCCGGAGGTGAAACCTACACCGCAACCAGCGCCAAAAGCTGAAGAAAATCAAAAACCAGCTCTTGAGCAGAATCCTCAGATGCATGTGAATATGGGTGCGTTTGATACGCCACATATGCGCGGCGCTCGTTCCGCCATTATGAGTAATATTAATGGCTGGAGAACGTTGACAGATAATATGTATCGTTCACGTGTATTACAACAAGGCGAACCAACAGGTATTTGGGCTCGCGTTGGTGGAGGTAAATATAGCTTTGATGGAAATGGAATCGATACAGATACAACATACACTCGTATCCAAGGTGGTTACGATGCTAAAACTGGTAGCGGTTGGACCGTAGGAGGACAAGTTTCTTATCTTCGTGGTAACGATGATTACGTTTTCAACGGCTCTGGTAAGGAGAAAGCCTTTGCTGTTGGTGCGTATGGCTTAAAAGATCTTGGTAACAACCAATATATTCACATCGAGTCTCAAGTAGGTCGTGCATCTAATGATTTCACTGTTCGTAATGAGATTGGTGAAAAACTCTCTGGTGAGACTGAAGCTAATGCATATACAATTGGTGCACGTTATGGTAAAACCGTGAAACTTTCAAATGGTACATATATCGAGCCACAAGCCCAATTGAGTTATACTCACTTTGGTGGTGATAGTTTCAATGCTGGCAGTATGCATGTAGATCAAGCTGGCGTGAGCAGTACAGTAGGTGGTCTTGGCCTTGAAGTTGGTAAACACTTTGGTGCTGGTAACATCTATACTCGTCTTGGTGTTAACCATGCCTTCTCTGGTACAGTAAAAACTACATATACTAGTGGTGCTACTATTAAACACACTTCCGAGGACATTAAAGGCACTTGGACAGATTTAGCCTTTGGCGGTAGCTACGGTTTCAATGCAAATAACAGCATCTTTGCGGATATTAGTACAGGTCTATCTGGTGATTATAAAGCTGGTTGGTCTGTAAATGCAGGATTTACACATAAATTCTAAGCGAATCATTAATAGATACGAGCGATTTTGGTACATCGACAATTGCATGATAGGTAAAGTCGCTTATTGATTCATTCATATATTTCTTTAAAACGTTGCTTATTGTATCGAGCATTAGTTCGAATTATAATGGGACTAGGATAGTTGGACGAGGTTGGGCCTCTCTTCGTTAATGAAGGGAGGGGTGTCTATGAGTGATTATGAACTAATCATGCTCCTACTTCAAGTAATGGCTGTTGTCATCGCTTTCGGAGCACTAGTAGCACTTATTTGCTTTGGAAAAAGCAAATAGCCCTTCGTTACCAGTAACTGGATAACTGAAAGGCCATTTCATCACGTATTTATTTCTTGAGATGAGCCCGACGGAACCACTCGTTTGGCTATCTACTTATATTATAGAGATAATCACATATATCGTCAAATTGAGATGAAATACTTTATAACAATGTACTCATATTTGATAATGAATGAATGCTAATTAAATAGTTATAAAACTGCGTATGACTAAAGCCACATATTAATAATAACTACATATAAATAATCATAAAAAGCTGTACATACATAGATTAGATTGAACGGCTTTGATGTCAAAACCAATTTAACATCAAAGGTGGTTCAAATCGACTATGTGTGTACAGCTTTTGTATTTCTGTGTTTTTGTGTGTTAGTGTATTTGTGTGAAAGCAGTCATTAGATTACTATAAAATCTTGCTTTACTATTTTTCTAGTTTATCTACTAAGCGTTTTACCGTTTCTTGTAGATCTTTATTTTGTGTTTCTAATGATTGTACGCGTTGTTCTAGTGCGTTATAAGAGGCAGGGGACATAGCAGTAGACAAAGATTTTCCCGGTTTATAGGTGATGCCTACATTGGCCATAACGTGATTGTTCATCGTAAACCCTGTGGTGAGTAAAAGATTATCTTTGTGATAATAGCCTATACCTAAGGCTACTGCATTAGCATTTTTATAATGACCGTAGCCTGCCATGTATTGAATGCGATTATCTGGATCATATGGTAGTGGATGCAATGCGGCTAACGCAGCGGCACGAGCATCGCCTTTATTGGATTCCGTTTCGACACGTTGTACCTCTTGAGATACATGTTGTACAGATTTTTCAATGGTACTGATAGAATTATTAAGCTGTTGACTTGTACTTTTACCAAGGGTATCAATCATTTGATGAACGCCGTAGAGTTGGGATCCGTTGATTGCATCAGTAGAGGTAGCACTCACGCGACCTGCTGCGAGATTGGTGATCGTCCGTTCCTTGCCCTTAGCCCCTACGGATACTGTTGATACAGGGGCGGTGCCGGCATAGTTGACGGTAGTACCATTTTCAAAGGTATGACTTGCTGTACCGACTACATCGCCGTCAGCGGAATCATTGCCAAGGACAACTCCGTTTTTTAGAGAGGTAGTCACATTATTGCCGAGAACAAAGGTGTTTTCTCCCGAAATGTGGTTGTAATTACCTATACTGTAAGAATTGGCCGCATCAATAGCTGTTTTACCGTATTGGCCTTGACCGAATACGCCAGATGCAGTCGCTTTTTCAGATAGTGTGTTATAAGAGCCTACGGCTAAACCTTTTGCGGCTTTTACATTTACATAATGCCCTACGGCAAGGTCGAACTGCCCATTTACTGTCGAATTTGATCCGATGGCTACAGAATTGCTGGCTTTACTGTTAGCACCTTGGAAGTTCCCAATCCACACGTTTTTATCACCTGCGGAGTTTTCCCCTGATTGAGTCCCCATGACAATGGAGTTCGTCAACTGGCTTGCATTACCTGCGGCGAAACCGACGGTTACGTTAAAATCGCCAGTACTGTCTCGGAAGGACTTCGCCCCAAGGTTGATATTGCCACCGCCTGATGAGCCGGCCCCAGCAGCTGCACCCAAGGCTATGTTATTGCCTTGGGCATTGGGCCCCTTACCTTTTCCGTTCGCCGCACCGGCGTTCTCACCGAGGGTGATGTTGCCGCCTGTTCCTGCGGTGAAAGTTTGACCTTCCTTGCCGATGTTACCGTTGTTATCAACGATATTAACTGGCGCCGCATAAACTGAGGCGGATAAAGCTACCATTACAACACTTGCTAATACAAAACGTTTCTTACTCATCGTATACACTCCTTTGTGTACAAACAAACTTTCACAAAACTTTCATAAAAAGACTTACATGGCTACTATAATACCAAAAAGGTATATTGTAAATAGAATATTCACATAATTCCAATAAATATACAATATATTCTATAGGTATTTATAGTTAATAAGAAACCTTTGATACATATTTATAAAGTTTAAATATTTATTTATTCTATAAATTGCATTCTAGTATTTTATATGTATAAATAGGATTCTATATGCATTGACAATCCTCTATATATTTATATAAAATAGAAATAATTTCATGTTTTGTTCATGATGAAATCATGAGCCATCGACGTGTGTAATCGTGTGTAATTAAGTATTATGTACATAAATAAGTACGTAAATAAGTACGTAATTAAGTGCATAATGAGAAGTGTGTTTGTACGTAAGAGTGTGTAATGAAATATATAATCGTGTTGATGAGTGCCCTTTGCATGTTCGTTATGCCCGTATCGGGGGAGCAGGTAAATAAAGCAGAGCAGCCAATGCAGGGGACTACGGTAAAACAAGTTCATAGTGAAAGTAAGATCGTATTATCTGACGACTTAGATACATTCCATGTTAATTCGTCTCATACTCCAGATCATGTCATCGGTCAGGGCGGATTGGAGATGCCGGACTCAACGGATAAAAAGACGACTCGCTATTCCGATACGGATGCGGTCAACTCTGCGTTGCAGGCGGTGGTCATGACTGGTGTTCATTCCGCAATGCACGGATCGAAGGCGAAACCGTGGATGCAGCGAACCGTCTTGTCATTGCGCTTTCAGAAAAACTGGAAGCCCTTGTACGGTGTGGAAACATTGCAGCCGTTAGGTCATTATGATGAGACATCTCGTCATGTGTGGTTTACACAGGAGCGGTTGGCGAATGCAGCGGATACAGGAACGACGGCGAATGTGGGCATCGGCTATCGCCGAATTGCAGCGAATGATGAACACTATTACGGTGGCAATTTATTTTATGATCATCGGTTCAGAGGCAATCACGGTCGCATGAGTGTTGGGCTAGAGTACGTGTCGGGGATCGGTGCGTTTCGCATGAACTGGTATCGCGGTGTGTCTGGCGAGCGTTCCCTTGATGGTGCGACACGCATGGAAAATGTGTCTAACGGATATACTGCGGAGTACGGGACTAGCTTCAAGAATGCTCGTTGGGCTCGTGTGTATATGGAGGCTTATCGTTGGCAGTTGCGACGCAGTGCGGATAAGCATGGCTTGCGCATCGGCACGGAGTTGCAGCTCACGCCGAGAATTTCCGTGGACATGGGCTACAACAAGCCGGAGCATGAGCACGGCAGTCCGTACGGTAAAATCATGTTCCGTCTAGCCGGTGTCGATACGGCTTGGTTTGGTGGTAACCATCGATTGGATACAAAAACATCAGTTCGTGCTAATATGTTGGAAAATGTGCGTCGTCAACATACGGTGCACGTTGATTGATAGATTGATATATATATATTTATTATTTTGATAAAATCCGCATAAGAATCTATATTTATTTTTTTAGATAAAAGCAACATAAGGAGCTGTTTTATAGTATCAGATGATTGTCATTTGGTATGAAAAGACAGTTCTTTTTTTATACATTAATTTATAAAAATTTATTTTGTTTACAAAATAAAAAAAGAGTGGCACAATATTCATGAAACTATAATGAAGAGTAAGTTGCACGTGAATTCATTGGGGAATGGAGAGGATAAAATGAGCAAGCGTAAACTTATATTATCAGTGTTGATTAATGGTGTGTTGTTATCGAGCCTATATGTGGCCGGAGCGGTGGATGTGGCACCGGGCAGCGGGAACGGTGTAGCTATCGGTACGGGCAGTAATGCACCGAAGGCGGAAAACGTAGCCATTGGCAAAGGTGCCGGTATATCTTACTCGAATGGTGTTAGTGCAGCTACGGGGGATGTAGCTATCGGCAATGGAGCAGGTATTAATAACTATGCTAGCCAAGGCGGTAGTATAGCTATCGGTAAAAATGCAAAGGTTGAAAATATGGCCGGTGGTGGAGAGGCTAGTTTTGCGTTAGGGCAAACGACCTACAGTGGAGGTTTTTTTTCTTCTGCTAGAATCCCTGCGGATCCTACAAAGGTGGTAGGCAGTGTCGCTATCGGTGATAATACATTTGCTCGTACCGGCAGTACCATGATTGGATCTCATAATTATAAAGGGGAGCTTGGTGATACTACGGTAGATAGTGCGTCCACAAGAAAAGATGCATTAAACGTATATGCTACAACAATTGGTGCTAATAGCTTTAGCAATGGGGCTTTCACTACAAGTACAGGCGTATATAATATTATCTCCAGTGATTATAATGGCGGCCGACTGGCAAATCCTTTAAAGAATTTCGGTGCCACCATTAATGGTGCATTGAATAGTGTTGAGTCAAAAACGGGTAGCTATTATTCTGGCATTGCGAATAGTATTGTCGGTACCGCGAACCGGACCGCTAATTCAAATGGATCCCTTATATTTGGTGCAGGCAATGAAATAACAAATTCAGTAACATCTATAAATAATGCACCAACTGATGGAGGTAATTCCGCTAAGGAATTATCTGAGAAATTACGTTCCGCTGTCAAAAATTCTAACGGTGGCGGTTCTACTATGGCATTTGGTAGCGGTAATAAGGCGGATTATACACTTCGTTCCGCACTTATGGGTGTAAATAATACATTGACTGGCTCTCAAGGCAAAGAAAGTAAGAATACCATGTTAACGGGCTTTCACAATACGGCGGATAAGGTGTCCAATACGACCGTAATAGGGTCTGAAAATACGGTGACTAATTCTAAGAACAGTCTTGTAATGGGGGATAATCGTGAGGTAAAAGATGCGAATCATGCGGTTCTCATCGGTTCTACAGACAGCAAGACTACGACATCTGTTAATAATGCGGTCGCTGTCGGGCATAATACGAATGTAACCGTAGAGGATGGCGTTGCATTGGGCAGTGAATCGAAGGCTACTGTGGCGGCTGGATCCGTTGGGTATGATCCGAGTACAAAGGCACAGTCCACGAATACGGATTCTACGTGGAAGGCGACTAAATCGGCCGTATCTGTCGGTGATGCAAATAACAATATTACGCGTCAGATTACATCCGTAGCAGCCGGCACAAAGGATACGGATGCGGTGAATGTGGCACAACTTAAAAAGTTGCAAAATCAAGTGAATGCGAACGGCTCCACTACCGTCAGTGCAGGTAAACATATTAATGTGACAACTACGACGAACGGAACGACTAAAGATTATAAGGTAAGCCTATCTGATGATATAACGAATCAGATTACAAATAACACGACAAACATTAACAATATACAAGGTGATGTGACCAATATTAAAAAGAATGTAACCAATATTCAGGGCGACATTACTAATATCAAGCAGGATGTAACGAATATGGGGCGGAATGTAGCTCGCCTCGATAAAAAGGTTAACAAATCTGTGGCCGGAGCGGCTGCACTTGCCGCCTTGCATCCGTTGGATTTCGATCCTGATGCAAAATGGGACTTTGCTGCTGGTTATGGCCACTATCATGACGGCAACGCCGCTGCATTGGGGGCTTTTTACAGACCGAATGAGGACTTGCAGTTTAGCGTAGGATCTACTGTTGGTAATGGCGAAACTGTTGTAAATGCAGGTATGTCTGTGAAAGTAGGTGCTCACAGTAATGTATCTCGTTCTCGTGTAGCTATCGGTAAGGAAGTTTTGGAACTTAAGAAAACTGTAGCAGTACAAAATGCGCAGATTCAAAAGTTGACTGCTCTTTTGAATGGCCTGGCTGGAACAAATATGAAAGCAGACCACAGCACATTATTCCCTGATGTGCCGAATAATCACTGGGCATATGCGGCGGTTAGCGATCTATCTCGACGGGGTCTTGTGGAAGGCTATCCTGATGGTACATTCGGAGGAGATTGTATGTTGACCCGTTATGAATTTGCTCAAATTGTGTACCGTGCCATTCAAAATGGTATTGTCGTCGATGATCGACTCGTATCTGAATTTGGTCCTGAAATGGCGTTATTCCGTGTGGATACTATTGCCAAGAATCATGAAGGACAACCAACTATTGAACGTGTAAGGGTTAATAAAAAATAGAATATATATGATTTATATTGTGAAAGCCGAGGCTCTAGGGCCTCGGCTTTTTCGTGTACCTGTAGGTGATAGATTTTCTGTATATAAAATTATCTTATCTATAAAAGCATTAAACTGAAAAGTCTAAAAATATGAAATTGATTACGTAATTACAATAATCGTTATATTCCGATATGTGGATTTATCGTAAAATTTGATAGGAAAGATGAAGATTCTATTTCTTAAAATTAAAAAATATTAAATATGAAATAAATAAACGACAAAAATGAAGAAAAGATGAAAAAGTCGTTTACAAGATAGAAATTTTTTGATATTGTATTGCCGTGGGTGAGTATATGATGAAGAATCATGAATAATTATAGTATTCGTATCGTAATTGAGAATACTAGTATTTGGTGTAAGAAGTGTAGATGATAATCAATCTTTATACTTCTTCTTTTTATTATCTTTGCAATATTATGCAACACAAGTGATGTGTTTTACTGAGGTTTCGGTAAGAAAGGATAATCATGAATCGAATTTATAATGTGATTTGGAGTAAGACTAAAAAATGCTACGTAGTAGTATCTGAAATCGTAAAAACAGGTGGCGGTAAAGCAAAATCCGTACAAACTAATACAACTTGGGCACGCATGAGTGCGATTATGGCGGTGGCCGCATTATTGATGGGTGGTAATATTACTACGGTTCATGCTGATACATATACTGCAATGACTATTGATAATGTAAATGGAGCTGGTTATGCTACTGGTAAGGTAGATTATAGTGAAGGTAGTTATTTATATAACTATCAAAATCCTGGGAACTTGACACCATTTGATAATAGTCATTTGTACAATGGTACAGATAGAGGTAACTATACAGAAAATAGCTTTGCCGGCATTGCTATCGGTAAAAATACAAATATTCAGGAAACTGGTAATCCAACTTATTATTCCGGTTTAGCTATCGGTAACTATGCTCAGGCCACAGGTGGTATTTCTTTTGCGTTGGGTCATTATGCTCAGGCTTTATCACCATCTGCTATGGCTCTTGGTACAGCTACAAAGGCGAGCGGATTTAACTCCTTGGCTATGATGCGTCAATCCGCTGCAGAAGGTGAGTTCTCTACAGCATTGGGTACTGCATCTTGGGCAAAGGGTAATGGTAGTTTTGCCATGGGTTACTCCGCTACAGCAAAAGCGGATCAATCCATCGCAATCGGTGCGGCAGAAACTATAAAATTACCTGGTCAACAACATGGTACTCCAAGTGCTAAATATAATGGCGATGGTAATACCGTAACAGAAGGGGCTCGTTCTCTTGCTTTCGGTACAAAAGCTCGTACTGCAGTTGGTGCAGATGATTCTATGGCATTCGGTTCTTCATCCAGCACTGGTGGCGCCAATGCGGTAGCTATGGGTTATAGTGCTAATGCTAGTGCAGAGAATGCCTTTGCCATCGGTAATACGGCACAATCATCCGCACAAAATGCCGTGGCAATGGGTAAAAGTGCAAATGCAAGTGGTGTAAGCAGCTTTGCTATGGGTAGTAGTTCTAATGCTGCTGGTGCTGATGCTATCGCTATGGGTAGTTCTTCTCAAGCAAAATTATCCAACTCCATCGCATTGGGTGGTAATGCAAAATCCTTGGGTGCTGATGCGCTTGCACTTGGCGGTGCGGCGAATGCCTCTAAAGATGGTGCCATTGCAATCGGTAAAGAAGCAAAAGCAAACAATACTAATACGACAGCTATCGGTCTTGGTGCAACTGTTACAGGTACTAACTCCATGGCTATCGGTACAAATGCCGTTGCAGAATCCAATAACTCCTTGGCATTGGGTACTGGTACGGAAGTAAGAGGTGCCTTGGTTAATGGTTTCTCTGCTTTCACTAACCAACAAAATAACAATGTTGCAAACGGTGTAGTTGCGGTAGGTAACGTAGGTTCTGAACGCCGTATCATCAACGTGGCGGGCGGTGAAAACGATACTGACGCAACAAATGTAAAACAATTAAAATTTGTAAACAGTAACTTGGCAAAATCCATCGCAGGTCCTACTTATACGGGCTATGAAGCGAATGGTTCTACATATAAAGCGCCTGATTTCAATATCAAGAACAGCACATACCATACGGTAAAAGAAGCTGTTGAAGCGGCGCAAACGAATTTCTTCAGTGCTAAAGGCACATCTGCCGATGCGAACTACGATAACACAGGTGCTACAGGCAATAACGCGACAGCAGCCGGTGTACGTACTTCTGCAGCAGGTAACTTTGCTACAGCTGTCGGTGCTGATGCGACTGCAGCTAATGCGAACAGTACTGCTATCGGTTATAAAGCTAAATCCAGCGTAGATGACGGCGTTGCATTGGGTGCGAATTCCGTTGCTTCCGTTGCGGCAGGTAAGGCTGGTTATAATGTTAAAACTGCAGACAGCCGTACAAACGGATATAGCGGATTGACAGGCGCTGCGTTGACATCCACTATGGGTGCGGTGTCCGTAGGTGACGGCGGTACAAAAACTCGTCAAATCACAAACGTGGCTGCAGGTACAGCTGATTCCGATGCTGTTAACGTGGCACAATTGCGCAATGTTAATTTGAAAGTAGCCGGCAACAGCGGTAAAAACGATGTTTTATTGGATAATCAAACATTGACTGTAAAAGGCGATGGTTCTTATGTTACGACATCTGTTAACAATCAAACAATCGATGTGACGTTGACTGATGCAACTAAGAACAAGATTGACAATGCGGCAAATAAAGACTTGTCCAACATTACGGACGGCGGTAAATCCGTTATTCGTGATGAAGCGCAAAAAGCAGTTAAAGTTGTTGCCGGTAAAAACACAACGATTACAGAAGGTACTGACGGTACGTATAAAACATATAAAGTTGACGTAGATGCTCCTGACTATCAATTAGTTGAGAACAGCAGTGCTGCTGATAAAGCTTACACTGTATCTGGCAATAAAGTTGATTTAACTGTACAAGATGCTAAAAATCCTGCGAATAAGAAAACTGTAACTATCAAGGATATTGCATCCAAAACAGAACTTGATGATACAAAAACAGATCTTATTAACAAAGGCTTAAAATTCGATGCCGATAATAATGATGCTAAGACTAATAAATTAGGCTCCAAGGTAACTGTAGCTGGTGATGGTACTAATATCAGCACTACGATTACACAAACTGGCGACGATACAACAATTAAGGTTGCATTAGGTAAAGACATCAATGTTAATACAGTAACTGCTACAAAAACTGTAAAAGCTGGTACTGCTACTATGGGCAACCAAGCTGTAACAGACAACAAGGCAGCTACTCAAAATGGTAATTTTGTATCTGGCTTGGATAATAAATCTTGGACATTAACTGATCCTGCCTTTGTATCCGGTCGTGCGGCAACAGAAGATCAACTTAAAATTGTTAGCGATGCTGTGAAAGCGGCTAACTCAAGTGCTACGGACTACCGTTTAATCGCTAATCCGAACAATGCGGCAGATGGCTCTTATAAAGTTGATAACAATCAAGTTGACTTGAAGGTAAAAGACGAAAAATCCAGTGATGTTAAAACTGTAACGATTAAGGATATTGCGTCTAAAACTGAACTTGATAAAGTAAAAGACCGCTCCGTAAAATATGACGGTAACACAGGTCATGACACAGTAACATTAGAAGGTGCTAACGGTACAAAAATTACTAACTTGAAAGAGGGTAACGTAGCGGCTGGCTCCAAAGATGCTGTAAACGGCGGTCAATTACATCAAGTTAAGCAAGACCTTGGCGATCAAATTACGAATACCAAGAATGACTTGATTAACACAGGTCTCAAATTCGATGCCAATGTAGGTGGCGTACAAACTAACAAATTAGGATCTACTGTTACAATTCAAGGTGAAGGCACTGCAGCTGACGCTGATTACAGTGGTGAAAACCTTAAAACTTTCATCAAACAAGATGCGGCAACAGGCAATACGACTATTAATGTGAAGATGAATAAAAACCTTAAGGCTGAATCTGTGAAGGTTGGCAAAGATGGTAAGGATGGCGTATCTATTACAGGTCCTGACACAGCGAACGGTACAGATGGCAAGGTAGCTGTTACTGACAAAAACGGTAAAGAAGCAGTTTCTATTTCCGGTAAGGACGGCGTAGGCCACATCGGCTTGACAGGCCCTGCCGGAACAAACGGCGTGAACGGTACTAATGGTATCGACTTGTCCGTAAAACCTGGTTACGATGATCCTGCTACCGGCGTTAAAGGCGAAAAAGGTGTAGACGGTACAAACGGTCTTACACGTATCGTTTACAAAGACGGCAACGGCGAACACCAAGTTGCGACTATGGAGGACGGTTTACAATTCACTGGTAACAATTCTGGTACTGTGAATAAACAAAAATTGAATTCCTTGGTGAAAGTACAAGGTGAAGGCGTAACTGAATCTGAATCTGCAGCGTTTAAGAGCGCAGCCGGCAATATCAACGTAAAAGCTGATGGCACTAACAAATTGGAACTTCAATTGGCGAAAGACCTTAAAAATCTTGATTCCGTAACGGCTGCTAAGACTGTGAAAGCAGGCGGTGCTACTATGGGTGGTCAAACTGTTAACAACGCAGCTGGTGACAGCGAAACAGGCAACTATGTAACAGGTCTTGATAATAAAGATTGGGATGCAGATAAGATTGTATCCGGTCGTGCCGCAACAGAAGATCAATTGAAAAAAGCGTTGGATGCTCAAAGTGCTAACTCCACTGATTATCGTTTGATTAGAAATCAAGCGGCAGGCTCCAATGGAGACTACACTGTGGATGCGAACGGCGATGTAGCGTTGACTGTACAAGATAAGAATCATCCAGATAAAACAGAAACCGTTACCATCAAAGACGTTGCTTCTAAATCCAAACTTGATAAATTGAATGACCGTGCTGTTAAGTATGATTTGGATGCTACTGGTAATCCTGATAAATCCAAGGTAACTTACGAAGGTCCTGCATATAACAATAAACAAGGCGGTACTCACGTAACAAATGTGGCATATGCTACAGGCAACGATGGTAGCGAAGCGGTTAATGTGGACTACTTGAATGACAAAATCAAGGATAGTGCGGACGCATTGACTAATAAAGGTTTGAAATTCGATGCTAACCAAGGCGGCGAAAAAACTAACAAGCTTGGCTCTAAAGTGACTATTAAAGGTGAAGGCACTGCAGCTGACGGAGATTACAGCGGCGAAAACATCAAGACTTTCATCAAGCAAGATGCACAAACCGGTGATACTACTATTGACGTAAAGATGAATAAAAACCTTAAAGCTGAATCCGTGAAAGTTGGCAAAGACGGTAAGGACGGCGTGTCCATTACAGGTCCTGACGTAGATAACGGAACGGACGGCAAGGTAGCTGTTACTGGTAAGGACGGTAAAGAAGCTGTATCTATTTCCGGTAAAGACGGCGTAGGTCACATCGGTCTTAACGGTAAAGACGGCCGTAGCGCTGACATTTCTGTTGAAAAAGGTGATCCGGACCTCAACGGTAACGAAATTACTCGTATTAAATACACTGATGAAAAGGGTAAGACACATCAAGTGGCAACAAAAGATGACGGCATGGCATATGGTGGTGACAACGGCGACGTTATCAAGAGAAAACTTAACACTCAAGTAAATGTTAAGGGTGGCGTAACCGATAAAACTAAACTTTCTAACGATGATAACATCGGCGTTGTATCCGACGGTACAGATACATTGATGCTTCGTTTGGCGAAAGACCTTAAAGGTTTAAATTCCGTTACTTTCAATAATGGTGAAAACGGTGCAAACGGTAAAACCGTTGTAAACGGCGAAGGCATGACTATTAAAGATGCAGCAGGTAATCCGTTGACAGCTGTTACAAAAGACGGCGTAAAGATTACTGATGGTCCATCCATGACGAAAGACGGCATCGATGCAGCGGGCAAGAAGGTTACTAACGTTCAAGACGGTAATGTTGCAAAAGATAGCAAAGATGCTGTAAACGGTGGCCAATTGCATGATGCTGTTGAAAGCCTTAAATCTAAAGGATTCGGTTTAGAAGCAGAAGACGGTCAATCCGTGAAAAAAGCTCTTGGTGAAACTGTTAAAGTTAAAGGTGATGACACAAATATCAAAACATCCGTAGACGACGGCGCTGTTAAGGTAGAATTGAAAAAAGACATCACTGTAGATACTGTAACGGCTAAAACTGTGACTACGGGCGATACTAAGATGGATACAAACGGCGTTACTATCAAGGACGGCGCTAATGAAGCGACTAAGTTGACTAAAGACGGCTTGCAAATCAATGATGGTGGCAATAAAGCTGTTACTGTCAATAAAGACGGTTTGATGATTGAAAACGGTCCTAAGGTGACAAAAGACGGTATCGATGCGGCTGATAAGAAGATCACTAATGTGGCTGATGGTACTATTGGCGCTGGTAGTAAGGACGCTGTAAACGGTGGACAATTACATACAGCTATTGAAGACATCAAATCCACAGGCTTCGGTCTTAAAGCGGAAGACGGTAACTCCGTGAAGAAACCTCTTGGCGAAACAATCGATCTAAAAGGTGACGGCAATATCAAAACTTCCGTGGATAACGGCGCTATTAAAATGGCCTTGAACGACAAGATCACTCTTGGTCAGGATCCGGCAAAACAAGTTAACATCGACGGTTCTGCAGGTACGATTACAGCTGGTAACGGTGGTAATCAAGTTAAGATTGACGGCAATGACGGTTCCGTGACTGCAAATACGGTAAAAGCCGGCGATGTAGTTATAGGTAAACAGACTTCCGACGGTAAAGAAGGCAACTTCGTAACAGGTTTGGATAACAAAACTTGGGATCCTGAAAATCCTGTAGCAGTTCCTGGTCGTGCCGCAACAGAAGATCAATTGAAAGCTGTTAATGACGACTTCAATAATAAAGCAAGAACAGGCCGTGTATTCCAAGGTGACCAACCTGGCGATAGCGGTAAAGTGGTTCGTGGATTGGGAGATACTATGAACCTTACTGGCGGTGCTGATGTGAACCGTTTGGCAGATAACAATATTGGTGTTGTGAAAAACGCTACTGGTGATGGCTATAACATCAAGTTGGCTAAAGACTTGAAAGGCCTTGAGTCCGTAACTACTACGGATGCTGCTGGTAATACAACTGTTATGAACGGTGGCGGCGTGACAATTACACCTGCTCAAGGTAATGCTGTAAGTCTTACTAAAGACGGTCTTAATAACGGTGGTAATAGAATTACTAATGTAGGCCCTGGCGTAGATGGTACTGATGCGGTTAATGTAAATCAATTGAGCAGTGCTATGCGTAGCGTGGATGGTAAAATCGCTGATGTAGGTGCTACTAGTGCGGCTATTTCCGGCCTCAAACCATTACAATATGATCCATTGGAACCAACTCAAGTATTGGCTGCTGTAGGCCATTATAAAGGCAGCACCGCTGCAGCTGTAGGCGTGGCGCACTATACTAATGAATCTACAATGTTCCATATGGGCGTATCTCTTGGCGGTCATGACAACATGATTAATGCGGGCGTATCCTACAAATTTGGTACATCCGACGCTAAGAAAGCGGTTCCTGCACGTTACAAAGCCGGCCCTATCAGCTCTGCGTATGTATTGCAGGATGAAGTGACTGCATTGAAAGCTGAAAATGAACGTATGAAACAACATGATCTAGAGTTAACTGCTAAATACGATCAAGTACAACGCGATAATGAAGAAATGAAAGCTCAAATCGCATTGTTGATGCAACAAGCAGGTCTTACAAAATAATCGAATCTGAATATTCGAGTTCCTCATGGCTCATGTAAGGATTGTGAAAGCCGCCCTTCGGGGGGCGGCTCATCATAAGGAGGATGTATGAAATTCAAAAAAATTATGCCTGTATTGGCGCTTGCTTGTGTATGTGCAGTTGGTCAGGCGGATGCGGCTCGGGATACTTTGATGATGCCAGAACAACCAGCTGAACCATTAAACGTGATTGAAGCAGAAGTGGCTATTCCTGTACCTAGCGAAGAAGTTCGTGAAGTAGTGAATGCTTTCACACAATTCCAATTGGATCAAAAAGATAGATATATCATGGACGACTCTCGTATTATGAAGGGCCAAGAACGGTACCGCAATAATGCATTGTATTATATGAACGTTCGTCGTAGCTGGTACATTGTGAGTCATCGTTATAAGAAAGACAGCTATGCACGCATGGCGTTAGATCGTTTGTATAATGATTATAAAGACTTTTTTATTAATCATGTGACTGTGTCTGACGATGAAAAAATGGACTATGCACAACAAATCATCGATATCTTGGATCGCAATACGGCCAATGTACATGATGATGAATTGCGTTTCTACATGAATGAAATGGTTATCTTTAGCTTGAAAGAAGCTATGAAAGACGGCAACAATCGCGTGAAACCTGCCGAATAAGAAGACATTTCTAAGATGATGGAAGAACATCGTAGGGTGGATCTTCGACAAGCGATTTATGCACCAACAATTCAATAAAATTTAGACCACATAAATTATGAAAGCCGAGGCAGTGATTGCCTCGGCTTTTGTTATTGTCTTTAGACTGGTTCGCGACGTAGTCGCGAATCATAAAACCACCCGCTATGCGGGTGCGGCAACGAAAGTTATACAAAAAAATCACCTTGC
>OGGW01000388.1_pt1 | contig 43842 bp, 27 predicted proteins | sample 1571291 | NCBI WGS metagenome assembly OGGW01 (sample SAMEA2582028, study PRJEB24529) | metagenome | biome: Human gut stool | place: China | collected 2011 | reverse complement strand
CACGGAACACACAGAAACACTTGCTGAGAATATTCTCCCACAGATTTCACAGAACTCACAGAAGTTCTTGCTGAGAATATTCTCCCACAGAATTCACGGAACACACAGAAACACTTGCTGAGAATATTCTCCCACAGATTTCACAGAACTCACAGAAGTTCTTGCTGAGAATATTCTCCCACAGATTTCACAGATCTGCACAGATTGTTAGGCTGCGTAGACCTCCCACAGAATTCACAGATCTCACAGAAGTTAGGCTACGGATGGCTGCGTTGTTAGCATCTGTGTGGATCTGTGAAATCTGTGGGAGAATATTCTCAGCAGTAGGTTCTGTGAAAATCTGTGCAATCTGTGGGAGGTTCTTCCAAAGCAGAAGGTTCTGTAAATTCTGTGAAATCTGTGGGAGGTTCTTCCAAAGCAGAAGGTTCTGTGAATTCTGTGAAATCTGTGGGAGGTTCTCATTCGCTTATTCGTGCGATTCGTGTTCGTTCATCACAGGGATATGTGTTTGGGCTGCGTGGGTATGGCAGGGATGCCATACCCTCCTACATTAGCTTCCGTTTAATCCGATAACTACGCAGCAAGTGAATCCGCTTAATCCGCTGTTAATTTTGTGCATAAATTCCAAGAAAATTCCACCGCCACCGTACGGAATCCGATCGGACGGCGGACGGAATCTGATCGGACGGCGAACGGAATCTGATCGGACGGCGGACGGAATCCGATCGGACGGCGAACGCAACAGGAAAGAGTTTCAAATTATCAAAAACGGCAAATATAGGGCGAAAATCTGTAATAAATCGGCATTTTGATAAAAAATGGCTATTTTTTGTAAGAAATATCCTACTCTTTTAGCAGATTTTTAGCTTACTTTGCAGCAGAAACTTAACACGATATTGTTCTTGTGTTACGCATATATATAATGTATGCACAGAGCGGTGGAGTGTTAGCCTGTTAAACCTAAAAGAGTATTCACGCTAAACGAGAATGGATATGACAACAAACGACGGTAGCTCAACCAAAGATACAAAAATAACCAACACAACAGGACTAATTCAGACTGGCACCAATGTCCGTCCTTCAACCAACACTTTTAAAACTAAGACAGCGAACAACGAAACTAAGACAACGAACAACAATACTAAGACAACGAACATCAAGACAACGACAGAACGAAACATCGAAACCAAGACAGAACCAACAACTGAAACCTCAACCGACCAAAACGCGACGATTAAGACCAAACAAGACACAAAAGCTACCCAGTCGTACATAACGATGGACTTCGATCCGCCCACCACGATGAAGGAGGAGCAGGATCTGCTCTCGGCTATGTACGCCAGCGCCTGCGTACCCAACACCATGCGTATGTCGTACGATATGGTGGAGGATATGCTGACCGACCACATCGACCTCATGGAGGGCGACGACCTCGAAATATGCAATAAGGACACCGAGCTGATTAGCATATAGCCGCAAAAACTGAAACTGCATATCGCGCAAAAACCAGATTAGAATATAACAAGAAACAATATATGACAATGAAAAGAGTAAAGAAGAAGTATCAAACCCCTGTGATCCACTCTATTGAGTTGGGTCCGATCTGTCCCGTCACCGCTTCTGGCGATGTCACCGTCGACTTTGCCGGCAATGCCAGCAGCGGTGGAGGCGGTGGCGGTGGCGGAACACCGCCGCCAATGCAGAGTCCGTCGCGCAACCTTTGGGAGAGCGGCTTACAGACCGATGACGACGACGAGACGGCGTACGAATACGGTTGGTAAGCGCCGCTCTTCACCGTCGGGCAACTCCAACCGACACCGTCTGGCAACAACCAACAGTAGAACTAAACCCAAACCCATTAGCAAATCAAAAAACAGAACAGAATATGAAGAAAAGAATTTTCATGCTTGCGGTCTTGATATTGTCAGGGCTGCAGTTTGCCGTGGCTGCAATAGACGAACAGCTGCGAGCGCTCATCACCACCTCCGATGATATCGAGGTGACGGAAGTGACTAACGACGAGGCGAACCCGTGGACCGTCGCAGACGGAATGGCGTCGAGTACAGTAGGTAAGATATATAAAGACGTATCTTCTACCATTACAATTAAGTTTAGAGCTAAGGGACGTACAACGATAACCCACGATTATACCTTCGATCCTTATTCCAGCTACGACTACCGTAAAGTGTATATAGACGGGGTGGAAGAAGTGAGTTCTTATAACGCAGCTAAAACCAAGGCAAGCTCAATTCTTGTTTCAATGTTAGATGAGGGCGAGCATGAGTTGAAATTTATTCATAAGCATTACACTTACACCAGTAACAGCTATAGCCAAGTTCTCTCTGTCGGCAATATCTGCATTAAAAGTGTAGAGAGTCAGTATATGACAATCAATCTCTCTGCTCCAGGTACGCTTGGTAATGAGGCGTTGTCGCATGTCAATACTTTGCCCGAGATGCATTACCTGCGTCTTTCCGGCAAGATGAATGCTGCCGACTGGAATGATATCAGCAAGATGACTGGACTCATGGTTATAGATATGACAAATGCCGACATTGAAACAATTCCTGCCAGTGCGTTTACTAATACTGCGATACGCTTTGTTGACTTACCGACCAAGCTCAAGACAATCGGCGACAATGCTTTCGACAATCGTTATCTTACCGGTCCGCTTGTGTTGCCGGAAGGATTAGACAGCATAGGTAAAGAAGCGTTTCAGCATAACTATATAACAGAGGTGACAATACCTGCAAGCGTAAGAGGTATCGGACAGGCTGCTTTCTATGATAATCAATATTTGCAGAGCGCTACATTGAATAACAACATGGAGACAATTGTTCGGTCATTATTCAATAGCTGTAAAAAACTTGCTGTTGTGCATGGCGGCAAGAATGTGAAAAATATTTTTTATCGTGCTTTTTATGGTTGCGATTCGTTGAGAAGTATCAAGGATGTTGTTCCTGTCACCATAGATAGGGAGGCATTTTATAATTGTCAGAAATTGGATAGTATAAACTTTTCGCGTATCAAATCAATCGGTTATGAAAGTTTCTACAACTGCTTTGGTCTGAAAGAAGCCGACTTGACAACTCTTACTTCGATTGACAGAAGTTTTGCTGGTTGTAAGGGTCTTAAGAAAGTGACGCTTGGAAACGACATTACAACTATAAAATATGACGCTTTTTATTGTTGCCATGCTCTTGAGGAGGTGGTTCTTGGTTCTTCTATCAACAGCTTGGAATCAAATTGTTTTTATAGCGACCAAAATAAATTGAAGCGTGTGTATATCACTGCGCCCGCTCCTCCTGCCGTAGGTAGCGCTCCGTTCTATTCTCCTACAAGCGTAACGCTTTACGTTCCCGAATATGCGATGGTGAGCTACAAGCTCGACAACTACTGGAGCCAGTTCACAAAGGTGGAGCCAAACCCGAACCAGCCCGACAAGGTGAACCTCTACAAGAAGCTGGAGCTTACCAGCAATGCACGCATACCTAACTCGCCGGATATCTATCTCGGCAAAGGCGGCGCGCTTATCGTGAACGGCGACAATGCGCAGACATTCGGCAAGTACACCCAGTATATGAATATAGGTGAGACTTCCTCTTCGCTCATCAGCCGTTGCAAGGAGATGACATCTACATCTTCTCAGTTCGATTTCTTTATAGGTGCCACCTCAGGCTCTGGCTATTGGTATTATTTGTGTATGCCGTTCGACGTGAAGCGCAGCGACATCATTCTGCCTGAAGGCACAGCTATCGCCGTGCGCTATTACGACTCTGAGTCGCGTGCTACAAACGGCGCAAGCGGCAACTGGAAAGACGTGCCAGCCGACTCTGTGCTGCACATGGGCAAGGGTTATATCTTCCGTTCAAGCAAGGAAGGCAACGTAGGCTTCCCTGCTACCGAGGAGACACACAATGCCATCTTCCGCAGCGAAGCTGTAAGCGCACCGCTCGTTCAGTATCCTGCCGTGGAGAGTGCAAACGCAGGATGGAACTTCGTGGGCAACCCATATCCTTGCTTCTACGACATATATTATATGGATTTCGCAGCACCTATCACAACATGGGATGTTGACAACCGCACATACAAGGCATACAGTGCTACCGACGACAATTTCGTACTCACACCGCAGCAGGCATTCTTCGTTCAGAAGCCCTCGCTTGTAGACGCCATCACGTTCCAGCCGGCGGGCAGACAGATCAACAAGACCATCGACCACTCGGCTTTGGCTATGCGCCGCGCAGCACGCAGCCAGCAGGTGCAGCGCAAGCTGGTAGACGTGGCGCTGACATGCGCCGACCGCACCGACCGCACACGCGTCGTAGTGAACGCCAACGCTTCTGACGACTTCTGCGCAGACAACGACGCTGTGAAGATGATGGCATACGAGGGCACACCGCAGATATACACCATCGCCGGTGCAGACCAACTGGCTGTGAACGAGGGCGCTCACCGTGGCGGTAGCGTGGCATTAGGCATGTATCTGCCTGCCGACGACGCGTACACCATCGCTGTAGACCGCGACGAGCTGGGCGTGAAGCTGCTCGACTACGGCGTGGAGGTGGAGATGCCGTACACCTTCAGCGCCGCTGAGGGATGCCTGGACGACCGCTTCACACTCACCTTCGAGGCACCCACTACGGGCATCAACACCGTAGCTACTGACGCCGACGCCGACAATGCCATCTACACTATCGACGGACGCCGCGTGAACAGCACCGCCCAGAAGGGCATCTATATTCAGAATCATAAGAAAATAGTAAAGTAAAGCTACTATGATCAAGTCAAGATATATACTGACTCTCCTCGCCATGCTGCTAAGCATGGTGGCGAGAGGACAGGACTTCAACCCCGACAGTCCTCCCGAACCGGGAGCACGCTACAAGCTGACGCTGAAAGCCCTGCCCGCAGAGGCTGCCACCGTGAGCGGAGGCGGACTGTATGCTGTGAACGCCAATGTGAGCGTGAAGGCTGTAGCCCGAAACGCCAACTGGCGCTTCAAGAACTGGACCGACGCTGAAGGCGAGGTGGTGAGTACGAGCAGTACGTTCACTCACCGCAAGCTGAACAGCGCTGAGACACTCACCGCCAACTACGAGTATCAGAAGACAAGCCGCCTCACCATAGCCTACGACCCGTCGTCGATAAGGGCGAGCGAGGTGAAGGAGTATGCCGTGGGCGTAACCTACTCTTACACGGCGTCTACTTACAGCGACTATACGTTCGTCAACTGGACAACAAGCGACGGAACGGTTATCTCTACCGAACGCGCGGTAAGCTATACCGTTACGGAGAACGACGAGACCATCACCGCCCACTACCGCTTCACGCCGGGCAGTCCGGCTGAGCCTAACGAGACGAAACCGAAGCATAAGGTCTACTTCAAGTGCGACCCCGCAGGTCTTGTCGGCTTCAATCAGAACAATGGTTTCTCGGTGTCTGAGGGCAGCACGTTCGGCGTGACTGTTTACGACGCAAGCAACTATGAGTTCAAGGGCTGGACGCGCGAAGGCTGCTCCGAAATAATCGGACAGTATCGCACGTTCAACGGAACGATGGGCAAAGAGGATGTGCATCTCGTGGCACACTTCGAGTTCAAGCCGTCGTCGCCCAGCGAGCCGTCTACCGACAGCAAGCAGCGACACAGCCTCTACGCCACAACTACGTCGATGTATCGCGGCGAAACAACGCTCCTGCCTATATACATGCAGAACACGGGCAACGTGAAGACGCTCAGCTTCAAGCTGCATCTGCCTAAGAATCTGACGGTGGATGTCGCCAATATACAGAAGACGCTGCGCACCGACGCCTACACCGTTCAGGCGGCGCAGGAGGACAGCGTGCTGAGCGTGAGCCTTGAGGGCGGAACGCAGATTGTAGAGCACGATGGAGTAGTGGTGCGCATACCGGTGAGCGCGCAGGAAGCGCTGAAGGACAGCGTGTACACGGTGAAGTTCAGCGACATCGCAGGCACAACCACTGCCGACGCTGCCATCAGCTTCACCAGCCGTTCGGGACGACTCGTGGTGAGCACGCCCGAGGAAGGCGATCTGCAGGCGAAGTACTCTGTAGAGACATACATGAACCGCGCCCAGTTCACCAATCTTAGCAGCGAAAACGCAAAGACATTCGAATGGAACTTCGGCGACGGCGCTACAAGCACCGAGCGCAACCCTATGCACAGCTACGCCGAAGCCGGCACTTACACCGTGCGTCTCACGGCGCGTGGCATAGTGAAGACCGTCACAGCCGAACAGCAGATAATCATCAACCCTGCCAACACATGGTCGGCGAGCGGCGACTACCGACTCGACCCCACAGCGAACAGCGCACGTGCGTTCAAGTCGATGCACGAGATGCTCTCTCTGTTGTCGCAGTGTACGCCCGACGGCACCATCAACGTAAAGACCGGCGGCAAGGAGGCGTTCGACGCCAATCTCCAGTCGGCAGACTCGCTGGCGCTGCTCAGCACGCTGACAGAGAAGCTGGGCAAGGCGGGCGTCGTGATGGCGTTCAAGAACGAAGCGCAGAACCCCGTTACGCTGCGCTTCAACGTGGCAGCCAACAGCACCGACATGCAGAAGGCTACCGACTTCTTCCGCCATATCTCGCTCGACAACGTGGTGGTAACGCTCAACGGTGCCGCGATAAACATCGGCGAGATAGACCGCTTCTCGGCACAGACCATCTGTTCGGGCGCAAGCACGCAGCCCGAAGCGTTCACCGCTATAAGCAGCAGCGAGAAAGTGCAGGTGAAGTGGACGGCAAGTGTGGCTGAAGGCTGCACCGTACGCGGCTATCAGCCCACCGGCAACGGCAATCTGCCCGCAATGACGCTCACGAACGAAGGCAGCAAGACCGATCTCGTTACGTATCACGTAAGCGTAGAGCTTGATGGTGTTGCCATGTACACATATATATATAAGGTGTATGTGAAGCCGTTGCTGAAGAGTCTCGCGCTCAGTTCGCCGTCTGACAACGCCGTGCTCGAATACGGACAGGTTACGCTCAGCTGCAGCAATCTCGGTCAGGCTGCTGTAGGCTATACGTTCCACTATCGCCGCACCGATGCCGAGGCAGACAACGCAGAAGAGTGGAAGGAAGTGAAGACGACATCGCCCTCAACAGCGTTCGTGCCCGTAGAAGGCGCGTCGTACGAGTGGTATGCTACGGCGCATGGCGAGTGCAACGAGACTGTCGAAAGCGCACACCGCACGTTCAGCATACGCAAACGCTCAGACCTTACGGTCGAGTCGGTCACAGCGCCGGCGGAGGTGAAGGCAAACACTACGTTCCAGATCACGGCTGTTGTGCGCAACATAGGTAAGGGCGCTACACGCAGCAGTGCTTGGACAGATATGCTCTACGAAGATAGACCCAGTGGAGCGGTTCAGGTTGGACAGCAAGCTCATTACGGCGTATTGCAGTCAGGAGAGGAGTACACCATAACGTTCAATGTAACGAGTCCCGACGCATCTACAGACGGAATAAGCTATTTCGTGAAGACAGATATTTGGAACGAGGAGACTGAGTCTGACGAGAGCAACAACATAAAGGTTTCAGCCCCAATCTCTATCATCAAACGCTACATTGACGCCGCCGACTACGAGGCTCTGAAAGTGCTTTATCAGGCAACCAACGGCGGCGCATGGACCAGCAAGACATGGCGCATCGGCAGCAATGCCGTAACGTCTACCGGTTGGCCCGGCGTCACATTCGACGAAGAAGGTCACGTGCTGGCTATCGATCTTCAGAACAACAACCTCCGAGGCACGCTGCCTACAGAGGGAATGGAGATGAAGAGTCTGCGCACGCTCAATCTGAGCGGAAACAGTCTGAACGGCGATGTGGCTGCGTTCTGCACGCTCCTGCCAGCGCTTGAGACGCTCAATCTTGGCTACAATCTGTTTACAGAACTTAGCGGCGTTCTGCCTGCCCACATTACCTCGCTCAATCTGCAAAGCCAGCGCGAAGGCTACCATCTCTCTACCTTCACGCTGCAGGAGTGGGCTATGGGCGACAAGCAGGCCGACATACAGCTCGGAACGCTCATCGCTTACGACCATAAGAACCAGAACTTCAAGGCTCACCCGACGCTCCGCATCTACACTACCGCCAACAACAGTTATGTAGGCGAGATGAGATACACAGACGGAGCCTACCGCTACTATCTCAGCGGCACGTACAACTACGCAAGCGGCACCGAGTTCTGCATCCGATCGTATGAAGGCGTGGCACAGAACAACCGCCTGCGTGCTAAGCTCACGTGGACAAAGGGCGACGTCAACGCCGACGCATCGGTAGACGTGCTCGACGCGCAGCAGACGCTCAACTACATCATGGGCACGCAGAACGGCAACTTCAACTATCCCGCAGCCGACACTTATCAGGGCGGCGCCATCAATGTGCAGGACGTCGTCGCAACCATAAACATCTTCATCGGCAGCAACGACAACGCCGACCGGAAGAGACTTATGGCAGCACAACGCCGCTGGACGGAGAGCATGGGCGAAGAAGCCTCTACAGCTAACGTGCTCAGCGTGGAAGACGACGCATTGTGGCTCGATGCAACCGACCAGGTGGCTGCGCTCGACATCACACTCGCCGGCGTTAAGGCCAACGACGTGAAGCTCGCTCTCAGCAAGCAGCGCTATCAGCTCCTGACACACAACACCGCTAACGGCGTTCGCGTAGTGATAATAAGCACTACGGGCGACATCATCAGCGGACGCACCAAGCTGTTGCGACTCGCCAAGCCGGCAAGAGTATACCAGGCGATGGCTGCAGACATAGACGCACAGCCCGTAGGCGTGGCGTTTGAGGGTCAGACCACAGACATCGACACCATTACCACCGACGCTGACAGCCGCAACGCTGTATACAGCCTCGACGGACGCAAACTGAACGGCGTTGCACGCGAAGGCGTCTATATTGTGAACGGAAAGAAAAAGGCTATTAACAGACATCAATAAACATGAAGATCAGAAGATACATAACCATGATGCTGTTCTTGCTGATGTACATCACGGCAACGCCTCAGAACAACCTGTCGGTAGGAAAGCTCACAGGCGGTCAGGGCAAGGACGTGCTGATACCTGTCAGCCTCGAGAACACTGACGAGGTGGTGGCGCTGCAGTTCGACCTGCAGCTGCCATTCGACCGCTCGTCAAGAACAGCGCCGACACTGAGCCAGTCGCGTATAAACGAACACACCGTGTCGGTAAGAAATCTCGGCAACCATAAATATAGAGTGGTTGTCGTGAATATGAGCAATCGGCCTCTGTCGGGCAACGCCGGCACAATCATCAACTTCCCGATGGCTGTGCCTACGGGTTTGGACCCCGGCACGGAGTACGCCGTGAGCTTGTCCGATGTTATCATCACAAACCGCAAAGGCGACAACATCCAGGGCGATTCTAACGCGAACGGCAGCTACACGGTGCAGCGAGAAAACGCACCCGACCTTGCTACTACCGACGTCAATATCACCGAGAGCACGCTCGTGCCCGGCAAATCGCTCGCTGTAACTTGGAAAGTGAGCAACATCGGCAACGCCGATACACGCAGCGGCTGGACAGAACGCGTCTATCTCGTGAGCAACGAGACCGAAGAAGCGGTGCACATAGGCAATACCTACTTCAGCAATACGCTTATTCAAGGCGGCTACATCGCACGCAGCGCCACCTTCAACCTCTCGCAGACCGTCGGTCTCGAAGGCGAAGTGACGGCGAAAGTGGTGGTTGAGCCCAACAGCGGTTGCGGCGAGTACAACGCCGACCGCGCCAACAATACCGCAACCGGCGGAACCGCCGAGCTTGAGAAGCACTTGTTCCTTACCGCTCCCGACAAGAGCGTGAAGGAAGGTGAGTCGATGCGCCTCACATTGAAGCGCAGCGGCGACCGTAGTATGGACGAGACATTCAGCATAGCTTCGTCTTTGCCCGAACACGCTAAGGTTCCGGCTACGGTGATTATCAGCAAAGGCCAATCGGCAGCGTCGTTCGACGTGGTTTGTCCCGACAACAACGCGGTGAACGACTACTCTAAGGTCACCATAACCGTGAACAAAGCCAACGGATACCCGCAGGATGTCGCCACATCCTTTAATATAAAGGACGACGAACTGCTGCCTCTCACCGTGAAGCTCGACAAAACCGAGTATAACGAGGGCGAAACGATGAAAGCAACCGTCAGCGTGCCTTACCGCATCGGCAACGATACGCTCACGGTCTACTTCAGCGTGGAGAAGCCGAAGCGCTTCCGCCTGCCTAAGAGCTACACCTTCGAGCCTGGAGCGAAAGAAGCTGTGATTGATATTCCGATCATTGACGATAACATCGCAGCCAACGACGAGACATTGCAGCTCAGCGTGTCGGCAGACCATCATCTGACGGGCACAGCGCTCTTTGTGCTGAAGGACAACGACGTGCCGGCGATAAGCATGACTCTGCTGCCCACAACCGTGAGCGAGGCGGCAGGCTACAACGCCATTCACGCCACCATCAAGCGCACCGAGGCAAAGAACAGCAAGATTACGCTGAAGCTGAGCGACGACAGCAACGGCGAACTCTACTATACAACGCCGATAACCATGCCCGAAGGCACAGAGGAAGTGACGTTTCCCATCGGCGTGAAGGACAACCAGAAGGTTGACGGCACACGCAAGGTGAAGTTCAGCGCAGCTATATACATCACCGATTGCGGCTGCTCTGCGATAGGCGACAAGCAGACCGTGGTGAGCGACACCATAACCATCCTCGACAACGACGGACCGACGCTCAGCGTCACTTCGAACAAGACAACTATCCTCGAAGGCGACGCGACAGGCGCTACGCTCACCATCAGTCGCAACGACGCAATGACCAGTCCGCTCACGGTTACGCTGAGCGCGAAGGGCGACGACCTGCAGTTTGCAAAGACCGTGACTATCCCTGCCGGAAAGGAGAGCGTTACAACCCCGTTCGTCGCGTTGAGCAACGAGGCCAGCGAGGGCAACCGCACCATTTCTGTCATCGCAAGCAGCGACGGCTACAGTTCTGGTACGGTGTGGATGCTCATCTCCGACCAGACTCTGCCCGACGCAGAGATGCAGACTCCTGCATGCGACGCAGAGATTGAGGCAGGAAGCAAGGCGAAAGTGACGGTAACGGTGAAGAACATCGGTGCCATCAAGATGCCGAAGGGCACACAGATACGCACAAGCATCGGCTCAAGCTCTACTATGACGCAGACAGATGCCGACATTGCGGTGGGCGCTACCTACACATCTGTTGTGGAGCTGGACGCACCGAGCGTGCCCGGCAACTACAGAGTGACGGCAGAAATCAACCCGAACGGCACCATTACCGAGTTGCAGACCATCAACAACAGCGCCTATACCGAGACAACCGTAACGACAGCCTACACATACGGCATTGGAGCCGACAAGAACACATATAACATTGGCGACAAGGTTGTATTGAGCGGCACGGTGAAGACACGCGGCGGCGCTACGGCAGCCAACGTTGAGGTAGAACCGTACATCATCTATGCCGGTTCGCGTATAGCTCTGAAAGCCACCACCGACGCCGAGGGCAAATACTCTGCAGAGTACACCATCCAGGCTGGTATGGGCGGCGAGTATGGCTACGGTGTCTGCACACCTGGCGAGAACATCAGCGCTCAGCAGGGCACTTTCGCCGTGTACGGCATCTCACGCACCACAACCGAATACATCAAGCACGAGATGTATGAAGGCGATGTGGCTCGCGGCACTATCAAGTTGAAGAACATGAGCAGTCTGCCTCAGCACAGTCTGACAGCAACCTGCGAACCGAACGACCAGTATGAGGTTACGTTCGGCGGCGACACAGAGCTTGCGGGCGGCGGAACAGCCGAGATAAGCTACACCGTCAAGCCGCTTTCGCTCTCTAAAACTAAGGAGTGGGACCGTCTCACGTTCAACATTACAACAGCCGAGGGCGCATCGCTCAGCGTAGTGACCTACAACTACACACGCAAGCATACGCCGAATCTCGTGGTGTCTACCAACAGCATCAACACCACCGTGACCAAGGGCAAGGTGCGCACATATCCTATCGTGCTCACCAATACCGGCATAGCCGAGACAGGCAAGATAACCGTATCGCTGCCTGCCGCGCTTTCCGACTTCATCAGTCTGGCTACGCCTGCCACAATGCCGTCGTTGGCAACTGGCGACAGTGCTACGGTGATGCTTAAGTTCAACGCTGCCAACTACGACGTGAATGTCTACCAGAAAGGTAGCATCGCCATCAACTGCAGCGAGGGCAACGGCAAGCTGATTGGCTTCAACGTGAAGGTGGTGAGCGAGGAGAAGGGCAACCTTCGCATCCGCGTTCGCGACGAGAACACCATATACGGCAACAAGGACGGTGAGCATCCGTACGTGAGCAACGCCAGCGTGCGACTCACCGACTACAACACCGGCGCACTCGTGATGCAGGATGTGACGGGCGCGGACGGCAGCATTACGTTCAACAGTCTGAACGAAGGCTACTACCATCTGCACGTTACGGCAGACCGCCACGACACTTATGACCAGAACGTGCTGGTGAGTCCGGGCGAAACAACCGAGCATCTTGCCACAATCAGCTACCAGGCAATCAGAGTAGACTGGACTGTGGAGGAGACAGAGATAGAAGACGAGTACGACATCACCACCAAGCTGACGTACGAGACGCAGGTGCCTGTGCCGGTAGTGGAGATGAATGCTCCCGACGCAATTATTCTTGCCGACATCAACCGCGGCAAGAGCGCACTCTTCAACGTAGTGCTGCGCAACCGCGGACTCATTGCCGCACAGAACGTGCAGTACACACCGCCAACGGCAGACGGTTTCGTGTTCATGCCGATGGTCGAATACACGGGCTTCACGCTCGCTCCGGAGCAGAGCTACATCATACCGGTGCTCGTGATGCACGAGGAGGACTTCAACAGCGACGACTTCGCACGCAACGTGAAGCGCAAGGTGATGCAGCGCGCCGATGGCAGAGCAAAGAAGTGCTTTGGCGATATGGGCACCAAGTTTGAGTGGCCCTGCGGCGAAAACGCAAAGTATGCTTGGATAGGTTCTATCATCAGATTCGTGCAGGACAACGCTGAATGTTTTGACCCACCACCAGCAGGTGGCGGACACGCTGTAATCTATCCTCAGACACAACCCGGACTGGGCGGTGGACCTTATGGCGATTTCGGCGACTATGCAACGGCGAGCGGCGGCAGAACAGACGCCAAGGCTCTGCTTAAGCTGTTCTGCACCGCAATAGAGTGTGTGCCGCTTCCCGACCTGCCAACTTGCGTGGCGCCAGCCATAACCAACGCTCTTGAAGGATCGGCACTGCAATTTGCAGGCGACTGCGCTATGGACTATCTCAGCGGAAAGGTAGCCGACAAGATTCCGTTGTTCAGTTGCCTGAAGGGTATAGCTTCCAACTACGGACCGGACATGGTAGAGTGTCTCGGAAAATGGGGCAAGGAGATGGCTGATAAGTTCAGCAAGGCGCCGATGCGCAAGGCTGCTGCTGCCGAAGACAAGCCGATACCGGCTCTGATGGAGTCGTCGGGCTACAAGCAGTTCCTGTTCTTCAGCTACTTCGACACATACATGGAGTACAACAGACAGCTCACCAAGGCGCCTGAGGCTATAAGCATGAAGGACTTCGGCGTAGAGCTGATGTCGGCAATACACAAAGCCGACATTGAGCTGCAGAAGATGCGCGTGGACGGCACGCTCTGGACGTTCGACCTGAACACCATTCCGGACAACACCACGGTGGACGACAAGAGTCAGGGTATGGGCGCATACCTCACATCGCTCATGCCTAACAAGAGCGCCAACATAGCCGACTTCTCGCTGCGCAACTATGTGGAGCGTCTGCGCAACACATGGAGCAAGGAGGACGGACGCGGCTATATCAGCGCTAACCACATGGATGAGGCTGTTGTGGCAGACATTCTGCAGACACGCCAGAACTGTGTGACGAAGCTCGTCAACCTGGGCATACCTACATGGACCGACCTCATGGGCAGCGCCCGCAAGGACATGTTGCAGTATATGGAGACGCAGTCGGAGAACACCTGCGCACAAGTGAAGCTCGAGATAAAGCAGAAGCTGGTGCTCACACGTCAGGCGTTCCGCGGCACGCTCACCATTGAGAACGGATCGAGCAACGCCATCGAGGATATCCTCGTCGACGTGAACGCTACGAACATGGAGACCGGCTTCATGGCTACATCGCGCGAGATGCAGATAGCTATCGAGAAGATAGAAGGCTTCGAGGGCGAGAAGGACGGTGCATGGCGACTGGGCGCAGGCAAGAAGGGCGTGGCTACCATACTCTTCATTCCTACCAAGTATGCAGCGCCCGAGAACCTCACCACCTATAGCTTCGGCGGAACGCTGAGCTTCAAGGACGGTAGCACGACGCAGAACCGCTCACTCTTCCCCGTGAGCCTGCAGGTGAAGCCATCGCCAGAACTCGACCTCACTTACTTCATGCAGCGCGACGTATACGGCGACAACCCGCTCACGCCCGACGTTGTTGAGCCGGTGATACCTGCCGAGTTCTCAGTGCTCATACACAACAAGGGCAAGGGCGACGCCAACAACGTGCGCATGATTACAAAGAAGCCTGAGATTGTGGAGAACGAGAAGGGACTGCTCATCGACTTCGACATCATCAGTTCGAGCCTTAACGGAGGCGAGAAGACGATGGCGCTCGACGACGACATCGCTACGCAGTTCGGCACTATAGCCGCCGGCACTGCCTCTTACGCCACATGGGACCTCACAGCGTCGCTCATGGGCCACTTCACGGAGTATGACGTGAGCGTTACGCACGTGACCGACTACGGCAACCCCGACCTCTCGCTGCTCGACCGCGTCACCATACACGAACTGATACACAGCCTGAACGCCACTATCGGCGACAAGGTGTATCGTGCATGGATCACGAACGACGAGCCTGACGCCGAGGATGCGCCCGACCATATCTACTTCGCCAACGGCACCGACGAGGAACTCGCGACGCTGAGCGAGCAGACCAGAATGGAGCGCATCGACAACACGCACTACCGCGTGACGGTGCCCACCGACGTGCCGCGCAACTGGTTCTACACGGCTGTGGCTAACCCGGCGGGCAAGTACGCGAAAATACTCAGCATAACCGACGAGACGAACAACCGACAGCTCGACCCGGCTAACTTCTGGACAACCGACTACACGATGAAGGACGGCATCGACCCGCAGCTCGACTACCGTCTGCATATTGCCGACATCGTTTCGGGCAAGGGCACGAACAAGTACATCGTGGAGTTTGAACCGATACCTGAGCTGCGACTCGACGTGAAGAGCATCACGACGGTGCCTGCCGACGACCAGATTGCGGAGAAGCCGATAGAGGAGCTTACCGTGGAGTTCAACAAGGACATCAAGCCCGAGACCTTCACACGCGAGGACATCGTGGTGCGCCACGAGGGCAAGCTCTACAGCGGCGACATCGCCATCACGCCGAAGGACGAAGCCACGAAGCGCGTGTTCAAGCTCAACACAAGCGCTCTCAGCGAGAACGGCTACTACGTGCTGCAGGTGAAGACCGACAACATCACCGACGCCGAGAACTATCCGGGCGCCGAGGGCAAGATGGTGAGATGGATGCTCTTTAAGGACGGACTGGTTCACTACAACGTGCATGTTCTGCCGCTTGCCGACTGGGGAAGTGTGGAGTGTGTGAAGGACGCTCCTGCAGAGACGCCTGCCGCTTCTGCAAAGCGCGCCATGAAGAAGGCAGAAGCCAACAGCGGACAGCTGGCTTACGGCGGCGGAATGACCTTCAAGGCTACGCCGAGCAAGGGCTACAGGTTCGTCTGCTGGAAGGACAACGCCACCGACGAGGTGCTCTCAAACAACGCCGAATACCACGCGGAGGCACGCAACACACTCGACATATCGGCTGTGTTCGAGGCTGAGACGTATAAGGTGACGGTGAAGTGCGACGCCGACGGCGGAACGATAGACGTGGCATCCGGACTCTACGAGTACGGCACGAAGCTCACGCTCGACGCCAAGCCCAACGACGGCTACCGTCTGGACGGCTACAAGCTCAACGGCGTGCAGACCGAGACTGCCGCTCCGTACGAACTGACGGTAGACGGACCGATAGAAGTGGAGGTGCTCTTCCACGACCTCTCGCCCGTAGACGTTATTCTCGACGAGCGCAAGGACTATCAGCGCCCCGTTGAATACGTAAGCGCAGCAAGTCTGCAGAACGGCACGAACGTGAAGCTCTACCGCTCGTTCCTCAAGGAAGCATGGAACACTATCTGTCTGCCGTGCGCCGTGGAGAACCCCGAAGAGGTGTTCGGTGCAGGCACGCAGGTGGCAAAGCTCGCAGGCATGACGCCGATGTCGCTCACCTTCGAGTATGTAGAGAAGATGGAGGCCAACACGCCGTACATCATAAAGCCTACAGCGGTGAACAACGCGGCTTACGCCAACGTAGCGTCGCCAACGGTGCTCTACGACCTCGGAATGCGCACGCTCGAAGACCTCCCCGAGGGCAAGGACCGTCCGACGTACGAGACCGAGAGCGGAGTGTCGTTCATCGGAGCGTACCGTGTGGAGAACCTGCCCGCTAACGAGGGCTACTACTACATCAGCGGCAACAAGTTCTACTACATCGACGTGCCCGTGCCCACAACACGCTACCGCGGATTCTTCCATTCCGACGTGCACAACGGCGCGATGCTCAGTCTGGCTTTCGGCGGCGGAACGACAACCATCGAGAATGTCTACTTCCTGCCTGTCGGCGCCGGCGACATCTACGACCTCACCGGCAAGAAGGTGCGCTCGAGCGGCGAGTCGCTCGACGGACTGAAGCCCGGCGTCTACATCACGCAGAACAAGAAGTTCGTGGTGAAGTGATGATAGGTGGTGAGATGTTGAGGTGATTATAGATGTTGATGTGGTGAGATGTTGAGATGTTGACATCTGAAATGTTGAGATGTTGAGGTGTTGAGATGTTGACATTTGATATTTTGATATTGGGATGTTGACATCTCCCACTACTTTCAATGAAAAATCCCTCTAAGAGGGACAAATCTGCTGAATATTTCCCTCAATGAGGGACGTTTTAAGTCAAAAACGTCCCTCATTGAGGGATTTTTTTGTATCTTTGCATTATTAATCAAACGTCTACAAGCTATGATAGAATTGAAACTTTATGAATACATGCGCGAATTGCTTAAGCAGACACCCACCACATTCGTGCGTTATAAGTATGACGATATCAGTTGGGATAGTCGTTTGGTGGGAATACTTGGTCCGCGAGGCATCGGCAAGTCGACAATGATATTGCAGCGTATAAAGAATACGCCCGAAAACCATAGCCTCTACATCACAGCCGACAATATGTACTTTGCCGACCATAAGCTCTTCGACCTTGCCGATAAGTTTGTGAAGGAGGGTGGAACGCATCTGTATATCGACGAGGTACACAAGTATAGCGGTTGGAGCAGAGAACTGAAACTGATGTACGATATGCACCCTTCGCTGCACATCGTCTTTACCGGTTCTTCGGTGCTCGACATATATCGTGGCGAGTCCGACCTCAGTCGTCGTTCCTTGATCTATTTCATGTACGGCTTGTCGTTCAGAGAGTATCTGTCTTTCTTCCATGGCATAGAGAGTCCGGTTTACACTCTCGACGACATCCTCAACAACCGAGCAGTGCTTAATGCCGTAGAACATCCGCTGCCACTCTTCCGCGACTATATGAGCCGTGGCTATTATCCCTTCTCCGTTCAGGGCGATTTCCCGATGCGTATGGAGCAAGTGGTGACGCAGACTATAGAAGTGGACATACCGCAGTATGCCGATATGAAAGCCTCTACAGCCCGCAAGCTGAAGCAACTGCTTGCAATTCTCTCGCATCTGGCTCCATACAAGCCCGTAGCAGACAGTCTGGCGTCAGAGATAGGCGCAAGCAAGAACAGCATACCCGATTATCTGGCTTATCTTGAGAAGTCGGGTATGATAGGACTGCTGCGCGACGACACTTCGGGCATACGCAATCTTGGAAAGATAGAGAAAGTATATATTGACAATCCAAGTCTGATGACGGTTCTTGCTGGCGGTACGCCCGATATAGGCAATCTGCGCGAGACCTTCTTCTACAATCAGATGCGTGTGCGCAATGAGGTGACAACCTCACGCCAGTCCGATTTCGTCATCGGCAAGTACACCTTCGAGATTGGCGGACGCAAGAAAGGCAAACAGCAGATAGAAGGCTTGGACAATGCCTATATCGTGAAGGACGATATAGAAACAGGCTTCGGCAATATCATTCCGCTGTGGTGCTTCGGATTGAACTATTAGTACATCGGTATCGTAGGAGGAGGGTGTGCATTCTATGTTTCTATACACCCTCCATTGGTTACTGAAATACAAATTGTAACCTTGTACCAACAAAACCGAGCGACGTATTTCGGCTCATACTACAGTAAAGATTCTTTATCATTTGTTCACGAAAAATCATCGTGTAGCGTCCGCCGCCCGATCGGATTCCGTCCGCCGTCCGATCGGATTCCGTCCGCCGTCCGATCGGATTCCGTTCGGTGTCCGATCGGATTCCGTTCGGTGTCCGATCGGACTTACTACAATTTTACATAATTATTTCAAGTCAGCTTATTATTTATGTGAAATGGGGAATATTCGAGCATAAAGCATTGATAATCAGTATATATTGTAACTTTATCTTTTTAAAACGGTGCAAATTTTAGAGATGGCTTTAATGGTAGTGATTATGCCCTCAGTAAAGAGAAAAAGTAAGACAAACACCAAAATAAGAATTAAGTTTATTTAAGAAAATAAATTGTTTATAAACGGAAGTTTTCCAACAAAAGTGCAGTTTTGCGTATGTAAAGTAGGTTCGTTGATGATAGTTCAATACAGGCTTCGGGTGATAACAAATGCCACTTCTTTTCCTCCTAGTTACAACATCAAAATCTCATTCAAAATATGAAAAAATAAGGTGGTTTGTACCGCCTTTGTATCTCAAACTTAGTAATGCGCTGAGACACAAGGTTTGTGCATAATTCTGAGACGATTAATACTTGAGAGTTTAAAATAATAAAAAAAGAGAGTAAATCAGAAGTTATACTAAAAAAATATAGTTATTATATAATAAAAGCTTTCTTATCGAGTTATATATGTAACTGCAGAATAGTTTATCACTTTTACGTTCAAGTTAAAACTTTGTATTATGGCAGAAAACAAAAAACTCAATCGCATAAAGGTTGTTTTGGCTGAAAAAGACAAAACGGGCCGTTGGCTTGCCGAGAAAGTAGGAAAGAGCAACTGCACGATATCTAAATGGTGCAATAATGTTGCCCAACCCGACCTTCTGACATTGAATAAAGTAGCTATTGTGCTTGAAGTAAATGTTAAGGATTTGCTTAATGATACAAAAATGCAAACAGATAATAGATAAAGATACATAGTAAAATAACTTCATGTATTTGTTTTACAATTAAAATATAATCTTTATGGCAACATCGTCAACTAATGATTTGAAAAATGAAATTAAGGGACTTGTCAAGACTGAATTTGAAAAGTCAATCAAGTCTGTATGTTCAGAAGAAGAACTGAAAAAAGTTCCTTCTCTTTCAGAAGGTTATTCTGAGTATGTTTCAAAAATCGTTGTAGAAAAGGTGGAGAATCCAATGCGCGACAAGAAGTTATCCATCCTCTACACTCATGAGAAGCAGCTTCTTGACATTCTTAAGGATTATAAGGAGGAGATAAAATTCGCTTCTTCTCTTCAGGCTGAGATTCGCAAAGAAGAAGCTTCTTTTTTTGCGACCACATTGAAAGAGGTTTGTAACTCTCTTAAAGAAACTCAGATTGATCCCAAATACCAGGCTCAATGGATTTTTGATTTGGTATCTAGCTATACTTCAAGTTTGAAATTATCAAGCAAACTTGCAGAAGAGCATGTTATTAATCTTCTTGGTGATATCCAAAAAGAAGCGACAGAGACAATTAACAAGGATTAGTATGGGATTTATATCTGTAGTAGGAAAGGTATTTAAGGGCTTAACAGGTCCTCTTGGTATCTTAGAAGATTGGGCAAGCGAACCATTAAAACGATGGGAAAACGAACGCAATCAAAATAATCGTGATCGCGAAGTTGAAAGACAAATCCGTATGCAAACAGGAGTTGAGACTGTGAAATCAGAGCTACGTAGACAAGAAGCCGAACATAATACAAGTCTCGAAATCCGTATGCAAACAGAGATTGCAAGAATCAATGCAGAAACAGAACAGTGGACGAAAGATCAAGAATTCCAAAGAATGAAGGACGTCGCAGAAGCTGTCACACATTATCGAGAAAGACTGACCGAACTTCAGCTTAACACAATTCGAGCAATTGGAAATATGGATATAGAATTAAGGGCTAAAGCTCAAGACTTGATTCTTTCCAAAACACGCGAATATAAAGCCATTCAAGATCAGGCGCAGAAAGATGCAGAAGAAGAATTTGGACGCATTCTAGATAAGTTTTCTTGCAATGAGCGTATTATGGATATAATGATTACAAATGCTCAGAAAAAACTTGCCAGTGTTATTGATGGAACCTCACAGTTCCTGCTTGGTCTTAATGATGATATTCAGAAGATGAATAACAACATTGACATGATAACTCAGTCAGGTCAAGCTTTCATTGATAGGCAGATAGAGAGTCAATTTAACACCCTCTCTCTTCCTAATGGCAATAATATTAAACAAATTCAGTATCAAAATGTCAATGGTGAACAAATCACACAGTGATTTACTATACCTGTTAACATTACTAAGTAAGAAAAGGGAAGACTTGCTCTCCCCTTTTCTTGATAACAGTATTAATGAATGGATAGGTTTGTCTTTTAAGTATGAAGGAAACCAAGAAGCTTTCAACTTGGTTAAGGAACGTTTTGTGACATTATGGATTGATAACCACATTACGCAAATCATTGAAGACGATGTTCCTGATAATGTTAGATACAAAGCAATGGAATTGTTTTCAGAATATATGGAAACCTCTAATTCTGAATTCGACGATACCAACATCAAGCATTCATTACTTGAAACAAAATTAAAAGTTATCAAGGAATTATTAAAACATGAAGATCTCAATTCTCAAAAACTCAATGAATTTAGATATTCATATGAAAAAGACAAGGCCTTGTTTGAAAGGATGTTCAGAAAGTTTGATAGTCAATTAAATTCAAATCAATAATTTTATGATGTCCATAAACCAACAAGAACAAGCATTATTTCAAGAATGGTCTAATACCCTTGGAGTAACTATGGATGAATTTGTCTGTGACGGACTCCTTTTTCGTGACGGCTTGATTTTTGATGGAGTGAATTGGGTTAGAACATGTTCTGGTAATAATACCGAAATTTGGATTAATTCATCAAGACGCCTTTTGATAATCACAAGGGATCAGCCAAGTGATGATGGTAATATATGGGATGTAAGAGGTGAAACCCCATATTCACCAGATGGTTACTCTCTCAAAAAGATACCAATGCTAAAATGTCTAATACCATGGGCATATGCATCATTGCTTTATGACAACGAAACTCAAGGTATGTGCCCCAAAGATGAGATTAGTAAAATTGGTTTTTGGATGACGGCACCAATAGCTAGAATAAATTGTGGCAAAGTAGCAGGAAATAGAGTCAAAGATGGAGGATGTCCTCGTAAAAAAGTAATTGGATATTTAAAGGAAAGCAAGACTTTTATTCTCAAACAACTAATGATATATGACGCAAACATAATTCTATGTTGCTCAGGATATGATACACAATCAAATCCAATTATAGATTTTATAAAGTCAAACTATTTGCCAGATTTAGCCCAAATAAATAATTACATTTGGTTTTCTGTTGCTCAAAAGAAAATTATTATAGATTCGTATCATTTCAGTAATAGATATATCAATTCGTATCAAGAAGCTAAAAACATGAGAGACTGTATTTTGGAAGCAAAATTCAAAGGTTTTACAATTGATTAGTAAATACACCCTATTATTGATAATAGAATAATAATAGTTACCTTATTTTTTGCGGAAGCAACGCGCAATACGGAAAAATTTCATTACTTTTGTTTCTGCTGTTACAGCAAAGTATTGTTTAACAGAACTTACACTAACGTTTAACCGAATTTACACTAACCCGTATATGACAGGAAAAGACTTAGCTTGCTATCTGGCAACGTGCATTGCGTCGCTGACCGCAAGCGCTTATGAAAAACCGCAGGTTTGCACGCTACATACCAACTGGACCTTCTGTCAGGTGGGCGACACGCTATGGAGCGACGCCAAGGTGCCCGGAACCGTGCATCAGGACCTGCTGAACCATAACCGAATACCTAATCCGTTCTACGGCATGAATGAGCAAGACGTGCAATGGGTGGAGAACGAAGACTGGATGTATCGCACATCGTTTGTCGTAGACGAACATCAGCTTAGTCGCGACGCCGCCGTTCTGGAGATGGACGGACTCGATACGTACGCCGACGTGTTTCTGAACGGAGCCTTGATATTGCGGTCGGACAATATGTTCGTAGGATACAAGGTGCAGGTGAAGCCGGTGCTTCGCAAGGGAGTGAACCGGCTGCTCGTGCGCTTCCGTTCGCCTGTGAAAGAGGTGCTGCCGCAGTTGCAGACCAACGGCTTCGACTATCCTGCAAGCAACGACCATTCGCCTTGGCGCACGAGTGTCTACACGCGCAAGGCGCCTTACTCCTACGGATGGGACTGGGGCATACGCCTGGCTACGTGTGGAATATGGCGACCGGTGCGCCTGGTGTTTTCCGACGTGGCAAGGATTGAGGACTATTATGTCTGTCAGGATGCGGTGACTCAGGCTAAGGCGGATGTAGACAACCGGCTGGAGATAAACAATGTCACGTCCAGCACAGTCTCGGCTTTGCTGAAGGTGAATTATCACTACGCTGACAGCGACACGAAAGAAATAAGAAAACAGATAGAGTTGCGCCCCGGAACGAATACGGTGAGTCTGCCCGTAAGTATCGAGAACCCGCATCTGTGGATGCCCAACGGCTGGGGCGAGCCTTCGCTGTATAAGTTTACGGCATCGTTGTCGGTAGACGGCGTGGAGATAGCGAAGCAGGAGCGTAATGTGGGACTGCGCACGGTGAGAGTGGTGATGGACGACGACGAGCACGGCAAATCGTTCTACTTCGTGGTGAACGGCAAGCCGATGTTTGCAAAGGGTGCCAACTTCATTCCAGACGACGCCCTGCTGTCCAACGTAACGCCCGAGCGATACAAACGCATATTTGAGGACGTGAAGGCTGCCAACATGAATATGCTGCGTGTGTGGGGTGGAGGCATCTACGAGGACGACGAGTTCTACGACGAGGCAGATCGCAACGGCATACTGATATGGCAGGACTTCATATTCGCCTGCAGTTCGTATCCTCACGACCCGCTGTTCGTCGGACGGGTGGAGAGCGAGGCTGAATACAACATAAAGCGTCTGCGCGGACATGCGTCGCTTGCCATGTGGTGCGGCAACAACGAGATATATGAGGCTATGCGCTACTGGGGATGGCAGAGAAAATACTCTGCCGAGGCTTTTGCTGAGATGGAGCGTGGCTACGACGTGCTGTTCCTTGAGCTGCTGCCTAAGATGGTGGAGAGGCTCGACAACGGCCGATTCTATATGCACAGCTCGCCATACGAAGCCAACTGGGGCAGACCTAATAGCTGGAAGACCGGCGACAGCCACAACTGGGGCACATGGCACGGACGCAAGCCGTTCGAGAGTTTCGATACGGACGTGCCGCGCTTCATGAGCGAATACGGATTTCAGGCGTTCCCCGAGATGAAGACGATACGCACGTTCGCCGAAGAGAAAGACTTCGAGCTGGAGTCGCTCGTAATGAATGCGCATCAGAAAGCCGACATAGGCAATGCGCTTATCAAGCAGACTATGCGACTGTACTATAAGGTGCCTGAGAAGTTTGAAGACCTGGTATACGTGGGGCTGGTGCTGCAGGGGCAGGGCATGCGCCACGGCATCGAGGCTCACCGCCGCAACCGACCTTACTGCATGGGCAGTCTCTTCTGGCAGCTGAACGACAGTTGGCCCGTGGTGTCGTGGTCGGGCATCGACTACTACGGCAACTGGAAGGCGTTGATGTATCAGTCGAAGCGGGCGTTTGCTCCTATCCTGATCAACGCCATAAAGGAGGGCGACGACGTGTGTGTATATCTTGTCTCGGACGAACTGCAAGACCATGACGACGTACGTCTGAACGTGGAACTGATGGATTTCAACGGCAAGGTGCATGGCAAATGGATGCAGAACGGCAGACTCGCTGCCAACTCCTCCGTGCTCTTCATGAAGAAGCCTGCAGGCGAGTTGCAGGGCAAGCTAAGCGCCGCCACCTCATTGCTTCACTTCACGCTGAAGGCAAAGAACGGAGCAACGCTCGCCGATGACGTCTTTTACTTCGCTTATCCGAAAGACCAGAAGTTGCCTGAGGCTAATATAGAGACAAGCGTGAGACGGCGAGGCGATGCGATAGAGATGACGCTGAAGACCGACAAGCTGGCTCGCGACATTTTCGTAGAAGTGCCCGTACAGGGCGTTCGCTTCACCGACAACTTCTTCGACCTGCTGCCCGGACAGCGTAAGAAGATAACGATAACATCGCCCGAAGGACATTCGCTGAACGACTTCACGTTCAGACTGCATCAGTTGGGCGGCGTGAGATAAGGTTAATATTAGTATGAAAGAAAGTTTACTAAAAATTATTTTTTTATAAATTCAGAAATGAGTTCTTTGATTTTCTTCTCGGCTTGTTTGGGTCCAACAAGAGATATTAATTGGTTGAAATCATCTATTTCGTTGTCTGTAAACGTAATGATGATTTGACGCTCTTCTTTTCCTGCTATGTGAGTATAATTTTCGGGATACGCCCAAAAACATTTTTTGCAGAACTTGATGTCTTTTACAGACCAGTTGGGACAATGTTCGCAAGTCCAGGATTTTGCACGATTAGCGGAGGGGCTTAAAAGCATATAACAATTAATGTTGTCTGATTTATCCCCTCCTATTTCGTAAGGAATTCTGTGGTCAATCTGCAATAAGCGTTCTTCCATGGGCTGCAAATAGACAAAACAAATAGAGCCATATTTATCAACTAAAGCTTTTTTTAATGCTTGTGACAATGCTGTTCTTCCGGCTACTTTAGACACTTTATTATCTACAAATATTGGAGTGCCAAATCTGTAGGCAGCGATAGTTCTTCCATCTGATGATTTAACTCGATATGTTTCAAGATTAACTCCTCTTTCTCGTACATCTCTTGCTGCACGTGGAGCATGTTCATACCCGTAGCGATTTGTTAATTCTTCGGTTGTTATGAATCCATGTTTTATTATATGTTGAATTACTGTCGAAGGACGCTTTTCTGTTATTGAGTTTAGTCGTTCGATAGTTCTTTTGGTCAATTTCATAATGCTAACATTAATTGTTCTCCTTGATTGATATGTATTTCTATATCTTGTAGATTACGACTCAGATAAAGAGCTTCAACAGTTGTCTCCTTTTTACCCAATAGAATACTTTGACTTGATAGCCCTGCTGTTAGCATGATTTTTCTTAGTCCGAGTTCTTTAGGCAAATCTTCTCCATATTGTTTTTCTCCACATGTTCCATCATAGCTGATGACAAAGTCAATGTTGCGTCTGTTCAAGTCGTCTATGCACTCTACAAACTCATTGAACTTTATTCCTGAAAAATAACGACTGTCCCTTGAAGAGCAAACTCCTTGATAAGGAGGATCCATATAGACAACATCACCAGGGCGAGCTTCTTTTGTTATCTCTCTATAATCGGTAGATGCGAAATCGGTCTTTCCTTTTAGCAGATTGGAAATAATATAGACATTGCGGGCGAGATTATTAGGACTTGTGCCCATTCTGCGCTTGTCAGGTGATTGATTAAACATACCTGTATTACTATAACGCACTGCTCCTTTTACACAACGAGCAAGGAGGTATAACATGTTTGCTGCACATTTATTGCCTGCATTGAAGTCATCACGTATTTTATAGTAATGTTCTACACTTCCAGTTTCAAATACAAGTTGCTCAGACCACACTTTCGTATATTCTTCTATCAATTTTTGAGGGTTCTCGATAGATTCTCGCAAAACACTAATGAGTGGTTCATTCAAGTCGTTAAGAAGATAACGATTTGCCCTGCCTTGTTTTGAAACAGCAATAGTTATAGCTGCCATACCTGCAAAGGGTTCAATCAACCGGTTGAACCTACGTGGTAGATATGATAGTATTTGTGGAGCAAGGTTACGTTTTGATCCTTGATATTGTACTATATGCGGTGTTATTCCATTCATATTAAAATTCACACTTTATACGTTTAGTGTCAGAAGTTTTTTATCCATTCTTTTTGAATGAATTTTAATTCAATGCAAAGATAATAAAGCTATTTGACAATTGAGTATAAAATGTGGATGATTTATTAAATAACCTCCAAAATAGGTCATTAGAAAATGCCAAGAACGTTTTCTAATGACCTATTTGGGTTTTGTATATCAATACAGATGTTCAGAATTTAGGATTAGAGGTCGTCGAAGTTGACGGCTTCCTCCTTGGGGCGCTTGTGTGTGCTGGGTTGTTCTGACGAACCTTCCTTTGCAGGCTCGGTAGCTTTGTGGTATTCTATTGGTGCGCCATTCTCGTCGAGCACTATCTCCTCCTCAACATGTATGCTGTCGGAGCGTGAAGAGTCAGCCTTCTCGCGAGTGTAGTAGCTCTGGCAGTTGTACATTGACGAGGTGATGTCGGCATCCTTCGGCTTGCCGAACTTCACGCGATACTTGGCGAACGCAGGGTCGTTGAGCACAGACTCGAGGAAGAGTCCGCAGATAGGCAGAGCGGTGCGCGAACCCTGTCCGAGAGCGCCGGTGCGGAAGTGGATGCAGCGGTATTCGCCACCTACCCATGCGCCTACGACGAGCTTCGGGCTGACGCCCATGAACCATGCGTCGGAGTGGTTGTTGGATGTACCGGTCTTGCCGCCCCAGTCGGTGTCGCGGAATTTGCCCACGTATCCGTTGAGGCTCATCGAAGTGCCGCCCGGTTCGCTTGTGCCGCCCATGAGGAGCTGCTGCATGAGGAACGCACTCTTATAAGGTATCACCTGCTCCTCGTTCATCGGCGCACGGTATACCTCCTTGCCGTTGCGGTCGACGATGCGCGTAACGAGAACGCGCTTCACGTACTTGCCGTCGTTGGCTACGGTGCTATAGGCGTTGGCAAGCTCGAGCAGGTTGATGTCGCTCGAACCGAGGGCGAGTGCCGGAGTCTCGTCGAGCGGACTCTCGATGCCCATCTTGTGCGCCGTCTCGGCGATGCGCGTGATGCCCATCTCCTGTCCGAGGCGCACGGCGATAGAGTTGATGCTTCGTGCGAAGGCTGCCTTCAGCGGTATAGAGTCGCCGGTGAAGTAGCCGTTGGCGTTGGTAGGCGCCCAGGTCACCTCCTCGTTATGCTTCTTGTCGAACACCTGCATAGAGAAGTATTCGTCGCGACGCTTGTCGCACGGCGTGAGTCCCTGATTCATAGCCTCGGTGTAGACGAAGAGCTTGAACGTAGAGCCCGGCTGGCGCATTGCCGTCACCTTGTCGTACTTCCACGACTTGAAGTCGATGTCGCCCACCCATGCCTTCACGGCGCCGGTCTGCGGCTCCATAGCCACGAACGAGCAGTGCATGAAGTGAACCATGTAGCGGATAGAGTCCATTGTAGACATCTCCTTCTCTATTGTGCCGTGCTCGTAGTCGAAGAGCTTCACCTTGTGCGGGCGGTTGAGGTAGTACTCGATGGAGTCGGGGTTGTTCGGGAAGCGTGTAAGCAGATACTTGTATACGGGCTGGCGCTTGGCTATGTCCTCGATGAAGCCCGGGATGACGTTGTGATTCTCGTCCTGCCACGGGTCTTGGTTGCCCCAGTGGTTGTTGAAGTTGCGCTGCACCTGCTTCATCTGCTTTATGGCAGCCTCCTCGGCGTACTTCTGCATACGTGAGTCGATGGTGGTGTATATCTTCAGACCGGAGGTGTAGAGATCGTAGTCGTTGTCGCGGCACCATTTGCGCAGCTCGTCTGCAACAGCCTCGCGGAAGTAGAGCGCCGTGCCGTCGTAGTTGCTCTCAACGCTGTAGTTGAGCTTGATGTCTATTTTAGAGATAGAGTCGTAGTCGGCGCGTGTCATGTCGCCGTGGCTCACCATGTTGCTGAGCACGACGTTGCGGCGGCGCAACGAGTTCTCGGGGTGGGTGAGCGGGTTGTAGTAGGTGGTGGCTTTCAGCATACCCACGAGCACAGCCGCCTGCTCGACGGTGAGATCCTTTGGCGAGCAGTTGAAGTAGGTCTTCGCTGCGGTCTTGATGCCGAAGGCGTTGCTACCGAAGTCGACGGTGTTGGCGTACATGGTGAGAATCTCGTTCTTGTCGTGCGTCATCTCGAGCTTGGTGGCTATGATCCACTCCTTCGACTTGACGATGAGCATGCGCACGCCTGGAATCATGCCGAGCAGACCGGTAGAGTAGTTGGTGCGCATGCGGAACATGTTCTTGGCAAGCTGCTGCGTGATGGTAGAGGCGCCGCGTGCGTCGTGATGCACCACAGCGTCCTTCACAGCGCTGGCAAGACCTTTGTAGTCGATGCCGTGATGACTGTAGAAGCGCTCGTCCTCGGTAGCGATGAGAGCCTTCCAGAAGGCGGGGTTCACGTCCTCGAACTTCACTGGTGTGCGGTTCTCGTTGAAGTATTTGCCGATGAGCACACCATCGTCGCTGTATATCTCCGACGCCTCACTGGTTACGGCATCCTTGATGGCGATGAAGCCCGGCGACTTGCCGAAGAGCCACAGGAGGTTGATGTCGACAGCTCCGAGGTAGAGGAAGAAGGCAACGATGCACGAAGCTATGCCTATGAGTGTCTTGGCGTACCATTTGCGGCCTCGGTAGAGGTTGCGGTACCAATGGCAGAAAGTGCGCGCCTTCTGCAGACACCAGGTGAGAATCTGCTTTACTTTTTTCATCTTATTGTTATTTTTCAAGTTGCCGCATGCCGATGACATGCCGCCGGTTTATTAATTGATTTATAGTTATGAATATGCAAAAGTACATATTTTGCTTAACCTACGAGACTTGTATCAATGAAATTTATGATTTCTTTAATGTTATCGGGGCAGAACCAGTGGATAGAAGCGTCGCGCTTGAACCATGTCTGCTGCTTGCGGCAGTAGCGGCGGCTGTTGCTCTGTATCTTGAAGATGCACTCGTCGAGGGTGGTGAGCCCGTCGAGATACTCGAACATCTCCTTGTAGCCCACGGTGTTCAGGGCATTCTCCGAGCGCTGCGGGTAGACGGCAAGCGCCTCCTGCTCGAGTCCGGCGTCAATCATGTCGAGAACGCGCGCGTTGATGCGGTCGTAGAGCACGTCGCGCGGGCGGGTCAAGCCAATCTTTATGATGTTGAACGGGCGCTCCTTGCGCTCGCTCTTGCGAAACGAGGTGTAGGTCTGTCCCGTGCAGTGGCATATCTCGAGTGCATGCACTACACGGCGCGGGTTGTTGCGGTCGACAATCGCCCAGTGCTCGGGGTCGAGCACCTTCAGTTCGGCAACGAGTCGCTCAAGTCCCTCGTCGGCAAGTCGCTGCTTCATCCACTCGCGCGTCTCGTCGTCGACGGTGGGTATGTCGTCGATGCCGTTGCACACGGCGTCGATGTACATCATCGAGCCGCCCGTGAGCAGCGCCGTGTCGTAGCGCTCGAAGAGGTCGGCGGTGAGCAGCTGCATCACATCGCTCTCGTACATCGACGCACTGTAGTAGTCGCCGATGTGGTGGGTGCCAACGAAGTAGTGAGGCACACGGGCGCGCTGTGCGGCGGTAGGTGCGGCGGTGCCTATGGGTATCTCCTCGAATATCTGTCGGGAGTCGGCGTTGATGATCGGTATGTTGAGGTGCTCGGCCACTTGCAGGCACAGTTCTGTCTTGCCTACGCCCGTCGGACCGAGTATTACTATCAGTGTTTTTGCCATATAATATACGGAAACAAAAAAAGAGACAATAGCGGCAACGCAGTATCTCGAAAGCTGCATTGTCTCTATTGTCTCTATTATCTCTATTTCTTGAAAACAGTAGTGTTTTTTGATGATGTCTATCGGATGATTCCGCGCTGTGAAGTCTCTACGAAGTTGAGGATGTATTCCACTTCCTTTGTCATAGGCAATGTCTTGCGTACCTCCTCGATGCCTTCTTTCAGTGTGCCTGTGTTGTAGAGCAGGCGGTAGGTGTTGTGGATGAGGTCGATCTGCTCCTTGCTGAATCCGCGGCGGCGCAGACCTACGATGTTCAGACCGCAATACTTCAGCGGGTCGCGACCGGCGATGATGTACGGCGGGATGTCCATCGGAGAGCGCGAACCGCCCTGCACCATTACGTAGCCGCCGATGTGGCAGAACTGGTGAACGAGAACGCAACCAGAGAGGATGGCGTTGTCGTCGATGACTACCTCGCCGGCAAGCTTTGTAGAGTTGCCGATAATCAGTCCGCTACCGAGCACGCAATCGTGTCCTACGTGCATGTTCTCCATCAGAAGGTTGTTGGAGCCGACAACGGTCTTGCCTTTCGACGCTGTACCGCGCGAGATTGTTACGTTCTCGCGGATAGAGTTGTTGTCGCCGACAACGCAGGTCGTCTCCTCGCCACGGAACTTGAGGTCTTGCGGCTTTGTAGAGATACTTGCGCCGGGGAAGAACTCGTTGTTGCTGCCGATGCGTGCACCTACATGGATGGTTACACTGTTCTGCATTACGTTGTTGTCGCCGATTTCTACATCACGGTCGATGTAGCAGAACGGACCGATGATGTTGTTATCGCCAAGCTTTGCTTCGGGATGTACGTATGCTAAAGGACTGATTTGATTCATCTTGATTATATTTTATGGAGATGTGCCAAAATGAAGTTACACGTGGCAGACTCCCTTTTGACACATCTTCTTTACTGTTTACTTGTTCTTTACAATCTGTGCTGTGAATGTAGCCTCCGAAACGACGTGGTCGCCTACGAACACGTAGCCCTTCATCGACGAGATGCCATGGCGCAACGGCGCAAGCAGGTCGACCTTGAAGAGAAGTGTGTCGCCAGGAACAACCTTCTGGCGGAACTTCACGTCATCTATCTTCATGAAGTAAGTAGACCAGCGCTCTGGCTCTTCGAGAGTGTTGAGCACAAGCAGACCGCCGCACTGAGCCATCGCCTCAATCTGAAGCACGCCCGGCATGACAGGCTCCTGCGGGAAGTGGCCTACGAAGAACGGCTCGTTGGCTGTGACGTTCTTCACGCCTACGATGCTTGTGGCGCCGAGGCTTATCACCTTGTCGACAAGCTGCATCGGATAGCGATGGGGGAGAAGCTCGCGGATGCGGATGTTGTCCATCAGCGGTTCCTCGTTCGGGTCATATATCGGTGCCTGAATCTCGTGCTTGCGGATCTCGCGGCGCATGAGGCGTGCAAACTTGTTGTTGATGGTGTGACCGGGGCGTGTGGCGATGATGCGGCCTTTGATAGGCTTGCCGATGAGAGCCATGTCGCCGATTACGTCGAGCAACTTGTGGCGTGTGCACTCGTTGTCCCAAACAAGCGGCTTGTGCTGTATGTAGCCAAGCTCAGTAGCGTCGCGACGCTCTACGTGAATCATGTCTGCAAGCGAGTCGAGACGCTCCTGTGTGGTCTGCATCTCGTAGATGACGATGGCGTTGTCGAGGTCGCCGCCCTTGATGAGGTTGGCCTTCAACAGCGGCTCGATGTCGCGTACGAATACGAAGGTGCGCGCCGGAGCGATGTCGGTGCCGAACTTGTCGATGCGGTCGAGTGTGGCAAACTGTGAGCTGACGAACTTGGAGTTGAACGAGCACATTGCTGTGAGCGAGAACTCCTCGTCGGGGAGGATGGTGATGCAAGAACCGGTCGCCTCGTCCTTCACCTCAATCTTGTGGCGGATGATATACCAGTCCTTAGGAGCGTTCTGCTCCTCAATGCCCACCTCGTTAATCTTGTCAACGTACAGAGCCGCACTACCGTCGAGGATAGGGAACTCGGGGCCGTTCACCTGGATGAGACAGTTGTCGATGCCCATAGCGTAGAGGGCAGCCATACCGTGCTCAATGGTAGACACGCGCATATCGCCTTTACCCAAAACGGTGCCACGCTGTGTGTCAATTACGTTCTCAGCGATTGCCTGGATTGTAGGCATACCGTCGAGGTCGATGCGCTGTATTTTATAGCCAGTGTTCTCAGGGGCAGGGTTGAATGTCACGGTGAGACTCAAACCGGTGTGCAGGCCTTTGCCGCACAAAGAGAAACTGCCTTTAAGTGTCTTTTGTTTTGACATTATTATATTGTTTGTTGTTTATTTATCGTTGTTCTTGAACGACTCCATCTCTTTTTTCAGGTCGTTCAAGTCCTTGTACATATCGGGCAGACGACGGAAGATAGCCTGCGACTTGAAGTACTGGCGCAGTGGCATCGGCGGTGTGCCGATGAGTTCTTCGTTGCCTTTCAAGTTGCCCGGTACGCCCGACTGTGCTCCGAGAAGGGTGCGGTCGCCGATTGTGATGTGTCCTGCCAAACCAACCTGGCCGCCGAACATACACCATGAACCTACCTTTGTGCTGCCTGCAATGCCTACCTGAGCCGACATCACGGTGTTCTCGCCAATCTCCACGTTGTGGGCAATCTGCACGAGGTTGTCGAGCTTAACGCCCTTGCGGATGACGGTAGAACCCATTGTCGAACGGTCTACACATGTGTTAGCGCCGATCTCAACATTGTCTTCGATGGTCACGATGCCAATCTGCGGTATCTTGTCGTAGCCTTCTGCGTTAGGAGCGAAGCCGAATCCGTCAGAACCGATTACGCTGCCGGCGTGAAGAGTTACGTTGTTGCCGAGCTTACAGCCCTGATAGATGGTTGTGTTAGGGTAGATGAGGCAGTTGTCGCCCATCTTCACGTTGTCGCCGATTACGGCGTGAGGATAGATCTGGCAGTTGTCGCCTACAACGGCGTTGTCGCCGATGCATGCAAACGGACCCACATAGCAGTCCTTGCCGAGCTTTGCAGTCGGCGATACGTATGCCTGCGGAGCAACGCCAGTCTTCTTCGGCTTGCTTGCTTCATAGATTTGGAGCAGCTTGGCAATACACTCGTATGCGTTGTCAACACGTATGAGTGTGGCCTGAACGGGGTGCTCAAGCTCTACATCGTTGTTGACAATCACTACCGACGACTTGGTGTCGTAGATGTAGTGGGTGTATTTCGGGTTTGAAAGGAATGAGATGGCGCCTTCTACACCTTCTTCTATCTTTGCGAAGGTGTTGATTTTTGCATCTTTGTTGCCTTCTACGCGACCGCCAATCACGCTCGCTATCTGTTCTGCTGTAAATTCCATTTCTGTTTTTTCTATGTTATTCTTGCAAATATATAGATGATAGTTGTCTATAGATGTTGCAAATGTAAGAAAATTAATTTACATTATGCTTTTTAACAATACATATTTATCAATTTTGTCTGAAAATACGTCAGTTTTTACGAAAAAAGCCCGGTGTGAGGCTTTAAATGCCGTATTTTTTCAGTTCAGCGTCCATCTGCATCTGCAGTTCCTTTGCCTTCTCTGCAGCAACGGTTGCGAAGTCTTCGCCGTTAGAAGCGTAGATGATTCCGCGAGAGCTGTTGACGAGAAGTCCGCAGTCGGCGTTCATGCCGTACTTGCATACTTCCTCAAGCGAACCGCCCTGAGCACCAACGCCAGGAACGAGCAGGAAGTGGTCGGGAACTATCTTGCGGATATCCTCGAACATGCGGCCCTGTGTAGCTCCGACAACGTACATCATGTTCTCCTTGTCGCCCCACTGCTGAGATGTGCGCAGCACCTTCTCGAACAGACGCTCACCGTCCTTGTCTTCTGTGAGCTGGAAGTCGTGACTTCCCTTGTTGCTGGTGAGAGCGAGCAGGATAACCCACTTGTCCTTGTAGCCGAGGAACGGCATGACGCTGTCTTCGCCCATGTACGGTGCTACGGTGAGCGAGTCTACGTCGTACTCGTCGAAGAATGTGCGAGCGTACATTGCGCTTGTGTTGCCGATGTCGCCGCGCTTTGCGTCAGCCACGATGAAGTGGTTGGGGTAGTTCTCCTTCAGATACTTGATTGTCTTCTCGAAAGAGATGATACCCTTCACGCCGAATGCCTCATAGAAAGCGAGGTTTGGCTTGTAAGAAACGCAGTATGGGGCTGTTGCGTCGATGATTGCCTTGTTGAAGGCGAAGATCGGGTCTTCCTCGTTGAGGATATGCTGCGGCACCTTCTTCAAGTCGGTGTCAAGACCTACACAGAGGAACGAGCGCTTTGTCTTTATCTGGCTTACTAATTCAGATCTGTTCATAACGATTGGTTTTACAAATTGATTATACAATAAGTTTTATAAACTGATGCTAAAAAAGATATAATTGCTTTTGGTTGCAACCGATTACAATTCGTTCTCCTTCATCTTCTCTGCATTCTCTGCTACGGTGAGTGCGTCGATCATCTGCTGGATGTTGCCGCCCATGAAGCCGGGGAGGTCGTATACGGTCATGCCGGTACGATGGTCGGTTACACGGCCCTGCGGGAAGTTGTATGTACGAATCTTTGCCGAGCGGTCGCCGGTAGAGACGAGAGTCTTGCGGCGGTTTGCAATATCGTCGACATACTTCTGGTGCTCCTTATCATATATATATGTACGCAGACGTGCAAGAGCTCTTTCCTTGTTCTTAGGCTGGTCGCGGGTCTCGGTACACTCGATGAGGATTTCCTCAACCTCTCCTGTGTTCGGGTTCTTCCACATATAGCGGGCACGCACACCCGACTCCACCTTGTTCACGTTCTGTCCGCCAGCACCTGACGAACGGAATGTATCCCACTTGATTTCGCCCTCGTTGATGTTAACCTCAAACGGGTCTGCCTCGGGAAGAACGGCTACGGTAGCAGCAGAAGTCTGCATGCGTCCGTTTGATTCGGTAACAGGCACACGCTGTACGCGGTGAACACCCGACTCATACTTCAATGTGCCGTATACGTTGTCGCCGCTTACAGCGAAGCAGATTTCCTTGAAGCCGCCGACAGCGCCTTCGCTCTCGCTTGTTACAGACACTGTCCAGCCCTTCGACTCGCAGTATTTCTTGTACATCATGAATATCTCGCCGGCAAAGAGACAAGCCTCGTCGCCACCGGTACCGGCGCGAATCTCCATCTGTACGTTCTTTGCGTCCTCGGGGTCCTTCGGCACAAGAGCAATCTTTATTTCTTCCTCAAGTTTTGGCTGGAGCTCTTCGTTTACAGCGAGTTCCTCACGCGCCATCTCTTTCATCTCCGCATCCTGCTCGTTCATGATGATATCCTTTGCCTCAGCGATGCCGTTAAGACAATTGATATACTTCTGACGGAGCTTCATAATGTCTTCAAGATCCTTGTACTCCTTTGTCAGTTTCACGTAGCGCTGTTGGTCGGCGATTACAGAAGGGTCGGTGATGAGGGTTGATACTTCCTCATAGCGTGCCTCAAGTCCGTCGAGTTTTTCTAATATGTTATTGTTTTCTGCCATTTGTCAAATTTAATGTTGTTATGGTGTGGGGTGTTGAGTGTGGGGTGAGATGTTGAGGTGGTGTGATGTTGAGGTGGTGAGATGTTGAGGTGGTGTTATGGTGAGATATGCTAACATATGTCAACACTCCAACATCTCACCACATCACCATCTTATCTCACCACCTCAACCTCTCACCATCTTATTAATACTCGAACTCTCCGTATTCAGACTTGATGAGGAGTGAGCGTTTGCCCTCTTCGATGCGTCCTACGATCTGTGCGTCGATGTTGAAGCTCTTGCTGATAGCGATAACCTTCTCTGCAACCTCCGGACGTACGTAAATCTCCATGCGGTGACCCATGTTGAATACCTTGTACATCTCCTTCCAGTCGGTGTGGCTCTGCTCCTGGATGAGGCGGAACAACGGCGGAATCGGGAACATGTTGTCCTTGATTACGCGGCAGTTCTCGCCGACGAAGTGCAGCACCTTTGTTTGTGCGCCGCCGGTGCAGTGAACCATACCGTGAATCTCCGGACGCAGCTCGTCGAGCAGGCGCTTGATGACCGGAGCGTATGTACGTGTCGGCGAGAGAACGAGTTGTCCGGCTGTTACAGGTGTGCCCTCCACCTTGTCGTCAAGACGGCAGCCACCGCTGTATACGAGTTCTTCGGGCACAGCGTGGTCGTAGCTTTCCGGATATTTCTCTGCGAGATACTTCGAGAACACGTCGTGGCGAGCGCTGGTGAGTCCGTTAGAACCCATACCGCCGTTGTACTGCTTCTCGTATGTAGCCTGACCGAATGAAGCCAGACCTACGATAACGTCGCCCGGACGGATGTTAGCGTTGTCGATAACGTCGCTGCGCTTCATGCGGCAGGTAACTGTAGAGTCGACGATGATAGTGCGCACGAGGTCGCCAACATCGGCTGTCTCACCGCCGGTAGCGTAAACGCCTACTCCCATCTTGCGCAGATCCTCGAGCAGTTCGTCTGTGCCGTTGATAACAGCCGAGATAACTTCACCAGGGATAACCATCTTGTTGCGTCCGATAGTGCTCGAAACGAGGATGTTGTCAACGGCGCCCACGCAGAGCAGGTCGTCGGTGTTCATCACGATAGCGTCCTGAGCCACGCCTTTCCATACGCTGAGGTCGCCGGTTTCCTTCCAGTACATGTAGGCGAGCGACGACTTGGTGCCAGCACCGTCGGCGTGCATGATGTTGCAGTATTCGGGGTCGCCGCCGAGGATATCGGGGATTATTTTGCAGAAAGCCTGCGGATAGAGACCCTTGTCGATGTTCTTGATGGCGTTGTGTACGTCTTCTTTAGCTGCGCTTACGCCGCGCATCATGTATCTGTTAGATGTGTCCATATTATGAGTTTTTATTTTTGATTTCTGAGTTTTGAGTTGTTGCCTGCGGCAATATATAATATAAACCGATGGCAATATATAATATAATCCTGCGGCAATACAATATAATAAGGTAGGGTGTCTTTATTTGTCGCTGTGCCAGAAGTCCCAGCTTGCGAAAGCCTGTAACAGCAGCATCTCCAGTCCGTTCTTGGTGTTTGCGCCATAGCGTGCGCCCTTCTTCATGAACAGCGTCTCGTCAGGATTGTAGATGAGGTCGTAGAGTATGGTGTGGCAGTCCATTGCCTCGTACGGCAGGTCGGGGCAGGTGTCAGCCTTCGGGTACATGCCCAGCGGAGTGCAGTTGACGGCGACGTTGTACTCCTTTATCAGTTCCGGCGTCACCTCCTGGTATGTTATGCAGCCAGGCTTCTTCGTGCGGCTCACGAACAGCGTCTCGAGTCCGAGCGACTTGAGTCCGTAGTTGATGGCGAGCGATGCGCCACCCGTGCCGAGTATGAGCGCCTTCTTATGGCAAGGTTCGAGCATTGTCTCGATGCTACGTGTGAAACCGATTACGTCGCTGTTGAATCCCTTCAGTATTACGTTCTTGTTCTTGTGCGTCACGCGTATCACGTTGACAGCACCAATGGCGCGTGCTTCCGGACTAAGCTCGTCGAGGTAGGGTATCACCTGCTGCTTGTATGGGATAGTCACGTTGAGTCCGCGCAGCTCCGGGTTTGAAGCGAGTATCTCCTTCAAGTCTTCTATCTGCGGAATCTCATAGTTTATGTAGCGCGCTTTGATGCCTTCGTTTGCGAACTTCTCGTTGAAGTAGCTGATGGAGAAGGAATGTCCCAGTGGAAAACCGATTAAACCGTACTTGTCCATAGTGTGAATGTTGATGTTGAGATGTTGAGGTGTTGATGGGGGGATGGGGGTGGTGATGGGTTGAGGTGGTGATGGGTTGAGGTGGTGAGGTGTTGATGGGGTGAGATGGTGATGGGGTTGAGATACCTTTATTTTGTAGCGAGATATAGCGTGCAGATGCCGAGTGTCAATCGCTTGAATGTAGCTTTGGCGAAGCCCGCTGCCTTCAGTATCTCCACCATTCGTTCGCCTTGCGGGAACGCCTCGATAGTAGCCGTGAGGTACGAGTAAGCCACTCTGTCGCCCGAGATGAGACGTCCGTATATGGGCAGCACCGTGTGTGAGTAGACCTTGAACAGTTGCTTCATCGGGAACATCACAGGCGATGTCAGTTCCACGATGCAGAGATGTCCGCCCGGTTTTAGCACGCGGCACATCTCGCGCAGTCCCTGGTCGAGGTTCTGGAAGTTGCGAATGCCGAAAGCCGCAGTTACGGCGTCGAACGTGTTGTCTTCGAACGAGAGCGCCATGCAGTCTTCCTTGGCGAACGATATCACGCTGTCGAGTTTCAGCGCCTTCACCTTCTGTCTGCCCATATTCATCATTCCCTCGCTGATGTCGGTGCCGGTCACTTGTTTTGGCTGCAGCGTCTGTGCTGCCTGTATGGCGAAGTCGCCCGTGCCCGTAGCGATGTCGAGAATGCTTTGCGGCTTGTAAGGCTTCAGTCGGTTGAGAGCTCTCTTTCGCCACAGCTTGTCAATGTTCCACGACAGGCGGTGGTTGAGCTTGTCATACGAGTGTGCGATGTTGTCGAACATCTGTTCCACCTGCGCGCCCTTCTCCTCTTTGTCGTTGTAGGGCTTTATCTTTTCCTGTCTGTAAACCATTGTCTTTATTTGTTTTCTTTGTTCTTTCTGTGCCCTATTAGGTGCGGTTTCTCATATATGTATATATAATAATGTAGGGTGTAGAATATCAGATGTCGCAGGAATTTGTTTCCCGACATCAGATATTCTGCACCCGTTATGCGTTGCTACTTGCGTGTAGCGAGGTAGTCAGCCACGTTCTTCTCGATGCGTGCTGCGATGTCGCCCTCTTCTACGTTCTTGTCGAACTTCTCGCCTGTGATATGCTCGTAGAGTTCGATGTAGCGCTCGCTCACGCTCTCTGCATATTCGTCGGTGATTTCGGGCATTGTCTGTCCTGGTTCGTTCATGAAGTTGTGTTCGATGAGCCACTGGCGTACGAACTCCTTAGAGAGCTGCTTCTGCGGCAGGCCCTTCTCAAACTTCTCCTCGTATCCGTCAGCGTAGAAGTAGCGTGATGAGTCGGGAGTGTGAATCTCGTCGATGAGATATACCTTGCCGTCGCGCTTGCCGAACTCGTACTTTGTGTCAACGAGGATCAAGCCGCGCTGAGCAGCCATCTCCTGGCCGCGCTGGAAGATGCGGCGTGTGTAGTCCTCCATTACAGCATAGTCCTCAGCACTTACGATGCCCTGAGCGATGATTTCCTCCTTAGAGATGTTGAGGTCGTGTCCCTCGTCTGCCTTAGTTGTCGGAGTGATGATAGGCTCCGGGAAACGCTGGTTCTCCTTCATACCCTCCGGCAGCTTCACGCCGCAGAGTTCGCGACATCCGTCTTTGTATGCGCGCCATGCCGAGCCAGTAAGGATAGAGCGGATGATCATTTCAACGCGGAAACCCTCGCATTTCAAACCTACGGTTACCATCGGGTCTGGTGTTGCGAGCTTCCAGTTGGGGCAGATGTCTGTAGTGGCATCAAGGAACTTGGCTGCAATCTGGTTCAGAACCTGTCCTTTGAACGGAATACCCTTCGGTAGGATAACGTCAAACGCAGAGATTCTGTCTGTTGCTACCATTACAATCACGTCGTCGTTGATGTCATACACGTCGCGAACTTTTCCGTGATACACGTTTTTCTGACCTTCGAAATGAAAATCGGTCTTTGTAAGTGCTTTCATAACTGTTTTTTAATTTTGAGTTTTTTCGTGAGCGTCGTGAGCGTCGTAAGCATTCACGATGCGCGTCACAAGCTTATGTCTTACGATGTCTTTCTGTCCGAGTTTTACGAAGCCGATGCCCTCCACGTCCTTCAGTATGTCGAGCGCCTCGGTGAGTCCGCTCTTCTGTCCGCGCGGCAGGTCTATCTGCGTCATGTCGCCGGTGATAATCATCTTCGTGTTCCATCCCATTCGTGTGAGGAACATTCGTATCTGTGCCGGTGTAGTGTTCTGCGCCTCGTCGAGTATCACCACAGCGTCGCTGAGTGTGCGTCCTCGCATGAAGGCGAGCGGAGCAATCTGTATTACGTTCTTCTCCATCATGTCCTGCAGCTTCACGGCGGGCAGCATGTCTTCGAGCGCGTCGTAAAGCGGCTGCAGGTACGGGTCAATCTTGTCCTTCATGTCGCCTGGCAGGAAGCCGAGCTTCTCGCCAGCCTCCACAGCCGGACGCGAGAGTATTATCTTGCGTATGGTCTTCTCCTTCAGTGCGCGCACTGCCAGAGCTATGCTGAGGTATGTCTTTCCCGTTCCGGCGGGGCCGGTGGCGAATATCATGTCGTTCTTCTTGTATGCGTCCACCAACTGCTGCTGGTTCTCGCTCTTGCACTTTATCGGCTTTCCCGAAATGTTGTACACGATGACGCCCTTCACGCTGTCGGCTTTTGTCTGCTTGCCCTTGATGATGTCGAGAATGTCCTCGTCGTTGATGTTGTTGAACTTCAGCACATGTCGGCGCATCTTCTCCACGTTCTCCTCGAAGGCAGCCATCTCTTCCTCATCGCCCAGCACGCGTATCACGTTGTCGCGTGCCACTATGCGCAGCTTCGGGTAGAGCGACTTTATTATCTGCAGATGCCCGTTGCCCACACCGTAGAATACTACGGGGTCGATATCCTCTAATATGATATGTCTTTCTATCAAAATATTCAGTCTACTATTTTGGATGCAAAGTTAATGAAAATACAAGACAATACAAAACAAACAACAATAAAAACAAGAGCACATGTTTTGTATTGTCCTCGATTTTGTCTAAATTTGCATCCATTATGATGAAAATTTCTCCTAAAAGATATACGCAGGCGTTCGGCGTGGCTGTTGTTTTGCTCGCCATGCTGCGCTGCACCCATCCCGAACTGGCGTTTGCGCCAGCAGAAAAGTCTGTAAGTCAGGCCGACAGCGCAGTCGTTGCCGACAGCTTGGCTGCCTCCGACTCGCTCCGAACAGAACTGGCTGCACAGTCGGCTGCCATCTCCCGAAAGGAGGTGGCGAGCGTGCCCGCCGCAGCGCCCAAGCCATTGGGTCGCCCGTCGCGCTTCTTCGCTGCCGACGGCACTCCCGTGAAGAACCGCATATACAGCGTGCCCCACTTCGGCAACACGTTCCCCGATCAGAACGATGTGCAGCTCGTGGCTGCCGCGCGCTACGGTGTGAAGGCGGTTGTTGACCGTGCCGATGCCGAGCACCGCAAGTCGGAACTGGTGTACGTGGGCAGCAGTCCGTTCTACCATATCGACAGTCGTATGCGCAGCAGCATACCTTATCTCGTGCCGCGTGCCGCCATATTGCTGCAGGACATAGGCCGCAGCTTCTTCGACAGCTTGCAGACCAAGCAGATTCCGCTGCATAAGGTGATTGTTACGTCGGTGTTGCGCAGCAAAGCGGACGTGGAGAAGTTGCGTCGCCGCAACTCTAACGCCACCGAGAACTCGTGCCATCTCTACGGCACTACGTTCGACATCTGCTACAACCGCTACCACACCGTGGAGGACCCCGACGGACCGCGCCGCCGACAGGTGCGCAACGACTCGCTGAAGTGGGTGCTCTCTGAGGTGTTGCGCGATATGCGCGAGCAGAAGCGATGCCTCGTGAAGTACGAGGTGAAGCAGGGATGCTTCCACATCACGGTGAATTGAGATGGTGAGGTGTTGAGGTGTTGAGATGGTGAGGTGTTGAGGTGTTGACATTTGTGTAGGAGGGTATGGTATCCTGCCATACCCACGCAGCCTCAAGGTTGTAATGATATCGCAGCCACAAGGTGCATTGCCCTTCCTTCCATGCTATTATAAAAAACTTGAAATAATGGAAATTGAACCGATAGCTTTTTTTCGTTCGCCCTTTGCCTCTAAGTTCGGCATACCCAAGCAGAGCGGACTTGCCGACACGCTACGCGGAACGATAGAGTTCGTGCCGAAGTATCGCAACGCCGACGCTCTGCGCGGCATGGAGGACTTCGACTATCTGTGGCTCGTGTGGGAGTTCTCTGCCAACAAGCACGAGGCTACAAGCCCCGTCGTGCGTCCGCCGCGTCTTGGCGGCAATACTAAGGTGGGTGTCTTTGCTACGCGTTCGCCTTTCCGTCCCAACCGCTTGGGTCTTTCTTCCGTTCGCATCGACCGCATCGACTACGATGCTGCCGATGGGCCGCTCATTCATGTTCTTGGTGCCGACCTCATGAACGGCACACCTATCTACGACATAAAGCCTTACGTCACTTATGCCGACTCGCATCCCGACGCCCGCAGCGGCTTCGTCGATGCCACAGCCGCGCGCCGTCTGCACGTCGTCTTTCCCGATAGTTTGGCTTCAGAGTTCACAGCCGAAGAGCTTGCGTCGCTCAAGAAAGTGCTCGCGCTCGACCCCCGTCCGCAGTATCACGACAACCCCACAAAGGTGTATGGCATGGAGTTCGCGCGCCGCGATGTGCGCTTTCGTGTCGAGGACGATAGGCTTGAGGTTGTGGAGATTGGGTAGAGCATCCTAAGCTTTAACCGTCCGTAGCGGAGGTCTATGACCTCCGCAGCAAGCAATGAATACTTTATTAATGAATTGTTTTTGGATTGGTGCTGCGGAGGCCGGAGACCTCCGCTACGGACAATTTATTCCATTGAACGTTCATAAAAATCTAGTTTTATGGCTGTTGAACGTTTATAAAAGTGTGGTTTTGTTCTGTATGTTGTTGGCTTTCATGAAGTTGTAGATTACTGTGATTCTACCCAATTTTCCCGTTCTTTATTTCGTAGTCTAAGAACGAGAACTGGCGAATAGGGGCTTGATGGTGTGGGTAGGATAGTGTCTAAACTTAAAAACCTCTTTTCCCTAATCTTCTGTAATTTATTTTTTTCTATTGCTGTCCGCTAAAACGGCACGACAAGACGTATTCTAATGAGGAATATAAAGAGCGAATGTAGAGAACTGAAATTGAGAATGTAAAGAAGAAAAGTGCAATATCTAAGTGGTTTCTTCATTACATGTTTAGTGTAATGGCATTACCACGCACCTAAAATATTGTAACCGTTGCGTGGTAATGTTGTTTTTGCTTCGCGGTAATCGTAAAAGGAGAGTTTTGACACACCCTCCTCCTACAGCTGATTTTAGCGTAGTCGAGTTGCTGTTTTTAGTATAGTCTGGTGTTTTTCTTTACATCTCTGACTCCAAATCCTCCCGCTTTCTGCTGCGGAGGCTTTTACCTCCGCTACTATTTCCCCCTCGCTCGCGTATAATATTATAATGTGTACGCCCACAATTATGTGTTTTTAATTGTAAACATCTGTTAAAATCAAACTGAAAATCCAACTTTTTCCTGCAAAAGTTTTGGAGGTTTGCAAAAAAGCTATACCTTTGCATCCGCTTTCGAGAAGCAACGATATCTCAAGCAAAACGAGAGGTTGAAGAGCGAAACAGGAAGCAATTAAGAAAGAGTTCTTTGAAAAGATTTACATAAGACAGAAGTAGTACAAGAAGCGAGAATGATGAAACATTCATTCTTGGGTAGAAGAAAAACGAACCGTCAAGTTTGTTTGACTTTAAACTATAATTTGGAAGCTCGTTCTGAACAGATACA